>Ga0315336_1000137_pt1 | contig 315843 bp, 227 predicted proteins | sample ASW5metaG_FD_204512 | JGI IMG/M metagenome (GOLD analysis project Ga0315336, IMG submission 204512) | Ammonia-oxidizing marine archaeal communities from Monterey Bay, California, United States - ASW #5 | ecosystem: Environmental > Aquatic > Marine > Intertidal zone | place: USA: California...
GCCCGTAGCCAAGCGGCACAGCCGCGCCCGGCGATTGAGGGAGCAAGAAAGACTCCCGACGGCCCGCCAGGGGCCGGAGGCAAGCGCGACCGCGCGCCGGGCCGCCAGGCCCGTAGCCAAGCAGCACAGCCGCACCCGGCGATTGAGGGAACAACTAAAGCAATGCTGACGAATGATGACAAATGATGACATCTCACGCCGGAATCGGCGTGTTTCGTGGAATATCAACGGGTTGATCTGTTTCAACCCGGGTATTTCGGGCTCGAAATGGCTGGAAAGTGGTCCGGGAGCGGACTCAGCCTTCGGCGCTGATATCCGTGGTGGCGGCTTCGGCGAACCAGGCCAGGTCGTCGGCGAGGGCCACCACATGGCCGATGACGTAGAGGGTGGCGCCCTTGAGATCGGCCGTGTCGGTGGCGGCGGGCAGGTCTGCCAGCGTGGTCACCAATGTGCGTTGTTCGGGCCGGGTGCCGAGGTTGATGGCGGCGGCCGGCAAGTCCGCAGGCATGCCGTGGGCGATCAGGTTGGCGGTGATCTCGTCGATGTGGATGCGGCCCATGTAGATGACCAGCGTGGTGTCCTCATCGGCCAGGCTCTGCCAGTTGAGATCGAGACCGTCGTCGTCCTTCATGTGGCCGGTGACGAAGCGGACGCCGTGCGCCAGGCCCCGATGGGTCAGCGGGATGCCGGCGTAGGCGGCGCAGCCGGCGGACGACGTGATGCCGGGCACGACCTCGAACGGGATGTTGTTTCGGACCAGGTGCAGGGCTTCCTCGCCGCCCCGGCCGAAGACGAAGGGGTCGCCGCCCTTCAAGCGCACCACCCGGCGGCCGGACTGGGCCAGGCTGACCAGCAGGTCGTTGATTTCGGGTTGCGGCATGTGGTGGTTGCGGGCCTGCTTGCCGGCGAAGATGCGGCTGGTACCGGCCGGCAGCAGGTCCATCACGGCGTCCGAGACCAGGCGGTCGTAGACCACCACGTCGGCTTCGCCGAGCAGGCGCAGCGCCTTCACGGTCAAAAGCTCCGGATCGCCCGGGCCGGCGCCGACGATGCTGACGGGATGGATGGCCTTGGCTTCGGTCAAGGACGCGGTCCTTCGCACTGCGTTACACACCGGGGAACCTTATCACACGCACCCGGCGCCCATGGACAAAGTGATCGGCAGCCATTACCTGATGCCTCCGACGGCGGCAAGCGAGAGAACGCGCATGACCCCAGACCATTCGGCGGAGCAGCGATCGCGGCGGCGCGCCATCGCGGCGTGGCTGTTCGGCATCTGCGCCATGGTCTTCGTCATGGTGGTGCTGGGCGGGCTGACGCGGCTGACGGATTCCGGCCTTTCCATGGTCGACTGGCGGCCGATCACCGGCTGGCTGCCGCCCATGGATGCGGCGGCGTGGGAGCGCGCCTTCGAGGCCTACCGGGCGACGCCCGAATACCAGAAGATCAACCGCGGCATGAGCCTGGACGAATTCCAGGGCATCTTTTGGTTGGAGTTCGTGCACCGGCTGTGGGGCCGCATCATCGGCGTTGCTTTCGCGCTGCCATTCGCCGTGTTCCTGCTCAAGGGCTGGGTCGACCGGCCGCTGGGACTTCGGCTGGCCCTCCTGTTCGTGCTGGGGGGCGGGCAGGGGATGCTTGGCTGGTGGATGGTCAAGAGCGGCCTGATCGACCGGCCCGACGTCAGCCAGTACCGGCTGATGGCGCACCTGATGCTGGCGCTGGTGGTGATGGCGTATGGGTTGTGGACGGCGCTGGCGCTCTGGCATGGAGCGGGCCGGACGGAACAGTCGGTGACGGCGCAGTCAGCGGCGGCGCATCGTGTCCGGCCGTTGGCGACGGGGCTGCTGGCGCTGGTCTTCGTCACGGCGGCGTCGGGGGCCCTGGTTGCCGGGCTGGATGCCGGGCTGACCTACAACACCTTCCCGCTGATGGACGGCGAATGGCTGCCGGCCGGCCTGTTCGAGCCGCCGCCGGCCTGGCGCGCCGCCTTCGAGGACGTCATGACGGTGCAGTTCGACCACCGGGTGCTGGCCACCGCCACGCTGATCGGGGTGCTGACGCTCGCGGTTCTCGGCCGGCGCTGGGGGCTGCAAGGCCGGGCGGCGCGGGCGCTCGATTGGATGGCGGTCATGGTTGTCGCGCAGGCGTCGCTGGGCATCGCCACGCTGTTGCTGGCGGTACCGATCAGCCTCGCCGCGCTGCATCAGGCGGGAGCGGTGGTGCTGCTGATGCTGGCTGTCTGGCTGCGGCGCGAATTGGCCGATCCGGCCTGAACGGCCGGATGGCCCGATTCAGCCTTGAAAAACCCGTGACTTGCCTGAACACTAGGGAATTCAGTCGCCGCCAGCGGGTGGTGTGGATTGAACGAATGATTGGCAGTCGATTAGGGGAGGTTTCGCCGTGAGCGACCAGAAATTCCGTCTCGTGACGCGCAGTGATTTCGATGGACTGGTGTGTGCCGTCCTGTTGAAAGAACTGGAATTGATCGACGACATCAAGTTCGTGCACCCGAAGGACATGCAGGACGGCACGATCCTGATCTCGGAGAGCGACATCACCACCAACCTTCCCTACGTGAAGGGCGTGCATATCGCGTTCGACCATCACCTCAGCGAGACGCTTCGCGTCGAGGATAATCCGGAAAATCACATCATCGATCCGGATGCACCCTCGGCGGCGCGCGTGGTCTATGACTATTACGGCGGCAAGGAAGCCTTCCCGCGCGTCGGCGACGACATGATGGAAGCCGTCGACAAGGGCGACGCGGCGCAGTTCTCGAAGGACGAGATCCTCAATCCCGGCGGCTGGGAGTTGATGAACTACCTGATGGATTCGCGTACCGGCCTCGGCCGCTTCCGCGAATTCAGGGTTTCCAACTACCAGCTCATGATGCAGTTGATCGACTACTGCCGCGACCACACCATCGAGGAAATCCTGAAGCTGCCGGACGTGAAAGAGCGGGTCGACCTCTACTTCGAGCACGAGGAGAAGTTCAAGGAACAGATCCACCGCTGCTCGACCCTGCACAAAAACCTGGTGGTGCTCGACCTGCGCGAGGAAGAGACCATCTATGCCGGCAACCGGTTCATGATCTACGCCCTCTATCCGGACACCAACGTCTCCATCCATTGCCTGTGGGGGCTGAACAAGCTGAACACCGTGTTCGCCGTTGGCGGTTCGATCATCAACCGGACGTCGAAAACCAACATTGGCGAGCTCTGCCTGTCCTATGGCGGCGGCGGGCACGAGAACGCCGGCACCTGCCAGGTCGAGAACGACGACTCAGTGCGCGTGCTGGGTGAATTGGTCGAGAAGATCAACGCTAACGGCTGAGTGCGGTAGCGTCTTGCTAGGGCGGTCTGGTCAGGGTGTCCGGCCAGGGCGTCCCGCCAGGGCAGAATAAGGAAACACATCCCATGCGCTGGCGCGGCTCGCCCCGGACCTTCGTCGTGATGCTGGCGGCGTTCCTGTCGCTGTCGCTGCTGCCGTCGCTGGCCGGTTGTGTGGCCGGTTCGTCGACGCTCGAAAAGGTGATGACCGCCATCGGCAGCGACAGCCGGCCGCTGTCGGAAGGGGCGGCGCGGGAGATGGGCCGGTTCGAACAGGTCTACACCACCTACAGCGAAGCCGAAGCACCGCGTGACCGGTTGGATTATTTCCGCTTCGCCTTCAAGCGCGTGCGCGCCAACTACGTTCACGACACCAACGACAAATCGCTGATCGACGAAGCCATCAAGGGCGTGGTGGAGAAAGATCCCAAGCCGGCACCGGGCGACCTCAAGCCGGCGTCGCTGGTCGAGGATGCCTTGCATGCGATGGTGGCCTCGCTGGACCCGCACTCCAGCTACATGAATGCCGACGAGTTCCGCGAAAGCTTCGTCCAGACCAAGGGCGAATTCGGCGGGCTCGGTATCCAGGTGATGATGGAGGACGGACTGGTCAAGGTCATCGCCCCCATCGAGGACACGCCGGCGGCGCGCGCCGGCATGAAGTCTGGCGACCTGATCAGCCATGTGGACGGGGCGCCGATCAAGGGCAAGAAACTGGGCGAGGCGGTACGGCTGATGCGCGGCCCGCCGGGCAGCGATATCACACTGACCGTCCTGCGCCCCGCCGAACCCGCGTTCGATGTCGTCATCACGCGCGCCGTCATCCAGGTCAAGTCGGTGCGCTGGCATAGCGAGGGTGATATCGGCTACGTCCGCATCACCCGTTTTTCGGAAAAGACGGAGGCCGGCCTGGAAGCCGCCGTCGCAAGCCTGCGGACGGAACTGGGATCGCAGCTGCGGGGCGTGGTGCTGGACCTGCGCAACAATCCGGGCGGGCTGCTGGACCAGTCGGTAATCGTCGCCGATGCTTTTCTCGACGAGGGCGAAATCGTTTCCGTGCGTGGCCGCGATGCCGAAAGCTACCGCGCCTTCGCCGCCAAGACCGGCGACCTGGCTGCCGGGTTGCCGCTGGTGGTGCTGATCAACGCCGGTTCGGCCTCGGCCTCTGAAATCGTCGCCGGCGCCCTCAAGCATCACCACCGGGCGACGCTGATGGGGGCCACCACCTTCGGCAAAGGCTCGGTGCAGACCATCATGCCGCTGCCCGTCGATGGCGCCCTCAGGCTGACCACGGCGCTCTACTACACGCCCGATGGCGAGACCATTCAGGCCCGCGGCGTGGTGCCTGATATTCGCATCCTGGCCGAGCCGAAGGGCGATAAGGACAAGCCACGACGGCGCGAGAAGGACCTGCCCGGGGCGCTCCCCGCCGCCGGCGCGGGAGCCGCGGCCAGCCTGCCGACGGTCAAGCAGGCGGCGTGCCCCGCCGTCGGCGAGAAGAAGGACCGGCCGCTCGGCTGCGCCCTGGCGTACCTGCGGGCCGGGTCGACGACCAAGTTCATGGCCACCGTTAATTCCGGCTCCCAAAGCTGAACCCTCGAACACAATAAGCTCAGAGTTTTGAAGCTAATTCCGCCGATGGGCGCGGATTTTTGACATCCGTGCCAGGCCGCCCATATAAAGGGTGAGAAAAGAACAATAACAATATGCATGAACCCCTTTGGGTGGCACGAAATCGGGCCGCCTCCAGGAGTTCCGAAAAATGGCAGACACAACGCCAGGTGCCGGTGGCCAGCAATGGACACAGACCGGCGAAGCTCAGTTCGAAATCTCGGCCACGGCCGGCGAGGAACTGGCTCTTCCCAATGATCTGAATGTCAGCGATGCCGAGTTCAAGCCGGAAGGCGACGACTTGGTCATGACTTTCCCCGACGGTACGACTGTTACCGTCGAAGACTATTACGCGCAGCCCAATCCGCCGAAGTTGACCTCCCAGGATGGGGGTGAGGTCTCCGGCGAGGTGGTGCAGCAGCTGACCTCCGCCGGTCCGGCAGAGGCTGGTGCCGAGAATCCCTTTGGTTTCATCCAGCCGCAACAGGCCGCCGCCGAGCCGGCCGCCGGCGCAGATGGCGCCCCGGCGCCAGCAGATGGCGCCAGCATTGCCGAAGCGCCGACGGTCATCGCCGGCACCGACGGCGAGCCGATCGGTAACGTCGACAGCATGGAAGGCCAGGTCTTCGCCATCCGCGTCGACGGCACGCGGGTCGAATTGAAGGAAGGCGACGTGGTGTTCCAGGGCGACATCCTGGAATCCGCCGATGACGGCGCCATTGGTGTCTTGCTGGCGGACGAGACCACGTTCTCCATGGGCGCCAACGGTCGCATGGTGCTGGACGAGATGATCTACGACCCGGCGACGCAGGAAGGCTCGGTCTCCATGTCCGTCCTGCAGGGCGTGTTCACGTTCGTTTCGGGCCAGGTCGCCAAGACCGACCCGGACGCGATGACCCTGGACACCCCGGTGGCCACCATCGGTATCCGCGGAACGCAGGTCGGTATCGATCTCTCCGACGGCGAAAACATGAACGTCGTGCTGATGGAAGAGGCCGACGGGTTCGTCGGCGAAGTCGTGGTCTTCAACGAAGGCGGCGTCAAGGTGATGAACGGCGCCAACCAGTTCACGATGGTCCGTGGCTTTGAATTCGAGCCAGCGGACGTGCAGGAGATGGATGTCGACGATCTTGTCGAACGGTACGCCGAGCCACTGACCTACCTGCCGCAGCAGGACAGCGAAGGCAACGAGACCAGCGGCAACACCTATGGATTGGGAGACCAAGCCAATGCCGACGACTCGGCGGACGGCGTGGCCGAATTCGAAACGGCGGCGGGCGGTGACCAGCAGCCCGAAACCGATTTCATTGATGTGGCTCGCGATGAAGTCGAGACCCTTCAGACGATCGAGACCTTGGACGTCGAGGCACCCCAGATCATCGTAAACGACGACACCGAGTCCGCTATCGATGATGTGCTGATCGATAATACGGTTCAGGTAACCCAGGCCACGACGCCAACCGAGGCCACGGTGCCGACTCAGGCAACTGTACCCACCGAGGCAACGGTGCCCACTCAAGCCACCGTTCCGACGGAGGCCTCCGTGCCGACCGACCCGTTTGAGGGTTTTGAAGCGGACAACGAGGTCGTCGGTGAATTCGTGGCGGGTGAGGACGGTACACCGGTCCTCGTTGGTACCGTGGACGGCGATGCTGACCTGAGCGACAAGGATTACGCCGTCAACCTAACCGGTAGCGACGCCGACAACACGATCACCACGGCGGTGGGCGATTTCGATGACGTGGTCGATGGCGGTGCCGGCGACGATGTGATCAACGCCAACGCCGGTGACGACCGGTTGCTCGGCGGTGACGGTGCGGATGTTCTTGACGGCGGTGCGGGCGATGATCGTCTTGATGGCGGCGCCGGTGACGACATTCTGGATGGCGGTACGGGCAACGACTTCCTCGACGGCGGTACTGGCGACGACCAGTTGTTCGGCGGCGACGGCGAAGACGTGGTTCGTGGCGGCGAGGGTGATGACCTGCTTGATGGTGGTGCCGGCGCCGACGACCTCGACGGTGGCGAAGGCGACGACGACATTCGCGGCGGCGAAGGCAACGACATTATCGTCGGTGGTACCGGCGACGACGTCATGGATGGTGGCGACGGCAACGACCTGATGGCCGGCGGCGAAGGCGACGACGTCATGGACGGCGGTGCCGGCAACGACATCATGCTCGGCGGCGACGGCGACGACGTGGTTCGCGGCGGCGCGGGCAACGATCTGCTGTCCGGAGGCGTCGGCAACGACATCGTCGACGGCGGCGAGGGCGATGATCTGCTGGTCGGCGGCCTGCTCGATGGTCAGGACCAGCTGGTCGGCGGCACCGGCGAGGATACGGTGACGTTCAGCGGCGTTGATGCAGAAACTGACATGGTGATCAACCTGAGTGCCCAGGACGAGACCCTGACGCTTGGTAACGGTAGCACGATCACGATCGGCAGCGGTTTTGCCGCGGCTATTGAAACGCCGACCATCGGCGACACCCTGACCGGTATCGAGAACATCGTTTCCGGTGGCGGCGACGACATCATCATTGGCTCGGAAGGTGACAACGTCATCACCGGCGGCGGCGGCAACGATATTATCGACGGCCGTGGCGGTCAGGATACGGCCGAGTTCAGGGGCAGCTACGACGACTACGAGGTTTCCATCGTCAACGGCGAGGTGACGGTACGCGGGGCCGACGGCGCCGATGTGATTACCGATATCGAGACTCTCAGCTTCACCGATGATCCGACGGTTGCCGTCGGATTCGAAGATACGCCGGTTTCAATCGATGTGCTGGCCGCCGTGCCGGCAGCGGAAAACGCGGATTCCATCGTTGTTGCCGGCGTGCCGGAAGGGGCGACGCTATCCGCGGGCACCTTCAATGCCGATGAGGGCACCTGGAGTCTGTCCGCCGACCAGTTGGATGGCCTGACCATTACGGGCGCCGACGATTCCAACGAGGACTTCGGTCTTACCATCACGGCGCTGGGTCCGGTTCCCGAGCCCGTCGTCACCGATCAGCCGGTTCTGGATGAAGACGGCATCGCGGTGGTCGATGAGAACGGCGAGGCGGTGTTCCAGGTCGAGCAAGCGCCCGCGGAAGTGCTGGGCGCCGGCGGGGTCGACGTGGATGTCATCGGCACCGTCGACGACTTCACGTTCTCCGTGCTGGATCAGCAGCTGAGTGCCGATCAATCCAATCCCACGGTGATGCCGGTGCAGATCACCGAGGACCAGGAAATTCCGCTCGATATCGTCGCCGAGTTGGGCGACACGGACGGCTCCGAGGTCATGAGTGTGACCATTTCGGGCCTGCCGGCGATCGAGCTCGACGCCAACGGCGATACCATCGTTTCGGCGCACCTTGTCTACGATCAAGTGAACGACGACGGCAGCGTCATTTCGGTGGTCATTCCGCCGAACAACACAGGTGTCTACGACCTCGGTCAGGACCAGCTGAACAATCTGCGAGTCGTTCCGTCCGAGGACGACAGCGACGGGTTCGAACTGCAGGTCAGCATGCAGGTGGCGGAATCGGACGGCGCCACCTCGACCGTGTTCGGCACCATCCCGGTCGAGGTCGAGGCCGACGCCGATGCGCCGGACCTGACCGTGACCAATGTCCAGGGCCTGGAAGACACGGCGATTCCGCTGAACATCCAGACCAACGCGAATGATATCTCCGAGCAGCTGAGCGCCGTCACCATCAGTGGCTTCCCGGCGGGCTCGCGCCTGCACATCGAGGTTCCCGAGGGCTTCCCGGGTAATGCCGAGCCCGGCACCATCATCCAGGTGCCGGTCATCAACGGGGCAGCCAGCATTCCCATCGGCTTCCTGAATGACCAGGGCGTGCTGGAGAACATCACCGTTACGCCGCCGGCCGATTCCAATGTCGACTTCCAGTTGGTCGTGACTTCGACCTCGGTTGAGCCGACCAACGGCGATACGGCGCAGAGTGTCGCCTTCATCGACGTCGACCTGGTTGGCGTGGCCGATGATATCGGTGTCGAGATCAACGGCGTCGATGTGTCGGAGGGCGGCCAGACGCTGGCCGTATCCGGCCTCGAGGATAACGAAATTCCGCTCGATATCTCGGGCATGCTGTCCGACCTGGACGGCTCGGAGACATTGTCCATCACGATTTCCGGTGTGCCTGAAGGTTTCAGCATGTCCGCCGGCACACTGGTCGATGCCGCCACGGGTACCTACGAGCTGACGCCCGACGACCTCGCGGGCCTGACCATTCAGCCGCTCGAGAACTCGGATGCCGACTTCCCACTGACCGTTTCCGTACGCACGACCGAGAACGACGGTGACGTGCAGGAGGTGACTAACACGGTCGACGTGGAGTTCGTCGCCGATGCGGACACGCCGGTCCTGGAGGTCGGTGACGCGGGCGGCGACGAGGACACGGCGATCGCCCTCGATATCTCTTCGGCGCTGGTTGATACAGACGGCTCCGAAACGCTGTCCATCGAAATTGCCGGCGTGCCTGAGGGCGCCACGCTTTCGGCCGGAAGTTTCAACGCCGACACCGGTGTCTGGACGCTGGGGGCCGCTGAACTGAACGGCCTGACCATCACACCGCCCGAGCATTTCTCCGGCGACATCGCGCTGGAGGTCACGGCGACGACCGTCGAGGACGAGAACGGCGACACCGCGCAGTCCACGGGCGCCATCAACATCAACGTGGCACCGGTCGCCGATACGCCCGAGGTCACGGTCGAGGATACGGCCGGGTTTGAGGACCAGCCCATTGCGCTCGACATCACCGCCGTGTCGCCGGACGATTCGGAAACCGTCGAGGTCATCATCTCGGGCATTCCCGAAGGCGGGACGCTGTCGGCCGGCACCGACAATGGCGACGGCAGCTGGACGTTGACCCCGGACCAGCTGGAAGACCTGACGGTGACGCCGCCTGCCGATTCCAACGAGAATTTCGATCTGGAAGTGGCCGTTACCACCAATGACAATGGCGAGCTGTCCGAGACGGTGATCGAGACCGTCGGCGTCGATGTCACCGGTGTCGCCGACGCGCCGACGTTCGATGTCGGCGCCGAGTCCGGCCTCGAGGACACGCGGATTCCGCTCAACATCCAGACCGGCCTGACCGACACGGACGGCTCGGAGAGCCTTTCCATCACCATCGGCAATATCCCGACGGGCGCCATCCTGCGTGTCGGCGAGAACATCGTCGCCGTCACGGATGGGGTCGCAGAGTTGACGCCGGAGCAATTGGACGGCCTGACCATCCAGCCGCCGTTCGGCTCCAACGATGACTTCACGCTGGATGTAACGTCGACGACGACGGAGAACGACGGCGATACGGCCAGCGTCTCGGGCCAGATTCCGGTCGCCGTGCTGGAGGAAGCCGACCCGCCGATGCTGGTGCTGTTCGACAATGTCGGCACCGAGGATACAGCGGTGCCGTTGAATATCTTCGCCGCCGTGGTTGATCCGGACGAAACCCTGACCGAAGTCATGATCGCCGGCGTGCCTGAAGGCGCCGTGCTTTCCGCCGGCACCGACAACGGCGACGGCACCTGGACGCTGTCGCAGGACGACCTTAGCGGCCTGACGGTAACTCCGGCCGAGGACTCCAACGTCGATATGGAGCTGAGCGTGGTTGCCACGTCGACCACCGTTGACGGCACCACGGCGACCTCGACCGGCACCGTCAACATCGCGCTGACCGGGGTCGCGGACGAAGTCGACCTCGACCTGGGCGACGTCGCGGGTGACGAGAGCGGTGCCATTCCGCTCAACATCGTTGCCACGCAGGGTGATACGGACGGCTCGGAAACGTTGTCGCTCAGCATCTCCAACATTCCCGAGGGCTCCGTGCTGATGTCCGGCGACGCGGTTATCCAGATCGCCGATGACGGCTCCGCCCAGCTCACGCCCGACCAGTTGGCTGACCTGACCATCACGCCGCCGACCGGTTCCGACGAAGATTTCACGTTGCTGGTCACTGCCACGACGACCGAAGATGATGGCGACGTCAACGATATCGCCGGCGTCATCAACGTCGACGTCAATGCCATCGCCGACATGCCGACCCTGCAATTGCACAATGCGGCAGGCTTCGAGGACGAGCCGATTCCGCTCACCATTGATGCGGCGTTGACCGATCTAGATGGCTCCGAAAGCCTCTCCATCACCATCTCGGGCGTGCCCGAGGGGGCGACGCTTTCGTCCGGAAGCTTCAATGTGGACGACGGCACCTGGACGCTGACCGCGGACCAGCTGGACGGCCTGACCATCACGCCGCCCGAGGATTCCAACGTCGACATGGCGCTCGAGGTGACGGCGACCGCGACCGAGACCGACGGCTCGACCGCGACCGTGACCTCGTCACTGGACGTGGCCGTCACCGGCGTTGCCGATAAGCCCGACCTGGTGACCGAGAATCCGGTGCTGGGCAACGAGGACGACGCCATCCCGCTTAATATCTCCACGGGTGTCACCGACACGGACGGCTCCGAGAGCTTGACCCTCAACATCTCCAACATTCCCGAAGGCGCCCATCTCTCGGATGGCGTCATCAACCCGGATGGCAGCGTCACTCTGACCGAGGCGCAGCTGGAGGGGCTGACCATCACGCCGCCCGAAAACTTCTCGGGCGAGTTCGCGCTGCTGGTCGTCGCCACCGCTACCGAGGACGACGGCGACACGGAAACTGCCGTCGGCATCATGAATTTCGACGTCTCGGCCGTTGCCGATCCGCCGGTGCTGGTGCTGCACGACGCCGCAGGTCACGAGGACGAGCCGATCAATCTCGAGATCATCGCCGATCTGGTGGACGACTCCGAGGTCCTGAGCGTGACCATCGAGGGCGTGCCGGTCGGTGCCGTGCTGTCCGCCGGCACCGATAACGGTGATGGCACCTGGTCGCTGGCGCCGGATCAGTTGGCCGACCTGACGGTCACGCCGCCCGCCGATTCCAACGACGACTTCGTTCTCAATGTGGTCGCCACCACCAACGACGACGGCGACATCGCCGAAACCTCCATGCCGGTCAACGTGGCCGTGCTCGGTGTCGCCGACAAGGCGATCCTGGAAATGACGGACGCTTCGGGTCTGGAAGGCACGTCCATTCCGCTCGATATCAACAGTGCGCTGACCGACACGGACGGCTCGGAAACGCTCGCCGTCAACATCTCCAACATCCCGGACGGTGCGGTGCTGACAGTGGGCGACACCGTCTTGAACGTGGTCGATGGCGCGATCGAGATCGACCCGGCGCTGCTGGACGGCCTGACCGTGACGCCGCCGGAGGGCTTCGAAGGCAACTTCACGATGCTCGTCACCGCGACCACGACCGAGAACGACGGTGACAGCGAGATCAATGTCGGCATGCTGAATGTCACCGTCGAGGATGACGGCGCCGATGCGCCGGACCTGGAACTCGACGACGCGCTGGGCCTCGAGGATACGGCCATTCCGCTGGAAATCGACGCGGCGCTGACCGACGACAGCGAAGTGCTGTCCATTACCATCGACGGCGTGCCCGCCGGCGCCACGCTGAGCGGTGGCGTCGACCTCGGTGGCGGTGCCTGGCTGCTGAACCCGGACGACTTGGATGGCCTGACCATCTCACCGCCTCCTGACTCGAACGTCGATTTCGACCTCACCGTGACCGCTACGTCGACCGATCCCAGCGGTGAAATCGCGGAGACCACGGATACGCTGACCGTCGATGTCATCGGTGTCGCCGATCAGCCGGACGTCGATACGGTGGATACGGAAGGCGAGACGGAAACGCCCATCCCCCTCGATATCGAGGTGGCATTGACCGACGTCGACGGCTCCGAAGCCTTGACCATCAACATCAGCAACCTTCCCGAGGGCGCGGTGCTCAATAACGGCGTGCTGCAACCTGACGGAAGCTACGACGTGACCACGGCGGACCTGGAAGGTCTGACCCTGACCGTTCCCGACGGTGTTGTTGGCACGGTGACGTTGCACGTGACTGCGACGTCGACCGAGGACGACGGCGACTTCGCCTTCAACGCCGAAGTCATCAATATCGACCTGGACACCTTCGATCCCGCCGACCCGCCGAGCCTGGTCATCGGCGATGCCGAGGGTTTCGAGGACACGCCGATCCCGCTGGACATCGAAGCCGCGCTGACCGATCCGGGCGAGATGCTGAGCATCACCATCGAGGGCGTGCCGGAAGGCGGCAGCCTCTCCGCCGGCACCGACTTGGGCGGCGGCGTATGGGTGCTGCAGCCGGATGACCTGGATGGCCTGACCATTTCCGCACCACCTGATTCCAATGTGGACTTCGACCTCGACGTGACCGCCACGTCGACCTCGCCGGATGGCGATATCGCCGAAACCACGGGCGTCGCGCCGGTCAACGTCATCGGCGTCGCCGACGACCCCGATCTCGCCGGCACCGTGGGCGAGGGAACCTTCGATCCCGCAACCGGCGGCACCGAGTTCCCGCTCGATGTTTCCTCGGCGCTGAATGACGTGGATGGTTCCGAGACCCTGTCGCTGACGGTTACCGACCTGCCCGCCGGCGTCACCTTGTCCGCCGGCATCGTCAATCCGGATGGCTCTGTGACCCTGAGCCCGGATGAACTCGACGGCCTGAGCATGACCGTGCCCGAGGGCGTCAACCCGGACTTCGATTTCGACGTCACCGCGACGGCGACGGAGAACGACGGCGACACCGCCGCGACTTCCATCACGTTGGATGTCGGGGGCGACGTCACGGCGGAGGACCCGAACCTCATCGTCGGCGATGCCGAGGGCCTGGAAGACAATGCCATTCCGCTCGATATCGAGGCGACGTTGACCGACCTGGACGGCTCGGAAACGCTGGCCATCACCATCGCCGGCGTGCCGGATGGTGCCGAGCTTTCCGCCGGCACCGACAACGGCGACGGCACCTGGTCGCTGACCGGAGACGACCTGGACGGCCTGACCATCACGCCGCCGGACGACTCTGATGTGGACTTCGACCTCAGCGTCAGCGCCATCGCGACGGAAACGTCGTCCGGCGATACGGCGACCGTGACCGGCACCGTCGGTGTGGTCGTGAACGCGGTGGCGGACACACCGGCCGTGGACGCCGAGGACGGCTCGGGTGATGTCGGCCAGACCATCGACCTCGACATCGAAGCAGCCTTGGCCGATGTGGACGGCTCGGAAAGCCTTTCTGTCACCATCTCGGATATGCCCGAAGGCGCCAGCCTGTCGGCTGGCGAGCAGGTCGACGACACCACCTGGCTGCTCTCCCCGGCGGACATGGCGAATCTACAGATCACGCTGCCCGCGGACGCCAGCGATGACTTCGACCTGACCATCACGGCGACGGCGACGGAAGCCGAAAACAACGACCAGGCCGAGAGCGTGGTCACGACGTCCATCAACGTCGATCCGAACGCCAACGACGACGTCAACGTGGTCGACACGTCCGTCTCTGATGCCGCCAGTGGCAATGTGCTGACCGGCGAGGGTGACGCCGTCGATCCGGACGCCGCCAACGACACTGGCTCGGCCGGCGACGCGGACACGGTTACCGAGGTCAGCTTCGGCGACGTTACCATGAGCTTCGACAATCCGGCCGACGTGCAGACGGACGACGAAGGCAATCCCTACATCGAAATCGAGGGCGACCACGGTAGCCTGCAGATCCAGGCCGATGGTTCCTACACCTACACCGCCGACGAAACCGCCGGTGGCGGCGAGGACGTCATGGCCGGCCTGACCGGTTCGGCAACGCCGGCGGCGGTCGAGGAAGCCTGGTCTGGCATCGATACCTTCGCCTTCGACTTCGGCACCGACATGCTGAACGCCAATGGCCAGCTCGACCCGTCGCTAGCCGATGCCGACGTTTCGTTTGCCAACAATGGCATCGGCGTCGAGGGCACCCAGGGCGGCATGCCGGCGCCGGACCAGATCAACCACGATGAGAATACCGGCGAAAGCGAAGCGCTCGGCATGAATCTAGGCTCCGAGGTCACGTCGGCGTCGTTGCAGGTCTCCAACATTTTCCAGACCGAGGACGGCGGCGAACAGGGCATCTGGCAGGCCTTCGACGGCGATGGCAACCTGTTGGGCGAGGGTGTGCTGAATGCCTCCACCGTCGACTACGGCGGATCGTCCAATGTCGGCACGGCGGAAATCGCGCTGCCTGGCGGCGAGGCGTTCCAGTACCTGGTGTTCACCAGCACCGATACAGTTGGCGACAATAACGCGAATGATTCCAGTGACTTCTTCGTTCGTTCCATCGAGTTCGAGACCCAGGGCGGCGGCGACGGCGAAGACGTCTTCACCTACCAGATGGCCGACGCCGATGGCGATACCGCCAGCGCCGACCTGACGATCACGGTGGAGAACGGCGACGTGGTCGCCTCCGATCCAAACCTGGTGGTCGGCGACGCGGAGGGGCTGGAGGACATCGCCATCCCGCTCGATATCGAGGCTTCGCTGACCGATCTGGACGGCTCGGAAACGCTCAGCATCACTATCGGCGACGTACCGCCGGGTGCGGTGCTCAGCGCGGGTACGGACAACGGCGACGGCAGCTGGACGCTCGACGGCGACGACCTTGACGGTTTGACCATCACGCCGCCGCACGACTCCAACGTGGACTTCGACCTCAGCGTCAGCGCCACGGCAACCGAACAGTCGAGCGGTGACACCTCGACGGTGACGGGCACGGCTTCGGTGGCGATCACCGGCGTTGCGGACGACCCGACGCTCGATGGCGCGGTCGGCGAGGGAACGACGGTTGGCGGCGGGATCCCCGATCTTCCGGCCATGGACCATGCCATTTCCAACGTGGTGTTCTATATCGAGGACGCGGCGGGCGACGTGCAGAAGATCCGGGTTGAGGGTTTCGACGGCGCCGATGAGGTCTTCGATGCCAACGACCTGCCCATCGAGTCCTTCCTTGAAGAAAACTATCCCGACACCTCTCTGCTGGCGATTTCCGTCAAGGCCGGCAACAACCAGGACCCTGATCTGGGTCCGGGCGAGGGTGAACTGTTCATCACCATGGATGGCATCGCGCGCGAGGACCTGCCGCTGGACGACTCCATGGATGCCACGCACGACGTCGCCGCGTTCGACGGCCTGTCGGTTAACGAGCCGGGCGACGGCGGTGCTGCTGGAACCGTGTTCCCGCTCGACATCTCCTCTGCATTGTCCGATGTGGACGGCTCGGAGACCCTGTCCCTTTCGGTCGATAGCCTGCCGGCGGGTGTCACCCTGTCGGCGGGTACGGTCAACCCTGACGGCTCGGTCAGCCTGACGCCGGACGAGCTTGATGACCTCAGCATGTTCGTGCCCAACGGCGTCGATCCCGATTTTGATTTCGACGTCACCGCGACCACGACCGAGAACGATGGCGACACGGCAAATGTGTCGATTACGCTGGATGTCGACGGGGACGGCGAGGCGTCCGACCCCGACCTTATCGTCGGCGAGGGCGAGGGACTGGAAGATATTGCCATTCCGCTCGATATCGAAGCCAGCCTGACCGACCTGGACGGCTCGGAATCCCTCGCCATCACCATCGGCGACGTGCCGACGGGTGCGGTGTTGTCTGCCGGCACCGACAACGGCGACGGCACTTGGACGCTCGATGGCGATGACCTAGACGGTCTCAGCATCACCGCGCCGCACGATTCGAACGAGGACATGACCCTCAGTGTGTCGGCGACATCCACCGAGGCCAGCACCGGCGATACCGCCACCGTCAGTGCCAGCATGAACGTGGCTGTCACGGGCGTGGCCGACGCGCCGACGCTGTCGGCGACCATCGGCGACGGCACGGAAATTCCGGGCACCACCAGCATCACCGTGACCAACGCGGGCGAGGCGTCGGCCGGGTACCACAACACCTACGGTATGTTCATCAAGGATGAGGACGGTAATCCCACCGAGGGCACAATCGTCTGGGGCGATGTCAAGGACAGCGTCGGCGACAGCGAGACCTTCACTGATATCGATCCTTCCACCGTCGGTTTCTTCCTGATCCCCAACGGCGATCAATTGAATTCGCAAGTCGCCGATGGCATGGAGGTGACCTTCCGCCAGGCCGACGACGGCAACTGGATCGCGGTCGATCCCAACGGCAACGACATCGTCGGTGCCGGTGATCCGGTGCTGTTCGACGATCCGGCGCTGAACGAATTCAACATCGACTACACTGAAGACAGCGCGTCCCCGGGCAACCAGAACTGGGAAGACCTGTTCGGCGGCGGCGACAACGACTTCAACGACGTCAACATGCAGGTCGATGCCGAGCCGCTACCGCCGGGCGCCGGCATGGTCGCCTTCCCGCTGGCCATCGCCACTGATTTGACGGACGTGGACGGCTCCGAGTCGCTTTCGATCACCGTCGAGGGTCTGCCCGAAGGGGCAGAGCTTTCCGCCGGCACGATCAACCCGGACGGCTCCGTCACCTTAACGCCGACCGAACTCGAAGGCCTGACGCTGACCGCCCCGCGCGGCACCGACGACTTCGATCTGGATATCACCTCGACCTCGACCGAGAACGACGGCGACAGCGCCAGCGTTTCGACCTCGGTGGGCGTCGATATGCCGGACGTGGATGACGTGGCATCCGATCCGAACCTGATCGTTGGCGAGGGTGAAGGCCTCGAAGATACGGCCATCCCGCTCGATATCGAGGCCGCGTTGACCGATCTGGACGGATCGGAATCCCTGTCGATCACCATCGGCGATGTGCCAACCGGCGCGACGCTTTCGGCCGGCACGGACAATGGCGACGGGACGTGGACGCTGGAAGCCGACGACCTGGATGGCCTGAGCATTACGGCGCCGCATGATTCAAACGAGGATATGACCCTCAGCATTTCGGCCACCGCGACGGAGGCTGACGGCGGCGATACCGCGACCGTCAGCGCCAGCATGAACGTTGCCGTAACGGGCGTGGCCGACGCACCGACGCTGTCCGTTACCCTCGGCGGCGGCGAGCCTGGCTCGACCGGTGGCGAGGAAGTCGAAGTCGCCATTACGGCAAACAACTTCGCCAGCGACGACAGTGGGTTCACGGTCGCGGCCCGTAGCGTCAATTCGGACGGCAGCCTAAGCGACGCGTCTGTCGAAAACGTCAGCATCAACGCCAATCCGCCGGGCTTCGGCGTCAGCGGATCGGCCTCGGGTGCCGATTCAGAACTAGGCTTCGACGGCGAAACAGCGACTTCCGAGGAAATTCTGGTTTCCTTCGACGAGCCCGTGACCACGGCCGACGTGGCCTTCGCCTGGATGCACCCGGGCGAGCAGGCGACCTACGAGATCTTCCGCGACGGCGTGAAGGTCGGCGAGGGCACGGTCACCGGCGTCACCGACAACATCGACGATCCGGTGACCATGACCGCCACCGATGGTGGTGCGTTCGACGAGGTCGTGTTCTCGGCGCCCAGCTATGGTGACGACTACCTGATCAACTCGATCACCTTCGACGTCGTGCAGGGCGGCGAGGACTTCGTCGAGTTCCCGCTGAATATCACGTCCGCGCTGACCGATACGGACGGCTCGGAGAGCCTCTCCATCACCGTCGACGGCCTGCCCGCGGGGGCAACGCTGTCGGCCGGTACTGTCAACAACGACGGCTCGATCACGCTGGCACCGGGCGAGTTGGCGGGACTGACCATGACCGCGCCAGCCGGGACCGACGACTTCAACCTGGATGTCACCTCGACCTCGACCGAGAACGACGGCGACACGGCCAGCGTTTCGACGTCCGTTGGCGTCGACATGCCGACGGTGGACGATACGGCATCCGATCCGACCGTGGACGCGGATGATGTCGCCGGTCTTGAGGATACGGCCATTGCCCTCGAGGTTGAGGCGGCCCTGAGCGACCTGGACGGCTCGGAAACGCTTTCCGTCACCATTGAGGGTATGCCCGAGGGTGCCACGCTTTCCGCCGGCACCGACAATGGCAACGGTACCTGGGATGTGAACCCGGACGATCTTTCGGGCCTCAGCGTGACGCCGCCGGCCAATTCGAACGAGGACTTCCAGCTGACCGTTCGCGCGACCTCGACCGAGAGCGAGGGCGGGGAAACCTCGACCACGACGGCGACCATGAACGTCGCGGTCGTCGGTGTGGCCGATGCTGCGCAGGCCTTCAGCCAGAATTCCGAAGGCGACGAGGATCAGTGGATCCAGTTGCACCTGGATAGCGGCCCCTCGGTGGATACCGACGGTTCGGAGGAAATTTCGATCACCATCACCGGCGTGCCGGAGGGCTCGCTGCTCAACCCGGGCACCAACCTGGGCGGTGGCGTCTGGTCGGCCACGCCGCAAGAACTGCCGCACGTCTGCATCCTGCCGCCGCAGGACTTCGACGGCGAGATCGACCTGCAGCTCAACGTCATCTCGACCGAGGACGACGGCGATACCAATACGGTGACCCAGGACTTCACCGTGACCGTCGGTGACGCCGACGAGACGGCGTCCGACCCGACCCTGGTGGTCGGCGACGTGACCGGGGACGAGGACTCCGCGATCGATCTCGACATCGCGGCGGGGCTGACCGATCTGGACGGTTCGGAAATCCTCTCGATCACGATCGAGGGCGTGCCGAACGGGGCGACGCTTTCCGCCGGCACCAACATCGGTGATGGGTTCTGGCAGGTTAATCCGGCCGATATCGCGAGTCTCACGGTCACCCCACCGGCTGACTCCAATCAGGACTTCTCGCTGACCGTCCACGCGACGTCGAGCGAGACCGGAAGCGGCGACACGTCTACGGTTGAGGCAACCTTTGATGTGGCCGTCACCGGCGTTGCCGATGCGGCAACGGTCGAGGCTTCGGTCAGTGGTGGCACTGTCATCGGCGGTGCCGGTTCCGGCCAGGGTAGTGGCCAAGGCACGGGCAGCGGCCAGGGAACCGGTAGCGGGTCCGGCCATGGTTCGAATAGCGGATCCGGCAGCCAGTCCGGAAGCGGCTCGGGGAGCGGTTCCGGCGAAGGCGCCGAGGATGCCGTGTCATTCGGTAATGACGGTGTCTGGGCAATGTCGGCCGACAACGAGCATGCGGTTGCAGACGGCGAGGGCGTCAGTGGCGAGGCCATGGAGTTTGACGGTTCGGACGATCACATCGTGGTGCCCCATTCGGATGATATGGACCTGTCGAGCGGCACCATTTCACTTTGGTTCAACACCGACGACGCCGATGATCGCCAGGGCCTGTTCTCCAAGGACTCCAGCGGTTTTGACGGTGGTGGCCACATCACCGGGTTCGTCAACGACGGCCAGGTCTCCGTGCGCCTGCAGTCGGGCGGCGAGAGCTACTGGGTGCAGGGCGGTGCCGTCTCCGACGGCGGCTGGCACCAGATGGCCGTGAGCTTTGGCCCTGACGGCATGGCCCTCTATCTGGACGGCGAGGAAGTAGACTCGGACAGCTACACCGGCGGCCTCGGCGGTAACGAGGAGCCGATGGTCATCGGCGCCAATGCCTGGGCGTCCGGTGACGAGGCAGCCAACAATCTGCAGGACCACTTCAATGGCCGCATGGACGGCGTCACCATCTACGACCACGCCGTTACGCCGACCGAAGTTGCCAACCTGCATGACGATGGTGTGGCCATCATGAACGGCGAGGACGGCGAACAGATCGTCTTCGATCTCGATATCGAAGGCACGCTGACCGATGTGGACGGCTCCGAGACCCTCAACTTTGAGGTCCGTGGCCTGCCCGAAGGCGCCGAGCTCAATGCCGGTACCGACATGGGGAACGGCACCTGGTCCGTCAGCAATGGCGACCTGGACGGCCTCACCCTGACCATCGATGCCGAGGATGCCGAGGACTTCACCATCGAAGTGGCGGCGATTTCCACCGAGGACGATGGTGACGTCGCGACTTCCGTGACCGAGGTCGCGGTGGATGTGGATATCGCGGCCGAGCCGGACGAACCGGTTGACCTCGACGGCACGGGTGGCAACGACGTGCTGGAAGGCGGCTCCGGTGACGATTTCTTGGATGGAAATGGTGGCCACGATCAGCTGTTCGGCCTCGATGGCAACGATGTCATGGAGGGCGGCAGCGGCAACGACTCCTTGTTCGGCGACGCCGGCGACGATGTGATCTGGGCCGAGGGTGGCCATGACTTCATCATGGGCGGCACCGGTAATGACCAGATCGATGCCGGCGGCGGTAATGACGTCGCGGACGGCGGCATCGGTGCCGATGTCATCCTCGGAGGGTCCGGCCATGACGACCTGTCCGGCGGCGACGGCAACGACATGATCGATGGCGGCCGCAACAACGATGAAATCGATGGCGGTGCCGGTGACGACGTCCTGTTGGGTGGCAAGGGTACGGATGCCATCGAGGGTGGCGCCGGCGCCGATGAGATTGATGGCGGCAAGCACGACGACGTGATCACCGGTGGCGCGGGCGACGATGTGCTGACCGGCGGCAGCGGCAGCGATACCTTCGTCTTCGGTGCCGACAGCGGCGCCGACATCATCACCGATATCATGGAGCAGGACACGATGGTCTTCGAGGGCCAGGAGTTCCATGCCGACGACATGATCTTCGCCGAGAACGACGAAGGCGAGGTCGTGGTCGCGTTCGAAGGCGTCGAGGGCTCTTCCGTGACGCTCTCGGGCGTCAGCATGGACGACCTGGACCAGAACAACGATGGCGATGCCAGCGAAGGCTATTCGGTGACCGAGGTAGACGGGACAGTCACCATCACCCTCGACATGTAGGGACGATTTTACGACGGCCCAGTGGGCTAGGGATCGGGCAGAAAAGGCGTCGCCGTTCTACGGCGGCGCCTTGCTCGTTCAAGGCTGCGCTCTATGGGGCGCTATTCGGCGGCGCTCTGCTCGTTCGGATCCTCGCGGAAGTGCGCCCAGCGCCGCATGCCGCCGCGGTTTTCGAGAAAATTGATCAGGGCGGAAACGGGCGCGCGGTCGAACTTGGTGCCGCACTCGTCCATCAGGATGTCCGACGCCTTGCGGAACGGCATCGCACCCCGGTAGGCGCGCGGGCTGACCATGCCGACGAAGGTGTTGGCGATGGCCAGCACCCGGGCGGTCATGATGATCTCTTCTTCCTTTAGGCCCAGCGGGCCCTTGCCGTCCCAGGTCTCGCCCATCTGGCGGACGGTTTCCAGCACCGGGCCCTCGAAGGTCACGCCCTCAATCAGGTCGACGGTGGTGAGGTAGGCGTGCTGCACCATGATCCGTTCTTCGTCGGTCAGGTTCTCGGTTTTGGTCAGCACCTCGGGCGGGATGAATATCTTGCCGAAGTTCATCAGCCGACCGGCCACGTCGACGGTACGGACGCTGAGTTCTTCCAGTCCCATCTCGCGGGCGATGGCGCAGGCGACCTCCGAAACGCGCGATGAATGGTTGGCCGAGAATGGATCGCGGCGATCGACGACACTGACCAGGGTGTCGATCAGCTCGTTCATGCGCTGCTCGCTGCGCCGGCGTTCACGGGCCAGTTCGGTGATGTCGTCGAGCACCATCAGGCAGCCGGGCGGGTAGTCGCGGTCGCCATGCAGCGGGATGTGATCGGACTTGATGACCTGGAAGCAATCCTCATCCTCGGCATCGGTGATGTCCGGATCGCCGAATTCCTGGACGTTCTGCTCGCGCTCGAAATTGGTAATGACGCGTTTGTTGATATCGGCGAAGGCCTGCGCCTTGATGGGCCCCATCACGGCCGCCATGGTCTTGCCCATCATGTCCTCTTGCGGGATGCCGGCACCGCGGCCCGCAGGTTCGTTGGCGAATGTGTAGATGGTGTTGATATCGACAGCGACGATTTCGGTCGGCTGATTGTTGGTCACCACGTTCATGAACTTGGACATGTTCTGAAAGCGCTCAAGCAAGACCTGCGCAGTGTGCAATGCCTCGTTGGCACGGGCGGAAGCACCTTTCTTCCAGACGAACAGGATGGTCAGCGTGATGACGACGATCAGGCCGATGAAAACGCCGAGGATGACATTCAGGCGGTTTTCGGTGGCCGACAGGGCTTCCTTGCGCGTCACCGTTCGCATCAGCACCCAGGGGGCGCCGGAAAGCGATCGCGAGACGGCAAGCACCGGCCGGCCGAGATAGTCCAGCATTTCGGTCTGGAAGCCGCCCGGCGTCTTAATCCCGGCGACATCGACCAGGTTGGGCGAGCCCAGCGCCAGCGAGCGTTTCAGTGGCTTGGTGCCGTCGGCCAGGCGTGACAGGTACTGGATTTTTCCCTTCACTTCACGAACCAGATAGGTCTCGGCCGTTTTCAACAGATCGCCCGGCTGCACGAGCTGCGTCCACAGGTCGTCGTCCAGGATGCGCACGCCGACAACGGCGCCGATGCCGCGCGCCCCCTGATCCTGCTGGATGCCGAAGACCGGCAGCACGAAGCCCATGGTCGGCTCGCCCGAGGCGGCCAGGAACACATCGATGATCGCCGGCTCCCCATCGAGGGCCTTGGCGACAGCGGCGCGAATCTTGCCCGTCATGGGCGGCATGTCCGGAGTCGACACGATGGGGGCGCCGGTCTTGTCGACCAATCCCAGTCCGGCGATTCCCGCCCGCTCGACATTGGCGTTGACTTCGCCGACCGACTCCGGCGCCTTGAAGCCAGTGCGGTCCGCCGTCGTGATCAGCAGGTTGCGCAGATAGCCGCCCGAGGCCTCGGTGTCCTCTTCCTCCAGGCTGTCGTCTTCTTCGGCCTGTTCGCCCTCTGGTTTTTCGGCATCCTCCGATAATTCCGTGGGCGATTCCGTGGACGGTTCCGCCTCGGATTCTTCTTCCTTGGCGCCGCCGGCGGCTAGTTCGGACATGTAGATCTGCAGCGCGGCGTTCTGCGCCAGGTCCCGTATGGACTTGAAGTTTGAATCGATCCAGGCATCGACGGCGGCCGTCCGGCCGTCGGCGACGATACTGAGGCGAATTTGCCAAGCCTGGGTCTCGCGTTTCAATTCCTCGGCAACGAACAATTGCGCGCCGAAGATGGCGCCACCAATGGCGATGACCATGCCGACGACGCCACCGACCACCAGTTTGTTGAATTTGCGCGGTGGCTCCTTCGGCTCTTCGGGATCCGAATCGTCAGCGGGCGCCTCAGCCGCGGCCGGCTTGGCATCGCTTGCGTCGTCTTCCTTCTTGCCGCGCTTGAGGAAACCCAGGGCCATGCCCCTGTTCTCCTAAAAAGTCAGGTGTTATCAAATTCTTACGGTTTACCCGATGGGACGCAAGCGGGAATCGGTCGGTCTCACGAGTGGGTGGGCCGCGATACGGGAGACTTTGCGGCAAGTCACTGTAAAGACTATATTGAAAGACACACATCCGTGCGCCCCGTCACAGCGGCCGGGGGCTTGGAGTTGGTAGGATTTGTTTATGAATCGGACCGGACGACGCCTGCGATTCGTTGCCGCCGCCGTGGCCCTTATGGTCTCGGTCGCCTGGGGCTTGGCAGATGCAGAGGCGGCAAAGAAAAAGGCGGGCAAGCCACGCGCCAGTTTCTTCCACACCAAGGAAATCCGTTCGACCAACCTGAAGCCATTCAAGAAATGGACGTCGGCGCTGAAGCGCTATTCGAAGGAGAAGCTGAAGAAATCCGGAAAGTGCACGCAGCCGGGCCTGGACATCTGCAACTACGGCCAATGGAAGGCTTTCCTGGAACCGCTTAAGAAGAAGGGCAAGATCGCTCAGTTGAAGGCGGTCAACAACCGCATGAACAAGGCGCGCTACATCCAGGACGCGTCCAATTGGGGCAAGAAGGACTACTGGGCGTCGCCGGCACAGTTCATGGCGCGTTTTGGCGATTGCGAGGACTACGCGATCGTCAAATACCTGTCCCTGCGTTATCTCGGCTGGAAGGAAAGGGACCTGCGCGTTGTCGCCGTGAAGGACCTCAACCTGAAGGTCGGCCACGCCGTCCTGGTGGCATTCATCAAGGACAAGAAGACGAAGAAGAAACGCGCGGTGGTGCTGGACAACCAGATCAAGAAGGTCGTCTATGCTAGCAGCATCCGCCACTACCAGCCGGTTTTTTCCATCAACAAACGATTCTGGTGGCGCCACGTCAGCTAGGACGCGGTGAACACCGGGTTGGAGTTACCCTTCGTCTCGCCGGTCGAGGCCGTCGCGCCGGAGACCGGCCCGGCGATTATCCTCCTCTTCACGGCGTTCATCGTCTTCACGGCGATCAGTAATTTCGCGGCGATCTTCAGTGTCACCAAGATCGGCCTGCTCGGACCGGCGTTCATCGCTGCGGCGTTCGTCGTCGCGGCGTTCGTCGTCACGGCGATCAGGCCCGCGACGTTCGCTCTTTTCTCTTTCCGCACCCTCGGTCATGTCGAGGCTCCCGTGTTCAATTCGCGGCCATTCGAATTGCGGCCGACCGTTCTCTTTCAACGGGAAAAAGGCTAAATGCCGGCCCTGGCCATGGCAACCGGAAAAAAAGGGTCTGGCCATCCTCTTGCATATGCCTAGATTACCGCGGTTTCGGAGATCATCCATGGACGTAGAGCAGCCATCCCTGCCGGGCGCCGTCAGGCGCCGTCGCACCTTTGCCATCATCTCGCACCCGGATGCCGGCAAGACGACGCTGACCGAGAAGCTGCTGCTGTTCGGTGGCGCCATCCAGCTCGCCGGCGCGGTGAAGGCGCGGGGCGAGCAGCGCCGCGCTCGCTCGGACTGGATGAAGGTTGAGCGCGAACGCGGTATCTCGGTGACCTCGTCGGTGATGACCTATGATTACGACGGCCATACCTTCAATCTGCTGGACACACCGGGCCACGAGGACTTCAGCGAGGACACCTACCGCACGCTGACCGCCGTCGATTCGGCCGTCATGGTGATCGATGCCGCCAAGGGGATCGAGCAGCAGACACGGAAGCTGTTCGAGGTCTGCCGATTGCGTGACGTGCCCATCACCACTTTCGTCAACAAGATGGACCGGGACGGCCGCGACCCCTTTGAACTGCTGGACGAGGTTGAACAGACCCTGCAGATCGAGGTCACGGCGGCCAGTTGGCCGATCGGCATGGGGCGCGACTTCCTAGGCTGTTACGACCTGATCCACGACCGCCTGGTGCTGGCCGCCAAGTCTCGCGATGGTCTGCCCGATGTGGGCGAGACCTGTAGCGGGCTGGATGATCCGAAGCTCGACGAATTGCTGCCGGACTATGCCGTTGCCAAGCTGCGCGAGGACGTGGAGATGGCGCGCGGCCTGCTGCCCGACTTTGATCGCGAGGCCTACCTCGCGGGCAACCAATCGCCGGTCTATTTCGGCAGTGCCATCAACAATTTCGGTGTTCGCGAGCTGCTCGACGGCTTGGGCCGGGAAGCGCCGTCGCCGCGACCGCAACCGGCCGAGGAACGGGCGATCGAGCCATCCGAGGTTGCGGTCAGCGGGTTCGTTTTCAAGATCCAGGCCAACATGGACCCGAAGCACCGCGATCGCATCGCCTTCGTCAGGCTGTGTTCCGGCCGCTTCAAGCGCGGCATGAAACTGCTGCACGTGCGCTCGGGCAAGTCGCTCAACATGCACAATCCGCAGATGTTTCTGGCCCAGGAGCGGGAGACCGCCGAGGAAGCCTGGCCGGGCGATATCATCGGCATCCCCAACCACGGCAACCTGCGCATCGGCGACGCGCTGACTGAAGGTGAGGAAATTCGCTTTACCGGCATTCCCAGCTTTGCGCCGGAACTGCTGCAGAAGGTTCGCGCCCTCGATCCCCTGAAGGCCAAACACCTGGGGCGTGCACTGGTACAGATCGCGGAAGAGGGCGCGGCCCGGGTGCTCCGGCCAAACACGGGGACGGACTGGATCGTCGGGGTCGTCGGCGCCCTGCAGTTCGAGGTGCTGGCCGAGCGCATTCGTACAGAATATGACCTCGACGTCCGCTTCGAGCCGACGGAGGTTCACGCCGCACGCTGGGTAAGCGCCCAGGACGCGGCAACGCTGAAGAAATTCACCGACGCCAACCGCGCCGCCGTTGCCGAGGACCATGACGGCGATCCGGTGTTCATCGCCCGCAACGCCTGGCACCTGGACACCACCCAGAAGGACGCGCCGGACATCGCCTTCCACAGGACCAAGGAACAGACGCTGTGAGCCGGCCGGACTTCCTGAACGGCGTCAATCCGCATCGCTTGAGCGAACACGAGCGGGCCGAGCGCCGTGAACGGATACTGGCGACCCGGCCTGCGGGAGAGGCGTTCTGGGTCTTCGGCTTTGGCTCGCTGATGTGGCGGCCGGAGTTCGAGCCGGTGGAAAGACAGGCTGCGACGCTCAGCGGTTACGAACGTCACTTCCGCATCATCTCGACGACCGCGCGTGGAACGCCCGAACGGCCGGGCCTGGCGCCGTGTCTTGAGGAGGTCGAAGGGGGGCAGTGCCTCGGCATCGTCTTCCGGCTGGACGAGGCCCGCGTTGCCGATGATCTGGTGGCGCTTTGGGACCGCGAGCAGAACTCAGGGTCCTACAATCCGACATGGGTCGAACTGAAGACGCACGAGGGTCCGTTGACCGCGCTGACCTTCGTCGTCGAGCGTGACCACCCGCATTACCTGGGGCCGCTGTCGATCGAGGATACTGCCAGCGCCATTTGCGGCGCCGAAGGCCGCCACGGCGCCTGTAGGGACTATGTCGCCAGCCTGGTCGGTGCCTTGCGAGAACTAGGCGAACGGGACCCGTTCCTGGAAGACCTGCTGGCCCGGGTCGACGGCCTCAGCGCCCGCCCTTGACCTTGCGTTCGCGCTGGAAAATATAGAAGCCGCTGGCGACGATGACGGCGGCGCCGACGATGGTCCAGAGGTCCGGTAATTCGTCGAACATGAAGAAGCCGTAACCGGCCGCCAGCAGCAGATTGGAATACATGAACGGCGTCACCACGGACGCCGGGGCGACGCGGAACGCCTTGATCAACGCGAAGTGCCCGACGCCGCCGAAAATCCCCGACAACACCATCAGCGGCCACTCGCTGGCGCTCACCGGCGTCCAGTAGAATGGCACGGCGAGCGAAGCCAAGACGGCGCCGACCATGGCCGTGTAGACCAGCGTCGTCATGACCGAGTCCTGATGGCCCAGATGCCGAGTGAAGATTTGATAGAACGCGTAGCTGGTCGCCGCCGCGAGCGGCCACAATGTCGCCAGGTGAAAGAAACCGGTGCCAGGTCGGACGATGATCAACGCACCTATGAAACCTACCCCCACCGAGGCCCAGCGCCGGGGCCCGACCTGTTCGCCCAGCATGGGCACGGCGAGCGCCGTCACTAGCAACGGCGTGACGTACATGATGGCGCTGGCCTCGGCCAACGGCACGTTCCTGAGTCCGGTGAAGAACAGGCCAGTGGTCAGCAGCAGCAGGCCCGATCGCGCCAGTTGCAGGCGCAGGCTCTCAGTGACCAGCAAGGTCTTCAGCTTGGGCGCCAGAATTAGCGACAACAGAACAAAATGGAAGAAATAGCGGCCCCAGACCACCTGCACCGTGTGGTGGTTCTGGATCAGCACCTTGACGCAGGCGTCCATGGTGACGAACAGCGACATCGCCATGATCATCCAAAGGATGCCGGCGCGGCGGTTTTCAGGCGGCTCTAATGGCGCGCCAGGGGCTGGGGCGGAGTTCACGTGGAGAAGGCCTCTCACCGGGTGGCCGCGCGATCGAACCACGGCGGCGGCCGCCATCATAAACAGCCGCCCCGGGCCGCGCGATAGCCTTTGTCGGCCGGGCCTGGGGGTGTGTATAAGACGTCATGGTTGATACGCCAATCGATGTTCTCACCCGGGTTTTCGGCTATTCCTCGTTCCGCGGCCTGCAGGCGCAGGTGATCGAGCGCGTCCTAGCGGGTGGCGATAGCCTGGTGCTGATGCCGACCGGTGGCGGCAAGTCGATCTGCTATCAGGTGCCGGCGCTTTGCCGGCCCGGTGTCGGAGTCGTGATCTCACCGCTGATCGCCTTGATGCAGGACCAGGTAACGGCGCTGCGACAGGCCGGTGTCGACGCGGCGGCGTTGAATTCCTCGCTTGACCCCTACGAGGCACGGGACATCGAGGACCGTCTGCGCGCAGGTGCCCTCGACCTCATCTACGTGGCGCCGGAGCGTCTACTGACGGCACACTTCCTGGAGATGTTGGACCACATCGAGATCGCTCTGTTCGCCATCGACGAAGCCCACTGCGTCAGCCAGTGGGGGCACGACTTCCGGCCCGAGTACATGGAACTGAACATCCTGGCCGAGCGTTTCCCCGGCGTGCCCCGCATTGCGCTCACGGCGACCGCCGACGGCCCGACGCGCGGCGATATCCTGGATCGCCTGCGCCTGCCGGCCGATGGCCTGTTCATTGCCGGTTTCGACCGGCCCAACATCCGCTACAGGATCCAGCCCAAAGCCGCGAACGTGCGCCAGCAGTTGAAGGGGTTCCTGAAGGATCATCAGGGCGCAGCCGGCATCGTCTATTGCCTGTCCCGGGCCAAGGTCGAGGAGACCGCGGCTTGGCTGAGCAATGAAGGATATCCTTCGCTGCCCTACCACGCCGGACTGGAAAAGGGCGTGCGGGCGCACCACCAGAACCGGTTTTTGATCGAGGACGGACTGATCATCGTCGCCACCATCGCCTTCGGCATGGGTATCGACAAACCGGACGTGCGATTCGTCGCCCATCTGGACCTGCCGAAGAGTATCGAGGCCTATTACCAGGAAACCGGCCGCGCCGGCCGCGATGGCCTGCCGGCGGAGGCCTGGATGGCCTATGGCCTGCAGGACGTTGTGAAACTCTCGCAGTTCATCGAGAACTCGGAGGCGCCCGACGCGCAGAAACGGGTGGAGCGCCAGAAACTCGATGCCCTGTTGGGGCTGGCCGAAACATCCCGCTGCCGCCGCCAGGTCCTGCTGGAGTATTTCGGTGAGGAACTGCCGGAGCCCTGCGGCAATTGCGATACCTGCCTGGAGCCCATCGAGACCTTCGACGGCACGGAGGCGGCGCGGAAGGCGCTGTCCTGCGTCTATAGAACCGGCGAGATATTCGGTGCCGCGTATATCATTGATGTCCTGCTGGGTGGCGATACGGAACGCATCCGAAAATTTGGCCACGACCAGCTCAGCACCTACGGCATCGGTGACGAATTCAGCCGCAATGAATGGCGCTCCGTCTTCCGGCAACTGGTGACGCAAGGGCTGCTGACCGTGGATATCGCCGGCCACGGCGGCCTCAAGCTCGGGCCCGATTGCCGGCCCGTGCTGCGCGGCGAGCAATCCGTCGACCTCAGGCGCGAGGCGGTTCGCGAACCGGTCCGCCGAGCCGCCAAGTCGGCGGCCACCCGTCCGGAACTGGAGGCGCCGGCCGACCGCGAACTGTTCGAGGCCCTGCGCCAGCGCCGCGCTGAACTGGCGCGCGAGCAGGGCGTGCCGCCCTACGTGGTCTTCCATGACCGCACCCTGGCCGAAATGGCGACGGTTCGCCCGCGGGACATGGACCAGATGGCGTCCATCAACGGGGTCGGAGCCAGCAAGCTGGAGCGCTATGGCGACGAGTTCCTGGCCATCGTCAGCAGCCATCCTGGCGCTTGATCCATGATCGAGCCGAATGATCGAGCGGCGCCAAACCAGGCGCCCGACCTTCCCCCCGAAGTCTGGCTGGCGGCGCGTCTGAAGCGCCACATCGGCGAAATGGCGCGCCTTTCCGGGCCGATCGTCATCAACCGCCTGGGTATCCTGATGATTGTCACCACCGACATCGTCATGGTGGGGCGCTATTCGACGGCGGAACTGGCCTTCCAGGCGATCGGCCTCGCCACCATCATCCCCATCCTACTTGGCGGCCTTGGCCTGGTCATGGGCACCCTGGTGGTCACGGCCAAAGCCTATGGCGAGGGGGATTACGAGGGGTGCGGTGCCGCCTGGCGGCGTTCGTTGCTGCTGGCGGCGGCGGTTGGCGTCATCATCGTCGCCTATTGCGGCGCTGGCGAATGGATTCTGTTGGCTTTGGGCCAGGACCCGGACCTGGCGGCAGGGGGCGGCCGGTTCATGCTGGCCATCGGCCTGGGCCTGCCCGGACAGTTGATGTTCATGAATTCCGGTTTCTTTCTGGAGGCCATTCGACGGCCGTATCCGGGCATGCTGGTGATGATCGCCGGCAATGTCCTGAACGTGGCCTTGAACTGGCTGATGGTTTTCGGCAATGGCGGTTTCGAGGCGGCGGGGGCGGAAGGCGCGGCCTGGGCCACGACCATCGTGCGCTGGGGCATGGCTTTGGCGCTGCTGGCTTATGTCTGGACCATGCGTGACCACGATACCTTCGCTATCCGCCGGCCGGCAGCGGGCGGCTGGGCCGATTGGAAGCAACAGCGTCGTATCGGTTATGCCACCGCCATCAGCATCGGCGTGGAGGCCACGGCATTTGCGTCGCTTAGCATCATGGCCGGGTGGCTCGGGACCCTGCCGCTCGGCGCCTACACGATCGCCCACAATTTGCTGGCCCTGGTCTTCATGATGGCCATCGGCCTCGGATCGGCGACGTCGGTGCGGGTCGGCATCGCCCACGGGCGGCGCGACGCCCGCGACCTGATGCTGGCTGGCTGGACCGGCCTGGGCCTGACCGTGATCGTCATGGCGGCCGGCGGCGGCTTATTCGCCGCGTTCCCCGCCATCGCCGCGGGCATCTATACCGAGGACGCCGCGCTGGCGGCCATGGCCATGCCGCTGTTCGGCCTGACCGCGGTGGTGTTACTGGCCGATGGCGGGCAAGCGGCCCTGGCGAGTGCCTTGCGGGGGCGCCAGGACATCTGGTTGCCGACGGCGGCGCAGACGTTCGCCTATTTCGGCGTGCTGGTTCCGACTGGTTATGTCCTCGGCATCCAGCTTGAACGCGGTGCCCGCGGGCTGATGGAGGCGATCCTGGTGGCCAGCATCGTTTCCATCATTCTGCTGGGGAGCCGTTTCCACATTCTGGCGATGCGCGATCGTCGGGAGATGGCCCCCGATAGGCTCTAGGTGCCGACTTCGGCACAGCCGACGCAGGTCGGTGTCGTCGGGTCGACCTCTAGCCGCTTGGCCTCGATATCCTCGCCGCAACTGACGCAGTAGCCGTATTCACCGTCCTCGACACGCGCCAGCGCCGCATCGATGCGTTGCAGCAGGATGGTTCGCCGGCGTTCAGTCTCCAATTGCATGGCCTGGCCCTGCAGCGCGTCCATGCGCGAGAGACGGCCGACCATCTGCTGGTCCAGTTCAACCGGGCGGCGCGAGTCCTCCGATGCCTCGGAGATGGCGAGAGTCTCCTCGCGCAGGGCGTTAAGACGCTTCCGGATTGCCGCCTTGGTTGGTTTTTTGGCCATGCGCGGACCCTAGCGTTCCCTGAGGGCGTCGCCCATGCGCCCGATCAGGGGGTCGAGGATGTACTGGAAGACCCGGCGGGTGCCCGTCTGGATGGCGCAGATGACCTGCATACCGGGGAACAGGCTGTAGCGCAGCGCGCCGTCCTCGAAATAGGTTCGCTGGGTGGCAATGCGGACCTTGTAGTAGGGCACGCCCTGTTCGGTGACCAGGGTGTCGGGGCTTACCGTCACGACCTCGCCGGCTAGGTCCTGAAAGCGGGCGGCATCGGCCGACGCCAGTTTCACCTTCACCGCCTGGCCCGGCTGCACGTAGCCGATGTCCTGGGTCGGCAATTGCGCCTCGATGATCAGGCGGTCGCCCTTGGGCACGATATCGAGCACCGTGCGCCCCGGCTGCACGACGCCGCCGCGGGTGAAGACGTAGACCGTCTTGACGATACCATCGACGGGGGCGCGCAGGACGGTGCGCTTCAGGCTGTCCTCGAACTTTTTCAGGCGCTGCGACAACTCGTCTCGGCTGCGGCTGGCTTCGTCCAGTTTCTGCTGCGCTTCCTCGCGGAACGACGCGCTGACGATGTGCAGGTTGGACTTCGCCTCCTCGGCGGCGGCGCGCAGGCGGGGCAGCACGGCTGAGGCCTCGTCGATGCGTCCCCTGAGGTCGGCACGCTCCTTAAGGTAGTTGAGGTGCAGCATGCGGTTGGTGAGATCGCGCTTGAGTAGCTTTTCAGAAATCCCGATCTGCTCTTGAACCAATTTCAAGTTACGTTGCGCATTGACCTTGCGCGCGCGAACCTCGCGAATTTCGTGCTCGCGCTGGCTGATGGCTTCTTTCTGGGCGCGGATCTGGTTCAGCATGCGTCCGCGACGGGTTTCGAACATGCCGATCGCCTTGGCCGCCAGTTGCGGGTGCGCCTGGCGTACGGCTTCTGGAATGGCGATGGCGTCGGCGCCCTTGATTTCGGCCTCGTAGAGGGCGACGTCGAGGGTGAGGGCGTTAAGCCGAACCCGCAGTTCCTCCACGTCGGCGACACTGGCTGTTGATTCCAGTTCGACCAGCGGCTGGCCACGGCGTACCTCTTCGCCTTCCTTGACCAAAATTTCGCGTACGATTCCGCCTTCCAGGTGCTGCACCGACTTGACGCTGGAAGATGGTGCCACGGATCCTGTGGCGTTCGAGACCACGTCCAGTTCCGCGTAATAGGACCATGCGCTGAAACCACCCAACAGCAGGATGCAGAGCAGCAGGAACATGTGGGTGCCGGCACGGACTTCCTTGTCCAGTACCGGTGTCGGCGGATCGTCGGCGGAAAACATCATCGGCGCGTTGTTCATTCCGCGGCCCCCCGCTTGGCGGCATCATCGCCGGCGTTGGCGGCTTCCGGCTGGGTGTGGCGGATCGCCGGCACCGGTTTGGCGTTGAGGTCGAGCAGCAGGGTCGCACCCTTGAGGATCTGCGGATCGCGAGAGATAGCGATAATGGTGACGCCGCGCTTGGCCATGTCGATCAGGACCGAATAGACGGCGGCACAGCCTTCCTCGTCGAGGCTCTCGGTCGGTTCGTCGAGGATGGCCAGTCGGCCACCGGTGGCCAGGCCGCGCGCCAGGCCCAACCGACGGCGCTGGCCGACGGCGAGATTGAGGCCGCCGTTGACGATGGGCTGGTCGAGGCCCTGTTCGCTCTCGTCCAGGAAACGCCCCAGACCGACCGTGCGAATCAGCTCGATCATGGCTTCTTCGTCCAAGTCCGGATTGGCGGCCAGCAGGTTCTGTCGCAGGGTGCCGGCGATGAACGTGGGCTCTTGCGGCATGTAGACGACTTGGCGACGCCACCAGGCGGGGTCCAGCTGGCGTAGCTCGACCCCATCCACCAGAATCTGACCGCGGTCCAGTTCCAGGAGCCCGGCTGTCAGGCGGGCGAGGGTGGTTTTTCCAGTTCCGTTGCCGCCGGTGACGATGAGGACGCCACCCGGCGCCAGTTTGAGGTCCAGGGATTCGAACAGCGGCGCCGGCGCGCTGGGATGCGAGAAGCCGGCGTCGCGGTATTCGATCTGGCCTTGGTATTCGCCGATCTTTGCTCCTCCATCGGGCTCCACAGGCAGGCTGGCGAATTCACGCACCCGCTCCAGCGCCTGCTCGGCCTTGGTCAGGGTCTCGCCCAGCTGCGCGAACTTGATCAGCGGGCCGAGGGCGCGGGCCGAAAGGATGTTGGCGCCGATCAGCACGCCGACGTCCAGTTCGCCCTGCACCACCAGGAAGGCACCGACCGAATAGACCGAAACACTCATCAACGCCTGGCCGCTTTGGGTCATTTGCTGCACGAAGGCCTGGGCGCGGCCGATCTTGCGGCGCAGCGGCTGTGCGGCCTCCAGATAGCGTTGCCAGGCCTTAACCAGCAGATCGCTGCCGTTGAAGGCGCGCACAGAGTCCATGGCCTGGTTGGCGTTGGTGATCAGGCTGGCGCCCTGCGAGGCGATATCGGTCAGTTGCTTCGTCGGACCGCGCAGTCCGCGGTGTGCCCAGACGCCATAACAGAAGGTGACAACAAGGAAGACGCAGACAATGCCGGCGAGCACCGGGCTCAGCAGAAACAGGACAAAGGCGAACATCAAGGCGAAGGGGACGTCGATGACGGCGCAGATATTGCCTGCGTTATAGGCACCCTCGACGGCATCCATGCCACGCACGATCTCGCGCCGCTCGCCGGACGGAATGCCTTCCAGGGCCTGCAGGCGGGCCGTGGTCAGCATGCCGAAGGCACCGGTGGCGAGGTTCGAGTCCTTGCCGGCGGAAAGCACCGTGGCCAGTTTCAGGCGTACCTGGCGAAAGCCGAATTCGAGTACAATGGCGATCAGCACGCCGGCTGTCATTGCCGCCAGCGTCGCATTGACGCCGAACGAGACGTAACGGTTCAGGACCTGGATGACGTAGAGGGACGACGCCAGGGCCAGCACGTTGGCAAGCAGGGAGGCGACCAGTATTTCGATCGTCAACCCCGGCCGCGACGCGAGACGGCGGAACAATTCGCCCATGACCGTCAGAAGCCCTTGCTGTTCGCCCCCGGGCGCACGCGCGCGTCATCCTTGGGGCATCGTTCCATGTTCGAAACCCATGGTAACCGGAATTCCCTTACGGGTCCGCACCTGTTTCGAAGGGCTGAGGTACGTAGGGCAGCGCCGCCAACAGGCTGGCCGGCGCCAGATCGTTGAATTCGGTACCGCTGTCATCGTCGCCGCCGTCGAGGCCGAGATCAACGTCGACTTCGGGGGCCGGCTGACCGCTACCGCCGAGGAATGGCTGGATGGTATTCGCCGGATCACCGCCAGCGACGGCGACCTCCACGCGATCCAGAGCGGGCGCGACCTCCTGCGGCTCGATCAGGCTGGTCTCGGGCGTCGCCGGTGGTGCATCGAAGATCGAACCGAGGGCGCGGAATAGCGATGAAATGGGATCATCACTCGGTATATCCGGCTGCTCGCCGGCGAATTCCGGTTCCGGGGCTTCCTCGGGCTCCGGTGCGGGAATGTCCTGAACGCTCGGCGCCAGGTCAGCCAGCGGATCCGCGGCGGCTGGCGACTCCTCGGCGTTCTCGTCGCCATCAAACAGGTCACCCAACGCCACCGCGATCGCGGTGAACGGATCGTCGATGCGCTCGGTCCCCTCGGCGACTAGGCTCTTGGGCGCCAATTCCTCATCCAACTCGATCCCGGGCATATCATCGACACTGGGTCCGGTGGGCAGGGCCGCGACCTGTTCGGGTGCGGAATCCTCCGCTTCGGGCGCGGGTGCGAACACCTCCTCGAAGCCCCGGCCGAACGCCGAAATTGGGTCATCACTGGGTATGTCCTCGGCGCCGGAGGGCAAGGGCGGCGGCAACGGCGCTTCGCGGGTGGCTTCGGCGACGGCGGCGACCGGGTCCGCTTCCAGGGCCGCTTCCGCCGCTTCGTCCGCTATCAGGGCGTCATGCGCGGCCGCGAACATCTCGAACAAGCCGTCCAGCGGCGCCGCGTCGGGCTCAGCGGCGGGCGTCGCGACGCTGAATTCCGGGCTGCCGGCGTTCTCGTCGACACGAATGGCAAGTTCCGTGTGATCCTCCACTGACGCGCTCTCGGCGTCGATGGTTTCGGCGTCAGGCGTCTCTGTGCTTTCGACGATCGGCGTATCTGCGATGGCCACATCCGATTGATCGTCAATGGCGACTTCATCGATTTCCGTTGCGTCATCAAGGCTAGCCACATCGTCATCGCTGGCTTCATCCCCGGTTTCGTCGGTCGCTATTACGTCATCGGACCTATCGCTCACGTCCTCCGTCGTATCCGCCAGATCAGTATTTTCGTCGGTGCTGGTCTCCGCCGTTGCGACCTCAAGAGTGGCCGGCGTCGCTTCGAAGGTCTTTTCGGCGGGGGCTGCGTCGTTGAACAAGGTGGCCAGTTGCTCGATACGGCGGTCGCTGATGTCTGCCGCCGGGCCGGGGTCCTGGGTCTCAACGGGCTCGATATCCGAGCCGAAATCGCCGACATGGGTCTGTTGATTGAACAGAGAGGCGATCTGATCGTCATCAATCTCGTCGCTGTCCGCGTCAGATTGGTCGTCGCCTGTATCGATAGCCGCAACGTCCGGTGCGATCTCCGGCTCGGGAGTCGGCATCGGTTGCGGCGCCATGGCGACAACTTCTTCCGAGCCCTGATCGGCCGTTGCCAGTGAGGCGGTTTCGAGCACTGCCCGCTGTGATTGATATTCAACCATCAGGTCAGGCTTGGTCAGATCGGGATCGGGAATGAACTGGGCACGATCATCGATCTCGACTTTCGGTAGCGCTCCCGATTGTGGCGCCGGATTGGCTGGGGCGGGTGTCACGGGCGTGGTCGGCGCCGGCGCGGGTGTGGTAGCCGGCGCATCGCCGGTGGTCGCCGGGGCGGTGGTCGTCGGCACCGCGGTTGGCGACTGCGGCGCCGGGATCGGCGCTTTGATTCCGCGCGAGCGGGCGTAGATATCATAATCCAGTTGGCCGGTGGCGTTGAGCACCGAATAGGCGGCCTTGATGACGTCGGCCTCGGCGCCCGCGGCATCGCTCTGGGCATTGATAAGCGCCGTTTCGCCGGACAGGACATCGATCAGCGAACGGCGGCCGAGCTTGCGTTCGTTCCGCGCCAGTTCGAGGAAGGCGCCGGCGATGTTGGCCTGGTTTAGCAGCGATGCAGCCGTACGCTTGGACGTTTCCAGGGATTCCCATGCATTGCGTACCTGTTCCTCGATATTCCGCTTGGTGTCGCCGGCGGTGAATTCGGCCGAGGAAAGATCGCTCTTGGCGGCGCGCAGCGTATTGACGGCGGTGAAGCCGAGGTTGAACGGCAGTTTGACCTCGAACTTGGCCAGCGCCTCATGCTCAAGCCCCAGCGTGCCACCGACGTTGTTCTTCACCTTGCGCTCGCCGATCCACTCCAACTTCGGGAAGAAGCCGGAGCCGCGGGCGCTGCGCACATCCTGGCGGGTTTGGGCAATCTTGATCTGCTGCAGCTTGACCCCGGGGTTCTTCTCGAGCGCCGTGTCGATGGCGGTATTCAGGGAGATCGGCATGTCGCTGGCCGGGTAGGGGGCCTTTTCGAGCCCCGCCAAATCCGCCGGCAGTGCGCCGAAGACCTTGCGGTAGGCGTTGAGCGCGGTGATCAAAGCGCCTTCATTCTGGCTCCGCCGGGTTTCGGCGCCGGCCAATTCGCGCTTCGCCTGCAGGACGTCGGTCGAGAAACCGGATCCGAGGCCGACCAGCGCCTCTTCGAGGCCGGTCTGCTTTCGAATGTTGGTCTCCGATTGCTTGGCGAAGTCCAGCACCTGCTTCGCCTTGATGACATCCATATAGGCGTTTGTCGCCTCGAGGATCAGCGTCTGGCGCGCTGTGATAAGATTGAACTTGGACTCGTCGACGCTGAGCCGGGCTTTTTCAACCGCCGCGTTGGTGACCCCGAAGTCCCACAGCAACTGCGTCAATTTGAGATCGTATTCGGCGAAGCCGGTGCCGCTGTCGGCGGAGGCGAAGTTGTTTTGGGACTCATGGCCGATGTTCGCTGTCTGCTCGAACGTCGGGAACCATGCGCCGAGGGCTTCGCGGGCGCGGTTGCGGGCCGCCACGACGCCTGCCTTGGCGGCGCGCACACGGTCATGGTTCTCGACCACATACGGCAGCAGCGAGATGATATTCTCTGCACGCACCGGTCCGGGACCGGCGACCGACATAGCTGAAAGCACGACAGCACAGACGGCTGCCCGCTTAGCATAGCCTCGAATCTTAATAACCCAGGCCCTCCCTAGCACACCATGACGCCTGCATTTTTTGCAGATCGTTTAAGAGCGCACGCCAGAAAACAAATCTAGCCGCCCAATTCGCCGCCGTCCATGCCCGAGTGGTTGCTAGCGGGCGCAAAATTTCAAATTCACGTATGATTGTATTCAGCAGGGATAAATTCTACGTGTGTGCGGTATTCTGAATTGTCGCATAGTGGTCTCTATGATGCTCACCTGAACGGTGGCATCTGGTGTGACACATTGAAACACAAGGAAATTTAAAATTCCTCGATCTCTGTGCTAAACAAGGGGCGATGTCGTTGCGTGTGCTGGTGAAGTGGCGTTTGCCGCAATCAGCCGCTAGAATGGCAAAGAATAATGTGGTGGCCGTCGTACCGACAGACGCCGCCCAATGAACAGCGAGGGCAGGAGACGTCATGGAGGCGGTGCGAGACTTCTTCCAGAACTTCGACTTCCAGGAATTCGTCGAGTCCCTGAGGTGGGAGAACCTCAAGCGCGACAAGCGCAAGATGTTCGTCCTCATCATGGTTCTGTTGGTCGCGCTGACGGTTCTCGGCTCGATCGTCGCCAATTTCACCTATTTGTCGAGCGACGAGGAAGATCGCCTCTATATCGCCGTCGTTGGACCCATGAGCGGTGAAGCCGCGGTCAATGGTGAATCCCTGCGGCAGGGCGCGGAACTATATGCCGAGCTGATCAACGAGGAAGGCGGCGTCAACGGTGGCGAGGTCGTCGTCATGGTCAAGGACGACGCCAACGACCCGGCCAAAGCCGTCCAGATCGCCAACGAAATCGTCACGGATTCCAAGGCCATCGCCGTTATTGGCCATTGGACCAACGAAACCTCCAAGGCCGCTGGCGAGGTGTATCGCCAGCACAAACTGCCCGTGATCATGCCGGCGCCCGGCGCTCCGGCGGTTTTCGACGGGAATCCCTATTATTTTCCAGCACTTTATGATGACTCGGTCGAAACGGCCTTCGTCGCCAACTATACCCGCAACGTGCTGGGGCAGAAGACCGCGTCGATCATCCACGACATTTCGGAGACCGGGACGCAGATGGCGAAGGGGTTCGAGGAGACCTACGGTCGCTTCGGCACGCGTATTCGCTACAAATGGGGCTTCGATAGCAAGTCCACCGACCTGGATACGCGCCTAGCGGCCATTTCCACCGAGTTGAAGGGCAAACTGGACGCCGGCACGGTGTTTATCGCCGCCGATGAGAATACGGTGGCGCGGGTTCTGAAGGCCATGCGGGCGGCGAAAGCCCGGAATCGGGTTGTCGGCACCAGTGTCCTGGCCACACGTGCCTTCCGCCGCGCTGTCGGCAAACACCCGGAAGACGTGGCGCCACTGATCAACAAGATCGTCGCCTCGACGCCGCTGTTGCTGGATACCGCCAACGAGGAAGCGCAGAACTTCAATTCCCGATACCAGTCGAAGTTCGGCTCGCCGTCCGACTGGGTCGCCGCCTACGCCTATGACACAGTTCATGCCATCGTCGAGGCCTTCAAGCGCGGTCAGCGCAAGGACGGCGAGGACCTGTTGGTCGGAAACAGGCGGGTCGTCTGGGAGGGGCTGAAATCGGCGACACGGCCGAGCGGCGCCATCCGCGGTGTCACCGGGGTCCGGATCTTTGCCAAGAGTTTCGATCAAACGCCCGAACAGATCGAAGCCAGCAAGAAGCGGCGCCGCCTGACGACACCGGTTCTGATGGGGCAGTACGACGGCATCAGCATGGTTTCGGCGTTAACGCAGTTGCAGCCGATTAAGCCAGGTGTAGGCGGAAATTACATAGAAGAACTGAAAAAAGGTAAAGTTCTCTATGTGAACGACCGTTTTATGTACAAGACAAACGTCGTATATACCGGATTTCAGTTAAACGAAATATCAGAGCTCGATTCTGAAGCGGGAACGGCCACTCTCGATTTCATCGTCTGGTTCCGCTATCGGGGCAAATTCGAGCCGCAATCCCTGCTGTTTGACAATGCCGTCGATCCGATCAAGCTCGGTAAGCCGATCGAGGAACAGGTCAGCCGCGGTTTGAACTACAAGCTCTACCGCATCAAGGCGAAGTTCAAATACGACTTTTCGCCGGTGCCTAGGCCCTACGGCACGTTGCTTCTCGGTTTCGACGTCCGTCACCAGACGCTCAATCGCAATAACCTGCAGTACGTGGTCGACGTTATCGGTATCGGCCTCGACAAGGGGGCGACCTTCCAGGATATCCTGGAGCGGCGCCAGGTGCTCAGCAGCAAGCTCGGTTGGGACGTGGATAAGGCCTGGATTTCCCAGGAGATCATCGAGACCGGCACGCAGGGTGACCCGTCCTATGTCGGCCATGGCACGGTCGATCCCAAGTTTTCGCGCATCACCCTTGGCGTGCTGATCTCGGAATCACAAATCAGCGCGCGGGACTTCATACCCGAGAAGTATTTCGTCTACCTCGCGATCTTCGGATTCCTGGGGACGGTTTTCGCGGTTCTGATGGATCGCAAGAAGCACGGCCGCTTCTGGTCGGTACAATCGTGGTTCCTCAGGGTCATGTCCTGGCCTTTCCTGTTGTTGGCCGCCGGCAACCTGCTACTTGATTTCGCGGTCCTCAACATCCCGACCAGCTACGTGGACATGATCGTGCTCGGATATGACGTGCTGTGGTGGGTGATGCCGGCACGCCTGACCGGCATCGCCCTCGAGCGCTTTCTGTGGATTCCGTTGGAGGAGCACACGCGACGTATGGTGCCGAACGTGATCCGTATGTTCGGCTCCTTCAACGTCTATATTCTAGCCGGGTTTGGGATCATCGCCTTCACCTTCGACCAGAAGATTACCAGCCTCCTGGCTACCTCCGGCCTGCTCGCAATGATCATCGGCTTGGCCATCCAGGCCAATATCTCGAATGTCTTCTCCGGCATCGCCATCAACGTCGAACGGCCGTTCGTGGTCGGCGACTGGGTGAAGATCGGCGATCTGGAGGAAGGCGAGGTCATTGACATCACGTGGCGCACCATCCGCATCAAGACCCGCGGCGGCTATACCATCAGCATGCCCAACGCCCAGGCCTCGGAATCGGCGGTACACAACTTCACATCGTCGAAAGCCATGAGATTATCTATGCAACTTAACGTTGACCCAGATGCCGATCCTCGCGTTGTGCAGGAATTACTGGTCGAGGCGCTAAAAAGCTCGGAAGGCGTGATGAAGGAGCCGCAACCGGCGGTGCGCTACAACGGCACCGTCGACGGATATAACGATTGGGGCGGGGAATTCTCGGTGCAGTTCTGGATCGGCAATTACGCCATGAAGGAAACCATTTCCAGCGAGGTCTGGAACAACGTTTGGGCGGCGTTGGATCTGGCGGACCTGGACGTCAAGACCGGTGACGGCACGCCGGTCAGCGCCGACGTGGCGCCGCAAGCCCAGCCCGCCGAATGACGCGGACGGCATCGAATATCAACCGCGGAGAGGTCGGATAGCATGTTTCTTGCGATGTTGGAGGACCACCAGAAGCCGGGCTTCATGGTGTTGGCGAACAAGGTCGCCGTGGCCGATGGCGAGGACTCGCTGGACGAACTCGACGCACTCGATGACCTGAAGAAGGAAATGAACTTCACCGGCGAGGTCGATATGAGCCGCGTCGTCGGTGGCGTCGATGTCACACCGTTCGATAGCCACAAGTCCAGGGTCATCGTCGCCCTCGAACTGCTGCTCATCGCCTATGCCGACGAGTACGTCCACGAGGCCGAGATCCAGATCGTCCGCGATGTCTGCTTCTTGATGAATTTCAACGAGGAATGGCTTGCCGTCATGGGCGAATGGGCGACCAGCTATACCGAACTGATGCAGGAAGAAAAAGACGAGGCCTGGCAGAAGTACTTCGATGCGCTGATGCAGCACGCGCAGGAGATGATGGAGGTCGCCTGACGTCTTCTGGCGTATGTCCGTGGCGTCGGGTGATGCCGCCCTGACATCTTGATTTCCCTGAATAGGCTTGTTTCTGACGCCTGGGTCGCCTATGTGCTGGCCCTCTATTCGCCCGTCCAGAGCCCTAGAAATCGTGTTGCCGATGAACCTTTTTACCGAATTCCGCCAGCGTGTGGTCGAAATCTGCGCCGGCCTAGATATGGTGCCGGCGGACACGGATTTCTCGCGTGTTTCGGTCGATCCGCCGCGCGATGTAAGCCATGGCGATATATCGACCAATGCGGCAATGGTGCTGGCCAAGGCGGCGGCGGCCAAGCCGCGCGACCTGGCGGGCCCGATTGCGGAAGCCCTGGCGGCGCTTGATGGCGTGGTCGAGGCCGACGTGGCCGGGCCGGGGTTCGTCAACGCGCGGTTGGCGCCGGAATTCTGGCAGGCGCGACTGGTCGAAGTGCTTCGCAGCGGCGCTGCCTATGGCCAGTCGGACGCCGGCGGCGGACAGGCGGTGAACGTGGAGTACATCTCGGCCAACCCGACCGGACCGTTGCACGTCGCCCATGCGCGCGGTGCCGTCGTCGGTGATGTCCTGGCCCGGCTGCTGGCCAAGGCCGGATATGCGGTGACGTCCGAGTACTACATCAATGACGCCGGTGCCCAGGTTGAAGCGTTGGCCCGATCGGCCCACTTGCGCTATCGCCAGGCCCTTGGTGAGGATATCGGCGATATTCCGGAGGGCCTCTACCCGGGTGACTACATGGTTCCGATCGGCCAGGCCCTAGCCGAGCAGGAGGGCGAACAATGGCGCTCGGCCGACGAGGACCTGTGGCTCGAGCGCTTCCGCGCCTTCGCGGTCGAGGCGCTGATGGCAAGGGTCCGCGAGGACCTTGCGGCTCTTGGGGTCGAACAGGAAGTCTTCGCATCCGAGCGCGCGCTGGTCGAGAACGGCGCCGTGCAGCGCGTTTTCGAGAACCTGAGCGCGCGCGACCTGATCTACACCGGTGTGCTGGAGCCGCCGAAAGGCAAGGCGGCGCCGGAGGATTGGGAGCCGCGTCCTCAGACCCTGTTCCGCGCCACTGATTACGGTGACGACGTGGACCGGCCGCTGAAGAAGTCGGACGGCACCTGGACCTACTTCGCCAACGATATCGCCTACCACCTGGACAAATACGAACGCGGGTTCGCCGACATGGTCGACGTACTGGGCGCCGACCACGGTGGCTACGTGAAACGCATGCAGGCGGCGGTGGCCGCGGTGACGGAAGGCGAGGCGCGCTTCGATGCCATGCTCTGCCAGATGGTGCATCTGAAGAAGGGCGGAGAGCCCATGCGCATGTCCAAGCGCGCCGGCAACTTCGTCACGCTGCGCGACCTCATCGACGAGGTTGGCAAGGACGTCGTGCGTTTCATGATGTTGACGCGCAAAAACGACAGCCAGATGGAGTTCGATCTGGACAAGGCGCTGGAGCAGTCGCGTGACAACCCGGTGTTCTACGTCCAGTACGCCCACGCCCGCTGCCGCTCGGTGCTGCGCAACGCCGCGGAGGATTTCTATGCCAATGACCTGGCGCCCGAAGCGCTGGCCGCCGCCGATTTAAGCGTGCTGGTCGATCCGGCCGAACTGGAATTGATTCGCATGATGGCGTCTTGGCCGCGCACGGTTGAGGGCGCCGCCGAGACCCGGGAACCGCACCGCGTCGCTTTCTATCTCTACGATCTGGCGTCCCTGTTCCATGCCCTATGGAACAAGGGCAAGGACGACGCGCGCCTGCGTTTCATTGATCCGGAGGACCTGCAGGCGACGCTGGCGCGCCTGGCACTGGTTCAGGGCGTGGCGACGGTCGTTGCCTCGGGGCTCGACGTCATGGGGGTCGCCCCGGTCGAGGAGCTTCGCTGAGCGTCATGAAGGGAATCAGAAAAGGAGCGGACGCGCTGGCCCGGCAATGCCCGGACATGGCGCGCGCGCTCGAGGCCACGGGGCGGCCGCCGTCGCGGAAACGCCAAGCGGGTTATGGCACCCTGGTCAGGATCATCGTCGACCAGCAGGTTTCGGTTCACGCCGGCGCGGCGATCTGGCGAAAACTCGAAACCGGGCTCGGCCAAGTGACGCCCGAGACCGTCCTGGCGGCCGGCGAGGGGGGATTGCGCCAACATGGCTTCAGTCGTCCCAAGGCACACTATGCTTGTGGATTGGCTCAGGCGATTGTTTCGGGAGAATTGGATCTCGACGCCCTTGGCCGCAAGCGTGATAACGCGGCGATCCACGAAGCGCTGACGGCGATCAAGGGCATTGGTGATTGGACGGCAGAAATCTATCTGATGTTCGCACTCGGCCGCGTCGATGTCTGGCCGGCCAAGGACCTGGCCCTTGCTATTTCGGCCCAGCGGCTTCTCGGCCTGGAAGAACGTCCGACCCCGAAAGAGATGATCGAGATCGGTGAGCGCTGGCGCCCCTGGCGCACCATCGCGGCCTTGATCCTCTGGCGATACTATCGCCATGAGCCGGCGACCTTGGAGTAGGGGCGCCGGAGTGTGAGGCCTTGGCTCAACGCTCGCGGAAGGATTCCTCGAGCGCCTTGACCACCGGTTTCAAGAGGAACTCCAGCAGCGTCTTGCGACCCGTCCGGATGTCGGCCACCACTTCCATGCCGGGCAGCACCAGATTGCGGGTGGGATCGTCGCCGACGTAGTTCTTTGCCAGCCGGATACGGGCTCGGTAGAAAGTATTGCCTTCCTCGTCCTCGACGGTGGTCGGCGAAATTTTCTCGATCCTGCCGTCGATGCCGCCATATTTGGTGAAATCATAGGCCGTCACCTTGACCACGGTTTCCTGGCCGACGTAGATAAAGCCGATGTCGGCGGTGGTGATCCGCGCCTCGACCAGCAGTTCGGCTGCGAAGGGGATCAGTTCCAGCACCGTCGAACCGGGGCTGAGCACGCCGCCCACGGTTTCTGTTTGCAGTTCCTGGACGATGCCTTTCTGGGGGGCGCGAATTTTCAGCCGCCTGACACGGTCCTGGTTGAGGCGGATCGCTTCCTTCAATTCGGCGATTTCCGTGGCCACGTTGGCGAGTTGCTCGTGGGCTTCCATATTGCCTCGGGACTCGGTCTCAATGAGCCGGCTCTTGGCCTCGTTGATGGCGTCCCGGCTGGTGCGGATTTTACCGCGGAGTTCCGCTAGGGAGCCGTCGGCACGAGCCAGCTCACGCTGATCGTTGAGCAGCACGACCTTGGAAATCAGACCCTTCTCCTTCAGCGTCAAGCGCATCTGCACCTGTTCCTGGAGGATTTCGATCTGGCGCTTGGTGCCGGCGACCTGGTCGCGGACCAGCAAGAGCTCGTTCTTGCGCTGCTTGATCTGCTGGCGCAACACCTCGGCCTGCGCGTCGGCGGCTTCCATCTTCGCCTGCAGAACCTCGGACTGGCTGCGGGCCAGGTCGCGATACTGCTCGGGCACGGCGCCAAAGTCGAAATCCTTGCCGCCGGCGACGGATCGCAACTGGGCTCGTTGGTACTCGAAACCCGTGAGGCGGGTGTTGAGCTGGTCCAGTTCCGGTTGGATGCCGCCGTCTTCGAGCTGCATCAGCACCTGGCCGGTTTCCACCAAGTCGCCTTCGCCGATATAGATGGTCTTGATGATGCCGCCTTCAAGGTGCTGAACGCGCTTCACCGAACCGACCGGCGAGACCTCGCCTGAGCTGACGGCAACCTCGGTGACCGAGGTCAGTGCGGCCCAGGTGATGAAGATCATGACCATGATGCAGATGACCAGGGCGGCGATGCGGATCAGGCTTTCCGGTCCCTGTTCCTCCAGCATCAACGATTGGGCCAGCAGGCCGCGGCCGATCAGGCGGCTGTCGTCGGTTTCGTCCAGGGACGGCATATCGGGGCCGCGGGGCGGTGGCGGGGGCTTGGGCGGAAGGTTGCCGGGGGCCGTCTGTGCAGTATCCATCATGCCGCTCCTTGCTGGGCCGCTTGGCCCATGTCCTCGGGCTTGCCGTCGAAGGCAATGGTGCCGCGATTGAGCACGATGACCCGATCGGCGGCGCGGATGAACGAGGGCCGGTGTTCGACCAGGATCACCGTCTTGTTTCCGCGCAGCTCGTCAATCAATGCCAGAAAGAGATCGTTGGATTCGTTGTCCAGCGCGCTCGATGGCTCGTCCATCAGGATGATGGTCGAGTTGTTCAGTAGCGTGCGCGCGATCGCCAGCCCCTTCAGGAAGCCACCCGACATCTGGTAGAGCGAGTGTTCCGAGAGGTACGTATTGACACCGTCGGGCAGCGCTTGGACGTCGTCCAGGACGCCTGACTTGGCCAGGGCTTCTTCCATTTCCTCGTCGGACGCGATGGGATTGGCGAGCCTGAGGTTCTCAGCGATGGTACCGGAAAACAGGTCCGTTTGCTGCGGCAGGTAGGCGATGCCCTGGCGCAGGTCCAGCAGATTGATCTGGCGGGTATCGACGCCGTCGATGAACAGCGCTCCGGCCTGTGGCTGGTAAAGGTCCGCGATCAGTTTCAGGATCGAGGACTTGCCCGAGCCGTTGGACCCGGCGATGGCGACGACCTCGCCCGGTTGAATGTCGAAGGTGACACCAGCCAGCGCCGGTTCATGATTGGGTCTGTAGCGCAGCACCACGTTGGCGAAGGTGACACGGCCCTTGAATTCACGGCCGCGGGTGACCGTCTCCGACGACGCTGTGATCCGGGTTTCCGCAGGCTGTGCCATCAATTGGTCGACACGAGTGATGGCGTTCTTGACCTCTTCCAGCCGGGTCATGGCGACGAACACCATCTGCATCGGCGCCAGGATACGCCAAACCAGTGCCATGCTGGCGATCAGGCCGCCCACCGTCATGCCGCCGTTGGCCGCGGCGATGGTGCCGATGGTCAAGGTGCCGGCGCCGGCCATCAGCATCATGAACTGGCCGACCACCTGCACCAGGTTGCCGACGCGGGCGTTCTTGAGACTGGACAGCGCCATCCGCGTGGAACGCTCGCGGAAGCGCTGAATCCACACATCCTCGGCGCCGTCCGCCTTGATCTGTTGGGCATTTTGAAGGATTTCCACCAGCATCGTCTGGACGTCCGCGTTGCCTTCGACCGTGCCCTTGACGGCGGCACGGGCGTAACGAATGGCGATGACGCCAACCAGACCAAACAACAGCATCATGCCGACCGGCAACAGGGCTATCCAACCGCCGATGAATGAAATGGCGACGAGGAAGATAATGACGAAGGGCATCTCCATGAAGGCGAGGGCCAATGGGCTGGCGAAGAAGCTGCGAATGCCCTCGAACTCACGCAGACGCGCGATCTGGGTGCCCGCGGCCGCTCTCTCCAGCCGCGCCAGCGGCAGGTCGAGGATCTTGTCGACGGTGGCCGTGCCGACGATCATCTCCATGCGTCCGCCCAGATAGGCGAGCAGCATGCCGCGCAGCGTGCGCAGAATCCAATCGGTCAGTAATGCCAGGCCGATGCCCATGCCTAGATAGAGCAGGATGTTCCTGTCGCCGGTGGCGATCACCTTGTCGTATACGGCCATGGTGAACATGGGCGTCGCCAACGCGAGGAAGTTGAGCAGCAGCGTCAGGCCGAACAGTTGGAAGGCATAAGGTTCAAACCGCCGGAACACGGTCTTCATCCAACTGCCGCCCTGGACGTTGAGGGCGCCGGCCCTTTCCTGCCGGGCGAAGAAATAGGCGGTGCCACGCGGGTTGCCTGGCGGGTTCTTGGTGCGCTTGCGTGAGCGGCCGTCGAATACGCGCACACTGCCGTCCCGGGATTCAGTGATGACCGAGATATCGCCCTTTTCGTCGGTGAACAGGCAGGGCAGCAGGCGCTTGTCTATGCGCCGCCGACGCGTCTCAGTCTTCCAACTGCGGAAGCGCAGGTTGGCCATGGAATTGCGCACGGCCTGGATATTCATGATGTCGAGCCCGGTGGTCAGCGATTCCGCCAATTGCCGGGGCGTGCCGGCCCATTTCATGGCGTCGAGAATCGGTGCCATGCACGCGGCAGCCGGCGAGAGCGGCTTGTTGCCGGCGAGGCGGGCGACGAGGAAGCTGGTCGCACTCATTGCACGCGCTCCGGTGCCGCCACGGTTGGCCGCTTAGCTGCCGCGCGGGGCGGTACCTGGAGTTTCGCTTTCTCTGGAGTTTGTGGCGCCGTCGGAGCGACCGGTGCAGCGGCCACGGGGGCGGGGGCTGAAGCGGGTGCCGGTGTGGGGGCAGCAGGTGCGGCAACTGGCGCGGCGGCTGGCGCAGACGCTGGAGCCGGCGCGGGAACCGGTGCAGGTGCCGGCGCGGACTCAGGCGCGGCGGCCGGTTGCTCCGCTGGTGCCATGGCCGGGGCGGCGGTCGCGGGGTCTGGACTCGGCAATTGTGGTGGCGTTTCGACAGGCTTCGGCCGCAGTTGGCCATCCTCCATGAGGAACGATCGGTCGGCCATGCGCAGCCACGATGGCCGTTGACTGACCAAGATGATGGTCGATTTGCCACGAAGTTCACGGAAAAACTCCATCAATATCGTGTCGCTGTTGGCGTCTAGACCGTGGTTGGCCTCGTCGAACAGAACGATTTTTGGCTCATCCACCATGGCCCGGACGATGCTGATGCGCTGACGGAAGCCGGCTGGGAGCAGTTCGCCGGCGCCGTCGCCGATCTGGGTGTCGTAGCCCTCGGGCATGCGCTTGACCTCTTCGTCGAGGCCGAGTTTGTTGGCAAGCCTGAGCGCTTTGCCGATGTAGGGACCGGTGCGAAAATAAGTCAGGTTGTCGAGGATTGATCCGCTGTAGACCTCGGCGCCGGCGGTCACAGTGGCCATCTGGCGCCGGTAGCTGTGGGTGTTGAATTGGGCGATGTCATTGCCGTCGAGCATCACCACGCCGGATTGTGGCCGTATGATCCCGTTCATCAATTTCAGCAGCGTCGAACGCCCCGAGCTGTTGTCGCCCTCGAGACCGATGATTTCTCCAGGTTCCACGGACATGTTCAGACCTTGGATGAAGGGGACCGGCGGCGTGCCGTAGCCGAAATGCAGGTTGCGAAGTTCGACGCCGCCCGAAACTTCCGGCATATCCGGCAATTCCTGATTGTCTTCGTAGGGCAATTCCATGATCTCAAGCGCGCGTGTGCAGGCGACGCGGATGGTCTGGAAGTTGGTCCACATGCCCATGGCCGACTGCAACGGCTGCATGGCGCGGCCCGAAAGCAGGGTGCAGGCGGCTAGTTCACCAGCGCTCAACGAGCCGTTGATGACCAGGACGGCCCCCGTGCCGATGACGGCCGCCATGTTCAACTGGCTGAATAGGCTGCCCAGGCTCTGGGCCAGCGCGCTTTGCATGGCCACGTCCTCGACTGCGCGCGCACTGCGTTCCTGCATCCGTTCAAAACGACGTAACATCAAAGGCTTAAGGGCCTGCGCCTTGACCGTATGAATGCCGCGGATGACTTCGATAAGGAAGTCGTAACGCTGGTTGTCGGTGGTGGTACGCTGGTTGACGGCCTTGCGCAGCTTGTTGCCGACGATCGACGCCATCAGGCCAAAGAACAACAGCAGCGTCAGCGGAACCAGCACCATGGGTCCGCCCAGGAACCAGATCATGCCCAGGAAGAAGACAGCGAAAGGCAGATCGATGAAAATGGTCGAGAGCTGGGTCGAATAGAATTCCTTCACCGAGGCGATGGCGTTGACCTTGTCCAGGTAGGCGCCGGGGGATTCTTCTTCGTATTTGTCCTGCGGTGTACGCAACACGTGATCGACAGCTGAAACCCGCGCCATATGCTCGAAACGCGCACCGGAATAGGCGGTGATCGATGAGCGAATGGTCTTCAGTGCCGAATCCAGGAGCATTACGCCGATCAGGCCGATGACCAGGAATTGCATGGTCGTCAGCCCCATGTGCGGCAATACCCGATCGTAGACCTGAAGAATGAAGATGGGCAGGCCCAGGCCAAAGATGTTGACGAAGATCGACATGAAGACGAGCTCGCCACGATACCATTTGACGTTGGGAACGCTTTTCTGAAGCAACCGGATCTCTTTCCAGACGCTTCTCTGCTTCTTACTGCCGCTATCGGCCATAGTAAATCGTCCCTCACAGCCGTTGAATAGGCCGCCTCCGCGTCTTTTAGACGTCTAGTTCAATGAATTGAATCAAGGGCGCAAACACCTGTAAACACAAAAATTGTGAACTTCGGTTACGCCTGGATAACCGGAGTTGCCGGAATGGCGCGCCAGCCGCCCCGGTGGAAGTGGCGATTGTCGTCCATCATGGCCTTTTAATTACCCGCAAAGGCCTAAGAAACCGTAACCCCGTTCCCCCGCGGTAGAGTTTCTTCGCTTGTGTTCACCGATTGTTACACGGCAAAACCAATTTTAACAGACGGGAGACCAAGTGCTGATGATATAATGCCGGCAAGAGTTGGATAGACGTTTTCCCGCAGAAGCCCGGGCGTTCCGGCAGGTTCGAGAGGCAAAAATGGCTGACCAGGTATCGGATCCAAGAGGCTCACGGCGTCCGGCGGAGGGTGAAACCCTCGAGGATGCGTTGCGCACCGGTGGTGGTAATCAGGAGCGCGATCAGAGCATTGCCAATATCCACACCGGCAGCGGCGTTATCTACGACGATGTCGATATGGGAGCGCCCCCGGAAGGTGCACCGCCGCCCGAGGAAGCTGAATTCATCGAACCGCCGTTCGAGCCCGGTGACCCGCCGCCGCCGATCGATCCCATCGACGTTGCCCAGGAAGCCGGTGGCCAGGTTCTGGTCGAGGAGCCGCGCCTGCGCGTCAGCCCGCGTGCCCGCCTGAATCCCCGAGAGGAGCCTCGCGAGGCCGAGGAAATCCGCCCCGACGAGGTTGAAAACCGCCGCGAAGGCCCAGTCGCGCCAGAGGATGACGAGGTTATTCTTGTCGGAACAGAACCCGAAGTCCCGACCGAAGCCACGGCCCCGACTGCAGCGCCGGAACCTGTCGCCGCCGCGCCGGCCCCGGCCGCGGCTCCGCCGCCGCCCCCCGAAGAGCCGGAGGCGCCGCCGCCTGTCGATCCGACCGACCCGCCGCCGGTGGACGATTCGCCCGAGGCCGCGCAGCTTGATGGCGCCGTTCTGGGCGAGGATGCGTTGGACGGCGACGGTGCGCCCTCGATCACGCAACCGATTACCGTGGACTTCGGCGACGATGGCGAGGGTGCCGTCAATCTCAACATCCCGCCCGCGCTTGAGGACATGGGGCTGACCTCGGGTGGCGAGCCCGTGCAGTTCGAACTCTCCGAGGACGGCCAGTCGATCATCGCCACGGCTGGTGATGAGGGCGAGCCCGTCTTCACTGTCGAACTCAATCAGGACGACGACGGCAACTACTCCTACACGTTCGAACTCCAGGGCACCCTGGATCATGAGGGTACGCAGGACGGCGACCTCATCGACATGCCGCTCGGCCTCGACGTCACAGATGCCGATGGCGACACCGCCTCGACCACCTTCGAGGTCTCGGTCGCGGATGACGTCCCGGTGGCCGTTGACGATCGCACAGTGTCTCTCGAGGAGGGCGGTAATGTCGTTGGCTCCGACAACGGCGGCGACAATTTGCTGGCCAACGATGACCTCGGCGCCGATGGCGCCGAAATCGTCGAGTTCACCTACGTGGACGAGGATGGCGAGCAGCAGACCGCCCAGGCCGGGGAAACCGTGGACACCGAGAACGGTACCCTGACGGTCGAGTCCGACGGCTCCTGGACCTTCGAATCTGATCCGGACGCCGACCATTCGGATGGCGCCGTGACGGACGCATTCACCTACACCATCGAGGACGGCGATGGCGATCGCTCGTCGGCGACGCAGAATGTCGAGATCACCGACGATGGCCCGACCATCGGCCCGCCGCCGACCGATCCACCGGGCGGGAACGATGACGGCCCGACAATCGACGGCTATTCAATCACCGTCGACGAGGACAACATCGGCGGCGATTCCACCGTCGGCCAGGGCCTCAACATCGACTTTGGCGCCGACGGCGAAGGCTCCGTCGCCCTCGGTGTGCCTGCCGAACTGGAAGACATGAACCTGACCTCCGGCGGCGAGCCGGTGACGTTCGCTGTTTCCGAAGACGGTCAGAGCATCGTTGCGACGACGCCCGACGGCGACGCCGTCATGACCGTCAGTCTGAATGAGGACGGCGAGGGCAACTTCAGCTACTCGGTCGACCTGCAAGGCAACTTCGACCACGGTGAAGACGGCTCAGCCACCGACGACATCATCGGCGACCTGCCGTTCACCCTGACGGTAACCGACGGCGACGGTTCGACCGCCGAGACGACGCTCGAGGTCAACGTGGTCGACGACGCGCCGGAAGCGCTCGACGACGAAACCGTCTCCATCGAGGAAGGTTCCAACACCATCGGTTCCGACTCGGGTGGCGACAACCTGTTGGCCAACGACGACGTCGGCGCGGATGGCGGACAGATCGTCGAGTTCACCTACGTGGACGAGAACGGCGAGCAGCAGACCGCCAACGCCGGCGACACGGTGGATACCGAGAATGGCACCCTGACGGTCGAGTCCGATGGTTCCTGGAGCTTCGAAGCCGACCCCAATGCCGACCACTCCGATGGTGCGGTTTCCGACTCCTTCACCTACACGGTCGAGGACGGCGACGGCGATCAGGCGACGGCAACGCAGACGGTCGAGATCACCGACGACGGCCCGACCATCGGCCCGCCGCCGACAGACCCCCCGGGTGGCGGTGACGGCGGACCCGCCGTCGACGGTTATTCGATCACGGTGGACGAGGACAACATCGGCGGTGGCGCCGAGGGCTCGCAATCGCTCAATATCGACTTCGGCGCCGACGGCGAAGGCTCGGTGGCGCTCGGCATACCGGACGAACTGGCCGAGATGAACCTGACTTCAGGCGGCGAACCGGTGACGTTCGCGGTCTCCGAGGACGGCCAGTCCATCGTCGCCACGACCCCCGACGGCGAACCGGTGATGACCGTCACGCTGAACGAGGACGGCGAGGGCAACTTCAGCTATTCGGTCGATCTGCAAGGCAACTTCGACCACGGCGCCGACGGTTCGGCGACGGACGACGTCATCGGCGACCTGCCGTTCGAACTGACGGTGACGGATGGCGACGGGACCACTGCGTCCACGACCCTGGAAGTCAATGTTGTCGACGACACGCCGGAAGCGTTGGATGACACGACGGTTTCCATCGAAGAAGGCTCGAATACCATTGGCTCCGATTCGGGTGGGGACAATCTGCTGGCCAACGACGATGTGGGCGCCGACGGCGGCCAGATCGTCGAGTTCACCTACACCGACGAGAACGGCGAACAGCAGACCGCCGACGCCGGCGAGACCGTGGATACCGAGAACGGCACCCTGACTGTCGAGTCCGATGGTTCTTGGTCCTTCGAGGCCGACCCAAATGCCGACCATTCGGATGGTGCGGTGGAGGATGCCTTCACCTACACCATCGAGGACGGTGACGGCGATCGCGCCTCTGCCACGCAGACCATCGAGATCGACGACGACGGCCCGAAAATCACTGTGCCTCCGGTCGACAATGATGATCCGAACATCGACGGCAACGACCTGGTGGTCAACGAGGCCGATATTTCCGCGGGCACCGACAACGGTGCGGAAAGCGCCACCGCCCTTGATATCGACTTCGGCGCCGACGGCGAGGGCTCCGTCGCCCTCAGTGTGCCTGACGAACTGACCGACATGGGCCTGACCTCGGGCGGCGAGGACATCACATTCGAGGTCTCCGACGACGGCCAGTCTGTCATTGGCACCACGCCCGACGGCGAGCCGGTGCTGACTATCTCGCTGGACGAGAGCGACGGCGAATACAGCTATTCGGTGACCCTCGACGGACCGGTGGATCATCCGGAAGGCGACGACACCAACGTCATCGGCGATATCCCGGTCACCCTGACGGTGACGGACGGTGACGGTTCGACCGCCGAGGCGACCCTTGAGGTCGCAGTGGTCGACGATGTGCCAGTGGCCGCCGACGACGAGACCGTGACCATCGAGGAAGGCTCGAACACGGTCGGCTCCGACAACGGTGGCGACAACCTGCTTGCTAATGACGACATTGGCGCCGACGGCGGCCAGATCGTCGAATTCAACTACACCGACGAGAACGGCGAGCAGCAGACTGCCGAGGCCGGCGAGACCGTGGACACCGAGAACGGCACCCTGACGGTCGAGGCCGACGGCTCCTGGTCTTTTGAGACCGACCCCAATGCCGATCATTCAGGCGACGAGCCGGTCTCGGATGCCTTTACCTATACGATCGAGGACGGCGACGGCGACCGCGCGTCCGCTACCCAGACCATCGAGATCGACGACGACGGTCCGAAAATCATTATCCCGCCCACCGACCCCAACGATCCGGATGCCGATCCAGGTTCCATCACGGTGAACGAAGACAATATCGGTGGCGGGCCCGAGGGCACGCAGGCGCTGAATATCGACTTCGGCGCCGATGGAGAGGGCTCGGTGGTGCTCAGTGTCCCCGATGAACTCGCCGACATGGAACTGACGTCGAACGGCGAGCCGGTGACCTTCGCGGTTTCCGAGGACGGCCAGTCCATTGTCGCCACGACGCCGGATGGCGAGCCCGTTATGACGGTCAGCCTGAACGAGGACGGCGAGGGAAACTACAGCTACTCGGTCGACCTGCAGGGGAATTTTGATCACGGTGAAGACGGCTCGGCCACGGATGATGTCATCGGTGACCTGCCGTTCACTCTGACGGTGACGGATGGCGACGGCTCGACCGCCGAGACGACGCTTGAGGTCAACGTCGTTGACGATACGCCGGTTGCCGCTGATGACGAGACTGTGTCGCTTGAGGAAGGCGGCAATACAGTTGGCTCCGACAGCGGTGGCGACAACCTGTTGGACAACGACGATGTGGGTGCCGACGGCGGCGAGATCGTCGAATTCACCTACACGGATGAGAATGGCGAGCAGCAGACCGCCGAGGCCGGCGACACGGTTGATACCGAGAACGGCACCCTGACCGTCGAGGCCGACGGCTCGTGGTCGTTCGAGACCGATCCCAATGCAGACCATTCCAGCGAGCCGGTTTCCGACGCCTTCACCTACACCATCGAGGACGGCGACGGCGATCGCGCGTCGGCGACACAGACCATTGAGATCACCGACGACGGCCCGACCATCGGCCCGCCGCCGACGGATCCGCCGGAAGGTCCCGACGATCCCCCGGGTGGCGGCGATGGCGATGGCCCAGATGTGGATGGCTATTCGATCACGGTCGACGAGGACAACATCGGCGGCGGCGCCGAGGGATCGCAAAGCTTGAACATCGACTTCGGTGCCGACGGCGAAGGTTCCGTCGCCCTTAGCGTGCCCGACGAACTGTCAGATATGGACCTGACGTCCGGCGGCGAGCCGGTGACGTTTACGGTCTCTGACGACGGCCAATCCATCGTCGCCACGACGCCCGACGGCGAGCCCGTCATGACGGTCAGCCTGAACGAGGACAGCGAGGGTAACTTCAGCTACTCGGTCGACCTGCAGGGCAACTTCGACCACGGCGAAGACGGCTCGGCGACAGACGATGTCATCGGCGACCTGCCGTTCACCCTGACCGTGACGGATGGCGACGGCACGACTGCCGAAGCCACGCTTGAGGTCAACGTGGTTGACGACACGCCGGTGGCGCTCGACGACGAAACGGTGACCATGGACGAGGGATCGAACACGGTCGGTTCCGATAACGGCGGCGACAACTTGTTGGCCAATGACGATGTCGGCGCCGATGGCGGCCAGATCGTCGAGTTCACCTATACCGACGAGAACGGCGAGCAGCAGACCGCCGAGGCTGGCGAGACGGTGGATACCGAGAACGGCACGCTGACCGTCGAGGCCGACGGCTCGTGGGAATTCGAGAGCGATCCCAACGCCGACCACAGCGACGAGGCTGTTTCGGACGGCTTTACCTACACCATCGAGGACGGCGACGGCGACCGCGCGTCGGCGACGCAGACCATCGAGATCGACGACGACGGCCCGAAGATCATCGTGCCGCCCATCGACAACGACGACCCGAACATCGACGGCAATGACCTGGTCGTCAACGAGGCCGATATCTCGGCCGGTACCGACAACGGCGCCACCAGCGGCACGGCCATCGACATCGACTTCGGCGCCGACGGCGAGGGCTCGGTCGAGCTTTCCGTTCCGTCCGAACTGGAAGACATGGGTCTGACCTCCGGTGGCGAGGATATCACCTTCGAGGTTTCCGAAGACGGCCAGTCGGTCATCGGCACCACGCCAGACGGCGAGCCGGTGCTGACCATCTCGCTGGACGAAAGCGACGGCGAATACAGCTATTCGGTGACGCTTGATGGCCCTGTCGATCACCCGGAAGGCGACGACACCAACGTCATCGGCGATATCCCGGTGACCCTGACGGTGACGGACGGCGACGGCTCGACCGCCGAGGCAACTCTTGAGGTTGCGGTGGTCGATGATGTACCGGTGGCGGCCGACGACGAGACCGTGACCATCGAGGAAGGCTCGAACACGGTTGGCTCCGACAGCGGTGGCGACAACCTGCTGGCCAACGACGATGTCGGCGCTGACGGTGGCGAGATCGTCGAATTCACCTATACGGACGAGAACGGCGAACAGCAGACGGCCGAGGCCGGCGAGACCGTGGATACGGAAAACGGCACGTTGACCGTCGAGGCCGACGGCTCGTGGTCATTTGAATCCGATCCCAATGCCGATCATTCGGGCGACGAGCCGGTTTCGGATGCCTTTACCTATACGATCGAGGACGGCGACGGTGATCGCGCGTCAGCGACCCAGACGATCGAGATCGATGACGATGGCCCGAAAATCACGGTGCCGCCCGTCGACAATGACGACCTGAGAATCGACGGCAACGACCTGGCGGTCAACGAGGCCGATATCTCGGCCGGTACCGACAACGGAGCCTCCAGCGGCACCGCACTCGAAATAGACTTCGGCGCCGACGGCGAGGGTTCGGTCGAGCTCTCGGTTCCGCCTGAACTGGAAGACATGGGCCTGACCTCGGGCGGCGAGGACATCATCTTCGTGGTCTCCGACGACGGCCAGTCCGTCATCGGCACGACGCCCGACGGCGAGCCGGTGCTGACCATCAGCCTAGACGAGACCGATGGCGAGTACAGTTACTCGGTGACTCTCGACGGACCGATGGATCACCCGGAAGGTGGTGACACCAACGTCATCGGCGATATCCCGGTGACCCTGACGGTGACCGACGGTGACGGCTCGACCGCCGAGGCCACGCTTGAAGTAGCGGTGATTGACGACGTGCCGGTGGCTGCCGACGACGAAACCGTATCGCTGGAAGAGGGCGGTAACACGGTTGGTTCCGACAGTGGTGGCGACAACCTGTTGGCCAACGACGATGTCGGTGCCGACGGGGGCGAGATCGTTGAATTCACCTACACGGACGAGAACGGTGAGCAGCAGACGGCCGAGGCCGGCGAAACCGTGGATACCGAGAACGGCTCGCTGACCGTCGAGGCCGACGGCTCCTGGTCGTTCGAGACCGATCCCAACGCCGATCATTCCGGCGACGAGCCGGTTTCGGACGCGTTTACCTACACCATCGAGGACGGCGACGGCGACCGCGCGTCGGCGACGCAGACCATCGAGATCACCGACGACGGTCCGACTATCGGCCCACCTCCGACCGATCCCCCGGGCGGTCCCGACGATCCTCCGGGTGGCGGCGACGGCCCGGGTGTGGACGGTTACTCCATCACCGTCGACGAGGACAACATCGGCGGTGGCGCCGAAGGTTCGCAGAGCCTGAACATAGACTTCGGCGCCGACGGCGAGGGCTCGGTCGAGCTTTCCGTACCGCAGGAACTGGAGGACATGAACCTGACCTCCGGCGGCGAGCCGGTGACCTTCGCGGTCTCCGAGGACGGCCAATCCATCGTCGCCACGACGCCGGACGGCGAGCCGGTGATGACGGTCAATCTGGAGCAGGACGGTGACGGCAACTACAGCTATTCGGTCGAGCTTGAAGGCAATTTCGACCACGGCGCCGATGGTTCCGCCACGGACGATGTCATTGGCGACCTGCCGTTCGAACTGACGGTGACGGACGGCGACGGGACCACTGCGTCCACGACGCTGGAAGTCAACGTTATCGACGATGCGCCGGTGGCGCAGGACGACCAGACCGTGTCCGTGACCGACAACGAGATGTCCGTCGGTTCCGACAATGGCGGCGACAATCTGCTGGCCAACGATGATCTGGGCGCCGACGGTGCCGAGATCACCAGCTTCACCTACACGGACGAGAACGGTGCCGAGCAGACTGCCGATGCCGGCGAGACGGTGGATACCGAACACGGCCAATTGACCGTCAACGACGACGGCTCGTGGGAATTCACCTCCGACGAAGGCGAGGCCGGCACGGCCGACAACCCGGTCATGGACGGTTTCTCCTACACCATCACCGATGGCGATGGCGACACGTCGGAGGCCAGTCAGGAAATCAACATCACGGACGGTTCCGTCGGCCCGATCGACCTCGACGTCGAAGACGCGGCCGGTTACGAAGACACGGCCATCCCGCTCGACATCGACGTCAGTTCGCTCGACCAGGACGGCTCCGAGGTCACCACGGTGACCATCGAGGGCGTGCCCGAAGGTGCGGAGCTTTCCGCCGGTACCGACAACGGCGACGGCACCTGGACGCTGGAGCCCGACGATCTGGAAGGCCTGTCGGTAACGCCGCCGACCGATTCCGACGTCGATTTTGATCTCTCCGTCTCCATGACCGTGACCGAAGAGGCGACCGGCGAGACCCAGACCATCAGCGACGACATGACGGTCGTCGTTGATGCAGTGGCCGACGACACCACCGTCAGCGCCGATATCAGCATTTCCGGTGGCGGGGACGACGGCGGCTCCCGCGGCGGTCCGCGTGGCAACCGCGGCCACGGCAACAACGCCGATCACGACGACGAGGACAACCCCGGCAAGGGCGGCGGCGGTCATGGTGCGGACGAAGGCTACGACGACGACGGCACCGACGACGACGAGATGAAGGGGCGGCACGCGAATGCGGGTTCGCCTGGCGTTGACCGCGGTGACGGTGAATCCAGCGGTACGGATGGCAATGGTGAAGACGGACCGATGGAAGTCACGGTTAGCGTCGACGCTACCTTCGGCGATTATTCGGATGGCTCCGAGGATCACTTCGTCTATGTCGAGGTTCCGGAAGGCTGGGATGTGCCCGAGGGGTACGAAACCGTCGACGGCGGCGACATCGAGGGAATTCCGGACAAGACCTTCGTTCGCGTCGAGATCGACGATGCCGACCTGCAAGGGGGCGGGGGCAGCGTATCCGTGCCCATCACCTTCGAAGTGCCAGCCGATCAGGACACCGGCGAGATCAGCTTCGACGTCTATTCAGAGGCCGTGGAAACGAATCTCGACGGCGGTGAATTGACTGAGGACAACAACCGCACCCTCAGCGGCGACACCGTGAACATGAACTGGGACGGTTCCGACGGCGCCGAGCTCAGCGTTGAGGATGCGCAGGGCTACGAAGACCAGGCGATCCCGCTCGATATCGATGCCAGCCTCAATGACGCCGATGGCTCCGAGGTCATGTCGGTGACCATCGAGGGTGTGCCCGAGGGCGCGGAACTCTCCGCCGGAACCGACAATGGCGACGGTACCTGGACGCTTGAGCCCGATGACCTGGAAGGTCTGACAGTCACGCCGCCCACGGATTCCGATGCCGATTTCGATCTTTCGGTCTCGGTCACGGCGACGGAAGAAGGCACCGGACAGACCTTCACTACGACCGAGGACATGACGGTGACGGTGGATGCGGTCGCCGATGCGCCGACCGAGGTCAGCGCTACCTATTCGGCCGAGATCATCCCGGGCGAGTCGGAAACGGTCGAAACCAGCGGCCATATCGATGGCTCCAACTTCGGTGACACGGACTCGGGTTTCCGGGTTGTCGGCAAGGATATCGACGGCGAAGTTTCTGAGGACAATGTCTACGCCAGTGGCGACAGCATGGGTGTTGGCGGTGCGGCCGTCGGCAGCGTCGTGCCCAACCAGATCGGTCATAACCCGGAAACCGGCGATTCTGAAGAACTGATCATGGAATTCGACGGCGAAGTATCGGAGCTCAGTTTCTCCGTCGGCCGCCTGTTCCAGGACGAGGGCGACAATCGCGGTGACGCCGCCGGCGACGAGCAGGGCCACTGGGCGGTCTACAGCGACGGCGAACTTGTCGCTGAGGGCGACTTTACCGCCGAGGGGCGGCACGAAGGGACGTACGATATCGAACTTCCCGAAGGCGTCACCTTCGACGAGCTGCGTTTCAGCGCCACCGAGTACTCGGAAGGCGACGGCACGCAGACCATGGATAGCTCCGACTACTTCGTCACTGGCGTCGACTTCACCATGCAAGAGGAAGTCGTTGAAAGTGAACCCCACTGCGAGATCACGGTAGATGTGTCCGCATCGTTCGGCGACTATACGGACGACTCCGAGAACCACTATGTGCTGGTCGAGGTGCCGGAAGGCTGGACCCCGGTAGGCGAGAACATCGAGATCGTCGACGGCGGCGATATCGAAGGCCTGCCCGATCAGCAGTTTGTCCGTATTCAGGTCGACGATGACGCGCTGGCGGCCGGCGACGGCTCCGCCACGGTGCCGGTGACCTTTGAGGCTCCGGTTCCCGATGACGACGGCCAGATCCAACTCGACGTGTTCGCCGAGGCCGTGGAAGAGAACCTGGACGGCGGCGAGCTGACCGAGGACAACAACCGGGTCTTCACCGGCTCCGAAGTCGTTGTCGAGAAGACCGACATGACCAACGAGGGCGGCGAGCTCGCCGTCGAGGATGCCGAGGGTTACGAGGACCAGGCCATCGCGCTCGATATCGATGCCAGCTTGAACGACACCGACGGCTCGGAAGTCATGTCGATCACGATCGAAGATGTGCCCGAAGGGGCCGAACTTTCGGCCGGCACCGACAATGGCGATGGCACCTGGACGCTGGAACCGGACGACCTGGAGGGCCTGACGGTCACGCCGCCAACGGATTCGGATGCCGACTTCGATCTCTCGGTCTCGATGACGGTGACCGAGACCAGCACCGGCGAAACCTCGGTGGTGACCGAGGACATGACGGTTACGGTCGATGCCGTCGCCGACGTGCCCATGGATGTCAGCGCCGACGTGACGGTGGAAATCGTTCCGGGCGAGCCCGGCGATCCCGAAACCGTAGAGATCACGGCTCAGAACTATGACTCGTCCGACTCCGGCTTCACGGTTGCGGCGCGGACGATCGATGAGGACGGCAACCTTACCGATGCGTCGACCGACGACATCAGCGTCAAGGACCGCGGACATCCGACCGGGTTCGGCGTCAAGGGTGACGCATCGAACGGTGCCGATAGCGAAATCGGCTTTGAGGACGGAAAATCCGAGCAGGTCGTCGTCAACTTCGACGAGGACGTGACGTCCGCGGACGTCACCATCGCCTGGCAGAACCCGAACGAGGACTGCAAAGTCACGGTCTATCGCGACGGCGAGCCGGTCGGCGAGGTCGTCATCGAGGGCGGCACCGACGGTGTCGACGCCTTGGGCAGCTTCACGGCGGACGATGGCGGGCCCTTCGACTCCATGACCTTCGAGGCGACCGGCGAGAACAGCGACTTCCTGGTCAACCAGATCGATTTCGAAGTCGCGCCGCAGGGCGAGCCCCATTGCGAGGTCACGGTCGATGTGTCGGCGGAGTTCGGCGACTATTCGGACGGTTCCGAGGATCACTTCGTCCTCGTCGAGGTGCCGGATGGCTGGACGCCCGTGGGCGAAGGCTTCGAGGTCGTCGACGGCGGCGATATCGACGGCTTGCCGGACCAGCAGTTCATCCGCGTCCAGGTCGACGACGACGCCCTGGCGGCAGGCGACGGGTCGGCGACGGTTCAGGTATCCTTCGAGGCTCCGGTTTCAGACGAGCCCGGCGAAGTGCAACTCAACGTCTTCGCCGAGGCCGCCGAGGTGAACCTCGATGGCGGCGAACTGACCGAGGACAACAACCGTGTCTTCGTCGGCACCGATGTTTCCGTCGATAAGGAAGACATGACCGTCGAGGATCCGAATCTCGAGCTCGATGACGCTTCCGGCCTTGAGGATACGGCCATTCCGCTCGATATCGATGCCAGCCTCAACGATACCGACGGTTCCGAGGTCATGTCGGTGACCATTGAAGACGTGCCCGAGGGCGCGGAACTCTCGGCCGGCACGGACAATGGCGACGGCACCTGGACGCTCGATGCCGAGGACCTGGATGGCCTGACCATCACGCCACCGGAAGACTCGGACGTCGATTTCGATCTTTCGGTATCCGTCACCTCGACGGAAACGGCGACCGGCGAGACCTCGACGATTACCGAGGAGGTCAGTGTCGAAGTCATCGCCGATGCCGATGCACCGACGCTGGAAGCCAGTATTGGTGAGGTGGTCGACGAACCGCGGGGCGAGCCCTCGGGCCACGGTAGCGGTGGCGGCAAGACCGGTTCCGGTGGCGGCAAGAAGTCCGGCTCCGGCGGCGGTCGCAGCGGCCATGCCAAGGGCGGCGGATCCGGCTCAGGTGGCGGCAAATCCAATCGCGGTCACGGCAACAACGAAGACGGCGTCGATGACGACAATCCTGGACGTGGCGGCGGTGGCCCCAACGCCCAGAAGGAAGGCGATGGCATCGATGAGGACGAGGGCGGTGGCCATGGCGCCTCTCCGTCTCGCTCCGGCGGCGGCAAGTCCGGCTCGGGCCAGGGCCGCGAAGCCCGTGGTGGCTCCAGTTCCGGCGGCGGCAAGAAGGGCAAGTCTGGTTCGGGCGGTGGCAAGTCCGGCTCCGGCCAGGGTCGCGAGGCCCGCGGTGGTTCGAGCTCCGGCGGCGGCAAGAAAGGCAAATCTGGCTCGGGCGGCGGCAAGTCCGGCTCCGGCCAGGGGCGCGAGGCCCGCGGTGGTTCAAGCTCAGGTGGCGGCAAGAAGGGCAAGTCTGGTTCGGGCGGCGGCAAGTCCGGCTCTGGCCAGGGTCGCGAGGCCCGTGGCGGATCGAGCTCCGGCGGCGGCAAGAAGGGCAAGTCTGGTTCGGGCGGTGGCAAGTCCGGTTCCGGCCAGGGCAAGGAAGCCCGCGGTGGGTCGAAATCGGGTTCCGGCGGCGGCAAGAAGGGCAAGTCCGGTTCCGGCTCCGGCGGCGGTAAGTCCGGTCACGGCGGCTCGGGCCATGGTACCGGCGGCGGTGGCGGCAGTGGCGGCGGTGACGAGAGCGATAGCACGACCTACCGGGTCAATCTGTCCTCCGAACTGACCGATACCGACGGCTCGGAATCCCTCAGCATCGAGATCGACGGCGTGCCGGAGGGCGTGACGTTCTCCGGCGGCACCGACAACGGCGACGGTTCGTGGAGTTTTGAGCCGGATGATATCGGCGATCTCAAGATGACCGTCGAGTCAGACGTCACCGCGGACTTCCAGCTGACCGTCACGGCAACCTCGACGGAAGCGGAGAACGGCGACTCGGAATCGGTTTCGCAGACTCTCAACGTGGCGACGCCCTATAGCGACGAGCCGCGGGACGAGCCCGATCCGGAACCTCGCGGTGGTAGCGGCCATGGTTCCGGCGCCGGTAAGTCCGGTTCCGGCCAGGGTAAGGAAGCCCACGGCAAATCCGCTTCCGGGGGTGGCAAGTCTGGTTCTGGCGGCGGCAAGGAACATAACGATCGTGGCCACGGTAACAACGCCGATGGCGTCGACGACGACAATCCGGGCAAGGGTGCCGGTGGGCCGAATGCCCTGAAGGAAGCCGACGGCATCGACGAAGACGAACGTGCTGGTCACGGAGCCTCTCCGTCCCGATCGGGTGGCGGTAAATCGGACTCCGGCCAGGGCAAGGACGCCAGGGGCGGCAAGTCGGACTCAGGTCAAGGCAAGGACGCAAGAGGAGGCAAGTCGGACTCCGGCCAGGGCAAGGAAGCCAGGGGCGGCAAGTCGGACTCCGGCCAGGGCAAGGAAGCCAGGGGCGGCAAATCGGACTCCGGCCAGGGCAAGGAAGCCAGGGGCGGCAAATCGGACTCCGGCCAGGGCAAGGAAGCCAGGGGCGGCAAGTCGGACTCCGGCCAGGGCAGGGATGCCAAGGGCGGATCGGGCTCCGGCCAGGGCCGAGGCGCTGCGGGTGGCTCGGGTTCCGGTCAGGGCGCTGGAATGGCTGCCGGTGGCGAAGACCAGAACGATGGCGGCGTGGCCGATACCGATCAGGGCGGAGCGGCTGATACCGATATGACCGGCGGCACCGAAGACGACACCATGGGCGCCGGTGAAGAGACCGGCGCAGGTGGCGGTGAAGGTGGAGGCGACGACTTCATGAACGCCCTCGATCAGCTTTCCAACGGCGAGCCGCCTGACGTGGCGGACGCGGCGGGTGACGTCCACCTGAATGCCGGCAATGGCAACGGCGGCGACGGCGGCGGCAACTGGTTCGATGAGGCAGGAAGTGACGGCCCGCCCGAGGACGATGTCTTCGGCCTTACCGAGGAGGAGCAGGAAGAGCAGGCGCCCGAACCAAAAGACGACGAGGCACCGCCGACACCGGAAGATGGCCCGCCCGACGTCTCCTTCGAGGATCACTCGTTGATGTAGGTCAACAAAACACACCGCACAACGACGCCCCGGCCATTAACGGCCGGGGCGTTTTCTTTTCGAGCGAAACGTGTGTCAGGCCTTCGGCTTGGCTTCGTGCTTGACGACGCGGACGGGTGACATGCTGACCCGTGGCACCTTGATGCGCTGCAGGCGACCGAGCACCCGGCCGGCATCGACAGGCCGTTTCGCGGCCTTCTTGTTCAGGCAGTCCCGGACCAGCTTTCGCAGATCCTCCGGTACCGTGCGCGGAAAATCGGAATCCTTCGGCAGGTCGCCCGGGCACTTGGCAGTCAACATGCGGAAGGCGACGGCGCCGGCGCTGTAGACATCGGCCCGGGCATCCACTTCCTTGGCGCTTTTGCGCTGTTCCGGTGGCATGTATCGCCGTGTGCCGATCCAGATACCGGAACGCTCGTCCTTGATCGTGTCGTCGGTCTTGATCATGCCGAAATCGCAGAGTTTCACCTTGCCGGCGCGCTTGGCGGTCAGCAGAATATTGGCCGGCTTCAGATCGCGATGCACCATGCCACGTTTGTGTAGGTGGGCCAGGCCGGAAAGCACCTCGGTCCAGATCTGCACGGCGCGATTGACGATGAGCTTCTTGGGCCGCCACTTCTCCGGAATTTCCTCGATCTCGTCCGGGTCTTCCTCGTCCTCGCCGACCTCATAGATGAGATTGGCTTCGACGAAGGGCATGGCGAAGTAGGGCTGGTCGCCGTCAGAATCCCAGAGGCCCAGCACCGGCACGATATGGGGATGGTCCAGCCGCGCCAGCACCCGGGCTTCGTCAAGGAAGCGCTGGCGCCAGAAATCCTCGCCATACTGCGCGTCCTCGCCGGTGTTCTTGCCCTTGATGTGGAACCGCTTCACCGCGACATCGATATCCAGGTCCGGGTCGCGGGCCAGGTATATGTCCGAGAAATCGGTGATGATCAGCGCCTTGCGCACCTCGTACTTGCCGACATGGGTCGGCACGGGGGCGTCATCGCGGTCTGGGGGTTCGTTGTCGCTCACGGGATGTCGAAGGTGACGGTCTCGATTGTTGTATTGTTGTCCTCGTCGGTGACGTTGACCTTGAACTCGTCATCGGCGCCATCCGACTGATAGGAGAAGCTGCCGTCGGTGTCGAGCGAGAAGTTGGTATTGGAGCGCGGCCCGGTGTTGAGCGAGTACGACAGGCTGCCCTCGTCCTGGTCGGCGCCGAGGATCAGGCCCTTGTAGGTTTGGCCGTTAGACAGGCTGTCGTCGATGATAGTCAGGTCGTCGTGCGCCGCCCCGCCAATCAGCACGCCGTCGTTGCTGTTGCCGGTCTGGTCGATGGCGACGCTACCCTGGCCCTCGCTGAAGTCCCACAGGCCGACCAGGTTGGTCTCGTCCCCGTTCAATTGCTTGTCGTAGCTGGCGGCAACGTCGGCCGCGGATCGGGCGGTGTCCCAGACGCGGAACTGCGTCGCCGAACCGCCGAAGAAATGCTGGACGGTTCCGCCCGGGTCTTCGGATGCGCCGATCAGCATGCTGCTGGTGTTGTCGATGCTGCCGACGCCGGTGAGCGAGCCGGTGATGGTGGAGTGGTCGGCCCAGCCGGTGTTGGAGCCGTCCAGGTAGCCCTTGATGTTGCCGGCACCACGGTCGACGACCAGCGCCAGATGATGCCAGCCGTTGGCGAGGCCCGAGGTATCGATGTTCTGGATCGCCAAGTCGCCGGCATTGCTGCTGCCGCCGTCGCCGACCCGCACCTCGATCTGGTTGGTCCCGGTGCGGATACTCCAGCCGGCCTCGTCGCTGCCGCGGTTGCCTTTGGAGGCGAACACCAGGTCGGAGGCGTGGACGCCGTTGAATTCGAACCAGCCCTCAACGGTGAAGCTGCCAGTGCCCTGGTCGAGCGTGTCGCCGAAGTTGACCGCATCGTTGGTGCCGTCGAGCTTCACCGCCTGCACGCCCGGCGCTACCGGGTCCTGGCCGACGTTGACCGTGAAGACCTCGTTGTCGACGGTACCGTTGAGGCCGGTGGCGGTCAGGGTGAAGTTGTCGGAGCCATTGAAGTCGGCGTTGGGCTTGTAGTTCCAGACGCCGGTGGTCGGATCGATGGTGACGGTGCCGTTGCCGGCGGCGGAGGTCGAGAACGTGGCCGCTCCGGTAACGTCGGCCGCCGTCATCTGGCCCGTCGCAATGGTATCCTCGGCGATGCGGACGCTGGTGGATTGCAGGTCCGGCGCCACGTCGACGATCTTGGTGTCATTGTTGAGCGTGCCGTCGTTGTTGTTGGACGTGAAATCCTGCAGCCCGCCGGCGCCATTGTCGGAGCCGCGCCAGTAGCCTGAAAGTCCGGTTTCGTTTCCAGCCAGCGTCTGGCTCATGAACTGCTGAACCTCGGAGGTCGTCAGTTGGCGGTTCCAGACGCTGATTTCGGCCATTTCGCCATCGAAGATGGATGGGTTTGCCCCGCCGGTGAACTTGCCCAGTTGCAGCGCCGCGGTGCTGGTGTTGATGGCCGTCGACGAGGCGCTTGCCGTTTGTTCGACCACGGTCGAAAGCAACTGGCCGTCCATGTAGACCTGAACGCCGCCCAGGTTGGCGCCAGCGCCGACGGCGACCGTGTAGTGGTGCCATTGGCCATCATCCGGCGAGGTCAGCGGCTGGAAGGTGATGGCCTGGCCCTGGATATCCATGGTGACGCCCTTGCCACCACCAAAGCGTTCCCACTGATTGAGGCCGAGGCTGAAGGCCGCGTCGGCGCCGGAGCCGTAGGTGAACAGGTTCAACTCGCCGTCGCTGTCGGTCCGGGCCCACAGCATGATCGTGCGCGCCGCCGTGCCGGTGGGCGCGATGGCGGAACCGAACGTGACGTGGTCGTCGACGCCGTCGAAGCTGATGGCCTTGTCGAGGAAGTTGAGGAACATGGCCTGGCCGGTGCCGGCGATGCGGAATTCGGTGTTGCCGACCAGGGTGGCGTTCTGTTCGGTCAACGTCTGGTCGGTCACGCTGAAGACGGCGGAGTCGGTGGAGACGTTGTCGTAGCTGCCGTCCACGTCGTCGAAGGTGTATTGCACGTTCAGGTTGGCGGTGCCGACATCGTAGCTTTGCGCCATGCCTTCCTGGATTTCCTGCGCTGTCCGCGCTTCGGACCAGATGCGCACGTTGTCCATGCGGCCATCGAAGGCGCGGGTGGTGTTGGCATCGGCGGTCACCATCTTGTCTATGCCGATGGTCAGGGTTCCGGTGTTCACGGCCCCGGGTGTCCAGGCCTGGGTTCCCAGCAGGTTGCCGTCGACATAGAGGCTGACATTGGTGCCATCATAGCTGGCGGCGACGTGGCTCCATTCCCCAGTCGAGATGGTCGTGTTGGTGAACTCGACGAGACCGCTGCCGCCGTCACTGGAGAAGATGCCGAGCGTCGAACCCTTGATAAGGAAGCGATAATTAGTCCCGGTATCGTCGTTCTTCGATTTGTCGATGATGGTGTTCTCTGCATCGAACGTGTCAGCCTTGATCCACGCCTCCAGCGCGAAGGCAGAGCCGGCGGCAAAATCCAGTTCCGCGGCATCCGCCGTCGACAGATAATCATTGTTGCCGTCGAATAGGATGTTTCGGCCGGTCGGGCCTTCGGGATCAAGCTTCTGGATGATGCCGTCCGAACCGGAGTTGGAGCTGTCCTTGACCACCAAGCCGCTGCCGTCCTCGAATGTGTAGTAACCGATCAGGCCCTGTTCGTTGCCGGCCAGGCGTTGGTTATAGTTCTCGGCGATTTCCGCTCCGGTGCGAACGTCGTTCCAGACCCGCACGTCGGCGATCTGGCCCTCGTAGACGGCGGTACCCTTGCCGCTGGTGTTGACCTGGCTGCCGATCTTCAGGTTGGCGTTGCCGCCGCCGAAGGGATCCGAGGTATAGTCGAGGGTCTCGAATTTCTCGCCGTTGACATAGAGGGTATAGGTCTTGTTGGCGGCATCTCGGACGGCGGCGAGGTGGGTCCACTGGTCGGGCTTGATGTCGGCGCGGAAGCGCGTGACGGTGCCGGTCTGCGACTGGCTGGAATTTTCGTGGAACAGCACGAGGTCGCCGTCCGACTCCATCTGCAGGTAGAACAACCCGTTCTCGGGCGTGCCGAGGCTATCGGTGCTGATGCCGCTGATGTTGACGATATCCCCGAAGCCGATGAGGTTGGGATTGATCCAGGCCTCGACGCTCAGGTTGCCGGTGATCTGGAACTGGCTGCCCTCGGCGATGACCATGTCGTTGTGGCTGTCGAACTGCAGCGCGGTCGCGGTCGGCTGCGGGTTGTCGTCGTCGGCGATGATGGTGACGGAGATGGCCCTCGTTTCGACCCCGGCGGCGCCGCCGGTGGCGCGGATGGAGAAACTGTCGCTGCCGGTGGCGCTGCCATTGGCTTCGTAGGTCCAGGCGCCGGTGGCCGCATCGATCACGACCACACCCTTGCCGCCCTGATTGACGATCGAATAGGTCACCGCCCCCGTGACGTCGCCGGCGGTCATGGTGCCGGACGCGGTGCCGTCCTGGACCACGCGGACGGTGGTGCCGGTGATGGGCGCGTTCGCGTCGATGATCTGGGTATCGTTCTGCAGCGTGCCGTCGTTGCCGCCCGCGGTGAAGTCCTGCAGGTTGCCCGAGCCGTCGTCGGAACCGCGCCAGTAGCCGACCAGGTTGGTCTCGTTGCCGCGCAGTTGCTCGTCCTTGATCTCGGCGATTTCCGCATCCGTCAGCCCGCGATCCCAGATGCTGATCTCGGCCATGTCGCCTTCGAAGTCGTGCCCGCCGTCGACGAAGGTGCCGAAGACCAGGTCGCCGGTCTCGATGGTGTTGTCGTCGGCGTTCTCGGCCGTGTTGACAACCGTGTTCTGGGCGCTGCCCTCGTCGTTGAACAGTGCCACGATGCCTTCCAGCAGCACGCCGTCCTGATAGACCTTGATGTCCAGGAGCGTGGCGTTGGTCTTGTCCGGCACGACGACCGCATAATGATGCCACTGGCCGTCGTCCGTCGGCGTCAGCGGCTGGAAGGTGATGGCGGAACCCCACAAATTGACGGTGACGCCCTTGTTGACGCCCCAGCTCTGGAGGCCAAGCTCGAAGGCGTTGGCGGTCGAGGCGGCGCCGTAACTGAACAGCGTCATGTCGCTGTCCGACGTGGTGCGTGCCCACAGCGCGATGGTGCGCTGCGCGTTGCCCACGGGCGCCACATGCGTCTTGAAAGCGACCGTGTCGTTGATGCCGTCGAAGCGGATGGCCTTGTCCAGATGATTCAGGATGGTCGGCCCGCCGCTGCCGGAATCGACGATCTTGGCGTTGCCGCCCAGCGTGCCGTCGCTGATGGTGGCGGCGTTGCGAACGCCGCTGGAATTCATGGTGAACGTACCGTCGTAGACGGTGGAGCCCGAAACATCATCGTAGGTGTACTGGACCACCAGGTTCGACGTGTTGACGTCCTGCGGCTCGGTCATCACGCGCTGGATTTCGCCCTGCGTCAGGGCCTTGTCCCAGAGACGGGAGTTGTCGACCTTGCCCTGGAAGTCGCCGGGGGCGTGGAACGGATCCTCGCCGACCACGAACTGCTGGGCCTGACTGGCGGTCAGTGTCTTGCCGGCGATATTGGTCTCGGCAATCAGTTCACCGTCCAGATAAATCTGGGACGTCGTGCCGTTATAGGTCAGCGCGACGTGATGCCACGTATCCTCGATGATGTTCGCCGACGTGGTGTAGCCGGTTCCATCCAGGAACGCCGAAAGGGTGTTGTTCGTTTCCTTCTGCAGCACGAAACGCGCCAGACCGCCGCCGGCGTCGCCGACCAACATGAAATTATCCTGGCTGCCCAGCACGTCGAACCGGACCCAGGTCTCCATGGTGAAGGAGTTGGAGATGGTGTCGGCCGCCAGCGATCCCGTGACGTTGTCATCGGTGCCATCGAAGCTGGCGACGTTGCCACTGACACCGGTGGAGACGCGCACCGCCTCGTCCGAATTGTTGTCCTTCTGGGCGCCGCCGAAGATGGCGTCGCGGCCGTTGGAGGAGGCGTCGCGGACGATGCCGTCGGAATCTCCATCGAAGCGATAGTTGGCGTAGAGCCCGCTTTCGCCCGAAGCTACGTGCTTGTCGTAGTTGTCGGCGATCTGCTCGGCCGTGCGGGCGGCGTTCCAGATGCGCAGGTCGGCGAACTGGGCGTAGGCGTTTGCGTCGTCGTCCCAGTTCGATTTGCCGATGAAGCTGGAATCACGGACAACGCTGGTGACCGTGTTGAAGCCGGTCAGCACCTCGGCCGCTTTCTGGCCGTCGATGTAGATGGTGGCGGCGCCGTTGCCATCGGTCACCGCGGCGATATGGGTCCACTCATTCACGCGGATCGGCTGGGAAGTGGTCAACGCGCTCGCTGTGGTGCCGTTGTATGAGGCGAACTGGATCTGGCCCGTAGTGTTGTTGACCGCGAGGATAACGTTGTCGTCTTCCCGACCCTGGCCCAGGTCGAAGATGCGCATCCACCCGGTGCCATCTTGATCCGTGAACGACTGGAAGTTGACCCAGCCTTCCAAAGTGACGACGCCCGCAAGGCCCGTCAGCGTGCCCAGATCGACGTAATCGTCGACGCCGTCCAGCTGCAGGGCGGACGATGCGATTTCGGAACTGTCGTTGTCGGCGATCATGTTGACGGTGATGGTCTCGTCGTCGATGCCGGCCGTCGCGCCCACGGCGCGAATGGTGAAGGTGTCGCCGTCCGTGTTGCCCGGGTTGGCGATGTAGGTCCAGGCACCCGTGGCGGCGTCGATGACGACGCTGCCGTCGTTGGCGGCGGTGAGGACGGAGTAGGTGGCAGTGCCGGAGACGTCGTCGGCGGTCATGCGGCCGGACCCGGTGCCGTCCTGTAGCACGCTGATGGTGTTGCCCTCGATCGGCGCCGCCACGTCGACGACATTGGCGTCGGCGGCCAGGGTGCCGTCGTTGCCGGCGGACGTGAAGTCCTGGATCTTGCCGGCGCCGTCATCCGAGCCGCGCCAGTAGCCGGAGAGCCCGGTTTCGTCGCCCTTCAACTGCTCGGCCGCGTACTGCTGCACCTCGGCCTCGTTGAGGGCGCGGTTCCACACACTGACCTCGGCCATGTCGCCGTTGAACGACTGTCCAAGGCTTTCGTTGCCGCCGAGAACGAGGTCGCCCGTTTCGATGGCGGCGTTGCTGGTCGTCGAGGTGGCTAGGACCACGTTCTCGGAATTGAGTAGCGCCGAAATTCCGGTCAGCAGCACGCCATCCTGATAGACCTGGATATCCTTCAGCGCGGCATTGGCCTTGTTCGGCACGACGATGGCGTAATGGTGCCAAAGGCCATCGTCGGTGTCGGTGATGGGCTGGAAGGTGATGGCGCCGTTGTGAATATCGACGGTTACACCCTTGCCGCCACCAACGCTTTGCCAGGTGTCGAGCCCGAAGCGGAAGGCGTTGCCCTTGACGGCGCTGCCGCCGTAGCTGACCAGGGTGCCGCCGGTGTCGACGGAAGTCTTGGCCCACAGCATGATGGTGCGCGCATCGTTTCCGGTCGGCGCGATCTGCGTCGCGAATTGGACCGCGTCGCCGGTGCCGTCGAAGCGGATGGCCTTGTCCAGGTGGCCGAGGATCGCCGGCGCCTGGTTGCCGACCTGGACGATGGAGGCGTTGTCGTTGAGCGTGCCGTTGCTGACGCTGGCGGCGTCGCGGGTGCCGTTGGTCATCGTGAAGGCGCCGTCGTTGACGGTCGAGCCGGCGACGTCCTCGAACGTGTACTGGGCGACCAGGCCGGACGCATCCAGGTCCTGCGCGCTGCTCATCGCGTTCTTGATCTCGGTTTCGGTCAGCGCGCGGTTCCAGACACGGCTGTTGTCCATCAGCGCGTTGGTGTCGAAGCCGCCGCCACCGTCCTCGCCCAGGCTAAGAGCTACTGCATTGCTGATCGACTTACTGATGCTCTTTTGGGCCTCGAGATTGCCGTTAATATAAATTGTCGCCGTCGACCCATCGTAGGTCATGGCAACGTGGTACCAGGTATCGGCGCTGACGGTCTTTGTCGTCGCGAACCTGTCGGGGGCATTTCCCATGAAGAATTCGATGGTGTTATCCGCGAGTTTCGTCATCACGGCAAAATCGCCGAGATCAATGAAATTCTGCTGGTTCGTCAGGGACTGGAAGTTGACCCAGGTCTCCATGGTGAAGGTGTTGGTGATGGTGCCGGAAGCGATGGTCGCGGTCATGACGTCGTTAGTGCCGTCGAACTTGACGGCATTGCCGCTGGGACCGCTCTCGGTGGCCTCGGCGACCAGGATGGCGTCGCGATTGTTGCTGGTCTGGTCTTCGACCGTTGTGCCCTTGTCGGCGTCGAAGCGGTAGTAGGCGCTGAGGCTGGCGTCGTTGGTGGCGACCTGGCGGTCGTAGTTGTCGCGGATTTCGGCGGCGGTTCGGGCGTCCGACCAGACGCGGAGTTCGTCCAACTGGCCGGCGAATTCGCGCGGGTCGCCGTCGACGCTCTTGCCGATGATCAGCGGCCCGGTGCCGGTGAAGTTGCTGGCCGAGGTGTCGGAGGTCACGGCGACGCCGTTCTTGTAGATCGTGCGGACCTTGGTGGTGGCATCGAACGTGACCGCCCAGTGGGCCCATTGGCCGGCGTTGTTGGTGGTGTCGGTGAAGTCCAGGTCGTTGCCCCAGAAGCCGAACTTGAAGATGTTATTGGCGCCCTCGTAGCCGATGTGCAGGCCGTTGTTGGTCGAATCCTTGACACCCTGGGCGATGATGATGTCGCCCGACGTGGCGTTGGCCCGGTTGGCCCAGAACTCGACGGAGAACGACTGGTTGGCGAGCGCCAGTCCCGAGACTTCGTAATTGTCGTCGACGCCGTCGAACTGGCCGACGGAGGCACCGATCTGTGAATCGTCGTCTTGGCCGGCGTCGATGGTCAGCGAGATGATTTCCTCGTCGACACCGCCGTCGGCGCCGACGACGCGCAGCGTGAAGGTATCGGCGCCCATGTAGCCGGCGGTCGGCTTGTAGGTCCAGGCCCCGGTTGCCGGGTCGAGCAGCACCTGGCCATTGTCGGCGCTGTCGCTGACGCTGTAGGTGGCTGCGCCTGAGATGTCGGCCGAAGTCATGAAGCCGGTGGCCAACTCGTCCTTGCCGATGGTGACGCTGTTGCCCTGCACCACGGCCGAGGCGGAAACGATGGTGGGCGAGCCCGTGACGGTGCCGTCGGTGGCGGGCCCCGCGGCCTTGTCGTCGATCTTGTTGCCATCAACGATGCCGTCGAAATCGTAGAGGGCGACCAGGCTGCTTTCGCTGCCGGTCAGCGTCGCGTTCATGTTGGCGTTGATCTGGTCGGCGGTGCGGCCTTCGGTCCACACCCGGACCTCGGCGATGTCGCCACGGAAGGTCTGGCTGCTGCTGGCGCCGCCGATGCTCAAACTGGTGCCAGGCGTGTTCGGCGCACTGGTAGTGTTTGTCGAGCCGGTCAGAGTCAGATCGGTTATCGCCGCGCCATTGACGTATATCTTGTTGATGCCGCTCTCGCGGACCAGCGCGACATGGGTCCAGACATTGGCGACGAAGCTGGTCTTCAGATGCAACTCGCCCTTGCCGCCTTGCAAGAATGAGAGCCGATAATCGTTGGCACCGGCCCTGGCGAGGATTAGCCCAGAACCGTTGGCGCCACTATCGCCGTTAAAGGCGATGATCTGACCTGCGCCACTATCGATGCCGTCCCAGTTGATCCAGGCCTCGATGGCATAATTGTCGGTCGTCGTCGTTGGGTTCGCAGCCGCGACGTTCTGGCCGGAATTAGCCGAGAAGCTGATGGCGTTGCCCAGGTCCTTGAGGTAGGTGGGCGCGGCGGCTTCGGCGCCGAAAGTGCCGGTGTTGTCGTTGCCGGCGAGGTCGGTGACCGTGGTGCCTTCCAGATCGTCGAAGCGATAATAGGCGGTCAAGCTGTCCTCGGTGCCGGCCAACTGGCGGTCGAAGTTGGTCTTGACCTCCGACGCCGTGCGCACATCGGACCAGACGCGCAGTTCGTCGACCTGGCCGTTGAATTCAGCCGTGCCGCCGTAGGTGGCGCCGACATTGAAGGTGCCGCTGCCCGCATAATCAGCCGTCGCCGTTCGCGTCGCCACCTGAACACCGTTCTTGTAGAGGATCTGGGCGTTGGAGGTGGCGTCGTAGGTGGCAGTCCAGTGGATCCACTCGTCGGTGCCGGGGGCCGTGTTGTCGTAGTCCAGGTTGTCGTTGAAGAAGCTGAAGCGGAAGGTGTTGGCGCTGCCGCCGCCGAGCCAGCCGATGTTCAGGCCCTGGTTGTTGGCGGCGGCACCCTGGCCGATGATGATGTCGTTGTCATTGCCTTCGCGCCTCGACCAGAACTCGATGGAGAAGGACTTGTTGGCAAGGTCGATGCCGCTGATGTCGACCTTGTCGCCGCCGTCGAACTGCAGGTTGCCCTGGCTGACGTCGGGGTCGTTGTCGGCGGTGACGTTAATGGTGATGACTTCGTCGTCGATGACCAGGCCGCCGGCGGCACGCAGGGTAAAGGTCTCGGTGCCAGAGAAGCCGTCGTTCGGCGTGTAGGTCCATTCGCCCGTCGCGGCGTCGATGGTCACCGTGCCGTTGGTCGCCGCCGAGGGGACCGAGAAATTGGTCGAGCCGGCCGTGTCGTTGGCCAGCATGATGCCCGATGCCGTCTCGTCCTCGTCGATGGTGAAAGTGGTGCCGAGCACCGTGGGTGCCGTCGTGACCACCGTGGCGCCAGTGATGGTGCCCGCTTCGCCGCCGCCGGTGACGGTCAGGCCCGTCGGCACGCCGGTCGAGAAGGAGTGACCGCCGCCCGAAAGGTTCAGGTTGTTGGCGCCGCCGGTACCGGTGGCCAGGTCGTTGGTCGAATCACCATCGTAGGACCAGTTGGCGACCAGGTTGGTTTCGTCGCCGAGGATGCGCTGGTCCTTGGTGGACTGGATGTCGGCCTGGCTGCGCTGGACGTTCCAGACGCGGGTTTCGTCGTACGACCCGACCATCGTGGACCCGCCTGAGGCGTTGGCGCCAGCATGGAACACGCCACTGGAGAGATTGAGCCCGATGGCGCGACTGCCTTCCTCGGTGCCGTCCACGTATATGCGGACCGTGGTGCCATCGTAGGTCACTGCCAGGTGGTGCCACGCGCCGTCGGCGATGTTCGTGGAGCCGTTGATGCTGAGACCGTTGCCAACGAAGCTGAGCCTGCCATTGCTGGCCTTGTTAAGCGCCGCGGCGTCGATGTTCCCGGTGAAGTTCTCGCCGACATGGAAGATGGTTCTGACACTGGTCGAACTGGTATTCAGCCAGGTCTCCCAGGTGAACGCGTTTGTGCCGGTCAACACCCCCGTCGTCGAACTGGCGGCGAGCCAGCCGGAACCATTCAGGTTCATGGACTTGGACGCGCCGGCCGTACCGCCGGAGAGATCAGGCACCGTCGACCCGGTGACGTTCTTGAAGTCGTAGTAGCCAACCAGGCCATTCTCGCCGCCGGAGAGCGGCCGGCTGTAGTTCTCCACGATTTCGGCGTCGGTGCGGGCGTCGGACCACACCCGCACTTCGGCGAGTTGACCGACGTAGGGTTCTGCGCCGTCCGACCGCGACCCCATGGTGAAGTCGTCGGGCGGGCTGATGGCGCCCTTGGTGAAGGTGGCCCCGTTGGAGCCGCCGTCGGCCCAACCGTCGTTGGAGCCATCCAGATAGCCCTTGATCGTGCCCAGGGCGCCCGATTGGTCGATGACCATGGCGACATGGTGCCAACCAACGCCGGCCGTCGAGAGATCGACAAACTGGGTCGCCTTGGACGCGCTGCCACCGGAGTCCTGCTCTTGGAGCTTGACGTTTAACTTGCCGTCGGTGCCGATATCGATTCCGTAACCTTCATCAGTGAAGAGGTTGAGGCCCTTGGCGATCAGTTTCTCTCTGGTCGACGGGTTGGTGCCGTCCCAGAAGAACCAGAGTTCGACCGTCAGTGCACCAGTGCCCGGATTGAAAGCGTCGTCGTGGGCGACCACCACCTTGTCCGTGCCACCGGTCAGTTTGATCGCCTTGCCGAGAATACCGACCGCCTGCACGCCGTCGTTGATGACCGGGGCGCTGGTTGATGAAGCCACCGTGGCGCCGTTCTTGGCCGTCCCATTGAGGCCGCTGCCGACTGAACCTGCGTTCACCACGGTACCGTCCGTCGCCGAAACTGACGTTTCGAACGGGTAATAGACCTGCAGACCGGTTTCGGACCCGGTCAGCGTGTCGTGCATGTCGCCCTGGATGTCGGACGCGGTGCGCGCGGCGCTGTAGAACCGTACGTCGTCGATCTGGCCGTTGAAGGCGGTCGAGAAGTTCGAGGTCGCGTGGCCGACTTTCAGGGTATGGCTGGCGTTGTCGGTGGGCAGGTCGATGAAGCCGACGCCATTCGCGGCGGAAATGAAGTTGGCCGCGTCGCTGCCCTCGACCAGGATGTCTTGTTGGCCATCGATGTAGAGGCGGAACGAGTTGTCCGACGCCGTGAAGGTCATGGCCACCTGGTGCCACTGGCCGTCGGTGACGATCGTGCTGCCGTTGATATTGCCGAGACCGAAGGAGTCGAACCCGACGACGCCGTCCTTGACGAACAGTGAATTGCCGGGTGCGGCGGAGCTGTTGATGCCGGCCGCCGACTTGGAAAAGATCGTCTTGTTGCCGGTGGTCTCGTCGGTCTTGATCCAGGCCGAGACCGTCCAGTCGGCGGTGCCCATGTTGACGGCGCTGGCGGCACCGGTTTCGACGTAGTCGTTGGAACCGTCGAGCACCAGCACCTTCTGCGGGATCACCGCATCGCGGCCGGCAGCGGTCTGGTCGGCCAGCGTGCCGCCCTCGAAGCCGTCGCCGGTGTAGTAGGCCTGCAGGCCACTTTCGGTGCCGGCCAGCTTCTGGTCCTTGTTGGTGTTTATCTCGTCGGCCGTGCGCGCCGTGTTCCAGATGCGGATTTCGTCCATCAGGACATTGGACGGCGCGGTCGACGGGAACACATCGTCGCCGATTGGGTTGTTGGCGATGGAGAGTTTCTGCGCGCCGGTGCCCAGCGGTATCGCTTGCGCGAGCGTCCCTTGTCCGACCAGGGCACCGTCCACATAGATGCGGGCGTCGGTGCCGTCCATGGTCACGGCGACGTGGTACCAGGTGTCGGCGGCGACGGTGAATCCGCTGTTCAGTGTGAGCGGCGTCAGGCCCTCGTTGGCGTTACCGTCGCCAATGCCCAGCTGGAGCTTGTTGTCGGTCGAGCGGAGCGGAAAGATGTAGTGTTCATTTGCGTCGTCCCAAAGGAGGAGCAGGTTGTCCTGCGTGCCGTCGAGGTTATTCCAGCGGACCTTGAACTCCATGCTCAGCTGGTCGTCGAAGGTCCCCGTGCCCATGTCCGCGACCAGTTGCGCGCCCTGGTCCGAGCCGTCGAACTGGATGGCGCTGCCGGGCAGGCTGGTCGAGGCCTCGGGCGTCGAGCCGACGTTGACGGTGATGGCTTCCGTATCGTTGAACCCGCCGCCGGTGGCGGTGACGGTGAAGGTGGCGGACCCGTTGAAGTTGGCGAGCGGCGTGAAGGTCCAGGCCCCGGTGGTGTTGTCCATTTCCACCGTGCCGCGGTTGGCGACGGTCAGCGTCGTCTTGCCGCTGGCCGACGTGCCGCCGGTGATGCCGTAGCTGACGGCCGTATTGACCACATCCGAATTGGTCATGGTGCCGGCCGCGGTCTGGTCTTCGGCGATGGTGAACGTGGTGCCCTTGATCGGCGGGGCCGTATCGACGCGGGTCGCGCCGCCGTTGAAGGTGCCGGAATTGTCGCCGTTCACGGCATCGGCGCTGTCGACCACGTTGCCGGTTGTGGCATCGAAGTGGTAGTTGGCCAAGAGATTGGCATCGTCGCCGCCGATCTTCTTGTCGAAGTTGGCCTTGATCTCGTCCGCCGTGCGCACGTCCTGCCAGATGCGCACCTCGTCGACCATGCCGTTGAATTCGTGGCCCGAGGTCTGTGAGCCGCCGATGATCATTGCCACGTTGGTGTTCAGCACCTCGGCGAAGTCGGCCGTGGCGACGGCGACACCGTTGCGATAGAGCACCGCCTCCTTGGTGGTGGAATCGAACGTGCCGGCCCAATGCACCCATTCGTCGATGCTGCCGCCGGTATCGGTGTAGTCGATCTGGTTGTTGGAGCCGGTGCCGTTGAAGCTGAAGCGGAAGTTGCTCGTGGATGTCCAGCCGGCGTGGAAGAAGGTATTGGAACCATCCGGCGAGCCGCGCTGTCCCAGCACCAGGTCGGTGCCGTCGGAGGCCTCGCGGTTGGTCCAGAACTCCCACGACAACGAGGTGTTGTTCAGGTCCGTGCCGTCGATGGAACTGACCGTGACTGTATCGCCCGATCCATCCACCTGCAGCGCGCGGCCGAGTATGTCGATGGCTTGCGGGCTGCTTTGGTTCGGGTTTGAGCTTGCTGCCACGGCGAGCGCCGCTGGAACATCAGTTGACGTCGTCGGGTTTCCTGTCGTCGTGCCGTTGCTTCCATTTCCAGAGGAGTCGGGAATATTGGTGCCGCTGACGTCGTCAAATGTGTAGTGGGCCACCAGGTTGGCTTCATTACCGGTCAATGTCTGTTGATAGTTGTCGGCGATTTCCTGGGAGGTGCGGGTCGTATTCCAGATGCGCAGATCATCGAGTTGGCCGGTCAGGAACAAATTGACGCCCTGATTACTGCCCAGAACACTGGTTCCACTCGTGATGTTCGGCGAAAGGGAAGTCGACGTGGCGACTGATTGGCCGTCGAGATAGAGCGTCGTCAGCGTTCCGGTGGGATTGTAGGTGACGGCCGCGTGGTGCCACTCGTTGGCATTGAATGTGGTGGCACCGGACGCGGGGCCAAGAACGCCGACCAACGCATGCTTCAGTTGGCCACCTTCGGTATAGAGGATCGACAGGTTGCTGTTGACGCTGGCGTTCCCCAGCGAAATGAGATCCTGGCGAACACTGGTCGACGTCAGCTTGAACCAGATTTCATGGGTGAAGGCGCCATTTTCGGTAAATATCGCCGCCGGCGTGCCCATGTTGACACCATCGTTGCCGTCGAGGACCAACGATTTGGAACCCTCCGATACGGTGAGACCGACGACCGGTGCGTCGAGGACGGTGGTGACAGAGGCGTTGCCATTAAGTGTGCCGTCGAAGTCATTTGACGACAGGTCGTCGACGGTGGTTTCCAGCGACGGGATCGGATCGCGGTCGAAGTCGTAGTATGTGACCAGGTTCGACTCGTTCCCGACCAGCGCCTGATCCTTGTCGCCGGCGATGTCGGCGCCGGTTCGCACGGCGTCGTAGATGCGCACGTCGTCGATCTGGCCGTTGAAGGCCCCTTGGGCATCGGAAGACGCGTGGCCGACCTTGACCGTGTGGCCGGAACCATCGGCGGCGAGGTCGACGGTGCCGACGCCGTCGGTGGTGTTGACGGCGCTGCCAACGCTGTTGTTGACGGTCAGGTAGTCCTGGCTGCCATCGATATAGAGGCGGATGGAATTGTCCGATGCCGTGAAGGTCATGGCGACGTGATGCCAGGTGCCGTCGTTGACCTTGGCTGCGCCCTTCACGGCACCCTGGTCGGCGCTGTCGAACTTGATGACGCCGTCTTCAATGTAGAGTGCCTTATTGCCGGTGCCCCAGGCCTGTAGGCCGACCGCGGACTTGCCGATGATAGTCTGTTGGCCGGTCGTCGCCGAGGTCTTGAACCAGGCCGAAATCGTCCAGTCGGCGGTGCCCAGGTTGATGTTGCCTGAATCGGTGGCGCCCATCTGGACGAAATCGCCGGTGCCGTCCAGCGCCAGCACCTTGCCGTCGCCGGGCTTGCCGTCGTTGTTGTTGGAGCTCAGGTCCTGCAGTGTCTCGCCGTCGTAGCCATCGGCGCGCCAGTAGCCTTCAAGCGTGCCGTCGGCGGTCGGGTTGCCGATCTGCTTGTCGTAGTTGTCGCGGACCTCGGCGGCCGTGCGCGCCGACGACCAGACCCGCACCTCGTCCATCATGCCGTTGAGGTAGTCGGGCGTGGAGCCCGTCACATCCTTGCCGAGGACGAATTGCGAAAGCGCGCCGCCGGTGGCGTCGTTGGTATAGTCCTGCTGGCCGATGACGCTGCCGTTGGCATAAATGGTGACGGTGTTTGCCGTGGCATCGCGCACGGCGGACAGGTGCACCCAGGTATCCTTGGCGATGATTGAGCTGCCGAAGGTCAGAAGGGTGTTGTTGCCGGCGCCGTTCTCGTGGACCCACTGGATGGCACCCGTCGGGGTGACGCGGAGGCTATAGAGGATATTGGCGGGCTCGGTCTCGCTGTTGAGCTGCAGGTCGGCCATCTGCATGAGGACGCGACTGGTCGATGCCGGCAGTTCTGCGAAATTGACCCAGGTCTCCAGCGTCACGTTGCCGGTCAGTGCCAGGCTGTTGGAAGCACCCCGGCCCATGGCGAAGTAGTCGTCGGTGCCGTCGAACTGCAGCGCCGTCTGCGGGCCCAGTACGGAGACGTTGGCCACCGAGTTGACGGTGACACTGAGGGCTTCCGTATCGAGCACGCGCCCGCCCGCATCCCGGGCTTCCAGCGTGAATGACGCGGCGCCGTTGAAGTTCTTGGTCGGCGTGAAGGTCCAGGTGCCGGCGGCCGCGTCGATGGAGACGGTGCCGCCCGTGACGTTGGAACTGGCGAACACGGCGGTGCCGGGGATGTCGTCGTTGAGGGCGCCGGAGACGGTCTCGTTCTCGTTGATGGCCGAGAGCGTGTTGCCCAGCACCTCGGGGGCCGAGAGGATATTCGTCGGCTCGTCCGTGCCGGCCGAGTTGTTGAGGCCGAGGGTGCCGTTGTTGGTGTTGGTCGACGCATCGGTGATGACCTGGCCGTTGGCATCGTCGAGCTTCCAGTAGCCGGCCAGGTTGTCTTCGCCGGCCGGCAGGCGCTGGTTGAAGTTGTCGAGGATTTCCTGGTCCGTCCGGGCGTCGGAGAAGACGCGCACTTCGGCGATGTCGCCGGTGAAGTGCTGCGAGACGCCGCCGTCGCTGTCGAAGTCGCCGATGGTCAGCGGTTGATTACTGACGACCGGGTTGCCAGAGGTTACCTTGACGCCGTCCAGTACGCCGTCGACGTAAATCTTCAGAACATTGGCCGTGGCATCGTAGACGCCGGCGATGTGGTGCCAGGTGCCGTCGTTCACGGACAGCGCCGAGTCGAGGAACTGGGCCGTACTCCCGTTGTCGAAGCGGACCTGAACTTTGTTTCCGATGATGTAGAGGCTGTAGGCCTGAGTATCGGCGGATGTCGGCTTGGTGACGATTCGGGCGGTCCCGGTATCCGTCGTGTTGATCCAGGCCTCCAGCGAGAACGAGCCGTTGCCGAAGTTGAGGCTGGCGTTGTCCGGGACGGCGATGAAGTCGTCCGTGCCGTCGAAGCGGAAAGCCGTGGACGGCGCATCGAACACGCGCGCACCGTTGGTCAGGGTGCCGTTCTCGGTCGCCGCCGCCGTGGCGCTGTCGGCCACCGTGGTTCCGGTGACGTCATCGAACTTGTAGTAGGCGACCAGGCCGGTTTCGGTGCCGGCCAACTGCTGGTCGCGGGTGGCGTCGATGTCGGCGGCATCGCGCGAGACGTTCCAGATGCGCACGTCGTCGATCTGGCCCTTGAAGGTCTGCGAACCTTCGTTGTAGGAGCCGATGGAGACCTTGCTTTGCACGCTGGCATCCAAGGTCAGGCCGGAAACCGTGCCCTTGCTCTCGCCGTCGACGAAGAACTCGCCCGTGTTGTCGGAGCGCCAGACCAGCGAGACGTCGTACCAGTTGTTGAGGTCGATGGCGCCGCCGTCGATGACCTTGTCGTCGAGCGTCGCCTGGATATGCCACGCGCTGCCGACCTTGCCGACCCAGATGTAGACCCGGTCGCCGCCGGCGGTGCCGCCGGTGCCATCCTCGACGTTGCCGAAGATAAAGTCGGTGGCGTTGTCGGCGTTGCCGGCGAAGTTGAATTTGAGCTCCACCGTGCCCTGGGTGTTGTTCAGCAGCGTATCCGGGATGTCGACGAAATCGTTCGTGCCGTCCAGTTGCAGCACGCCCTGGGCGACGTTGGCCGAGTCGTCGGATCGCACCGTGACGGCGATGGTTTCGGTGTCGGTCAGCGAGCCGTTGGTGGCGCGGAGCTGGAAGGTGTCGCCGCCGATGAAGCCGGCCGCCGGATCGTAGGTCCACGCGCCCGAGCCTTCGTCGATGCGCACCTTGCCGCCGTCCGACGTCGTGAGAGTGCTGAAGCCCGATGCGGAAGTGCCGCCGACGACTGAGAAAGTCGCACCCGCCGGAACGTCGATGGCGCCCATGGTGCCGGACGCTACCTCGGAGGTCTGCGTTTCGACGGCTGTGCCAAGTATCGTCGGCGCCGTGTCGTTCAGCGTGGCGCCCGAGACGGTGGCGTTGTTCGAATTCGTTGATTGGTCGAGCACCTTGCCGCCGACGATTTCGTCGAACGGGAAGTAGGCGGCCAGGCCCTGTTCGTCGCCGCCCAGGGCGCTGGTCATGCCCTTGGCGATTTCCTCGTGGGTGCGGGCGTCCGACCAGACCTTCAGCTGCGCGATCTCGCCCACCATCTTGGTGTTGCCGAGGAAGTTGTCGCCGATGACGGCGGTGCCGGCGTCGATGACGGCGGTGTAACCGGTCGCTGTCGCCTCGACCACGCCGTCCACGTAGAGGAAGACGTTGCCGCCCTGGTTCACGACCGCCACGTGGTGGTACTGGCCGTCATCTACAGTTGTGGAGGATGTGATGGCCGCCCGGCTGGTCATGGAGAAGGCGAGTTTGCCATTGGGGTCGACGGACCAGAAGGTGCCTGATCCCTGTTGACTGGCGTCGCCGATGGAGAATATCTGGCGCGTGGTGGTGCCGTCGGCGAGCTTGATCCAGGCCTCGTGGGTGAAGTCGCCGGTGTTATTGAGGACGCCTGTAGTGGCATCCAACGTGATGCTGTCGCTGCCGTCAAAGCTGGCGGCCTTGCCCAGGTTCGGGATCAGCCGGGCACCGCCCTCCAGCGTGCCGTTGTTGGAATTCGAGGTCAGGTCCTGAATGGTGTTGGCAGTGGCCGTGCCGTCGCCGATTTCCGAGTCGTTACCGTCGAAGCGCCAATAGCCGGCTAGATTGGCCTCGGTACCCGCAAGCTGCTTCTGGTAGTTGCCCCTGATCTCGTCGGCCGAGCGCACGTCCGACCAGACGCGCAGGTCATCGATCTGGCCGTCCAGGAAGCTCTCTTTCACTCCGTTGCCGTTGCCGTTGTCTTCGGCGCCGATAAAGAACCGATCGGCGGCGTTGTTGGCGGTGCCCGATGCGGTGTGCGTGACGGTGCCGGCAATGTTGCCGTTGATGTAGAATGTGACGTCGTTGCTGGCGTCCATGACCGCGGCCAAATGAATCCATTCACCGGCGACCAGGCCGACGGGGCTTGCGAGCGTGTAATCCTTGACGTTGTAGGTGGTGAACTCGAGGTTGCCGCCGTTGGTGCGGAAGGACCACCCGTTATCGCCGTTGTCCCGCGACGAGGCGAGGATCGCCTGAATTCCGCTGAGGTCGGTGAGGTTGACCCATCCTTCAACCGTAAAGCCCTTGGTCAGGCTACCCAGTTCCGTTGCGAGCCCCAGGTCCACGTAGTCGTCGGTGCCGTCCAACTGCAGGAAGCCCTGGCTGACGTTGACGCCCGGCAGGTCGGCGACGGCGTTGACGGTGACGGTGACGACTTCGGCCCCGTGGCCGGCGGCCAGCAGGGTGAAGCTGTCGGTGCCGTTGAAGTTGGCGTTGGGGGTGTAGGTCCAGGTCCCCGTGGTCTCCTCGATCTCCACCGTGCCGTTGGACGCCTGGGCGGTGACCGAGAAGTTCGACGTGTTGGCGTTGAAGGTGCCCGACGCCGTCGCGTCCTCGTTGATGGTGACGGCCGTCGGCGTCGTCGGGCTGAAGGTCTGGATGTCGGTGGCGACGTCGGTGGACTGCGTCGGGCCGTTGACCGCCGTGCCGTTGTTGGAGCCGGCACTGTCGGTCACCGTGGTGCCGTTGACATCATCGAAGGTGTAGTGCGCGATCAAGGCACCACTCTGGTCGCCGGTCAGCGTCGTCTTGTAGTTATTGGCGACTTCGGAAGCCGTGCGCTCGGTGTTCCAGATGCGCACGTCATCCAGGTTGCCGTCGAACGCACTCGACAGCGCGGTGCCGATGGTCAGCGTGCCCGTGCCGGTGAACGCGGCGATGCCGCTCGCCTGCTGCGCCACCTGCACGCCGTTCTTGTAAATCGTGCGCCGGCCGGCGGCGGCATTGTAGGTCATGGACCAGTGGACCCACTCATTGAGCTCCGTGTGCCCGCCCGTGCCCAGGTCGTTGGAGAAGAAGTTGAACACGAAGTTGCCGTCGGAATGGTAGCCGATGTGCAGCGCCTTGTTGTTGGGTCCTGCACCCTGGCCGATAATGTAGTCCGACTGGTTCGTCGTCGCGGTCTCGCGCTTGGCCCAGAACTCGATGGTGAACGACTTGCTGGCAAGGTCGATGCCGGTAACGTCGACGCGGTCGTTGGCGCCGTCGAATTCCATCGACCGGCCGGTCTGCGTCAGCGTCCCTTCGCCGACGATGTTGGGCGCCAGGTCGACGCGCTCGGCGCCGGAGATGGTGCCGTTGTTGTTGCCGGCGCTATCGAGCGCCGTGGCCGAGCCGTCGTCGGCGCCGTCGAATTCATAGTGAGCGACCAGGTTGTCGGTGGCGTTGGGCAGCGCCTTGTCGTGGTAGTCGATGATTTCCTGGTCGGTGCGGGCGTCGTCGAAGATGCGCACCTCGCCGATGTCGCCGTTGAAGTGGCGGGTCTCGCTGGTGTCGACGGGGCTGGCGCCGATGGTCAGCGGCCCCGCCGTGGCGGTGTTGGTGGGAAGGCTGGCGGACCAGACCACGTCGACCGCGCCGTCGACGAACATCTTGAACTGGCTGCCGTCGCTGACCACGGCCACGTGGTGCCACTGGCCGTCGTCGACCACGGTATTGCCGAGGATGTTGAATCCGCCGGCGGATTCGAAGTAGCCGAGACGCCCGGCCTCTCCGGCGGGCCGCGAGGGACCGTAGACGACTAAAAAATGTTCCCAGTTCTGCGAGCCGTCGACGCCCTTGACGAGGATAACCTGGTCGTCGGCGTGGGAGCCGGCGTTGGCCTTGCGGTCGGTCCTGATCCAGGCCTCCAGCGTGAAGGTGTTCCCGGTCTGGATGGTGGCGTCGTTATTGATGGTGACCTTGTCGTCGGTGCCGTCGAAGCGGAGGCCCCGGCCCAGGTTCTGCACCGTGCCGCTGCCGGGCGTGGTCAGGACCGGATCACCGGTGAAGTTGCTGACGCTGGAGCCCAAAATCCCGTCGTTGCCATTGGGCGACAGGTCGGAAACGGTCTGCTGTGGGCCGACGAGGCCGGTCGTCGCCGTCGTCGTGGCGGTCAGATCCTCGTTGAATTTGTAGTACCCGACGAGGCCGCTTTCCGAGCCGTCGAAACCGGTGTCCTTGGCCGTCGTTACCTCGGCCTGGGTGATGGCGCGGTTGAAGAACGCGACCTCGTCCATGCGCCCGTCGAGGCTGCGTTCATCGATCGCGGAATCGCCGAGGAATATAGAGCGCGTATTGTCATTGGGCAGGGCACCCGTGTGGGTGCCGGTCTTGGTCGTGGCGACAGCCGTGCCATCGATATAGATCGTGGTGTTGGTGTTGTCGTAGGTCACCGCGATATGGTGGAACTTTCCGGCATCGAAGACCGCCGCGTTGGTCTTCCAGATCGTGTTCGGGTTGATGGCGAATTCCAACTTGCCTGTCTCGAGCTCACGGATCGTGAATGTACCCACCGAGGAACTCCAGCGGCTGGCCAGGGCCTGAACGTCACTGCTTGTGGTAATCGTCGGCGGACTTAGTTGATCGAACTGCACCCAGGCCGTGTACGTGAAGCCGCTGGCGAAGCGCAGCGAGGCGGAGTCCGGGATCTCGATATGCTCGCGCGTCGTTCCGCCGGCGAATTCGACCAGCCGGTCATTGAAACCGGGGGCGCCAAGGGTCAGCGTGCCGTCATTATTGTTGGACGTCAGGTCGTCAATGGTGGCGCCCGTGTCGCCGTCGAAGCGGTAGTAGCCTTGCAGGCCCGTGGAGTTGCCGGCCACCTGGCGGTCGTAGTTCTGCTCGACCTGCTCGGCGGTTCGGGCGGTGTTCCAGATGCGCACCTCGTCCATCTGGCCGTCGAAGTTGGCAACACCGTCGGACTGCGCGCCCAGGGTCAGTTTAGAGGTGGTGCCGCCGGTGGCGTTGTTGGTGAAGGTGCCGGTGGTACCGTTTTCACCCTCGGTGTAGCTTGCGTCGACTTCCTGACCGTCGATATAGATTTTCAACGTTTTGGCGGTGGCGTCGCGCACGGCGGCGATGTGCATCCATTCACCGACGGTGATGGCATCGTCGGTGACGAAGCTGACATTGGTGCCGGTGCTGAACTCGTGGAATAGGGCGATTTTGCCGGTGGACAGCACTGTCAGGTCGTAGAGGTTGTTGGCGGCCTCGGCCTCGCTGCCCGGCGTGCCAAACAGGGCCAGGTGCTGGGTGGTGCCGGTCAGCTTGTCGATCTTGTACCAGCCCTCGACCGTGAGGCTGCCGGTAATGGCGAGGGAGTTGTTGGTGCCGCGGCCGACGTCGACGAAGGAACCCGCTTCGCCGTCCAGTTGCAGCGAAGCGCCCGACGTGTTGACCAGGTCATCGGCCTCGATGGTGACCGTGATGACCTCGTCGTCGGTGGTGCTGCCGGTGGTCGACGTGGCGCGCAGCGTGAACGTATCGGTGCCGCTGGCGCCGGCGTTGGGGGTGTAGACCCATTCGCCGGACGAGGAATCGATGGTCACCGATCCCTTGCCCGCGGCCACCTGCACGGCGAAGCTGGCGCCGGCCGCGACCACGTCGTTGGCGACCATGGTGCCCGACGCGGTGTCGCCGTCCGCCACCGTGATGGCGTTGCCGAAGACATCGGGCGCCGAGGCGTCGATCAGGGTGGCGTTGGTGACGGTGGCGGGCTCGTTGCTGCCGGCCTTGTCCGGGACCTTGCCGTCGACGATTTCGTCGAAGGTGTAGTTGGCGACCAGGCCGGTCACCGAGCCGGTCAACGAATGGCCCATGTTCTCGGCGATCTCGGTGGCGGTGCGGACCGTATTCCAGACCCGCGCCTCGCTCATCTGGCCGTCGAAAGCGGATATGCCCGCGGTTTGGCCAGCGCCGGTGGCGCCGATATTCAGCGTCGACGCACTGCCGCCGTTGGGCAGGTTGTCGAAGCTGCCCTGGCCCAGCAGATTGCTGAAACTATTGTTACCCACGTTCTGTTCGCCGAGTTGCGTCAGCGTTTGTTCGGCGCCATCCACGTAGGCCTTGACGGTTTTCGCCGTGCCGTCACGGACGATGGCGATGTGAATCCACTCGCCCAGTCGATTGTTCAGGCCGGCCGAGAACTCGGCCGTGGCGTTCCGGCCCAGGCGGCCGCCGCCGTCGAACTCGTGGGAATACTGCAACGTGCCGTCGGCGAGCATAGTGAGGCCGTACTGCTCGTTGACGTCGGAATCATCGAAACCGGAACCGGCTTTCGGATTGGCGAACGAGAACAGGGTTTGCTTCGCGCCGAGTGCATCGATCTTGATCCAGGTTTCCAGCGTCAGATTACCGGCGCTTGCGAGATTGTCAGAGGTGCCGCGACCGGCATTCAGGTAGTCACCCGAACCGTCGAAATCCATCGCCTTGCCGAGGTGCGGCAGCAGCTTGGCGTCGCCCTCAAGCCGCAGGTCATTGCCGTTGGCGGTTTCGTCCTGAACGGTCTGCGAGCCCGGCTGGTCGTCGAAGCGGTAGTAGGCTTCCAGCCCGGCCTCGTTGCCGGCGAGTTGCTTCTGCTGGTTGTCGCGGACCTCGTCTCCCGACAGCACTTTGGACCACAGCCGCACTTCGTCGACCTGGCCCTTCAGCGGCACCACGGCATTCTGATTGGTGTTGCCGGTGTTGTTGCCGACCGACAACTGCAAGGCACCCGACAGCGCCTTGCCCGTGACCGCTAGCGTGCCTTCCAGGTTGCCATCCACGTAGATCTTGGCGGTGGTGCCGTCATAGGTGATTGCGACGTCGTACCAGCGGTCCGCCTCGGCAACGACCCCGGAGGTCAGGTTGGATCCCTCCAGATGGAAAGCGAGTTTGTTGTCGCCACCCTTGAACATGATGAACCCGCCCTGCGGCGAGGCGGTGTCGGAGATCGCGAAGACGTTGGTCTGCGTGCCCAGCAGGCTCCAGTTGACTTTGACCTCCATCGTCAACTGGTCGGTGATGGTGACGTTGTTCAGGTCCGTCAGCGCCTTTTCCGCGGTGGCGCCGGTGAATTGGATCATGCCGCTGGCGGCGTTGACGCCGGGCAGGTCGGCGACCGGGGCGACCGTGACGGTAATGGTCTCCGCCCCATGGCCGGCGGCCAGCAGGGTGAAGGTATCGGTGCCGTTGAAGTTGCCGTTGGGCGTGTAGGTCCAGGTGCCAGCGGCAGCGTCGATCTCGACAGTGCCGTTGGTGGCGGCGGTGGCGACCGAGAAGCTGTCGGCATTGGCCTCGAAGATGCCGGTCGCCGTCTCGTCTTCGTTGATGGTGATGGTGTTGCCGAAGAGGTCAGGCGCCAGGTCGACGCGCACGGCGCCGGAAATCGTGCCGTCGTTGCTGCCGGCCTTGTCGTCGACGGTGACCGAACTGTCGTCGGCGTCGTTGAACGTATAGTGGGAGACCAGGTTGTCGGTACCGTTGGGCAGGGCCTGGTCGTGGTTGTCCAGGATCTCCTGGTCCGTGCGGGCGTCGGAGAAGATTCGCACCTCGGCGATCTCGCCGTTGAAATTGCGTGTTACGGTGGTGTCCACATCGCTGGCGCCGATGGTCAGCGGTCCCGCCGACGGCGTGTTGACCGGGGCCGTGCCGAACTGGAGATCCAGCGCGCCATCGACGAACAACTTTACCTGAGTGCCGTCAGCAACGACGGCGACATGATGCCACTGGCCATCGTCGACGATGGTATTGCCGACGGGTTGTATATTGTTGCCGCCCGTGAAGTAGTTGAGCCTGCCAACTAGGCCGGCGTCGCGCGACGGTCCAAAGACGCCGAAGAGGTGTTCAAAGGAGACGGAACCGGCGACACCCTTGGCGATAATGGTTTGGTCGTCGGCGCCGAGGCTGGTCGTCGCCTTGCGTTCCAAGCGGATCATGGCCTCGAAGGTGAAGGTGCCGTTAAGCTGGATGCTGGCATCGTTGGGAATGCTGACCTTGTCATCGACGCCGTCGAAGCGCAGGCCCCGGCCCAGATTTGACACGTCCCCGCCGCCCGGCGTCGTCAGGATGGCGTCGTCGGCCTCGGCCGTGGAATTGGTGCCGAGCACACCGTTGTTGCCGTTGGGCGAGTTGTCGGCAACCACCTGGCTGCCCGAGGCGACGCCCGCCGAGGCGCCTGTGGCGCCCACCACGTCTTCGTTGAAGGTGTAATAACCGACGAGCCCGCTTTCCGAGCCGGTGAATCCGGTGTCCTTGGCCGTCGTCACCTCGGCGGCGGTAAGCGCCTTGTTGAAGAACGAAATCTCGTCCATGCGGCCGTCGAGGTTGCGGTCGAGGGCCGACGACTCTACCTGGCCCAAAAGGATGGGCGACGTACTGTCGTTCGGGAGTGCGCCCGTAAAGGTGCTCGACTTGGTGGCATTCGCGGCGACGCCGTCAATATAGAGTGTCGCCGTGGTGTTGTTGTAGCTGACCGCGACATGGTGCCACTTACCGGCAGTGAAGACCACGTCGTCGGTCTTGTAGGACGCTTGGGGGCTGTTTGCGTTGATCAGGAAACGCAGCTTGCCGGCATCTGTTTCCTCGATGATGAAACTTCCATTCGTGGTTGGAAAGCGCGAGGCAAGTGCCTGGAAGTTGCCGGAGGTTGATACTTTGTCGAACTGCACCCAGGCGGAGAACGAGAAGCCGCTGGCGAAGCGGAGCGACGCCGTGTCGGCGATGGTGATCTGATCGTCCGCGCCGTCGAACTCTGCGAGCCGGTCGTTGAAGCCCGGCGCACCGACGGCCAGCGTGCCGTCGTTGTTGTTGGCGGTCAGGTCGTTGATGGTCGATCCGGTGTCGCCGTCGAAGCGGTAGTAGCCTTGCAGGCCCGTCGCGTTGGTGGCGACCTGGCTGTCGTAGTTCTGCTCGATCTGATCGGCGGTGCGCGCGCTGTTCCAGATGCGCACCTCGTCCATTTGGCCGTCGAAGGCGTTGGCGCCGCTGCCCTGGGCACCGAGGGTCAGTTTTGCGGTCGAGCCGCCGGTCGGGTTGGTGCTGTAGGTGCCGGCGGTGCTGCCCTCGGCATCGATATACGTTGTGCTCTGTTCCTGGCCATCGAAGTAGAATTTCCAGGTCTTGGCGGTGGTGTCGCGGACGGCTGCGATGTGCACCCATTCGCCCGCCTTGACTGCGTTGTCGGTGGACAACTGCACGTTCGAGCCGGTGCTGAACTCGTGGAACGCCCCGATCTTGCCGTCTGCGAAGACGAAGAGGTTGTAGAGCGTGTTGCCGGCCTCGGTCTCGTCGGATGTGCCGAACAACGCCAGATGCTGGAGGGTTCCCAGTTTGTCGAACTTGAACCAACCCTCCACCGTCAGATCGCCGGCGATGGCGAGGCTGTTGGCCGTGCCGCGGCCGACGTCGACGAGGGAGCCGGCCTGGCCGTCCAGTTGCAACGAGCCGCCGGACGTGTTGACCAGATCATCGGTCTCGATCTTGACCGTGATGACCTCGTCGTCGGTGATGGTGCCGCCGGTGGCGCGCAGCGTGAAGGTATCGGTGCCGGACTGGCCGGCGGTGGGCGTGTAGATCCATTCGCCGGACGTGGCGTCGATGGTCACCGTGCCCTTGCCGGCCGCAGCCTGCACGGCGAAGGCGGCGGTGCCCGGAACGCCGTTGCCGGTCATCGTGCCGGTGGCGCTGTCGCCGTCCGCGACATCGATGGTGCGGCCGAAGACGTCGGGGGCCGAGGCGTCGGCAAGCGTCGCATTGCCGGCGACCGTGCCCTGGTTGTTGGTCGTCGTATTGTCGTCGATCTTGCCGCCGACGATTTCCTCGAAGGTCCAGTTGGCGACCAGATTGGCTTCGCCGCTGGTCACCGTGTGGCCCATGTTCTCGGCGATCTCGGTCGCCGTGCGGGCATCGTTCCAGACCCGCACCTCGGCGATGTCGCCGGTGAATAATTCCTGAACGTTGGTCGACTGGGTGCCGATGCGGGCATTGGTGCCGGTGATGTTCAGCGCGCCGAAGGAAGCGGCGGAGCCGTCTGCCGCACCATCGATGTAGACGGTGACCGTGTTGGTCCCGTCGTAGACGGCGGCCACGTGATGCCACTCGCTGTCGTTGATCAACTTGGTGGATTCGGCGCGTGTGACGATGCCACGGGCGGCGAAGTGCAGTTCGCCAGACGAACTGACGAAGAAGAAGCTCTCTCCGTTATTCGACGTATCACCGATGGAAAGGAAGGTCTCGTCGCCCGCGCCCGTATGCCTGATCCAGGCTTCGTAGGTGAAGGCGTTGCCCAGGGTATTCAGGCCCGTGGTGGTGTCGATGGTGACGTACTGGTCGGTGCCGTTGAGGCTGAGCGCCTTGCCGAGATGCGGCAGCAGGCGGGCGTCGCCCTCCAGCCGCAGGTCGTTGCCGTTGGCGGTGACGTCCTGAACGGTCTGCGATCCCGGCTGGTCGTCGAAGCGGTAGTAGGCTTCGAGCCCAGCCTCGCTGCCGGTGAGCTGCTTTTCCTGGTTGGCGCGGATTTCGTCGGCGTCGAGAGTGGTGGACCACAACCGCACTTCGTCGACCTGGCCCTTCAGCGGCAACGTGGTTCCCTGGCCGGCCTGGCCTGTGCTGTTGCCGACCGCTAGCTGGAGGGCGCCTGAGAGCGCCTTGCCGCTGACCGCTGACGAGCCTTCCAGGTTGCCGTCCACGTAGATTTTTGCCGTGGCGCCGTCGTAGGTGACGGCAATGTCGTACCAACGTCCCGCCTGGGCGACGACGTTGGTGGCCAGGGTGGTGCCTTCCAGGTAGAACGCGAGCTTGTTGTCCGTTTGCTTGAAGGCGACGAAGCCGCCCTGCGGCGAGGTGACATCGGAAATTGCCAGGAAATTGGTTTGCGTCCCCAGCGCCGACCAGTTGACCTTGGCCTCCATGGTGAAGCGGTCGGTGATGGTGACGTTGTCGAGGTCGGTGATGGCGTGTTCGCCGTTGGTGCCCGTGAACTGGATCATGCCGTCGGCGACATTTGTCGTCGCGCCGTCGTCCACTGCCGCAACAGTGACGGTGATGGTCTTGTCCAGGTCGCCGGCCGGCGTGGCGGCGCGCAACGTGAAGGTATCCGTGCCGTTGAAGTTGGCCGTTGGCACGTAGGTCCAGGCCCCGGTGGTGCTATCGATGGTGACGCTGCCGTTGGTCGCTGCCGTCTGCACGGCGATGGAGGACGCGTTGGCCTCGAAGATGCCGCTGGCGCTCTCGTCCTCGTCGATGGTGACGCGGGTGCCGAAGATGTCCGGGCTGGCGTCCACGTGGGTGGCGCCGGAAATGGTGGCGTCCGGCGCCTTGGTGCCGTTCGTGGTGTCGTTGGAGGCCGTTGTGCCGGTGGTCTCGTCGAAGCGGTAGTGGCCGACCAGGTTGGGTGTGTTGTTGGCCGGCACCTCGTCGTAGCCGTCCAGGACCTCGGCATCGGTCAGCGCCTTGTCGTAGATGCGCACATCTGCGATGTCGCCCTCGAACTCTTCCCAGAAGGTATCCAGCGCATCGCCGATGATCAGGTCCTGGTTGGCGAAGTCCCAGGCGGTGGCGATGGTGAACTGCTGCACCAGATTGCCGTCGACGTAGATCTTGGCCAGATCGCCCACGGCCTTGCCGAAGGTTACGGTGACCTGGTGCCAGAGGTTGTCCGTCAGTTCCGCGCCGGTGGTATTGAAGGCCTGGTTGTTCGATGCGTCCTTCAGAGAAACGCCAAGTTCCCCGGTTGTCGTCATGTAGAGCGTCAGGCCGGAGAAGGAACTGGTGGCACTGGCCCGGGCCATCAGCGCCGCCTGGTTCGCAGGATCGCCGCCGTCGGTACCCCAGGTGCCGTCCGTGCGCAGCCAGAACGACCACGTGCCGAAGCCGCCCGCGGCATTCAGCGCCGCGTCGTTGGCGATGGTCACCTTGTCGTCGACGCCGTCGAAGCGCAGCGCGCCGCCAAGGCCCGGCACGATGTCGGCCGACGGATCACGGAACACGGCGTCCGTACCTTCGGCCGTGGCATTGGTGCCGAGCACACCGTCGTTGCCGTTGGCGGTCTGATCCTTGACCGTCTGGGCGTTCGCCCCGCCTTCGTCGTTGAACTTGTAGTAGCCGATCAGGCCGTCCTCGGAGCCGGCGAAGCCGGTATCCTTGGCCGTCGTCACCTCGGCCGACGTGATGGCACGGCTGAAGATGGCGACCTCGTCCAGGCTGCCGTGTAGGTTCCAGTCGAAGCTCGGGTCCTCAAGCTGGCCGAGCGTGATTGGGCTGGAAGAGGCGGGAATGGCGCCATTGAAGCCGCCGGTGTTGGCGGGCGTCGACGCCACCGCGGCGCCATCGATATAGATCGTAATGTTGTTGACGTTGTTGTCATAACTGAAAGCGACGTGATGCCATTTGCCGAGTTCGAGAACGGCACTGTCGGTTTTCTGGTTGACGTTAGCACCACCGTTGCCCAGGCCGACGTTGATCTTGCCGTTTTCGGTTTCCCCAAAGTTGAAACCGCCAGTACCGACGTTGGGGAAACGCGAGGCGATCTGCTGGAAAATGCCCGAGCCTGCGAAGCTGTCGAGCATCACCCAAGCGGCGACGCTGATTCCCGTATTGAAGACGGTCGATCCCGGATCGGCGATGACGACCTGGTCGTCGGTACCGTCGAACGCCAATATCCCGTCGTCGTGGCCCGGCGCGCCGGCGACCAGCGTGGCGTTGTTGTTGCCGCTGGTCAGATCGTCGACGGTGGTGGAGCCGGTGGCGTCGTCGAAGCGGTAGTAGGCGGCGAGGCCGTTCTCGTTGCCGACCAGCTGCTGGTTCATGCTGTCTTGAATCTCGGTCGCCGTGCGGGCGTCGGACCAGACGCGGACCTCGTCCACATGGCCTTCCATGGCCCGGTCCGGGAAGCGCGGGTCGCGGCCGATATTCAGATCAAAGGCGTTGGCCACGTCCGTGTGCGTGACCGCGCCCGTCACCACCGGCGAGCCGCTGGCGACGCCGTCCACGTAGATCTCGATAGTGCCGGCGCCGGCGTCGTAGACGGCGGCGACATGGTGCCAGTTGCCATCGACGATGTCGGTCGTGTGCTGGACCGCGATGTTGGTGCTGGCGCTGCCGAAATCGAAGCGAATGGACTCGGCATTGTTCAGTCCGAGCTTCCAGCCTTGCAATGTGGTCGTGCTGGCCTTGTTCAGGATCGAGGCGAAGTCGTCGGCGTTGGTGAACTGCACCCAGGCCTCGACCGCGAAGCCGTTGGCGGTCGGGTCGAGCTGGTTCGCGTCCGCCACCACCGCGTGGCCGGCGACGCCGTCGAGCCGCAGGTTGCCGTCGGCGACGTTGACCAGGTCGCCGTCGGTGACGGTGACGGTGATGGTCTCGGTATCGGCGATGCCGCCGCCGGTCGCCGTCAGGGTGAAGGTGTCGGTACCGATGAAGTTGGCGTTCGGCGCATAGACCCAGGCACCCGTGTTGGCGTCGATGGTGACGCCGCCGTTGGTGCCGTTGGTCTTGGTGAAGGCCGCGTCGCCGCCGACGCTGTCGTTGGCCAGCATGACGCCGGAAATGGCCTTGCCGTCGGTGGTCTCGATCTCCGTCCGCGCGCTCTGGGTGACAGGGGCGGAGGAGGCGACGCGCGTCGCGCCCGTGATTGTACCGTCGTTGCTGCCGGCCCGGTCGGCCACGGTCGAGCTCGAGCCCTCGTTGAAGTCGTAATAGAGAAGCAGGTTGCCTTCGTCGCCGTGCAGGGACTTATCCTTGTTGGCGGAAATCTCGCCGGCGGTGCGGACGTCGTTCCAGACCCGAACTTCGTCAATCCCGCCCTGGTAGTAGTTGGAATTCCCAAGCACGCCGATTTCCGCCTTGGCGGTCATCGAGAAGCCCGTCGCGGCGTTGTTCGTGTGGACGGTGGCGGACGTGTCCTCGGTGCCGTTGACGAAGACCTTGAGCTCGCCGTTCCCGGAACTGGCCGCGGCATTGTACGTGTAGGCCACATGGTGCCATTGGCCGTCGCCGACGGTGACGCTGGCGGTGACGTTCTTGAGGACGGTGCCGCTGCCGTTCGCCAGCATCACCCGGAGCTCGCCGGATGGATTGACGAACATGCGGACGTAATGGCCGGTGGCGTCGGCGTCGAACTCGAAGATGCCGCTGTTGTCCGATTTGTCGTCCGTACGGATCCATGCCTCGACCGAGTGGCTGGTCACGCTGAGCGTATTCGCGGACACGACCTTGTCGTTGACGCCGTCGAACAGGAGGGCATTGTTGGGACCGGGGTCGGCACTCATCACCACCGGCCCCGCAGTGGGTGCGGTGGAGTCCACCTTGGTCGCACCCGTGATGGTGCCGTTGTTGGTGTTGGTGGACTGGTCGGTCGCCGCCGTCGTCGAGGCTTCGTCGAAGGTCCAGTAGCCTTCCAGCCGATCCTCGTTTCCGGTGAGGGGCAGGGCGGCGTTGTCCTTCAGTTCGTCGACAGTGCGCACGTCCGACCAGGCGCGGACCTCGGCCATCTCGCCCTGTAGCGGCACGAACGAGGTGCCCGAGACATCGGAGTCGTGGCCGAACAGTACGTCGGAGGTACCGAGCGAGCCCTGCTCGCCGCTGATGTCGGCTGTGCCGTCCTGCTGGCCGTCCAGGAAGAGGGTGGCGTTGCCGTCCCGATCGAAGGTGACGGCGGCGTGGTACCAGCGGTCGGCGACCAGCGTGGTGCCGCCGGCGAAGTTCGCGGAGGTGGCGTCGGCACCATTGCTTATGGCGGCGAGAAGCTGGTTGCTGGAATTGACGCCCAACAGCACGCCTTGGAAGTTCGTCGCCCCCCGGTTGTCGATCAGGGAGTGGTTAAGGCCGAGGCTATCGAGCTTGAACCAGGTCTCCAGCGTCACATCGCCGGTGCCGAAGTCGAGGCCGGCGCCCGGCACGGTGACGACCTCTGTCGTGGCGTCGAACTTCAGCGCCTTCTGCGGGACGTTGGAGATGACCGCGCCGTTGTTCAGGATGCCGTGGTTCTGGTTGGATGTGGCGTCCTTGACGTCGAAACCCGAGGGATCGTCGTCGAGGCGGAAGTAGGAGACCAGGTTGGCCGAGGTGTCGGGGACCTGGCGGTCGTAGTTCTCGCGCACCTCATCGGCGCTGCGGGCTGAATCCCAGATGCGGACTTCGTCCAGCGCACCCTTGAAGGGATTGCTGATCGCGGTTCCGCCATCGCTGGACCTGCCGCCCATGACCAGGGGCGCCGTGGAGCCGAAGATGTTGCTGGTGAAGCTGGCGATGCCGGTGACCTCGCCGTCCTGATAGAAGGTCAGGGTGTTGGCGGTGTTGTCGAAAACGGCGGCGACCTGCGTCCACTTGCCGACCTCGAAGGTGATGCCGGTGGCGACGTTGGCGTTATCGGCACTGCCATTGGCTGAACTGCCGAACGAAAGCTGGCCCGCGGTATTGAGCTGGAATTCCCAGCTCTTCTGGTTCGCCTGGGCGCCGGTGAAGCCAAATTGCCCCATGATGACGTCGGTGCTGGAACCCGGAATCTCGTCGACCCTTATCCAGCTTTCGATGCTCAAGTTGTCGGCCGTGGTGCGCCGGGCGGCACCGTCGGCGATGATCATGTCGTCGGTGCCATCGAATACGGCGACGCCGTCGGACACGTTGACCGAGGACTGGTCCGTTCGGTTGATGGTGATCGTCACCACTTCGTCGTCGATCTTGCCTTCGGTGTTGGATGCGGTGGTCGACGACGAGGTGGCGCGCAGCGTGAAGGTGATGTCGCCGCCGGTCTGTGCCGTATTAAAGTTGGGCAGGGGCTCGAACGTCCAGCGGCCGGTGTTGGCGTCGATGGTCACCGTGCCCTTGTTGGCGATGGTCAGCGTGGTCGCCGGCGTGGCGCCGTTGAGCACCGAGTAGGTGACGGTGCCCGGCACCACGTCCGAGGCCGTCATCTGGCCCTCGGCGATCTCGCCTTCCTCCAGCACCAGCTTGCTGCCGTGAATGTCCGCCGTGGCGTCGACGCGCACGGCGCCACCGCCGATGGCGCCGTCGGCCGCCTTGACCGTGGCCGTTGCCTTGTTGGTGACGGCCGTACCCGAAGCCTCGGTGAAGTCGTAGAAGCCGACCAGGCCAGGGGTGTCCAGCGGAGGCTCTTGGGCGAAACCGTCGGCGACTTCCTGATCGCTCAGCGCGCGGTCGTAGATCTGCACGTTGCCGATGTCGCCCTCGAACTCTTCCCAGAAGGTGTCCAGCGCGTCGGCGATGAGCAGGTTCTGGTTGGCGAAGTCCCAGGCGTTGGCGATGGTGGAGGTGCCGACCACCTGGCCGTCGACGTAGAGCTTGACGAGATCGCCGACGGCCTTGCCGAAGCTGACCGTGACCTGGTGCCAGAGGTTGTCGGTGAGCGACAGGCCGGTGACGGTAAGGTCGTTGGTCGCCGGCGATCCCTTGAGCTCCGCCGTCAGCTTACCGGCCTTGTTCATGGTCAGCGAAATGCCGTTGGTCGAACCCGGCGCGCCGGCGCCGTCGGCCCTGGACATCAGGATCGCCGAGTTGTCCGTCGAGCCACCATCGGTGCCCCAGCTGCCGTCCGACTTGAACCAGATGGACCAGGTGCCGAAGCCGGACGTGGCGTTCAACGCCGGGCCGTTGGCGATGGTCAGGATGTCGTCGACGCCGTCGAAGCGCACGGCCTCATTCAGCTGGTCGATAATATTGACATCACCGATGATGACGCCGTCGTTGTTATTCGCTGTCTTGTCCTGGATGACACCGTCGACACTCTCGTCGTCGAAGGTCCAGTAGCCTTGCAGGCCGGTCTCGGTGCCGGTCAGTTGGCGGTCGTGGTTCTCACGAACCTCCTCGGCCGTGCGCACCGTGTTCCAGATGCGAACGTCGTCCAGCAACCCCTGATACTCCGCTTGCGTGTTGGTTGCCGCGCCCATGCGGAAGACGCCGGCGGAACCATCGTTGGGGTCGGGGTTGGAATAGGTCTCGGTATGGACCAGGTTACCGTTGATGTAGACCTTGTAGAGGTTTTCCGAGACGTCGCGCGAGACCGACACGTGGGACCAGTCGCCAGCCGGGAGGACACCGGAAACGGTAATGTTGGTTTCGCTCCCCGATGTGCCGTCACCGCCCTCGTGCCGGATCAGCAGATCGCCATTGGATTGGGCGGCAAGCATGTAGAGCCAGTTCTGAGTTGCGTCGCCGTCGCCGAAGTCGCCGTTGAAGCCGAGGAACACGCGGGTCGACGTCGGCGATACGCCCGTTGGGTTGACCCACGCCTCCATGGTGATGTCGCCGGCGATGGCCAGGTTCGAATTCTTGCCCCGGCCGACGTCGATGAGGTCGCTGACCGCGTCGAACTGGGCGAAGCCCGTCTCGATCTGGATCGACGGCACCGCGCCCGGGTCGGTGACCGTGACGGTAATGGTCTCCGTGTCCGACGTACTGAACTGGCCGGTGGCGGTCAGCGAGAAACTGTCGGTGCCGTGGAAGTTGGCGGGCGGGGTGTAGGTCCAGGCCCCGGACGACGTATCGATATGTACCGTGCCGCCTTTGGATGTAGTGTCGTCGATGCGGCCGTCCGCGTCGGCGGTGTTGGCGGCGACGCTGTTGACCGTGAAGACCGGCGTGCCGGCGACGTCGTTGGCGGTCATGGTGCCCGACGCGGCCGCGCTTTCCTGAATTTCGACGGCATTGCCGCGGACCTCGGGGGCGACATCGATCAGGGTCGGCGTGCCCTGCAGCGTGCCGTTGTTGGCGCCGGCGATATCGGTCACCGTAGTGCCGCCGACGATCTCGTCCAGCGGCAGGTAGCTGACCAGTCCGGTTTCGGAACCGGTCAGCGTCTGATTGTAGTTGTCGGCGATTTCCTCGGCCGAGCGCGCCGTCGACCAGATGCGCACGTCGGACATGGCGCCCTTGAGGATGGTGCTGTCGATATGGCCGAGACGGACGCCGTTGCCGAGATTGCCGCCGCCGGTCGGGTTGTTGGAGTACGTACCGGCGCCGACCGCCTCGCCGTTGGCGTAGAGGGTCCAGGTCTTCTTGGTGGCGTCACGGACGGCCGCGAGGTGTATCCACTGGCCGGCGATCAGGCCGGCGTCCGCAATCGGGATGTCGACGATATTGCTGTTTGCGCTACCGTTCTGGTGGTTCATCCGGATGATGCCACCATCCTTATAGATTAGGCGATATTGGAAGTTGTTGTTTTCGCCGGTGGCGTCCTGGCCGTACGAGATCAGCGGATCGTCGCCGCTGAGGTTGTCGAGTCTGACCCAGGTCTCCAAGGTCAGGTCTCCGCGGATAAGCAGATTTTCGCCGACTCCCTTGCCGAGGATGACCCCGTCCCCGCTGCCGCCACCGTCGAATTCGAGCGCCTTCGAGAGCGTGTTGACGATGTCGGCGCCGCCGACCAGCGTGCCGTCGTTGCCGGTGGCGACCCAGGTTTCGGCGCCGCCCGGGAAGCCGATCAGGGTGCCGGCGTTGCTGCCGACCGCGTCGGCGGCGGTGGTGCCGGAGCCGTCGCCCAGTTTCCAGACCGAGACAAGGCCCGCCGGCTTGTTGCCGGAATTGTAGTCGGTGGTCTGATTGTCGGCGACTTCGCTCGCCGAGCGGGCCACGTTCCAGGCCCTGACGTCGGCGATCTTGCCGTCGAACTCGGCATTGGTGGCCGTGGTGCCGCGAAGCGCGCCGATGGTCAGGTTGCCGAAGCTGGTGAACGCCGGCGACATTTGCTGCGCGCCGACGACTTGGCCATCCAGATAGAGGGTCGTGTTGTTGGAGCCCAGCGTGCTGTCGTGCACAACCGCCACGTGATGCCAGGCGCCGGTCAAGTCCTGCACGGTATTCGGCCCGGCGACGTTGGTCTGATTGTAGAGCAGCGTGCCGCTGGCGTAGGAGACCTGGAAGCCGTCGTTGCTGGTGGCGACGGGTCCGGTGCTGAGGATGGCGCCGCCGGCCGTGGTGTCTGCGAAGAACCAGGCCTCGTAGGTGAACGAGCCGGTGCCGGTCTGGAATGTCGCCGGGCTGGCGATATTGACCCGGTCGTCCGAATTGCCGCCGACGAACTCGAGTGCGCCCGAAAGATGCGATGGCGCCGAGCTCGAAAGGTCCTTGACTGTGGTCGAATCCGACGGGCCGTCGAAGCGGTAGTAGGCGGCGAGGGACGCGTCCGCCGTCGGGTTGGCGATCTGGTCCTGGTAGTTGGTGCTGATCTCCAGCGACGTGCGGGCGTCGTTCCAGATGCGGACCTCGTCGACCATGGTTTTCGCCCGGTCGATGCCGCCCGGGCGGTGGTCGGCGCCGATCAGCAGATCGCGGGTGTTGTCCGTGTTGGCGCCGCTCAGGTCCGGCCCGGACACCGTGCCCGTCAATTCGCCGTTGACGTAGAGCTTGGGCGTCGAGCCGGCTTCGCGGACCGCCGCCAGGTGTACCCAGGAGCCGACGGTCAGGCCCGTCGCCTCGGCCAGTTGCAACTGCCCGCCCGAGTCCTCGATATAGAATTGCGCCGTATTGCCGTTCAGGAACCGGAGCGCCCAGCCGGCTTCGTCGGCGCCGCCCTCGTCCTGGATCTTGGTGATCAGTTCCTCTTCGCCGGCGACGCCGGAGACGTAGAACCAGCCCTCCGCCGTGAACGAGCCCGTGCCGAACTTGAGGGTTGCGTTGTCGGTGACGCGGACTTCGTCGTTGACGCCGTCGAGGATCAGCACGCCGTCGTTGAGGTTGATCGACGGCTCGTCCTCGCCGCCGGCGACGGTGACGGTGATGACTTCGTCGTCGAGGCCCGAGGTCGCGCCCGCGGCGCGGACGGTGAAGGTGTCCGTGCCCGAGAAGTTGCCCGTCGGCGTATAGGTCCAGTAGCCGGTCTCCGCGTCCACCGTGACGGAGCCGGAATTCGTGGTGGTGAACGTCTGCACCGGCGCGCTGGAACCGTTGAGAACCGAATAGGTGACCTTGCCGACCAATGCCTCGTCGGAAACCACGAAGCCGGCGGCCGGGATATTCTCGCCGGCGAACACGGCGTTGCCGAAGATGGCGGGGGTCTTGGCGTCGGGCAGGCCGACCGTCGTCGTCGCGCCGCCGTTGCCCGTGGCGTTGGCCGAATTGGCGCTGTCGTTGAAGTTACCGGCGTCGAAGGTGTAGTGGGCTAAAAGGTTGCCGCCCTGGTTCCCGGTCAGCGTGTTCTGGTAGTTCTGCGCGATCTCGTCGGCCGTGCGGACGTCGTTCCAGATGCGGTAGTCGTCCAGCTGGCCGGTGAAAGCGGTGTCCAGGTTGAGGCCGCGTCGACCGATCAGGATCGGCGCGTTCACGTGGGTCGGCGTGATCATCGATTCCGCATGGAACAACGTGCCGTTCAGATAGATCTGCGCCAACGAGAAGCCGCCACCCTGGTCCGTCATGGTCAACGCGATGTGGTTCCAGGTGGCGCCGTCTAATTCCGGATCGATCTGGAAACTGCTGCCGGTGTTGTTAGTCTCCCATTCGATTTTATCGGCGCCGACATACAGATTGACGCCGCCCGTGACGTCGCCGCCGAGGCCGTCGTTGTTCAGAAGGTAGCCACCGGCGAGATCATCCGGGTCAATGTTGAACCAGGTCTCGACGGTGAAGTTGTTGCCTAGATTGATGGTCGGCGTCGCCAGGTAGTCGTCGACGCCGTCGAGTACCAGCACCTTGCCGCCGGACGGGTTGACGATGGTCGGCTCGGCACTGTCGCCGAGCGTCGTCGTGCCCAGCGTGCCGTCGTTGTCGTTGGACGTCTTGTCCTGGACTACGCCGTCCTTGATCTGGTCGAAGCGGTAGTAGCCGACGAGGCCCGATTCCGTGCCGGCCAACTGCTGGTCGGCGTTGATGCGGATGTCGTCTTCCGAGCGCGCGGTGTTCCAGATGCGGAATTCGTCCATGTCGCCGACGAAACGGCTGCCGTTGGTCGCGGTGGCGCCGATGAACATCGCCTTGCCGGCGTTGGCGAGCGGTGCGTCCATGTTGATCTGGCGGTCCAGCGCGCCATCCACATAGAAGCGCCCGATACCGTCCGCGTAGCTGATGGCTACGTGGTGCCACTGACCGTCGTCGACGCGGGCGTTGCCGAACACTGTGGAGTTGCCGGTGCCCGAATGGAACTGCAGCTTGCCCGCATTGCCGCCGGCGGTGCCGTTGATGGTGAACAGGAAATCGTGGGCCGATGACGTGTTGGTGCGTCCGGCGATCAGGCGGTCGTCCGATGTGGGTGCTACCTGGACCCAGGTCTCGATGGTGAAGGCGTCGGAGACACGCAGCGAGGCGGCGTCGGCGACCTCGATATAGTCGTTCACGCCGTCGAAGCTGAGATAGGCATTGCCGACCCTGGCGCCCAGGTCGGCGTCCACGTTGACGACGATGGTTTCGATGTGGGTCTTGCCGGTCGCCGTCTCGATGACCTGGTAGGTGAAGGTGTCGCTGCCGTGGAAGCCGGCGGTCGGCGTGTAGGTGTAGGCCCCCGTCGCCGCATCGGTGATGGCGAAGCTGCCGTTCGATGCGGCGGTATCGACGGTGAATGACTTGGCGCCGGTCAGCGCGGCCGGGAAGTCGAGGGTGCCGGTGATGGTGCCCGTCTTTTCCTCGCCGGCCGGTTCGCTGGCGATGTCGTTCTCCACCGTCACCAGATCCTGATCGATGCGGATGTTGTCGAACCGCATGACGTGGTTGTCCGAACCGACTGCTGGGTTCGTTTCCGCTGTCGTGTCCTCGCGGTTGGTCAGGATGATCTTGTTGGTCGCCGGGTCGAAGTCCGAGTTGCCGCTGATGGTCGCCGTGTTGGCCGGGTTGTTGACTTCGCTGATGGTGAAGCTGAGCTTGTCGCCGTCGTCGGTAATCTCGAAGGAGTATTCCTTGCCGACGGCGAATTCGATGGCGCCGTCCCCCGTCTTGCCTTTGCTGGTGATCGTGCCGGCGTTGAATTCGAGAATCTCGACGACGCCGGTCGAGGCGACGACCTGGAAGTTAATGCCGTTCTGCGGGAAGCCGGCGGCCGTAGTCGGCGTCGGGTTGGCCCGGGTGACGACGCTCATGAAATCATCGGCGTTATCGAAAGAAACCCGGCCGGTGATGTGCAGCGGGTTGGCGCCCGACGGATCGAAGTCGCCGGCGGTGCTCAGCAGCTCGCGGTTCTGGATCACCGCCTCGCCGTTCTCGACGAAGACGTGGTCGCTGCCGGTGCCGGAGGCGCTGCCTTCGACCACCGTCCATTTGGTGGCGTCGGGGGCGGGGAACAGCGTCGATGTCTTGTGCGTGGCGCCGACCAGCGTCGCCGTGTGGCCCTTGCCGCTGTCGTCCGTGACGGTGGTGCCCGAGCCATCGTCGAAGCGCAGGTAGGCCAGCATGTTGTTGGTGGCATCGGTGGTGCTGGTGGTGACGTCCATGTCCGGGCGGAAGTCGACCAGCATCTGGTCGTCGGTGCGCGCCCCTTCCCAGACCCGGATTTCAGCCATCTGGCCGTTGAAGAAGTCTGCGGCCGAAATGCTGTTCTTGCCGATGTTCGCATCGCCCGAGATGATGTTCTTGTCGACCCCGGTGATGGTCTTGGCGAGCACCCCGTCGACGTAGAGCTTCAGCGTGTTGTTTCCATCGTGCGTGGCCGAGACATGGTGCCAGGCGCCGTCGGCGACGGTGGTGCCGGAATCGTGCAGCGTCGTCGCCAGCGAGGTCTCGGAAACGAACTGCAGCTTGCCGTCCTTCACCACCAGCGCGTTGCGCGTCACATCGGTGCGCTCGGCGGTGATGTTGACGTTGTCGACGGCGTGAATATCGCTGCCCGCACCCGTGCGCGCCGCGAAGAAGAAGGCGTCGTTATCGTCCGGGATGTAGTTGGCGCCGAGATCGAGGTTGGTGATCAGGTTATTGCCGTTGAAGATGACGTCGAGGCCATTCTCGTCATGGCGCACGACGACCGGGACGAACGTCGCCGCCGCGGTATCTGCGACTTTCGGCGGATTGTCGGCGACAAGGGTCGGATTTAGCGAACCATGGAGCGTGGGGTTGTTGGAATTTCCGGACGAGTCGCCGAAGTTGGAGTTGTCGAACGTATAGTGGGCGTTCAGATTGCTCTGAGAGCCGGAGAGGAGCTTGTTGTAGTTGTCCTGAATTTCGTTGGGACTGCGCACGTCGCTCCAGATACGGACGTCGTCCATCTTGCCGTCGAATTCGTCGATCGGATTGAAGCCAGCACCCACACTGCCGGTGACCTGAGCGCCCAATGAAGTGGTGCCTTGGTTATTGAAGATGTTGGGTACTGAAAAATTCCCCGTCTTCACGCCATCTGGCTGGCCGTCGAGGTAAAACCGGGCCTCGGTGGAACTGAATGTCACCGCCACGTGGTGCCATGAGCCGGTCGGGATGTCGCTGTCACTGATGGCGGTAGACGTGCCGTTATTGTTAAACGGGCGCCAGATCATCTTATCGGGGTTGGGGTTTGCATTTTGGAGATTGCCGATGCCGAAGAGCGCGGTGGTGTTCACCCCGTCGTGCTGCTTCGAGGTGAAGGCCCCTTGGGAATTGTCATCACGGAAAATCCAGGCCTCGATCGTTCCCTCTGACCGACCATTGAGCGTTCCGGCCGGGATTTCGAGGAAATCATCGGCGCCGTCAAAATTCACGACGCCGTCGCCGGTGGATGCTGGCAGGGCTGAGGTGCGGAAGGTGTTGGCGGTGCCGCCGGGCGCGTTGGCTAGGCCGCCGGCGACGACCGTGCCGTTGATCTTGACCTCCAGCTTGCCGAAGTTGTCGTTGGTGTTGTCGAAGGTGTCGAAGGTGATGGAGAGGCCGTCGGTGAGGCCTTCCTCCGCGGCGCCGCCGACAAAAGAGCCCGAGCCGTAGCTGAAGGCCATGCCGTCGGCGGGGGTCTGGCCGGCGGTATTGTCGCCGATCTTGAAGTCGAACGTGGCGGTGAAGTTCTTGGCGCCGACGGTGGCGCTCGTCGTGGCGACGGCACCCTGGCCGAAAATGCTGGCGGAGCCGTCGGTCAGCTGCAGCGAGTTCGAGGCGCGCTGGGTGTTGCCGGAGATCAGCGCGATGCCGGAGAGGTCGGTGTTGAAGTCCTGGTTGATCAGCGTCGCCTGGCTCGTGTTCGGGCTTCCCACCGAGAGGATGGTCTGCGTATTGGCGTTGTTGGTGGACGTATTGATCCAGCCTTCCCAGGTGATGGCGGCGGTACCGTCGAGGAAATCGGCGTTGGTGCTGCCGTTGATGGTCAGGTGGTCATTGCCGTCGAAGTTGAGGACGTTGCGCGCGCCCGCCGTGGTCGTGAAATCGTCGATCAGGATGCCGGTGCCGACGTTGACCGTCGCCGTCGCGGTGGTGGACGTGTTGGCGCTGTCGTTGACGGTGAAGGAAATGGTGCGCGCCGCACCCCCGGCGTTCGGGTCGACGTTGGAGAATTGGATGGCGCGGGCCAGTTCCTGAACCGCGTCGGGGGTTGCGTCGGTGTTCAGCGTGATGCGCAGTTTCTCGCCCGATCCGCCGTCGGTGGAGCCGGCGACGGTGCCGATGGTGGTGCCGGCGAAGGTGACGGTGGAGCCGTCGAAGCCGATCTGGTTCGCACCGGTGCCTTCGTTCCGGATGGTCAGGCGGTCCGTCGAAACGCGGTTCGCCGTGATGTCGATATCCAGGAAGCCGCCGTTCAAGGCACCGGCGGTCAACTCGCCGCCGGTGGCCGCGGTTTCCGCATCGGGCTCGCCGATTGAAATGTTGGGCGCGATCAGCACCGTGTTGACGCCCGGCACGTCGAAGGCCGTGGCGCCGGGGATATTCGCGGTCGGCGTGTCGGCAATCGCGTTGACGGCGACGCTGGCGGTGTTCGAAGACGTCGCGAACTCCTTGCCGTCATGTACCGTGAAGGTGAAGCTTGGCGAGGCGAAGGTGTCGTTGAAATCGGCCGCCGGCACGAACTTTAATTTATTAGCCGTCAGGTCGGCGCGCACGATCTGCTGGCCGGCCGTGACGTCGACGCCATCCAACTGCAGCTTGCCGTGGTTGGCGTCCGGCAGGGTGTCGATGCGGATGCGACCCAGTTCATCGCCGTCGGCGTCCCGGAAGGCATCGTTGGTGGTATTGGTCGGTGTGCCGTCGTCGAAACCCGTCCGTACCAGGGTCAACGTATTGTCTTCGTTCGTGGTGAAGGAGATGTTGGCGCCGATCGGCTTGATGTTGGTCGACAGCCCCATGTCGCGCTCGAAGGCCGCACTGGTGCCGCCGTCGCCGTCGGCCAGTTCGAACCGGATGGTGCGGGTCGTCGTGTTCGGCGTGCCGGAGACATTGTCGTAGGTGACAGCGCGCGCCAGCGCCTGCAACGCCGCCGGCGTGGCGTTGGGGCCGAGATCGATGATCAGCGGCGTCGTGCCCGAGCCGTTGTTGGCCCCGTTGATGGAGCCGATCTGGTTGCCCTCATACGTCACCACGCCGGTGCCGCTGGTGAAACCGATCTGCCCCGTGCCCGTGCCCAGATCGGCGATGGCCAGTCGGTCGTTGGCGGTGCCGTTGCCGGTGATGCGGACGTCGAGCCGCCCGACGTCGAAGTTGGCCGAGTCCACATCGGTCAGCGTGATCTGGTCGTCCACCTGCCGCGCCCCGGCGCCGATGGCGAAGGAGACATCGGCGGCCGGCGCGAAGGTGACGAAGTTCGAACTGATGCCCGCGCCGGCGGCATCGGTATCGTTGAAGACGGCCAGCACCTTGTTGGCGCTGGCGGCGGTGACGCTGACGTGGGAGCCGGCGGCCGTTTGCGCGACCTGGAAATCGCTGCCGACCTGGCTGCCCGACGAGTCGTAGCGGCGCCCCGTGACGACGGCCGGTGACGGTGTGTTGTCATGCCACGTCACCACCCAGCCGCCATCGGAAAGGCTGGTGATGTGCGGCCGGTCGAACAATTTTCCGGCGGTGCCGGAACCGCCGATGATGATCTCCTGAACGCCGCCGGCCGCCGTGCCGTTGGCGTTGACCGGCGCGCCATTGGCGTCGAAGCGCGCCAGCACGACGCCGGTCGACCCGGTGCCGCGGTGCGCCGTCGCCGTCGAGTTCATGGCGACGATGAAGCTGCCGTCGGTAAACTCGGCGATATCGGTGGGGAATTGGTTGCCATCGACGGTCGTGGTGGTTCGCAACGGTGCCGCCGCCGGCGTGCCGTCGGCATCGAACACGCGCATCCAGGCATCGGTGTTTTGCTGGAAGGTGACCGCATACTTGCCGTTCGCCAGGGCGATGACCTCTGTCACGCCGACGGCGGCATTGGCGGTATTGACCACGGTTTCGGCAACCACGTCGGCGCCGGTCGCGGGATTGACCACCTTGACCGCGACCAGGCGCTGCGTGAGCCCGCCAAGGTCCCGGTCCGTCAGGTAGGAGACGGCGATGTTGCCGGTACTGAGTTCAGTGACGTCCGCCAAGGTGCCCTGATCGCCGGTAAGACCGGTGGCGACCAGGAATTCCTCGGTGCCGGCGGCGGAATTGTCCAGCAGTCGCTTGTTGCCGGCGTTGTCGAAGCGTTGCAGCATGATGCCGTCGCCGGCACCGCCGTTGACCGTGGCGTCCTGCGACGTATAGGCGACGACGAAGCCACCGCCCGAGAGCGCGACCACGCCCATCGGGTCCTGGGCGCCGCCCGCGGCCGTGTTGACCTGGAACGAGGCCCCGTTCACGAAGCTGCCGTCCGGCTTGATGATGCGGGCGTCGGTGTTGCGGCTGCCGCTCTCCTCGCTCCACACCACCACCATGTTGCCGTCCGAAAGCGTCACCGTCTCGGCGGTCTTCTGCTGGCCCCCGGTGGTCGTGTTGATCGCCACTTCGGTGCCGGCATTGGCGGTGCTGCCAGCAACGTTCGCCGTGCCCGACGCGAACACCGGGATGTCGTTGACCGGCGAGACGTTGATGGTGCGCGTCGCCTCGGCGGTCAGGTTGGCGATGTCGGTGACCGTGAAGGTCAGCGTGCGCACCGCGCCCGACGGGTCTTCCGACGGGTTGTTGAAGGTGACGGTCCTGAGCGCCGCCTGCGCCTGCGCCGCCGTGACACCCGTCGTCTGGTTGTCCGCCGTCAGCGTCAACGTCCCCGTCGCCGCATCGAACGCCGCCGCCGACATGCCATTGGCGTTGGTGAACGCCAGCACGTCCTGGCCGTTCTCGTAGCCGGTGCCGATCTGGATGCTGATCGACTTCACCGCCGCCTGGTTGCCGGCGTTGGTGTCCGGGTCGAGGATCTGCAAGCCGCCGTCGATGCCCGTCGCGTTCTGGTTCTCGTTGAAGCCCAGTGCGGCGTTGGTGAACGTGATCTCCGGCGCGTCGTTGGTGTCGGTGACGTTGAGGGTGAAGTCGGTGAAGCCGCTCAGGCCACCGGCGTCGGTGCCGGTCACCCTGACGGTGATCTGGCCGACGTTCGCGTTCTTTGGGCCGCCGTTCTGCGTCGTGAACGTGCCGGTGCCCTGATTGAACACGAGCCAGCCCGGCAGCGCTGCGCCGTTCGGAAGTGCCGCCGACAACGTCAGGCTGTCGCCCGTGTCCTCATCCGTGAACGACGTCTTCGGCACCTGGAATGTGAAATTGGAATCCTCGGCCTGAACCCGGTTGGGCGCGGCGGTGACCAGGGTCGGTGCATCGTTGACGTTGGCGATGTTGAGCTTGAAGTCGGAGAAGGCCTTGCCGCCGCCCGTATCCGTTCCCGTCACCCGAACGTTGATCGACCCCACCTGAGCCTGCTGCGGCGTGCCCGAGAACGTCCGCGACCCGGCATTGAACGACAACCACCCCGGCAACGCGGCGCCGGATGGCAGGCCGGCGGAATAGGTCAGGCTGTCGCCGGAATCCACATCGGCGAACGTATTCGTCGGCACCACGAACGAGAACGTGGAGTCCTCGTTGCGGGTCTTGGCGGTGAGACCAGAGTTGACCGTCGGCGCGTCGTTGGTGTTGGCGACTGAGACACTGAATTGGTCCTGGGCACTGCCACCCGAAGCGGAGCCCGTTACCGTGATCGTCGCCGTTTGGCCGGCGTTCGCGTTGTTTGGCGTGCCGAACAACGTCGAACCGTTGAACGACAGCCACGAAGGCAAGGGACCGATTGACAGCGAGACCGAGCCACCTTGCGTCGCCGAAAACACGCTGGTCAGATCGAGCGAGAACGGTGAGTCTTCGTTGGTCGTCTGATCGGCGACTGCACTGGCCAACTGCGCCACGGGTGGCGGCGGAGGTGGGGGCGGTGGCGGCGGCGGCGGCGGAGGCGGAGGCGGCGAAACCACCGGCGGCGGAGGTGGCGGCGGAGGCGGCGGTGGCGGCGGAGGTGGCGGCGGAGGTGGAGGTGGCGAGACGATCGTCACCGGCGGCGGTGGCGGCGGAGGCGGAGGCGGCGGAGGTGGTGGCGGTGGAGGCGGCGGTGCCACAGGCGGCGGAGGCGGCGCTTCCGGCGGAGGCGGCGGTGCTTCCGGCGGCGGAGGCGGCGGGGCTTCGGGCGTGGTTTCCGTGCTCTCCTGCGTCGTATCGCCGCCGTCTCCAGCGGGCTCGGCCGCTGGCTCTGGCGTCGGCTCGGGTGGAGCGGGAGCAGGTTCGGGCGGTGCCGGTGCGGGTTCAGGTGGCGGAGGCGCGGGCGCGGGTTCAGGTGGCGGCGGTGCCGGCGCCGGTTCGGGCGGAGGGGGCGCGGGCGCGGGTTCTGGTGGCGCTGGAGCAGGTTCGGGTGGCGGCGGGGCCGGCGCGGGCTCGGGCGGTGGAGGCGCCGGTGCGGGTTCAGGCGGCGGAGGCGGTGCCGCGGCCGGCTCGGGTGGGGGCGGCGAGGCGGCTTCGGCGGTTTGGGTTTCCGTTGCTGTTTCGGTCGTCGTCTCGGTCGCCGTTTCCGTCGTTGTTGATTCCGTCGTGGAGGCGGTGGTGGCCGCCTCGGCCGCATCTGCCGCGACGCTGGCTTCGACGGCGGCGGCGACCGCTGTCGGTAGTCCCGCCGTAACGCTTTCCGTCGTCGCGTCACTTGCGGCGACTTCGGACGACGCGGCGGCTTCGGTGGTGGCGGCGGCGACGTCGGTGCCGCCGGCAACGGCGTTGGAGAGGGCCTGGCTGAAAGCTTCGGTGGCGGCCTGGGCCTGTGCCGGGGTCATGTTGGAGGTGTCGGGACCAAGGCCGGAGGCATCGCCCGAGGCCAGTTGGGCGGCGACGGAGCCGGCCTCGCCGGCCTGCGCCTGTCCGGCGGCGGCGGCCATGGCGGTGGAGGCGGCGCCCGCCTGTTCGGTCGCGGTGTTGGGATCGGCGCCACCGGCCAGCGCGTTGGAGAGGGACTGCTGGAAGGCTTGCTGGGCGGCCTGGGCCTCGGCCGGGCTCATGTTCGAGGTGTCGGGGCCGAGGGCACCGCCCGAGGTGTTGCCGGTGGCCAGCGCCGCGGCGACGGAACCGGCCTCGCCCGCCGTTGCCTCGGCATTGGCCTGGGCCAGTGCCGTGGTACTGCTTTCGGCAGTCGCGGCCGCGGCGCCCGGATCCGCGCCGCCGGCGATGGCCGCGGTCAGGGCGTTCTGGAAGGCCTCATTAGCGGTCGCGGCCTGGTCCGGCGTCATGCCCGAGGTGTCAGGACCAAGGGCGCCGCTTTCGTTGCTGCCCGACGCCAGCGCCGCCAGCACCGGATCGGCGCTCTGCTCGCCGGCCTGAATTTCGGCGATGGCGAGACCGGCGACGTCGCCGGCCTGGCCGGCCTGCTCCAGCGCCGCGCCTGCTTCGCCGCCGCCGTCGAGTGCGGAGACCAGGGCGTCCTGGAAGGCTTCGCTGGCGGCCGCCGCCTGTTCGGGGTCGAGACCGGCGCCACTGCCGCCCAACTGGTCGAGCACGTCGCCGGCGGCGTCGCCGCCCGACGCCAATGCCGCGATCAGCGAATTACCGGGCCCCGCCTCGGCCAATTCCTGCTGCACGGCCTCTTCGGCGTCCTTCGCCCCTTCGGCCTCGGCCAGGGCCTCGCCGAGTTCCGTGCCTTGTGCCAGGGCATCCTCGAGCGCTTGTTCGAAAACTTCCTGGGCCTCGGCGTTCTCGCCGCCTTCGGGCAGCGCGCCGTCGACATTCTCGCCCGACGCCAGCGCGTTGAGGACGCCCGCGCCCGCTTCCTCCTGCTGCTGTTGCTGGGCCACGACGAGGGCGGTGGTGAAGGCCTGGTCAGCGACCACGATGGCCTCGGCCGGGGTCAGGCCTTGGCCCATATTGGCGACCAGCACCTCGCGGAAGGCGGAGACGGCGGCCTGAATGGATTCGACGGTGGCGCCGGCGTCGGTGGCATTGGCGAGGCTCGACTGCAGCATGTCGTTCATCGCCTCGTCCAGGTTCTGACCCTGGGAGAGGGCGATCATCAGCGTCGCAAGTGCTTCGGGGTCGAGCCCGGATGGGATGCCCGCTGGCTGGCCGGCGCCCGGCAGCTGCTGGCCGGGCGCGTCACTGGCCTGGGCCAGGCCGGCACCGTCCTCCAACAGATCTTCGCCTGCGGCGGCCTGCGCGACGTCGACGTCGTCGCCTTCTTCGTCATCCCCGTCTTCATCGTCGAGCAGGTCGGCGGCGTCGACCTCGATCTCGGTGTCGATCAATTCGATGCCGGCGTCGACCGCCCACGAGGTGCCGTCGTCGCCTGACATCGACTCCCCGGCGTCGTCGTCTCGCGCGACATCATCGAGACGGTCTTCGAGACCGTCTTCGGGGGCGCCGTCGGGGGCCTGGTCTGTGGGGTCGTTCGCCATGCTTTCCTAGGTCTCGGGACGGATTTCTGGAGCCGTGCAGAAACTATCATATACAGCTTGCCACACTGTGATGGCTGTCACACGAGAAGGTTTTTCTAATATATTGAAAAAACGAGAATTTCTCATGCTCAGTCGGCTCCGGTTCCGTGGCCGCCACAATGCCTGCCGGGAGGTGCGGGCAGGAGGGAAATTCGAGCCATGAGAATAGCCTGTTCCGGTCACCCGCAAAACGAACGAATGGTGTCAAAATGTACGCTATCGGTGACAGTCGGTGACAGCCGCATGAAATCGGCCTTCCGGACCTGCCGCAAATTCGATAATTCGAGCGGATGGTGGGGGCCCGATCGTATACCGGAGCTTAGCGGCAGGAGAATTGGTCGGTCTCCGTAGATGTGTATATGTCGAAAAATAATCATAAAGCAGTTATGTTATGTAACTAAGTGTTTAATTTAAATTCAGTTAATCACTTAAATTCAAGGCGATTTCGAGAACCATTTTCTTCAATATCGCGGCGGCGAAATGGGCCCGACTCTCAGCCACGGCGACGAATGCACCGCGGCCGGCGATGACGTCGTTGCGGTAGTGCTCGTCGAGCGGCTCGCCTCGGGGGCCAGGGTATCCGCCACCCGGAGAGCGCACGACCAGCGCGTTGATGGTGATGCCGGCGGCCAGGGCTTGGGCGCGGGCGGCGGCGAGGGGTCGGCCATTCATGTTTGGGCCGTCGCCTGAGATGTCGATGATCTTGCGCCGGCCCTCGAAGGTGTTGGACCGGATCAGCGCGGTCGAGAAGGCGATGGCTTCGCTGAGCGAATTGTAGCTTTCCGCCTTGCGTGGCGCGGCGACTAGTTCGGCCGCGAAGCGGCGGGCGCTATCGGCACCGTCGATGCGGCGCCAATCGACGATCACATGCTGCGAGAACGGGCCGCCCCACTCGACGAAGGCCAGCGCGATGGCCTGGTGGTAGCCGCCACGGATGGCGGCCAGGATTCGGGGATGGGTGATGGCGGCGGCATATCCTTCGCGTTGCAGCCGTAGTTCCGAATCGTCGATGGAGCCCGATCCGTCGGCCGCCAGGACCAGTTCCAGGTCGACGGGCTCGCTCATCGCGAAAAGTTTGCCGGCCGGTGCGGCGCTTATAACGGCGACCAGCAACATCGGCGCCAGCAACTTCACCCCCAGAAAATTCAGCCGAAGTGTCATCGACGCTCTACCGGATTCGTTGTGCGCGGACCTATTTTCTCCGCCTGGCGCCGGCCATGCCGGCAACCCTGATCGGGATGCCGGCCGGGTCCGGTGAAGGTGGTGCCGGCGACAGGACTTGAACCCGTAACCCCTTGATTACAAATCAAGTGCTCTACCAGTTGAGCTACGCCGGCAACGCTTCCATCGACTTGCCGCGCGGCCAAAATGTGGCTGCGGGGCGGGTTGAAGCCGACGTTACTGCCGAGTTTCAGGTTGGGCAAGCGTGCGACAGCCATTCGGCGGCCTTGAAACTTTCCGAACCAGCGGACATCCGGCGTTAAACGCGCGTTAAGTAAGTCTCTGCTATGTCTTTGCATGGTGACTCTACTTATTGAAAGGGCGGAGGTTATTCCCTAGGAAGGGGGAGGTTGTTATCTAGGTGGGGGTGAGAATGGCCGTCGTGTAGGGTTTCGTTGCAGTCTTGAGCAAACCTCCGCGAGGGACGTGATACGGGTTGCGTGCTCGATGGCGGGCGCGTCAGGTCAAAAACACACGAGAAAAATGGTTCTGACGAGGGCGGTGAATGGAGCGATTCCGCGAATTATTGGGCAACGTAGTCGATAGCACGCCGGCACAGCGTGTCGTCGTGGTCGTCTTGTTGGTCAATGCCGCGACGCTCGGCCTGGAGACGTCGCCGACGATCATGGCCGATTACGGTCAGATCGTGACCCTGCTCAACGAGGTCATTCCGTGGATCTTCGTCGCCGAGGTCGGCACCCGCCTGGTGGCCCGCGGCCCGCGGTTCTTCCGCGAGGGTTGGAATGTCTTCGACTTCTTGATCATCACAATTTCGTTCATGCCGTCGGGCCAAGCCTTCTCGGCCTTGCGGGCGCTGCGGGTGTTGCGCGTTCTGCATGTAATCTCGCTGGTGCCGCGCATGCGCTATGTGGTCGCCTCGCTGTTGCGCTCGCTGCCGCAACTCGGCGGGATCGTGGCGCTGCTGCTGATCATCAACTACATCACGGCGGTCATTACGACGCATCTGTTCGGCGCCGATTACGATGAACTGTTCGGTGGTGTCGGCGCGTCCATGCTGACACTGTTCCAACTGATGACGTTGGAAGGCTGGGCGGCCGAGGTGGTGCGCCCGGTGATGGAGAAGTATCCGTATTCGATCTTCCTGTTCATCCCGTACATGTTGATGACTGCGTTCGCCATCCTGAACCTGTTCACCGCAGTGCTGGTCGACAGCATGCAGGTTATCCAGCAGAACTACACATTCGAGCGCACGGAACAGGAATTCTCGCAGATTGTCGCCCAGGAACTGATGTCGGTGAAGGGGGACATCCGCGCCCTCTCCGATAAAGTGGATCATATGCAGGGGCACGAGATGTCGGAAGAGATGCAGGCACTGTCCAACGAAATCAAGAATTTACAGTACGAACTCGAACGCATGCGCAAACCGCGCTGACGATTCGCGACCGCCTGATTTTGGCGGGCTTCCATACGCCGACACCTTCCCAACGCGACTTTATGTCGGTGACGATTTGTGACACCATCACCGAAATCTTGAGGTGAAGGGGGGCGGGGAGAACGATGTTTCTCAATCTGTTGAATGACCGGCAAAAGGCGTCGTTCTTGGCCTTGGCGACCAAGGTGGTGATGGCGGACGGTGGGGTTGTGCCGGAAGAGGATGTCACCCTCGATATCCGCCGCTACGAGATGGGCGGCGATATCTCTGCACCACCGGACGAGATCTTCGGCGTACCGAATACCGAAATCTTCGATACACGCCGCTCGCAGGTCATCGTGCTCGCCGAACTCTACGTGCTCGCCTATTCGGATTCAGATTTCCACGCCGACGAACGGCCGATCATTCAGGAATTGGCGGAGGCGTGGGGATTCAGTGAAGACGATTGCGCCGGCATCGAGCAATGGGCAGTGCGGCAGGGGCCGCTCAGCCTCGAAGCCTGGACCGTGTTCCAGAAACTCGACGCCGTCTAGTTCCCTTAAGTTCCCTCTAGGATTTTTTCGGCCGGGTCGTGGCGTAAAGCGCGACCGCGGCCGCGTTCGACAGGTTGAGGCTCTCAGCAGCCTCATTGATCGCGATGCGCGCCAGATCGTCACACGTCTCCTTGGTCAGGCGCCGCAGGCCGGCACCCTCGGCCCCCAGAACGAGGGCCAGACGGGACGGCACCTCGATGCCGTCGAGAGTGCGTTCGGCGCCGCCATCAAGCCCGAGGCACCAGAAATCAGCGTCTTTCAATTTCCAAAGCGAACGCGCGAGATTTGTGACGCGAACGATCGGCAGCCGCTCGAGCGCCCCGGAAGCCGCCTTGGCAACGCCGCCCATGGCCGACGGTGCGTGGCGGTCTTGCAGCATTAGCGCCACGGCGCCGAAGGCCACGGCCGAACGGGTAATGGCGCCGACGTTTTGCGGATCGGTGGCCTGGTCGAGGACCACGATCAATGCCGTGGACACCCCCTGCAAGCTGTCCAGAAGGTCCTCCAACGCGGGAGATGGCAGCGGTTCGACCAGGAGCGCCAGCCCCTGATGGACCGCGCCGCCGGCGAGGATGCGTTCCAAATCATCGTTTTCGACATGCTCCGCCTCGGGCCGCTTGGCGCCATCACCGCGCGCGGCGGCGATGGCCGTCCACATCTGGTCGCCGTGGGACTTCATTGCCCGCCGGCTGGCCAGCAGGCGATGGCAGGTGCGCTCGGAATTGGCCAGGGCCGCGGCGACCGCATGCACGCCGTAGAGCCATTCGGCGCCACCCGGGCTCGCTGTTCGAGGGGCATCCGGGCCTGTGGCCGAGCCGCCCGCGACATCGTTCGGCGGGCGAATTTCCCCACGCCGCCCCTTGCCGGCGGGCCGGTTACGGTGCGCGCGACGACTGCGCGTGGATGAGGGGCGCTTGCGGTCGGTCATGGTCCCCTTTAACATCGGTGGCGGTGTTTGTCTGCACGGCACTTTCCGTTGCCGGTCGCGGGCACGCAATAGGCCTGTTCACGCGTTGACATATGCGTTGACAACGCCAGCCAAATCCTCATATTCCCGTCTTTCGGCCCGCCGGGCACCCGGCGGCTCGATCACTAGTGCTTGGAGGGGTGCCCGAGTGGCTAAAGGGGACGGGCTGTAAACCCGTTGGCGTACGCCTACGTTGGTTCGAATCCAACCCCCTCCACCACTGTCTCCAAGGGCGCGGTGATCTGGATAAGGAATTCGTTCGGAAGTCTGGCGCAGCGGGAATTATCAGGCGGGTGTAGCTCAATGGTAGAGCCCCAGCCTTCCAAGCTGGTTACGTGGGTTCGATTCCCACCACCCGCTCCACCGCTCGGCTCTGGCCTTTTGAACATCGATTTTTGGGTTTTCGGCAAACGCATTCGGGAAGAAAGAAGAACGAGCGATGGCGAAGGAAAAATTTCAGCGTACGAAGCCGCACTGCAACGTTGGCACGATTGGCCACGTTGACCACGGCAAGACGACGCTGACGGCAGCGATCACGAAGGTTCTGGCGGAATCCGGCGGAGCCGAGTTCCAGGCCTATGATTCGATTGACAAGGCGCCTGAAGAGAAGGCGCGCGGGATCACGATATCGACGGCGCACGTTGAGTACGAGACGTCGAACCGTCACTACGCGCACGTGGACTGCCCTGGTCATGCTGACTATGTGAAGAACATGATCACGGGCGCGGCGCAGATGGACGGCGCGGTTCTTGTTGTTTCGGCGGCGGACGGCCCGATGCCGCAGACGCGCGAGCACATTCTTCTGGCCCGTCAGGTTGGTGTTCCTGCGATTGTTGTTTACATGAACAAGGTCGACCAGGTTGACGACGAGGAGCTTCTTGAGCTGGTTGAGCTTGAGGTTCGCGAGCTTCTGTCGAGCTACGATTTTCCTGGCGACGACATTCCGATCGTCAAGGGCTCTGCGCTTGCGGCGCTTGAGGGCCGCGAGGACGACGGCATGGGCAAGGCGTCGATCATTGAGTTGATGGCGGCGGTTGATGATTACATTCCGCAGCCGGATCGTCCGGTCGACCTGCCGTTCCTGATGCCGATCGAGGATGTGTTCTCGATTTCTGGCCGAGGCACGGTCGTGACGGGGCGGGTTGAGCGCGGCATTGTTCGCACGGGCGACGAGGTTGAGATCGTCGGCATCAAGGATACGACGAAGACCACGTGCACGGGCGTGGAGATGTTCCGCAAGCTCTTGGACGAGGGCGAGGCTGGGGACAACATCGGCGTTCTGCTTCGCGGCACCAAGCGAGACGAGGTTGAGCGCGGCCAGGTATTGGCGGCGCCGGGTTCGATCACGCCGCACACGAAGTTCACGGCGGAAGCGTACATCCTGACGAAGGACGAAGGCGGTCGTCACACGCCGTTTTTCACCAACTACCGCCCGCAGTTCTATTTCCGCACGACTGACGTGACGGGGATGGTTTACCTGCCGTCGGGCACGGAGATGGTGATGCCGGGTGACAATGTGTCGATGGAGGTCGAGCTGATTGCCCCGATCGCCATGGACGAGGGTCTGCGCTTCGCCATCCGCGAGGGCGGTCGTACCGTCGGCGCCGGCGTCGTCGCAAAGATTATCGAGTAGGTTTGCGCCGCTGTCCCGTCGCCATCCCGGCGGCGGGTCGACGTGTCGCGTGTGGTAAAGGGGTATAGCTCAGCTGGTAGAGCGGCGGTCTCCAAAACCGCAGGTCGCGGGTTCGAACCCTGCTGCCCCTGCCACCCGCGGAACTCCGGGTGCTACGGCACCCACCGGACCGAAATGCCAGAGCGAGTTAGATTGAAGTTTGAATATGGCCAAGATTAATCCAGCGCAGTTTGTTCAGGAAATCCGCCAAGAGGCGTCCAAGGTCACTTGGCCGTCGCGCAAGGAAACAGGGCTTTCGACCATGATGGTGTTCGTTTTTGCTGTTCTGGCGTCGATCTTCTTCCTGATCGTCGATCAGGTGCTGCAGTTCGGCGTCAAGTCCGTCTTTGGTCTCGGGGGATGATCGGAATGCGTGGAATGCGAAGGATGAACACGGCATGACCGCACAATGGTACGTGGTCCACGTCTATTCGGGCTTCGAGAAGAAGGTGGCGCAATCCATCGACGAGCAGGCCCGTCAGGCCGGAATGGACGAGTTGATCGAGGAAGTCCTGGTGCCGACGGAGGAAGTCGTCGAGATGCGCCGCGGCTCGCGTATCAATTCGGAACGTAAGTTCTTCCCGGGTTATGTGCTGGTCAAGATGGACCTGACCGACCGCACGTGGCACTTGATCAAGAACACGCCGAAAGTTACCGACTTCCTCGGCGGGCGCGGACGGCCCACGCCCATCTCGGAGGAAGAAGCGCAGCGCATCATGTATCAGGTGAAGGAAGGGGTCGAACGGCCGAAGCCCTCCGTCACCTTCGAAATCGGCGAGCAGGTGCGGGTCTGCGACGGGCCCTTCAACTCCTTCAACGGCAACGTGGAAGAGGTCGATGAGGATCGGGCCAGGCTCAAGGTCGCGGTCTCCATCTTCGGCCGCGCAACGCCGGTGGAACTGGAATATTCGCAGGTCGAAAAACTCTGACCTGATATCCGCGTGGGAGGCCCGCCATGGCCGCACCACGCGCTCAGCTGGAGCGCGGCCTTGGTAAGGGCGCGGTCGACGTAGGAAAAGGACTGAGACAGCAATGGCAAAGAAGATCGCAGGTTACGTCAAACTCCAGGTGCCGGCGGGGCAAGCCAATCCGTCGCCACCGATCGGCCCGGCCCTCGGCCAGGCCGGACTCAACATCATGGAGTTCTGCAAGGCCTTCAACGCGCAGACCCAGAACATGGAACCCGGCATGCCGATCCCGGTGGTCATTACCGCCTATGGGGATCGTACCTTCAGTTTCATCACCAAGACGCCGCCGGCGAGCTATTTTCTGAAGAAGGCGGCCAAGCTGCCGAAGGCGGCGTCGGAACCGGGCCGCGAAGTGGTTGGGCGCGTCACCATGGCGCAGGTGCGTGAGATCGCAGAGGCCAAGATGGTCGACCTCAATGCCAACGATATGGACGCGGCCTGCCAGATGCTGATCGGCTCGGCCCGCTCCATGGGCATCGAAGTGGAAGGGCAATAAGATGGCTGGTAATGGAAAGCGCTTCGAGACGGCCCGCGGCAATGTCGACCGGGAAAAGGACTACGACCTCGGCGAGGCTGTGCAGCTGATCAAGGCCAACGCCAGCGCCAAATTCGATGAGACCGTGGAGATCGCCATCAACCTGGGCGTCGATCCGCGGCACGCCGACCAGATGGTTCGAGGTACGGTCAGCCTGCCGCACGGTACCGGCAAGTCGCTGCGCGTCGCCGTCTTCGCCAAGGGCGACAAGGCGGCCGAGGCCGAAGCCGCAGGCGCGGACCTGGTCGGTGCCGAGGAACTGGCAGAACAGGTGCAGAAGGGCGAAATCGCATTCGACCGCTGCATCGCCACGCCGGACATGATGGCCGTCGTCGGCCGGTTAGGTAAGATTCTGGGTCCCAAGGGTCTGATGCCAAATCCAAAGCTGGGAACCGTGACGCCCGACGTCGCCGGCGCCATCCAGGCGGCCAAGGCGGGCCAAATCGAGTTTCGCGTCGAAAAGCAGGGCATCATCCATGCCGGCGTCGGCAAGGCCAGTTTCTCCGAAGACGCTCTGCAGGAGAACATCCAGGCCTTCATCGACGCCATCCAGAAGGCCAAGCCTTCCGGGGCCAAGGGAACGTACATGAAGCGCGCCAGCATCAGCTCCACCATGGGGCCGGGCATCAGGCTCAACGTGCACGCGGGCTGACGAAGGAGATTTGAGGAATTTTCGTCTCCGCGGCGTTCGTGGCGACGGAACAGCGGGTGGCCAACTAGTTATCGCGACCACCCGTGACCTGTCCGAGACTGTAGGTGGCCGAAAGGCTTTAAGGGGACACTCCCGCCTGCACAGACGGTGTCGAAGAACCGTTTATTGGGTACGCCACCAACTTAGCGTCCCTTTTGAGCGGCTTGGACGTTTGCACCGGACAGGCGAGCGAATTCCCTTCGGGACCGGCCCTGTGGGCCTAGACCGAAGGGAGTTCAGGTGCAACGGCGCCGGCGTCGCCCAAAGGCGGCAAAGGCGTCATCGAGAAACCGGAGACGATCCGTGGACCGAGTCGAAAAAGAACAACTTGTCGCCTCGTTGCGTGGAACCTTCGAGGAATCGGCCATTGTCGTCGTCACCCACTATTCGGGACTGACGGTGGCGGAAATGGGCGATCTTCGCAGGCAGATGCGCGATGCCGGCGCCAGGTTCAAAGTGACGAAGAACCGGCTCACACGTCTCGCGTTGGAAGGAACGACCTACCAGCCCATCGAAGGGCTGTTTAAGGGGCCGACGGGAATTGCTTATTCCGCCGACCCCGTGGCGGCTGCCAAGGCGGCTGTCGGGTTCGCGAAAACCAACGACAAGCTCGTCGTTCTCGGCGGCGCGATGGGGGAAAACCAGCTCGATGCCAACGGCATCAAGGCGCTGGCCACCCTGCCGTCGCTCGACGAATTGCGGGCAACGCTGATCGGGCTGATCCAGGCCCCGGCGACCAAGGTGGCGGGCGTGCTGCAAGCACCCGCCGGTCAGGTCGCACGGGTCCTGAATGCCCGTTCGCAACAGGAAGAGGCGGCGTGAGCCGTATCCGGACAAATCGAGTTCAAGCCGAAGAGGACTGAAAAATGGCTGATATTCAACAGATCGCAGAAGACCTTTCCGCCCTGACCGTCATGGAGGCGGCCGAACTTTCCCAACTGCTCGAGGAGAAGTGGGGCGTTTCCGCCGCTGCTCCCGTCGCCGTTGCCGCCGTTGCCGGCGCCGATGCCGGTGCAGCCGCGGCCGAGGAACAGACCGAATTCGACGTTATCCTTGCCGCCTTTGGTGAGAAGAAGATCAACGTTATCAAGGAGGTGCGCAGCATCACCGGCCTTGGTCTGAAGGAAGCCAAGGACCTGGTCGAAGGCGTGCCGAAGCCGGTCAAGGAAGGCTGCAAGAAGGAAGAGGCCGAGGAACTGAAGAAGAAGCTCGAGGAGGCCGGCGCCACCGTCGAGCTCAAGTAGGCCAGTTATTGGCCACCCGGAAACGGCCGCGGGTCCGTTTCCGCAAGATCATCCGGTTGGGCGCGGCCGGCGTTTCGGCGCCGCCGCGCCCCACCAACCCGCCGGGTGTCCACCCGGATTGGCCTTGCCGCGGCCGAGAAAGTGGGCACCGCGCCTTGACAGGGAACGTGATCCGGAGCGGCAATCCGGCCACGGGCCCTACCGACAGTATGCGCGTTGCGCGTCCGCTCACTTGGTGTGCGGATGGCGACGTGGCGATTGACCAACTGGCTGCCGTCCCGGCGGCCACTTAGGACGAAAGTCGAGGCTATACAGATGACAAGCTCTCTCATGGGTCGCAGGCATATTCGCAAGCACTTCGGTCGCCTTCCTCAGACGGTGCCGATGCCCAATCTGATCGAAGTCCAGAAGACTTCGTACGAGCAGTTCCTGCAGCGCGAAACCGCCGCCGTCGAGCGCGAGGATCGGGGCCTGCAGGAAGTCTTCAAGTCGGTGTTCCCGATCCAGGATTTCTCCGAGCGCGGTACGCTCGAGTTTGTCAGCTACGAATTCGAAGATCCCAAGTACGACGTCGAAGAGTGCCAGCAGCGTGGCATGACCTTCGCCGCGCCCCTGAAGGTGACCCTGAGACTGGTTGTCTGGGACATCGACGAGGAAACCGGTGCGCGCTCCATTCGTGATGTAAAGGAGCAGGACGTCTACATGGGCGACATGCCGCTGATGACCGGCAACGGCACCTTCGTCATCAATGGCACCGAGCGCGTCATCGTCTCGCAGATGCATCGGTCGCCCGGCGTCTTCTTCGACCACGACAAGGGCAAGACCCATTCGTCCGGTAAATATCTGTTCGCCGCGCGGATCATCCCCTATCGCGGCTCTTGGCTTGATTTCGAGTTCGACGCCAAGGACCTGGTCTACGTCCGCATCGATCGCCGCCGGAAGCTGCCGGTGACGACGCTGCTGATGGCGCTGGACAGCGAAGCCACGGCAACGTTGCGCGAGAAGCGGGCCAAGGACGGCAAGGAAATTGCGCCCGAGGAAATCGGCGGCATGACGCCCGAGATGATCCTCGATTACTTTTACCACAAGGTCGACTATTCGCGCGTCAAGCGTGGTTGGAAGACCGCCTTCGCGCCCGAGCGGCTGCGCGGACTGAAGCTGAGCCGCGATCTGATCAACGCCAAGACCGGCCGTGTCGCCGTCGAAGCCGGCGAGAAGCTGACCCCGCGGCGCCTTCGCCTCCTGCAGGAAAAGGGCCTGGAGGAACAGTTGATCACCGACGAGGAGTTGCTCGGCCGCTACATGGCCCGTGACATCGTCAATTCGAAAACCGGCGAGATCTATGTCGAAGCCGGAGACGAGATTACCGAGGAACTGCTGGAGGTCCTGGCCGAGGCCGAGGTCGATGACCTGGAAACCCTGGCCATCGATCACGTCAACGTCGGTCCCTACATCCGCAACGCCCTCGCCGTGGACAAGAATGCCGCCCGCGAGGAGGCCTTGATCGACATCTACCGGGTCATGCGTCCCGGCGAGCCGCCGACGCTGGACACCGCCGAGGCCTTGTTCAAGAGCCTGTTCTTCGATTCAGAGCGCTACGACCTTTCGGCCGTCGGCCGGGTGAAAATGAACGCGCGTCTGGAATTCGACACGCCTGACACGCTCCGCACGCTCCGCCGCGAGGACATCCTGTCCGTGGTCAAGGTGCTGGTCGAATTGAAGGACGGCCGTGGCGAGATCGACGACATCGATCACCTGGGCAATCGCCGTGTGCGGTCGGTCGGTGAACTGATGGAGAACCAGTACCGGGTTGGCCTTTTGCGCATGGAGCGTGCCATTCGCGAGCGCATGAGCTCGGTCGACATCGATACCGTGATGCCGCACGACCTGATCAACGCAAAGCCGGCGGCCGCGGCGGTGCGCGAGTTCTTCGGCTCGTCCCAGTTGAGCCAGTTCATGGACCAGACCAACCCACTGAGCGAGGTCACCCACAAGCGTCGTCTTTCGGCCCTCGGCCCGGGCGGCCTGACCCGCGAGCGCGCCGGCTTCGAGGTGCGCGACGTGCACCCGACCCACTATGGCCGGATCTGCCCGATCGAAACGCCGGAAGGCCCGAATATCGGTCTCATCAACTCGCTGGCGACCTACGCGCGGGTCAACAAATACGGCTTCATCGAAACGCCCTACCGGGCCATCATCGACGGCAAGGTGTCCAACGACGTCACCTATCTCTCGGCCATGGAGGAGGGGCGCTACGTCATCGCCCAGGCGAACTCGGAACTGGATGCCCAGGGCCGTTTCACCCACGATCTGGTGAGTTGCCGCAAGGGCGGCGACTTCGTCATGGTCAAGCCGGAGGACATCAATTTCATCGACGTCTCGCCGAAACAGTTGGTTTCGGTGGCGACGGCGCTGATCCCGTTCCTGGAAAACGATGACGCCAACCGCGCTTTGATGGGCTCGAACATGCAGCGCCAGGCGGTGCCGCTGATCCGCGCCGAGGCCCCGCTAGTCGGCACCGGCATGGAAGAACCGGTGGCTCGCGACTCCGGTGCCACCATCGTCGCCCGTCGCTCGGGCTCGGTCGACCAGGTGGACGCCACCCGCATCGTCGTCAACGTGACCGGCGAGAGCATCAGCACCGAGACGGGTGTCGACATATACAACCTGCTCAAGTTCCAGCGGTCCAACCAGAACACCTACCTGCATCAGCGCCCGCTGGTGAAGGTTGGCGACACGGTCGACGCCGGCGATACCATCGCCGACGGCCCGTCGACGGAGCTCGGCGAACTGGCGCTCGGTCGGAACGTGCTGGTCGCGTTCATGCCTTGGAACGGTTACAACTTCGAGGACTCCATCCTGATCTCCGAACGCATCGTTCGTGACGATGTCTTCACCTCGATCCATATCGAGGAATTCGAGGTCATGGCCCGCGATACCAAGCTGGGTCAGGAGGAGATCACACGTGATATCCCGAACGTTGGTGAAGAGGCGCTGAAGAACCTGGACGAAGCCGGTATCGTCTACATCGGTGCCGAGGTGGCGCCGAGCGACATTCTCGTCGGCAAGGTGACGCCGAAGGGCGAGAGCCCGATGACACCGGAAGAGAAGCTGCTTCGCGCCATCTTCGGTGAAAAGGCGTCGGACGTGCGTGATACCTCGCTGCGCCTGCCGCCGGGCGTCACCGGCACCGTCGTCGAGGTGCGCGTGTTCTCGCGCCGCGGCGTCGACAAGGACGAACGCGCGCTCGCCATCGAACGGGCCGAGATCGAACGTCTGGCCAAGGACCGGGACGACGAACGCGCTATCCTCGAACGCAGCTTCGGCCAGCGCTTGCAGGCCTTGCTGGTCAATCGCAAGGCCGTCGGCGGCCCGAAGGGGCTGAAGGACGGCACCAAGCTGACCGAGGAGGTGCTCGGCGAATACACCGTCGGGCAGATGTCTCAGATTGCCGTCGCCACCGACAAGGTGATGAAGGACGTGGAGGCGCTGAAGGCCAAGTTCGAGGAAGACATCGCCCGCCTACAGGGGCGCTTCGAGGACAAGGTCGACAAGCTGCAGCGCGGCGACGACCTGAGCCCCGGCGTCATGAAGATGGTCAAGGTCTTCGTCGCCGTGAAGCGCAAGCTGCAGCCGGGCGACAAAATGGCCGGCCGTCACGGCAACAAGGGTGTCATCTCGAAGATCGTGCCGGCCGAGGACATGCCGCACCTGGAGGATGGCACCGCGGTGGACGTGGTGCTCAATCCGCTGGGCGTGCCGTCACGCATGAACGTCGGCCAGATTCTGGAGACCCACCTGGGCTGGGCCTGCCGTGGCCTGGGCCGCCAGATCGGCGATATCCTGGATGGCGGCGACGACGTGAAAAAACTGCGCTCCAAGCTGAAGGACATCTACGACGAGAAGGAATACCGGAACAAGGTTCAACCCCTCGAGGATGCACAGATCGTGGAGTTGGCCGAGAACATGCGTCCGGGCGTGCCGATCGCGTCGCCGGTGTTCGACGGTGCGATCGAGGCGGACATCGTCGAGATGCTGGAGAAGGCGGGCCTCGACGTCTCCGGTCAGGTCACGTTGACCGATGGGCGCACCGGTGAAACCTTCCACCGTCCGGTGACGGTCGGCTACATCTATATGCTGAAGCTGCACCACCTGGTGGACGACAAGATCCACGCCCGGTCCATTGGCCCCTACAGCCTGGTCACCCAGCAGCCGCTGGGCGGCAAGGCCCAGTTCGGCGGCCAGCGCTTCGGTGAAATGGAAGTCTGGGCACTGGAAGCCTACGGCGCCGCCTACACATTGCAGGAAATGCTGACGGTGAAGTCGGATGACGTGTCCGGCCGTACCAAGGTCTACGAAGCCATTGTCCGCGGCGACAATACCTTCGAGGCCGGTATCCCTGAATCCTTCAACGTATTGGTCAAGGAACTGCATTCCTTGGGCCTCAACGTGGAACTCCGCTAGAGCGGGCGGGAAAGGAACTGAAATCATGAACGAGATCGTCAAGGTATTCGGTCAGCAGCACAGCCCGCAGCGTTTCGACGAGTTGCGCATCGCCATCGCCTCGCCGGAGCGCATTCGCTCTTGGTCGTTCGGCGAGATCAAGAAGCCCGAAACCATCAACTACCGGACCTTCAAGCCGGAGCGGGACGGACTCTTCTGCGCCCGCATCTTCGGTCCGATCAAGGACTACGAATGCCTCTGCGGCAAATACAAGCGGATGAAGTACAAGGGCATCATCTGCGAGAAGTGCGGCGTCGAGGTGACCCTGCAGAAGGTTCGCCGCGAGCGCATGGGCCACATCGAACTGGCCTCGCCGGTGGCGCACATCTGGTTCCTGAAGTCCCTGCCCAGCCGCATCGGCCTGTTGGTGGATATGACGCTGAAGGATCTGGAGCGCGTGCTCTACTTCGAGAACTACGTCGTCACCGAGCCCGGGCTGACGGACCTGAAACTGCGTGAACTGCTCAGCGAGGACCAGTTCCAACGCGCGGTCGAGGAATACGGCCAGGATTCGTTCGAAGTCGGCATCGGCGCCGAGGCACTGCGCAAGATGCTCGAAGAGATCGATCTTGAAATCGAGATCGAGGTCCTGCGCGACGACCTGAAGGAGACCAACTCCGAGGCCAAGCGCAAGAAACTGGTCAAGCGGCTGAAGCTGGTCGAGTCGTTTATCGCGTCGGGGGCTCGGCCCGAGTGGATGATCATGGAAGTCATTCCGGTCATTCCGCCCGAATTGCGCCCGCTGGTGCCGCTCGACGGTGGCCGCTTCGCCACCTCGGATCTGAACGATCTCTACCGCCGGGTCATCAACCGCAACAACCGCCTGAAGCGGCTGATCGAACTGCGCGCGCCGGAGATCATCGTCCGTAACGAAAAACGCATGCTGCAGGAAGCCGTCGACGCGCTGTTCGACAACGGCCGCCGTGGCCGCGCCATCACCGGCGCCAACAAGCGGCCGCTGAAATCCCTTTCGGACATGCTGAAGGGCAAGCAGGGCCGCTTCCGCCAGAACCTGCTGGGCAAGCGCGTCGATTATTCCGGCCGTTCGGTGATCGTCGTCGGGCCGGAGTTGAAGCTGCATCAGTGCGGCTTGCCGAAGAAGATGGCGCTGGAACTGTTCAAGCCGTTCATCTACGCCAAGCTCGAACTCTACGGCATGGCGACGACGATCAAGGCCGCCAAGCGGATGCTGGAGAAGGAACGTCCCGAGGTATGGGATATTCTGGAAGAGGTCATCCGTGAGCACCCGGTGCTGTTGAACCGGGCGCCGACGCTGCACCGCCTCGGCATTCAGGCGTTCGAGCCGGTGCTGATCGAGGGCAAGGCCATCCAGCTTCATCCGCTGGTCTGCGCCGCCTTCAATGCTGACTTCGACGGCGACCAGATGGCCGTCCACGTGCCGCTATCGCTGGAGGCGCAGCTGGAAGCCCGCGTGCTGATGATGTCGACCAACAACATCCTCAGCCCAGCCAATGGCAAGCCGATCATTGTGCCGTCACAGGATATCGTGCTGGGTCTCTATTACATGACCCTGGAGCGCGAAGGGGAGCCCGGCGAAGGCATGGCGTTCCTCGATATTGGCGAGATCCAGCAGGCGCTGGATCATGGGGCGGTGTCGCTGCATGCCAAGGTCATGGCGCGTTACCATACCGTGGACGAGGAAGGCGAGCCGACGGTCCGACGGGTCGAGACGACGCCAGGCCGGATGCTGCTGTCGGAAATCCTGCCGCGCCACAAAAACATCGCCTTCGATTACATCAACCGCATCCTGACCAAGAAGGAGATCACCACGGTGATCGACGAGGTCTATCGCCATTGCGGTCAGAAGGAGACGGTGATCTTCGCCGACCGGCTGATGGGCCTGGGCTTTGCCTATGCCTGCAAGGCCGGCATTTCCTTCGGCAAGGACGATCTGGTCATTCCAGAGACCAAGGAACGAATGGTTGGTGAGACCGAGGACTTGATCAAGGAGTACGAGCAGCAGTATCAGGACGGCCTGATCACCCAGGGTGAGAAGTACAATAAGGTCGTCGATGCCTGGTCGCGCTGCACGGATCGTGTGGCCGACGAGATGATGGCCCGGATCGAGACCGTCCTCCCGGGCGAGCCCATCAACTCGGTCTACATGATGGCCCACTCGGGTGCTCGTGGATCGGCGGCGCAGATGAAGCAGCTTGCCGGCATGCGTGGCCTGATGGCCAAGCCGTCGGGCGAAATCATCGAGACGCCGATCATCTCCAACTTCAAGGAGGGGCTGTCGGTTCTGGAGTACTTCAACTCCACCCACGGTGCCCGCAAGGGCCTGGCCGATACGGCGCTGAAGACGGCCAACTCCGGTTACCTGACGCGCCGCCTGGTCGATGTCGCCCAGGACTGCATCATCGTCGCCGAGGATTGCGGGACCAAGGAGGGGCTGACCATGCGCCCGGTCGTCGAGGGTGGTGAGGTGGTGTCGCCCATGGGCGAGCGCGTGCTCGGCCGGACCGCTGCCGACGACGTCATCCACCCGGAAACGGGCGACGTCATCGTCAAAGCCGGCGAGATGATCATGGAAGACCACTGCGTCACCATTGAGGAGGTCGAGATCGAGGAGATGCGCATCCGTTCGGTGCTCACCTGCGAGATCAAGTCGGGCGTCTGTGCTGCCTGCTACGGTCGTGACCTGGCTCGTGGCACCACGGTGAACCATGGTGAGGCTGTCGGTGTCATGGCGGCGCAGTCGATTGGCGAGCCGGGCACGCAGCTAACCATGCGGACCTTCCACATCGGTGGGGCCGCGGCGGTCAAGGAGCAGTCCTATATCGAGGCCGCGGCACCCACCAAGGCGCAGCTGAAGAACTGCTCGACGGTGAAGAATTCGCAGGGCGTGCAGATCGTCATGACCCGTAACGCGGAACTGAACCTGATCGACGGCCAAGGCCGCGAACGGGCACGTCACCGTATTCCTTATGGTGCCAAGCTGCTGGTTAAGGACAAGGCCAAGGTCAAGAAGGGCGACCGCATGGCCGAGTGGGATCCGTACACATTGCCGATCATCACGGAGAAGCCTGGTGTCGCCAACTACATGGACCTGGTCGATGGCATTTCCGTGCTGGACCGCATGGACGAGGCCACGGGCATCGCCTCCAAGGTTGTGATCGATTGGAAGCAGCAGCCCAAGGGCTCAGACCTCCGCCCGCGCATCACCTTGCGCGACAAGAAGGGCGAGGTGGTAACCCTCGATAACGAACTGGAAGCGCGTTACTTCCTATCCGTCGACGCCATTCTCTCGGTGGAGAACGGCGAGGAGGTCAATGCCGGCGATGTGTTGGCCCGAATTCCGCGTGAATCGGCCAAAACTCGCGATATTACCGGCGGCCTGCCACGGGTGGCGGAACTGTTCGAGGCCCGTAAGCCCAAGGACTATGCGATCATCACCGAAATTGCTGGCCGCGTAGAGTTCGGCAAGGACTACAAGAACAAGCGCCGCATCGTCGTGGTGCCGGAAGACGGTGATGCGGTCGAATTCCTGGTCCCGAAGGGCAAGCACCTGGCTGTGCAGGAGGGCGACTACGTCGAGATCGGCGATGCCCTGATGGACGGCAACCCGGTGCCGCACGACATCCTGCGCGTGCTTGGCGTCGAGGCGCTGGCCGAATACCTGATCAACGAGATTCAGGACGTCTACCGCCTGCAAGGCGTGAAGATCAACGACAAGCACATCGAGGTCATCGTCCGCCAGATGCTTCAGAAGGTGGAGATTACCCAGCCGGGCGACACGACCTTCTTGGTCGGCGAACTGGTCGATCGGATCGAAATGGATACGGTCAACGAGCAAACCAAGGCGGAGAGCGGCGGCAAGCCGGCCAGCGGTTCGCCGGTTCTGCAGGGCATCACCAAAGCCAGCTTGCAGACCCATTCGTTCATCTCCGCCGCGTCCTTCCAGGAAACCACGCGCGTGCTGACCGAGGCCGCGGTTTCCGGCAAGGTCGATCGCCTGGTCGGGCTGAAGGAGAACGTCATCGTCGGCCGGCCGATCCCGGCGGGCACGGGATCGATAATGAATGCCTTCCGCGAAGTCGCCAGTGTGCGCGACGCAGAACTGCTGCAAGAGCAAAGCGAGGTCAATCCGGACCTCGCGGCTGAAATGCAGGCCGAAGGGGTTAGCGAGGAGGTGCTCGCAGCCGGCGAGGATTGAGGTTGCGACTCGGCGGTTTACTTGACTCCGTGAGTCCTTGGAAACCGCCGAATTTCTCGCTTCGAATTGAGTTGACGAGGTTAGGCGGCGTGCATATATTGCGCCGCACTCGTGGGGGGCTGGTAGTAGCCTTGCGGACTAGACGCAGTTCCTGAACACGGGTCGAAAAAAAGGAGTTAAAGACCCTCCGGGTCGTCGCAAGGACCCCGAGGGAATTTGTTTGGGCCCCGACTGCCGTCACTGGGCGATGGCGGTTGGGTTGGTCCAGTGCACTTTGAATGATGGGTTACCGACACAAGGTCTGGCCCCTAGCGGGGACCAGGACACTAGGTCGAGTATGGCTCAGGGTTTTCAAAGTTTGCGTGGTCCGGCCTGGGGTCTTGTTTCGGATGTCGTAGTGGAAATGTGGTGAACGAATGCCGACGATCAACCAATTGATCCGCAAATCGCGGAAGTCGAAGCCGGGGCGCAACAAGGTGCCTGCGCTTGAAGCCTGCCCGCAGAAGCGTGGCGTCTGTACGCGCGTTTACACGACGACGCCGAAGAAGCCGAATTCGGCGCTTCGCAAGGTCGCCCGTGTGCGCCTGACCAACGGATTCGAAGTTACCAGCTACATTCCTGGTGAAGGCCATAACCTGCAGGAACACTCGGTGGTGTTGATCCGCGGTGGCCGCGTCAAGGACCTTCCCGGTGTTCGATATCACGTCATTCGCGGCACCCTGGATACCCAGGGCGTGTCCGACCGTCGCCAGCGCCGTTCGAAATACGGCGCCAAGCGGCCGAAGTAGGGAGACTCACCGAAATGTCCCGCCGACACGCTGCCGAAAAACGCGAGGTCCTGCCGGACCCCAAGTTCAAGGACCTGGTGGTCACCAAGTTCACCAACGCCTTGATGCAGGATGGTAAGAAATCCGCCGCCGAGCGCATCATCTACGGTGCCTTCGACGTGATGGAGAAGAAAAGCGGCCAGGAACCGCTGAAGATGTTCCACGAGGCCATCGACAACGTGAAACCGACCGTCGAGGTGCGTTCGCGCCGCGTTGGCGGTGCCACCTACCAGGTGCCCGTCGAAGTGCGCGTCGATCGCCGCCAGGCGTTGGCTATCCGTTGGCTTGTTGATATCGCCCGCGGCCGCTCGGAAAACACCATGGTCGATCGGCTGTCAGCCGAATTATTGGACGCCGCGAATAACAGGGGCGCCGCAGTCAAAAAGAGGGAGGACACCCACCGTATGGCAGAGGCCAATAAGGCCTTCTCCCATTACCGCTGGTAGGTCCGGAGAAAACCCCAATGGCCCGTACGACCCCCCTCGATCACTACCGAAATATCGGCATCATGGCTCACATTGATGCCGGCAAGACGACGACGACCGAGCGCATCCTCTACTACACCGGCAAGTCCTATAAGATTGGCGAGGTCCACGACGGCAACGCCACGATGGACTGGATGGAGCAGGAGCAGGAACGCGGCATCACCATCACGTCGGCCGCCACCACGGCTTACTGGAACGACCATCGGGTTAACATCATCGATACCCCCGGCCACGTGGACTTCACCATCGAGGTCGAACGGTCACTCCGGGTGCTCGACGGCGCCGTCGCCGTCTTCGACAGTGTCGCCGGCGTCGAGCCGCAGTCAGAAACCGTCTGGCGTCAGGCCGACAAATACGGCGTCCCCCGCATCTGTTTCGTGAACAAGATGGACCGGGTGGGCGCCGATTTTTATCGCTGCGTCGACATGATCGAGGATCGCCTGGGCGCCGTCACGGTGGTCACCCAGTTGCCGATCGGCGCCGAGGCCGATTTCGTCGGCGTTGTTGACCTGATCAAGATGAAGGCCGTGGTCTGGGACGAGGAAACCCTCGGTGCCAAGTATCACGAGGAAGATATCCCCGCAGACATGGCTGACGACGCGCAGGTCTATCGTGAGAAAATGATCGAGACGGCGCTTGAGAAAGATGACGTGGCGTTGGAAGCGTACCTGGAGGGTGACGAACCCAGCGAGGCAACGCTCAAGGCCTGTATCCGCGCCGGCACCTGCGACAATTCCTTCGTTCCCGTGCTTTGTGGATCGGCGTTCAAGAACAAAGGCGTTCAGCCGCTGCTGGACAGCGTCGTCGATTTCATGCCGGCACCGAGCGATGTGCCAGCGATCAAGGGCGTTGCCGTCGGCAGCGACGAGGAAATCGTCCGCAAGTCTGACGATGGCGAGCCCATGTCGGCGCTCGCTTTCAAGATCATGAACGATCAGCACGTCGGCTCATTGACGTTCTGCCGGGTCTATTCCGGAGTCATGAAATCCGGATCGGCCGTGCAGAACACGGTCAAGGAAAAGCGCGAGCGCATCGGCCGGATGTTGCTGATGCATGCCAATTCGCGCGAGGCGATCGAGGAGGCCTACGCCGGCGATATCGTGGCGCTGGTCGGTCTCAAGGATACGCAGACAGGCGACACGCTGTCCGACCAGTCGAAACCCGTGATTCTGGAACGCATGGAGTTCCCGGAACCGGTCATCGAGGTCGCCGTCGAGCCCAAGACCAAGAGCGACCAGGAAAAGATGGGCGTGGCGTTGGCCCGCCTGGCGGCCGAGGACCCGTCGTTCCGGGTTTCGTCCGACGAGGAAAGCGGCCAGACGGTGATCGCCGGCATGGGCGAACTTCACCTGGAAATCCTGGTCGACCGCATGAAGCGCGAATTCAAGGTCGAAGCCAATGTGGGCCAGCCGCAGGTTGCCTACCGCGAGACCATCACCCGCGAGGCGGACGAGGATTACACGCACAAGAAGCAGACCGGCGGTTCCGGTCAGTTCGCCCGCGTCAAGATTAAGTTCGAGCCGCTGCCCCCGGGTTCCGGTTTCGAATTCGAGTCGAAAGTCGTCGGCGGTAACGTGCCCCGGGAATACATTCCCGGCGTCGAGAAGGGCCTGCGCGCCGCCTGCGAGAGCGGCGTCATCGCCGGCTTCCCGATGATCGACTTCAAGGCGCAATTGTATGATGGCGCGTCGCACGATGTGGATTCCAGCGTCATGGCCTTCGAAATCGCAGCCCGCGCGGCCTTTCGCGAAGGCATTCAGAAGGCGCGGCCGACGCTGCTGGAACCGGTGATGAAGGTCGAAGTGGTGACGCCCGACGAGTATATGGGCGACATCATCGGCGACATCAACAGCCGCCGCGGCCAGATCAACGATATGGATCAGCGCGGCAACGCGCGGGTCATCACCGCCATGGTGCCGTTGGCTACCATGTTCGGTTACGTCAACGAGTTGCGGTCCATGAGTCAGGGCCGTGCCCAATACACCATGCATTTCGACCATTATGCCCAGGTGCCGAACCAGGTCTCCGAGGAGATCCGGGAACGGTTGGCGGGTTAAGGACGGGAGTAGACGAGCGATGGCGAAGGAAAAATTTCAGCGTACGAAGCCGCACTGCAACGTTGGCACGATTGGCCACGTTGACCACGGCAAGACGACGCTGACGGCAGCGATCACGAAGGTTCTGGCGGAATCCGGCGGAGCCGAGTTCCAGGCCTATGATTCGATTGACAAGGCGCCTGAAGAGAAGGCGCGCGGGATCACGATATCGACGGCGCACGTTGAGTACGAGACGTCGAACCGTCACTACGCGCACGTGGACTGCCCTGGTCATGCTGACTATGTGAAGAACATGATCACGGGCGCGGCGCAGATGGACGGCGCGGTTCTTGTTGTTTCGGCGGCGGACGGCCCGATGCCGCAGACGCGCGAGCACATTCTTCTGGCCCGTCAGGTTGGTGTTCCTGCGATTGTTGTTTACATGAACAAGGTCGACCAGGTTGACGACGAGGAGCTTCTTGAGCTGGTTGAGCTTGAGGTTCGCGAGCTTCTGTCGAGCTACGATTTTCCTGGCGACGACATTCCGATCGTCAAGGGCTCTGCGCTTGCGGCGCTTGAGGGCCGCGAGGACGACGGCATGGGCAAGGCGTCGATCATTGAGTTGATGGCGGCGGTTGATGATTACATTCCGCAGCCGGATCGTCCGGTCGACCTGCCGTTCCTGATGCCGATCGAGGATGTGTTCTCGATTTCTGGCCGAGGCACGGTCGTGACGGGGCGGGTTGAGCGCGGCATTGTTCGCACGGGCGACGAGGTTGAGATCGTCGGCATCAAGGATACGACGAAGACCACGTGCACGGGCGTGGAGATGTTCCGCAAGCTCTTGGACGAGGGCGAGGCTGGGGACAACATCGGCGTTCTGCTTCGCGGCACCAAGCGAGACGAGGTTGAGCGCGGCCAGGTATTGGCGGCGCCGGGTTCGATCACGCCGCACACGAAGTTCACGGCGGAAGCGTACATCCTGACGAAGGACGAAGGCGGTCGTCACACGCCGTTTTTCACCAACTACCGCCCGCAGTTCTATTTCCGCACGACTGACGTGACGGGGATGGTTTACCTGCCGTCGGGCACGGAGATGGTGATGCCGGGTGACAATGTGTCGATGGAGGTCGAGCTGATTGCCCCGATCGCCATGGACGAGGGTCTGCGCTTCGCCATCCGCGAGGGCGGTCGTACCGTCGGCGCCGGCGTCGTCGCAAAGATTATCGAGTAAATAGGAAACAGTTACCGGTCCCGCATTTCGCGGGACCGGCGCTTTTTGGGGCTAGGCCATGGAACAACAAAATATCCGCATCCGACTGAAGGCGTTCGACCACCGGATCCTCGACCAGTCGGCACGCGAGATCGTCAATACGGCCCAGCGGACAGGTGCCACCGTCCGCGGTCCCATTCCGCTGCCGACGCGGATCGAAAAGTATACGGTGTTGCGCTCGCCGCACATCGATAAGAAGTCGCGTGAACAGTTCGAGATTCGCACCCACAAGCGGGTCCTGGACATCGTCGACCCGACACCACAGACCGTCGATGCGCTGATGAAGCTCGACCTGGCCTCTGGTGTCGACGTCGAGATCAAGCTTTAGGGACTGGACCAATGAGAACCGGTTTGATCGCACAGAAATTGGGCATGACGCGGCGCTTCGCCGATGACGGCCGGCACCATCCGGTGACCGTGCTGAAGGTCGACGACGTGCGCGTGGTGGCGCAACGCAGCGAAGAGCGTGACGGCTACACCGCCGTGCAGCTCGGTTGGGGCAAGGCCAAGACCAAGAACGTCACCAAGGCTCTGCGCGGACATTTCGCCAAGTCGAAGGTGGAGCCAAAGCGCAAGCTTGCAGAATTCCGCGTCGATGCCGACAACTTGGTCGACGTCGGTGCCGAGATCACCGCCGACCATTTCATTGACGGTCAGTACGTGGACGTGGCCGGCACCAGTATCGGCAAGGGCTTCGCCGGCGGCATGAAGCGCCACGGTTTCTCCGGCCTGCGGGCCACGCACGGTGTCTCGATCAATCACCGTTCCGGCGGTTCCACCGGCCAGTGCCAGGACCCGGGCAAGGTCTTCAAGGGCAAAAAGATGGCCGGCCAGATGGGCGCCAAGCGGGTGACCACCCAGAATCTTGAAATCGTCGAGACCGACGTGGCGCGCGGTCTGATCATGGTGCGCGGCGCGGTGCCGGGCTCCAAGGGCGGTTTCGTCATGATCACCGACGCGACCAAGAAGCCGCTGCCGGATGGCGTGCCGCTGCCGGCCGCCGTGCGTGGTGGAGATGTGCCGGCCGAAGCCGAGGAAGCACTGGCCGAGGACGCTGACGTCGAAGAGTCCGTTGCCGAGGACGTGGTCGCCGATGCTGGCGATGATGCGCCCGGCGACGAAGAGCAGAAGGACTGAGGACGATGAAACTGGACGTCATCAGCCTGGACAACAAGAAAAGCGGTTCCATCGATCTGCCGGAAGACATCTTCGGCGTGGCCGTGCGTCGCGATATACTGGCCCGGGCCGTCAATTGGCAGCTGGCCAAGCGGCGTTCCGGCAATCACAAGGTCAAGGGCCGCAGCGAGGTCAAGGCCACCGGTTCCAAGCCGTTCCGTCAGAAGGGCACGGGCCGCGCGCGCCAGGGCACCACGGTCGCATCGCAGATGCGCGGAGGCGGTGTCACCTTCGGCCCGCACCTACGTGATCACGGTTTCAAGTTGCCGAAGCGGGTCCGCCGCATGGCGCTCAAGTCGGCGCTCAGTGCCAAGCAGGCCGAGGGCAAGCTGATCGTCATCGAGGACGCCAAGCTGGCCGAGCCGAAAACCAAGGGCCTGGTGGCTCAGCTGGAGAAGCTGGGCTGGGGGCGCGCGCTGGTCATCGATGGCGCCGAGGTCGACGGCAACTTCGCACTGGCGGCGCGCAACATCGCCGGTATCGATGTGCTGCCGAGCCAGGGCGCCAACGTCTACGACATCATGCGCCGCGACACCCTGGTCCTGACCAAGGATGCCGTGGCCAAGCTGGTGGAGCGCCTGACATGACCAAATATCTCGCCAGCAAGGCGTCGAAGCCATCCAAGGAACGCATGTACGAGTTGATCCGCCGACCCATCATCACCGAGAAGGCGACGCTGATGAGCGAGTTTAACCAGGTCAGCTTCTATGTGCCTGTCGATGCTCATAAGTTCGAGATCAAGTCGGCCATCGAGGATCTGTTCAAGGTCAAGGTGAACGCGGTCAACACGCTGCGCCAGCAGGGCAAGGTCAAGCGTTTCCGGGGCGAACCCGGTCGCCGCAACGAGACCAAGAAGGCCATCATCACGCTCGCCGAGGGTCACACCATCGACGTGACCACGGGGCTCTAGGGAGGGGTCGGACGAATGGCAACCAAGAGTTACAATCCGACCACGCCGGGCCGCCGTAATCTGGTGCTCGTCGATCGCTCGGGCCTCTGGAAAGGGGACCCGGAAAAGAGCCTGGTCGAGGGCCTGAACAAGAAGGGTGGGCGCAACAACACCGGCCGCATCACGGCGCGACGTCGTGGCGGCGGTCACAAACGCCGCTACCGCATCGTCGATTTCAAGCGCGTTAAGCGCGACGTGCCCGGCACCGTCGAACGGCTGGAATACGATCCGAATCGCAGCGCCTTCATCGCCCTGTTGGTGTTCGAGGATGGCGAGCGGGCCTATATCATCGCGCCGCAGCGGCTGCGTGCCGGTGACGTGGTGGTGGCCGCCGAGAGCGCCGACATCAAGCCCGGCAACGCCATGCCGATGGCCAACATGCCGGTCGGCACCATCATTCACAACGTCGAGATGAAGCCCGGCAAGGGCGGCCAGATTGCCCGCGCCGCAGGTACCTATGCTCAGATCATCGGCAAGGACCAGGGCTACGCCCAGTTGAAGCTGAGTTCCGGCGAATTGCGTCTGGTCAGGGCCGAATGCATGGCCACCGTGGGTGCGGTATCCAACCCGGACCAGCAAAACACCAAGCTCGGCAAGGCTGGCCGCAAGCGCTGGCTGGGCAAGCGGCCGTCCGTGCGCGGCGTCGCCATGAACCCGATCGACCATCCGCACGGCGGTGGCGAGGGCCGGACTTCCGGCGGTCGTCATCCGGTCACCCCTTGGGGCAAGCCAACCAAGGGAAAGCGTACTCGTTCCAACAAGAAGACGGATCGCCTGATTATGCGCAGCCGTCATCTGAAGAAGAAGTAGAGGAGGGACAGAGGTGTCTCGTTCCGTCTGGAAAGGCCCGTTCGTCGACGGCTATCTGCTGAAGAAGGCAGAAGAAGCGCGTGGATCGACCCGTTCGTCGGTGATCAAGATCTGGTCCCGACGCTCGACCATTCTGCCGCAATTCGTCGGCCTGACGTTCGGTGTCTACAACGGCCACAAGTTCATCCCGGTGCTGGTCACCGAGGACATGATCGGCCACAAATTCGGCGAGTTCTCGCCGACCCGCACCTACTTCGGCCATACCGCCGACAAGCGGGCTAAGAGGGCCTAAGCGTCATGGGTAAGAAAGCAGCACCCCGGGATCTGACCGACGACGCGGCGATGGCGTTTGCCAAGCATCTCCGCACGTCGCCGCAGAAGCTCAATCTGGTCGCCGAGACCATCCGCGGCAAGAACTGTGAGGCGGCGCTGTCGGCGCTGGCTTTCTCTCGCCGACGTATTGCCGGCGAGGTCAAAAAGCTGCTGGAAAGTGCCATCGCCAATGCCGAAAACAATCACCAGCTCGACGTCGACCGGCTTTACGTGGCCGAGGCGACCGTCGGCCGCGCCATGGTCATGAAGCGCTGGCGGGCCCGTGCCCGCGGCCGCGTCGGGCGCGTTCAGAAACCGTTCAGCAACATGCGGCTCGTCGTTCGCGAGCGCGAGGAGAGGGCGTAATGGGCCAAAAGGTCAATCCCATCGGGCTTCGGGTCGGTATCAACCGGACCTGGGACTCGCGCTGGTATGCGGGCGACGGCGACTTCGCCGACATGTTGCACGAGGACATCCGCATCCGTGACTTCCTGCATCAGAAGCTAGCCCAGGCCGGCGTCTCCAAGGTCGTCATCGAGCGGCCGGCGAAGAAAGCGCGGGTTACCATCCATACCGCGCGGCCGGGCGTGGTCATCGGCAAGAAGGGCGCCGACATCGACAAGCTGCGCCAGGAAATCGCCAACATGACCCAGGGCGACGTGCACCTGAACATCATCGAAATTCGCAAGCCCGAGATCGAGGCGCAACTGGTGGCCGAGAATGTCGGCCAGCAGTTGGAGCGCCGGGTCTCCATCCGCCGGGCCATGAAGCGCGCCGTGCAGAACGCCATGCGTCTGGGCGCCGAGGGCATCCGCATCAACTGCGCCGGCCGTCTGGGCGGTGCCGAGATCGCGCGAACCCAGTGGTACCGCGAGGGCCGGGTGCCGCTGCACACGCTGCGCGCCAACATCGATTACGGCGAGGCCACGGCCAAGACCACCTACGGCACCTGCGGCGTCAAGGTTTGGATCTACAAGGGCGAGATCATGGCTCACGACCCCATGGCCATGGAAAAGGCGCAGTTGGAACAGCAGCCGCAGCGCTGACCGGCGCCGGACTGCGAACAGGACGACGAGTAAGGAACACACATCATGTTGATGCCCAAGCGCACCAAGTACCGCAAGGCGCACAAGGGCCGTATCCACGGCAAGGCCAAGGGTGGATCGGCGCTCAACTTCGGCTCCTACGGGCTGAAGGCGACGTCGCCCGAGCGCATCACCTCGCGCCAGATCGAGGCCGCCCGGCGAGCCATGACCCGCCACATGAAGCGCCAGGGCCGCGTTTGGATCCGCGTTTTCCCGGACGTGCCGGTGTCGCAGAAGCCGGCCGAGGTGCGCATGGGGTCGGGCAAGGGTAGCCCGGAATATTGGATTTGCCGCGTCAAGCCGGGCCGCATCATGTTCGAGATCGACGGCGTGCCGGCAGACGTGGCCCGTCGGGCCTGCGAACTGGCGGCGGCTAAGTTGCCATTGCAGACGCGGTTCGTCTCCCGCGGTGAAGACTGAGGATTGAAGCGATGAAGGCCGAAGACGTCAAGGTCAAGAGTGACGACGAACTGAAGGACATGCTGGGCGACCTGCGCAAGGAGGCATTCAACCTCCGCTTCCAGCAGGCCTCTGGCCAGTTGGAGAATACTGCGCGCGTGCGCGAGGTGCGCCGCGACATCGCCCGGGTGAAAACGGTGCTGCAACAGCGCCACGACGACGCCCCGGCGGCGCCGTAACGGACCTAGAAGGAATTTCGATATGCCGAAGCGCGTCATGCAGGGGGTCGTGGTCAGCGACAAGATGGACAAGACGGTGACCGTCTTGGTCGAGCGCAAGATCATGCACCCGATCTACAAGAAGTACGTCAAGCGGTCGAAGAAGTACGCGGCGCACGATGAAACCAACGCGGTCAAAGCCGGCGAGATGGTTACCATCCGCGAATGCAAGCCGATTTCGAAGCGTAAGACGTGGGAAGTAATCTCGGACGCAGCCTCCTGATTGAGGCGACGGGTCGAGCAGTGAAGGAACAGACGCCATGATCCAGGCGGAAAGCAATCTAGAGGTCGCCGACAATTCCGGTGCTCGCCGTGTCCAGTGCATCAAGGTGCTGGGCGGCTCGAAGCGGAAATATGCGTCGGTCGGCGATGTCATCGTCGTCTCCGTAAAGGAGGCGATCCCGCGCGGCCGCGTCAAGAAGGGCGACATCCTGAAAGCGGTCGTCGTGCGCACGGCCAAGGACATTCGCCGCACGGACGGCTCGACCATCCGCTTCGATTCGAACGCGGCGGTGCTGATCAACGCCCAGGGCGAGCCCATCGGCACCCGCATCTTCGGACCGGTGACCCGCGAGCTCAGGGCCAAGCGTTATATGAAGATCATTTCCCTGGCGCCGGAGGTGCTTTGATGGCCGCGAAAATCAAGAAGGGCGACAGCGTCATCGTGCTGACCGGCCGTGACAAGGGCAAGCGCGGCGAGGTCGTGAAGATCTTTAAAGAGACCGATCGGGCGTTGGTTCAAGGTGTCAACATGGTGAAGCGCCACCAGGCGCAGAGCCAGACCGCCCAGGGCGGTATTATCGAGAAGGAGGCGACCATCCACCTCTCGAACCTGGCGCATGAGGATCCGGACGACGGCAAGCCGTCGCGTGTCGGGTTCAAATTCCTCGAGGACGGCCGCAAGGTGCGCTTTGCCAAGCGTTCCGGCGAAGTCATCGACAATTAGGCGGAGACGAGACATGGCCAACCGTCTGAACGACGAATACCAAAGCAGCATCCGCCAGCAGATGATGGAGGAGTTCGGCTACTCCAGCATCATGCAGGCGCCCAAGATCGAGAAGATCGTTCTCAACATGGGTGTCGGCGAGGCTTCGCAGGACCGTAAAAAGATCGACGGTGCCGTCAACGACATGACCCGGATCGCCGGGCAGAAACCGGTCATCACCAAGGCCAAGAAATCGATCGCCGCGTTCAAGCTGCGCGACGGTATGACCGTCGGCTGCAAGGTGACCTTGCGCCGCGACCGGATGTACGAATTTCTCGACCGCTTGATCAATATCGCGCTGCCCCGAGTTCGGGACTTTCGCGGCATCTCGGGCAAAAGCTTCGACGGCAACGGCAACTTCGCGCTGGGCTTGAAGGAGCAGATCGTGTTCCCCGAGATCGATTACGATCAAGTTGACCAGATTCGCGGACTCGACGTCGTCATCTGCACTTCGGCGAAGAATGACGCCGAAGCCAGGGCGCTGTTGAAGGCTTTTAACATGCCGTTCACCAACTGAGCGGCCACGAAGGGACGAAAGAGGTAAGGCATGGCAAAGACGAGCGCCATCGAACGGAACAAGAAGCGGGCCCGCCTGGCCAAGAAGTTTTTGGGCCGGCGCCAGCGACTGAAAGTCATGGCAAAAGATCCGGAACTGTCGCCGGAGGAGCGTTTCAACGCGCGCCTAAAGCTGGCCGCATTGCCGCGCAATTCGTCGCCCAACCGGGTGCGCCTGCGTTGCGGTCTGTCGGGCCGTCCGCGCGGGAACTATCGAAAATTCCGTCTGTCGCGCATCGCGCTGCGCGATCTGGCCTCGGCCGGGCAGATTCCCGGCATGGTCAAGTCGAGTTGGTAAGGGAGAGACACGTATGTCCATGACCGATCCCCTCGGCGATATGCTGACCCGTATCCGCAATGGTCAGCGGGCCCGCAAGGATGTGGTTTCCAGCCCGGCGTCGCGGCTTCGCCGCAACGTGCTGGAAGTGCTGAAGCGCGAGGGCTTTATCCGTGGCTTTTCGGATGCCACATCCGAACCCGGTTTCGCCGAACTGCACATTGAACTGAAATACCACGAGGGCGATCCGGTGATTCGCCAAATCAGCCGTGTCTCGACCCCGGGTCGCCGGGTCTATTCCGGCATCAAGGATCTTTCCAGGGTCTACAACGGCCTCGGTATCGCCATCCTGTCGACGCCACGCGGCGTGCTCTCGGACAACGAGGCGCGCGAGCAGAACGTCGGCGGCGAAGTGCTGTGCCAGGTATTCTGATCCCGAAACCTACGGGAAACGAAAGTTAGAGGAACCAGACCATGTCGCGTATCGGCAAGAACCCGGTGGAAGTGCCAAGTGGCGTCGATGTCCAGATCGACGGCCAGGTGGTGCGCGCCAAGGGCAAGCTCGGTGAGTTGTCCGCGACCCTGACCGACGACGTTGAGGTCAGCCGCGAGGACAACGTCATCTGGATCAAGCCGCGCAACGAGACGTTGCGTGCGCGCAAGCTCTGGGGCACGTCCCGCAGCGTCGTCAACAATCTCGTCGTCGGTGTTTCGGACGGCTTCGAGAAGAAGTTGGAAATCGTCGGCGTCGGCTACCGGGCCCAGGTTCAGGGCTCGGAACTGGTGCTGCAGTTGGGCTACAGCCACGACGTCCGCTTCGCCATTCCCCAGGGTATCAAGATTGATTGCCCCGAGCAGACCAAAATCACCATTTCCGGAGCCGACAAACAGCAGGTCGGCCAGACTGCGGCCGTGATCCGCGGCTACCGACCGCCGGAGCCTTACAAGGGCAAGGGCATCAAATACGAGGACGAATACATCCTCCGCAAGGAAGGAAAGAAGAAGTAAGCCATGGCCAACGCGAAAAAACTCTATGTGCGCCGGCAGTCCCGCAACCGGGCCAAGCTGCGCAAATCTGCGACCGGCGATCGGCCCCGGCTTTCGGTGTTCCGTTCCGGGCGCCACATTTATGCCCAGGTCATCGACGACCGTTCCGGCTCGACGCTGGCGGCGGCTTCGACGCTCGAGAAGGATCTGCGTGGCGGCCTGAAGACCGGCGCCGACAAGGCCGCGGCGACGGCGGTCGGCAAGCTGGTGGCTGAACGCGCGGTGGCGAAGGGTGTATCGGACGTGGTCTTCGACCGCGGCGGTTTCAAATATCATGGTCGGGTCCAGGCCCTGGCCGACGCTGCCCGCGAGGGCGGCTTGAGCTTCTAGGAGAGGGATCAGTATGGCAGTCAATCCCAACCAGCAAGGCGGGCGTCGCGACCGGGGTCGCGGCCGCGATCGTGACCGCGAGGAAGGCGACGAGCTGATCGACAAGCTCGTGCACATCAATCGTGTCGCCAAGGTGGTTAAGGGTGGTCGGCGGTTTTCGTTCGGTGCTCTGGTGGTGGTCGGCGACGGCCGCGGCCGCGTCGGTTACGGCACCGGCAAGGCGCGGGAAGTACCCGAAGCCATCCGCAAGGCCACCGACAGCGCCAAGAAATCGCTGATCCGCGTGCCGCTTCGCGAGGGCCGGACCCTGCATCACGACATCAAGGGGCGCTTTGGCGCCGGCCAGGTGGTATTGCGTTCCGCCCCTCCGGGCACCGGCATCATCGCCGGCGGTCCGATCCGTGCGGTCTTCGAGACCATGGGCGTGCAGGATGTGGTCGCCAAGTCGACCGGGTCCAGCAACCCGCACAACATGGTGAAGGCGACGTTCGAGGCGCTGAAACGCTGTAGTTCGCCGCGTGACGTGGCGCAGCGGCGCGGCAAGAAGGTCGCCGAAATCGTCTCCCGTCGCGGCGAAACGGTGGACGGCGCCTAAACGGCGGCTATATCAGGTTAAGAAGAAGGACTCCGGCCATGGCCGACAGCAAGAAAACCGTCCGTGTGACCCAGGTGAAGAGCCCCATCGGGCGGCCGAGGGATCAGCACGACACTTTAAAGGGCCTCGGCCTCTACAAGTTGCATCGCACGCGCGAGCTTGAGGATACGCCCGCCGTGCGCGGCATGATCAACAAGGTCAGCCACCTGGTGCGGGTGGAGGAGAGCGCCTGATCCGGCGCTCCACATAATTTTCAAATTCGGGAATCCAAGTCATGAGATTGAACGATCTACGCGATAATGCAGGTGCCCGCCACTCGAACAAGCGGGTCGGTCGCGGTATTGGCTCCGGCCTCGGCAAGACCTCCGGGCGCGGTCAAAAGGGCCAGAAATCGCGCAGCGGCGTCTCGTTGCTGGGTTTCGAGGGTGGTCAGATGCCGCTCTACCGGCGGATGCCGAAGCGCGGTTTCACGAACCCGTTCTCCAAGGATTTTGCCGAGATCAACCTCGTCCAATTGCAGCGTGCCGTCGACAAGGGCGCCATCGACGCCGGCCAGCCCGTCACCGGCAAGAGCCTGCTGGCCGCCGGCTTGGTCCGCAAAAGCCGCGACGGCGTCAAACTGTTGGCCAAGGGCGAATTGACGGCGAAGCTTGAACTCAAGGTTGCCGCGGCCTCGAAAGCGGCCATTGCCGCCATCGAAGCCTCGGGCGGCAGCATTGCGCTGGCCGAACCCAAGGCCAAGCCCGAAGGCAAGGGCAAGCGTCGCCACCGCATCCAGGCCGAACGGGCAGGGATTCTGGCCAAGGCCCGCGCCGGGGACAGCGACGGCAAGGATGACGGCGGCGACAAAGGCGGCAAGAAGGGGAAAAAGAAGAAGTCCGCTGACGACGGCGACAACTAGGTAGGACCCCTAACGCATGGCTTCCGCCGCCGAACAATTTGCCGCCAACCTCAATTTCGGTGCCTTCGCCAAGGCAACGGAACTGAAGAAGCGTATCTGGTTCACGCTGGGGGCGCTGATCGTCTATCGGCTCGGCACGTTCATCCCGTTGCCGGGGATCGATCCGGCCGTCCTGCAGGACATTTTCCGCCAGAACGCGGGCGGCATCCTTGGCATGTTCGATATGTTCGCCGGCGGCGCGCTATCGCGCATGACCATTTTCGCCCTCAACATCATGCCCTACATCTCCGCTTCCATCATCATGCAGCTGATGACGGCGGTTTCGCCGACAATCGAGGCGATGAAGAAGGAAGGCGAGGCCGGGCGCAAGAAGATCAACCAGTACACCCGTTACCTGACGGTGCTGATCTGTATCTTCCAGGCCTACGGCATCTCGGTCGGTCTTGAAGGCATGAGCTCCAGCCAGGGAGCCGCGGTCGCCAGTCCGGGCCTGTTTTTCCGCTTCACCATCGTCGTCACGCTGGTTGGCGGTACCATCTTCCTGATGTGGTTGGGTGAGCAGATCACGGCGCGAGGTGTCGGCAACGGAATCTCGCTTATCATTTTCGCCGGCATCATCGCCGAATTGCCGAGCGCCATGGCGGGCACGTTGGATCTCGGCCGCACCGGTGGACTGTCGACCGGCTTCATCATCTTCCTGCTCGCCATGTCGGTCGGTGTGATCTACTTCATCGTCTTCGTCGAGCGCGCGCAGCGGCGCCTGATCATCCAATATCCGAAGCGCCAGCGCGGCAATAAGATGTCCGGTGGGGAGAGTTCGCACCTGCCGTTGAAACTGAACACCGCCGGCGTGATTCCGCCGATTTTCGCATCGTCCCTGCTGCTGTTGCCGATCACGGTGATCCAGTTCACGGCCGGCAGTGGGCCGGAATGGCTGACCTCGGTCGCGGCCTATCTAGGGCGCGGCCAGCCGGCCTACCTGCTCATCTACATCTCGATGATCGTGTTCTTCGCTTTCTTCTACACGGCTGTGGTCTTCAATCCGACGGAAACGGCCGACAATCTGAAGAAGTATGGCGGTTTCATTCCCGGAATCCGCCCCGGCAAGAATACCGCCGATTACCTGGACTGGGTGCTGACCCGACTGACCTGCGTTGGCGCCGCCTACCTCGCTGCCGTCTGCCTGCTGCCTGAAATCCTGATCTCGCGCTATTCGGTACCGTTCTATTTCGGTGGTACTAGCCTTCTGATCGTCGTCACCGTGACCCTTGATACAGTGGCCCAGGTGCAGTCCCACCTGCTGGCACATCAGTACGAAGGGCTGATCAAGAAATCTCGGCTGAAGGGCAGGCGTGGATGATCTTGATCCTTCTCGGCCCGCCAGGATCGGGCAAGGGTACGCAAGCCCAGCGGCTTGTCGAACGGTATGGCATCGTCCAACTGTCGACCGGCGAGATGTTGCGCGCCGCCGCCGCGGCCAAGACCGATTTCGGTTTGCAGGCGAAAGAAGTGATGGATCGGGGATCGTTGGTCTCCGACGATATCGTCATCGGCATCATCGCCGAGCGGATTGGCGAGCCGGATTGTGCCAATGGGTTCATCCTCGACGGATTCCCCCGCAACGTGGCGCAGGCAGAAGTGCTGGACTTGATGATGGCTGAGAAGGGACTGACCCTGGACCAGGTGATCTGCATTAACGTGGATGAGGATATCCTGTTTACGCGTATCGAAACCCGGGCCGCCGAAACCGGTGGCGAGCGGGCCGACGACAATGCGACGACGTTGCGGCACCGGTTGGATGTCTATCACAGCCTGACCGCGCCGATCATCCCGTACTACACTGATTCTGGTAAGTTTTTCGCCGTTGACGGTATGCGCAACATCGACGACGTGAGCGAGGAAATCTATGCCATTCTCGACTGAACAACGGCCCCACGCAGGGACCACCGGGTGTGTTGACAGGCCCCGGAATCCGCATATAATCCGCCCTCTTTCGATTCCCGGCGGAACCGAGAACCCGTTCGTTCGGGTTTGTTTTATCCCTGACTGAGGAGAGCGAGCCTTGGCGCGCATAGCTGGTGTCAACATTCCCACCGGGAAGCGGGTGGTCATCGCACTCACCTACATCCACGGTATCGGCCGGACCTCGGCCCGGAAACTCTGCAGTTCCTGTGGTATTCCGGATGAACGCCGGGTCAACGAGATGACCGACGACGAGGTCGCACGCATTCGCGACATGATCGACCAGGACTACAATGTCGAGGGCGATCTTCGGCGCGAACACGCGATGAACGTGAAGCGATTGATGGACCTGGGCTGCTACCGCGGCCTCAGGCACCGTCGCGGCCTGCCTGTGCGCGGTCAGCGAACCCATACAAACGCGCGTACGCGCAAAGGGCCGGCGAAGCCCATCGCCGGCAAAAAGAAAGCGGCCCACTAGGGTCCGTTCGAGGAGTTTGAGAGCATGGCCAAGGCAGCCACACGGCCTAAACGCCGCGAAAAAAAGAACATTGCGTCGGGCGTCGCGCACGTCAACGCGACGTTCAACAACACCATGATCACCATTACCGATGCCCAGGGCAACGCCATCGCCTGGTCATCTGCCGGTGCTCAAGGCTTCAAGGGATCGCGTAAATCGACTCCCTATGCCGCGCAGGTCGCCGGCGAGGAAGTCGGACGCAAGGCCATGGAGCACGGCATGAAAACGCTGGAAGTTCAGGTCAAGGGGCCGGGGGCCGGACGCGAGTCCGCGCTGCGGGCGCTGCAGGCCATCGGTTTCACCATCACCGCCATTCGTGACGTCACCCCGATACCGCATAACGGGTGCCGGCCGCGCAAGCGCCGTCGGGTCTAAGCCGCCGACGACGCCGGCCCCCTGCCGCACGCCGCCACGGCAGGGCCGGCCCTGACGATTCTGGTGTCGCCAGGGGCACCAACCACTATTGGCGGAAGCAGCATTCCGGTCCCCGAATCAGGGGGCGCCGGGGTGTCGGACAACGTTCTGAGCGCGAGGTCACCGCAGTGATTCAGAAGAACTGGCAGGAACTAATTAAACCCAACAAGTTGGAAATCACGCCCGGCCACGACGAGGCCAGGCGGGCGACCATCGTCGCCGAACCGCTGGAGCGCGGTTTCGGTCTGACGCTGGGCAATGCGCTCAGGCGCGTGTTGCTGTCGTCGTTGCAAGGCGCGGCCGTCACGGCCGTGCAAATCGACGGCGTGTTGCACGAATTCTCATCAATTCCCGGCGTTCGAGAGGACGTCACGGATATCGTGCTCAATATCAAGGGCATCGGCCTCAGCTTGATGGCCGAAGGGCCGAAGCGCATGACGCTGAAGGCCGACGGTCCCGGCGAGGTCACCGCCAGCATGATCGAGACCGGCCCCGATATCGAGATCATGAACCCGGACCTGGTGGTTTGCCACCTGGACAAGGGCGCCAAGCTCTCGATGGAGCTGACCGTGGAATCGGGCAAGGGCTACGTCGCAGCGTCGGCGCACCGGGCCGAAGACAGCCCGATCGGCCTGATCCCCGTCGACGCCGTATTCTCGCCGGTGCGCAAGGTCGCCTACAAGGTGGAGAACACTCGCGTCGGCCAGATCACGGACCACGACAAGCTGGTGCTGGATATCACCACCAATGGTGCCGTGACGCCGGACGACTCGGTCGCCCTGGCGGCTCGCATTCTGCAGGATCAGCTTCGCCTGTTCGTCAACTTCGAGGAGCCCGAGCAGGCTTCCGCCGTCGAGCAGCGCGAGGACTTGCCGTTCAACAAGAACCTGTTGCGCAAGGTGGACGAATTGGAACTCTCGGTCCGTTCGGCCAACTGCCTGAAGAACGACAACATCATTTATATCGGCGACCTGGTGCAGAAGACCGAGGCCGACATGCTGCGGACCCCGAACTTCGGCCGCAAGTCGTTGAACGAGATCAAGGAAGTGCTGAGCCAGATGGGCCTGCATCTCGGCATGGAGATTCCCAACTGGCCGCCCGAAAACATCGAGGACCTGGCCAAGAAGCTAGAAGACCCGTTCTAAGGAACTTAGGACGGCCCGCCGGGCCTGGGCCCGGCCAAGAACCAATGGATCCCGGGTAAAGTGGCAGCCGGGACGCGAACAAGATGAAGGAGCCCGACCGATGCGTCACCGTCATGGTTACCGCAAGCTGAACCGAACCGCCTCCCACAGGAAGGCGATGTTCGCCAATATGACCGTCTCGCTGCTCAACCACGAGCAGATCAAGACGACCTTGCCGAAAGCCAAGGAACTCCGGCGCTATGCCGATCGCATGATCACCCTGGGCAAGCGCGGCAGTCTGCATGCCCGTCGCCAGGCCTTCGCCTTCCTGCGCGACGACGATGCCGTGGCCAAGTTGTTCGCCGGCCTGGCCGAGCGCTACAAGGAACGCCCCGGCGGTTACACGCGTGTCCTGAAGGCCGGTTTCCGGCACGGTGATTCCGCTCCCATGGCGATGATCGAACTGGTCGACCGGGACCCGGACGCCAAGGGCGCTGCCGACCGCGCCCGCGTCGAGGCCGAGGAGGTTGAGGCGGAGGGCGAATGAGCAACCGCCGACGGAAACGGACGTCAATGACGCTTGAGGCAGTCCACGTGGGCTGCCTTTTGCGTTGGCGTAGGGCCGTGGCCCGCGTGCTTGTCTTGGTCGTTCTGCTGGCGTTGTCCGCTGGCGATGCGGCGGCCCAGCAACGCCAGGTGCCGGCATCACAGGTCGAGATTCAGCTCTCTTTCGCTCCGTTGGTTGAAAAATCGGCGCCGGCGGTGGTCAACATCTACACCCGCAAGCAGGTGCGCAATCGCCAGATCACGCCGCTGTTCGACGATCCGTTCTTCCGGCGTTTCTTCGGCGAGTTCGGCGCCCCGTTGGACCGGTCGCAACGGCGCCAGCAGAATGCCCTTGGCTCCGGCGTCATCGTCAGTTCCGACGGCCTGATTGTCACCAACTTGCATGTCATCGAAGGGGCCGACGAGGTCCGCGTGGTGTTGGCGGACCGGCGCGAGTTCGAGGCCCAGGTAGTGGCCAGCGACGAGAAAACGGATCTTGCCGTGCTGCGCGTGGACGCGGCCGGCAAAGCGCTGCCGCATCTTTCGTTTCGAAATTCAGACGAGTTGAAGGTCGGCGACCTGGTCTTGGCCATCGGAAATCCCTTTGGCGTCGGCCAGACAGTGACCAGTGGCATCGTTTCGGCCTTGTCCCGGAAGATTTCCGGCCCCAGCGACATCCGAGCCTTCATCCAGACAGACGCCGCCATCAATCCCGGAAACTCGGGCGGCGCGTTGATTTCCATGGACGGCCGCTTGGTCGGAATCAATACGGCCATCTTCTCGAATAGCGGCGGTTCGCTGGGGATCGGCTTCGCCATCCCGTCCAATTTGGTAAAGGCGGTGATCCGCGGTATCGGTGCCGGCGGCCGGTTGATCCGTCCGTGGCTGGGTGCCAGTGGGCAGACAGTGACCGCCGACATCGCCCAGTCGCTAGGCATGGCACGGCCGACGGGTGTGCTGGTCAACGATATTTATGAAGGCGCGTCGGCCTGGAACGCCGGCATCCGGCCCGGAGATGTCATCCTTGCGGTCAACGGGCACGAGGTCAACGACCCCCAGGATCTGCTCTACCGCGTGGCGACGCTGCCGATTGGCGATACGGTGGTGTTGCGTATTGCCAATGCCGGTGTCACACGCGCCGTGCGGCTGGCCCTGGCGCCGCCGCCCGAGGTGCCGGCTAGGGCGCAACGGGAGTTGGCCGGGGAACAACCGCTGGCCGGTGCGGTGATGGCCAATCTGTCGCCGGCCCTGGCCGATGAATTGGGCCTAGATCCGTTCCTGCGCGGGGTCGTGGTGATGCAAATCAGGCGCGGTTCGCATGCACACCGGGCCGGGTTTCAGCACGGCGACGTGATCGCCGCGGTCAACGGACTGACCACGCCCACGGTGGGCGAAATCGATGGCGCGCTTGGCGCCGCGGTGGATCTCTGGCGCATCAATTTCCAGCGCGATGGCCGCACGCGAACGCTGGTCTTCCGCCGGTGAACACCGGGACGGCGTGACCGACCAAGACAGGTGCGCTAATCTCCGTTGCCGCAATCAAAGGGAGGACAAGGCCGATGAGTGGTCAGGAAATCAACATCGCCGCGAAGGACGGCGGCGAATTCATGGGCTATCTGGCGACACCGGAGTCTGGAAGCGGGCCGGGCGTGGTCGTCATTCAGGAGATTTTTGGCGTCAACGCTGTGATGCGCGAGATTACGGACGGCCTGGCCGCCGCGGGCTACATGGCGCTTTGCCCGGACCTGTTTTGGCGCCAGGAGCCCGGTATCCAAATCACCGACCAGAGCGAAGAGGAATGGGCGCGCGCGTTCGAACTGTTCAACGGGTTCGATCTGGACCTGGGCGTGGATGACCTGGATGCCACGATCGAACACCTGCGTGACCTCGACGGCTGCAACGGCAAGGTCGGATCGGTCGGGTTCTGCCTCGGTGGGCGTCTCGCCTTCCTGACTGCGACGCGCACCGGGGTCGATGCTGCTGTCGGTTATTACGGTGTCATGCTGGACCAACACACGGACGAGGCTCTGAAGGCGCCGGTGATGCTGCATATCGCTACCGAGGACGGGTTCGTGCCGCCGGAACAGCAACAGGCCGTCCACGCGGCCCTCGACGGCGACGCCAAGGCGACGTTGCACGACTACCAGGGCAACGACCATGCCTTCGCCCGTGTCGGTGGCGAGCATTATGACCAGGCAGCGGCCGATCTTGCGCGCAGCCGGACGCTGGAGTTCCTCGGCGCCAATCTGGCCTAGCGGCCGTTCGGCCGGACGGGTGGCGATGGCATGACGACCCTGTTCGAAACACAGGCACCACGGCCATTGGCCGATCGCTTGCGTCCCGGGACCCTGGAGCAAGTTGTCGGTCAGGACCATCTGCTGGCCGCGGGCGGACCGCTCGGCCGCTCTCTGGCAGGCGGAAAACTGGCCTCGATCATCCTCTGGGGCCCGCCCGGCACCGGCAAGACCACCATCGCCCGGCTGATCGCCGAGCATACGGATCTGGAGTTCACGCCGCTCTCGGCCGTGTTCTCGGGTGTCGCCGACCTGCGCAAGGTTTTCGAGGAAGCCAAGCGGCGGCGCCAGATGGGGCGCGGCACCTTACTGTTCATCGATGAAATCCACCGCTTTAACCGGGCTCAACAGGACGGGTTCCTACCCTATGTGGAGGATGGCACGGTGATCCTGGTCGGGGCGACGACGGAAAACCCGTCGTTCGAGCTCAACGCGGCGCTGCTGTCGCGGGCCCAGGTGCTGGTGCTGAAGCGGCTCGACGACGCGGCCCTGGAAACCCTTCTCGCCCGCGCTGAAGCGGAGGAGGGGACGCTGCTGCCGCTCGACGACGACGCACGGGCGACGCTGCGCGCCATGGCCGATGGCGACGGGCGATACCTGCTCAACCTGACCGAGGCATTGTTCCAACTGCCGGCGGAGCCCCCGCTTGACGTCGCCGGTCTGACCGAAGCGGTGCAGCGCCGGCGGCCGCTCTACGACAAGTCCCAAGATGGCCACTACAACCTGATCAGCGCGCTCCACAAGTCGCTCCGGGGGTCGGACGCCGACGCCGCGCTCTATTGGTTCGCCCGCATGCTGGCCGGCGGCGAGGATGCACGCTACATCGCCCGCCGCCTGGTGCGCTTCGCGGTCGAGGACATCGGCCTGGCCGATCCTCAGGCGTTGCCGCAGTCCATTGCGGCCTGGGAGGCCTACGAGCGACTGGGCTCGCCCGAGGGCGACCTGGCGCTGGTGCAGTGCGTCATCTACCTGGCGACGGCGCCGAAATCCAATGCCGCCTACAAGGCCGAGAAAGCAGCTGCGAAGGCAGCCAGGGAAACCGGATCGCTGGCCCCCCCGGCTCACATCCTGAACGCGCCGACGTCGCTGATGAAGGACCTGGGCTATGGCGATGGCTATGCCTACGACCACGATGCGCCGGAGGGCTTCTCGGGTCAGAATTATTTCCCGGACGGCATGGCTCGTCGCCGCTTCTACCGGCCACACGAGCGCGGTTTCGAACGGGAAATCGCCAAACGCCTGTCCTATTGGGATAATCTGCGCGGCGAACGGGACGATGGCTGAGCCCTGGACGAGCGCCGCCGGGACCGGGAGAACGGACGCATGCCGCTGAAATTATTGCTCTTCGTTGCCGTCGGCGGTGCGGCGGGCGCGGTCGCCCGTTTCACCGTGATGTCGGGCATCGGCCATTGGCTGGGTCACGGATTCCCCTGGGGCACGCTGGCCGTCAACGTGATCGGCTCCATCGTGCTCGGGGCGGTCATCGAGGTCTCCGCGCTCGTCTGGTCGCCGTCACCGGAGGTCCGCGCCATGGTCGTGGTCGGCCTGCTGGGTGCGTTCACCACGTTCTCCACGTTCTCCATGGATGTCTATTTCCTCATCAACCGCGGCATGGTGCTGCCGGCCGCGGGTTATGTGGCGGCCTCGGTCGTGATTTGCGTCTTTGGTTTCTGGGGCGGCATCGTGGCCATGCGCCAGTTGTTGGCGTGAGCGGCGCGCGCACCCTGACCGTCGCCGAGGCAGAAGCCGGCGAGCGGCTCGACCGCTGGCTGAAGCGCCAGGCGCCCGGCGTCGGGCACGGGCTGGTGCAGAAATGGCTCCGCACCGGCCAGGTTCGGGTCGACGGCGGGCGGGCCAAGGGGAACAGGCGCCTGGAAACCGGGCAACGAATCCGTGTGCCGCCGGCGCCGGACAGGCCCGCCGGGCCGGCCAAGACGACGGTGCGCGTCGATCCCGCCGATGCCAGCGCGCTGGCGGATCGGGTGTTGCACGAGGATGACGCGGTCCTGGTCATCGACAAACCTCCCGGCCTGGCGGTACAAGGAGGCTCGGGACAACGTCGAAATCTCGATGACATGCTGGCAGCGCTGGCGCCGCCGGGTGGCGAGAAACCGCGCCTGGTACACCGCCTGGACAAGGATACCAGTGGCGTGCTGGTGGTCGCCCGCGATGCCACCGCGGCGCGCGCCCTGACGCGTGCCTTTCGCGACAAGGACGCGAAGAAAATCTATTGGGCGATCGTCGTCGGCGCGCCGCCGGAGGCTGAGGGAAGCGTCGCCCAGACGCTGCTTAAGTCCGCCGGTGCGCATGGGGACCGAGTGATCGCGGATGATCCTGACGGCAAGGCCGCGCGGACCGATTACCGCGTCCTGGGCGAAGCGGGGAGGCGCCTGACCTGGCTTGAACTGCAACCCCGCACCGGTCGTACCCACCAGCTTCGGGTGCATTGCGCAGATGGCCTGCGGACGCCGATCCTCGGTGATGGCAAGTACGGTGGCAAGGCGGCCTTCGTAAGTGGCAGTTTCGAGCGTCGTCTGCACCTGCATGCGCGCAGTCTTGAGATACCGCATCCGTCCGGTGGCGTGCTTCGTTGCACTGCGGCGCCGCCTGGTCATTTTGTGGGGGCGCTGGATACGTTGGGATTTTCATGGTCAGCATAGTATAATATGCAGATAGGAAGCTCGGGATCATTGCGCTGGCGATCATGCCCGGGATATTCTGGCCAGGCACGATGGGGCGAAGGGGGCCGCCCACAACGATGGATTGGGATCGGCATGCGACTGTTACTGGTCGAAGATCATGCGCGCTTCGCACATTTTGTTCGCGAGGGGCTCGAGAAAGAAGGTTTCACCGTCGATCTCGTTGAGACCGGTGCGGCTGCCGACGCGGCCGTGTCGGCGGTCCGGTACGATGCCATTATTCTGGACCTGGGATTGCCGGATGAGGATGGGGTGGATGTACTGAAGGGCTGGCGTGACCGGGGTGAGGAAACGCCGGTGCTGATTCTGACCGCCCGTGACGGGGTCGAGGATCGCGTGCGCGGCCTCAACAGCGGCGGCGATGATTATCTGTTGAAGCCGTTCGACATGAACGAATTGGTGGCCCGGGTCCGGGCGTTGCTCAGGCGCCCGGGCGGTGCGCTTGGGTTGGTCCTGAACGCCGGCAACGTGGCGTTCGATACGACCGCGCGCGAAGTCCGCATCGACGAGCAGCCGATCTCCATTTCCCGGCGCGAAATGGCGGTGTTGGAACAATTGATGCGGCGTAGTGGGCGGGTGGTGCCGAAGGACGTTCTGGAGGACAAGATCTACGGCTTCGACGAAGAGGTTTCATCGAACTCGGTCGAGGTGCATGTATCGCGGTTACGCAAACGGTTGACCAACGCCGGTGCCGATGTCGCTGTTCACACGCTGCGCGGCGTCGGTTACCTGCTTGCGGATGGCAACGACTGATGGGGGCTGGGATTTGACCGGTCCATGGGGGCCGGCCACGGAGGACAACAACCGCTGAAAGCGGTGGGAAAGCAGTGCGGGCAACATGAACAAAGACAACATCGACAGTGAATTCCTGCTGGGGCTGGCGCGCAGCAAGTCGCAGGAAAGTCGGTCCAACCTGACCAACATCGTCCTCGGCTTGTTCGAGGAGAAGGAAGGCGTGCTGACGGACCGCGAGCGCACGCTGATGTTTGGCATCCTGCACAGCGTGGTCATGGAAATCGAAATGTCCGTGCGCCAGTCGGTGGCGACCCGCCTTGCAGGTCTGGCTGATGTGCCGGATGACTTGATTGCCGAACTCGCCAACGACGATATTGCCGTGGCCTACCCGATCCTCAGCGCGAGCGGACTTCTGCGCGACGAACAGCTGATCGACGTAATCCGGCTTCGCACCATGGAACACCAACTCGCGGTGACCATGCGGCGCGAGGTCTCGGAAGTGGTTTCCGGCGCACTGGTAAAGGCCGGCAACGAAAGCGTCATCGTCTCTTTGTTGAAGAATCAGAACGCCAAGATTTCCGACAATACCATGGAATACCTAGTGCAGCAGTCACAGCGCGTGGACAGTTTTCAGGAACCCATCCTGCACCGCGAGGATTTGCAACCGGATCTCGCCAAACGCATGTTCCTATGGGTTTCCGCGGCGCTGCGCGAGCACATCATCGATAACTTCAAGCTCGACAAGGCCACGGTCGACGATCTGCTTGAACAAATTGCCCAGCAGGAAATTACCTCCTCCTCAGCGCCGTCGACACGCAAGGCTGACGAACTGGCGCGCATCCTCAAGGAGGAAGGGCTGGTCACCGTGGACATGCTGTTGACCGCGTTGAAGGAGGGCGAGGTGCCGCTGTTCGTTTCCATGTTCTGCAAGCTCAGCAATCTGCGCCAGCACTTGGTCATGCGGCTGTTGTTCGAAGCCGGTGGGCAGGGCCTGGCCATCGCGTGCCGTGGCATCGCGCTCGGCAAGGATGATTTCCTGGCCATCTACCGCCAGAGCCAGAAAGCCAAGTCCGTCGATGCCGCCGAGTCCGAGGAGAAGATTCCGGAACTGAGCGCGTTCTACGACAAGATGTCGCAGTCCGCGGCGGCTGATGTGCTTCGCATGTGGCGGCGCGGATCCGACTATCTGGGCGCCATCCGTGAGTTGCAGATCACCGTCGGACGCAATGGATAACCGAAAACCGCGGAGCTGGCCGTCGTTCGGCGCCGAACCGGATTTCCGCGCGCTCGAGGCCACGCGCCGGCTCGAGGATGTGACCCGGCTGATCTCCGACTGGGTCTGGGAGACCGACCGCGAGCTTCGCATCACCTTCGTCTCCGAGCGCATTTTCGATCAACTGAGCATTCTTCCGGCACAGATGGTCGGCGGGGAGTTGACCGACATCGGCAGCTTTCTCGACGAGCGTGGATTGCCGATGGAGATGGATATCCGGCGGCCGTTCCGCGACGTGCCCTTCCGGGCTATCGGCCGGACCGGGGTCGAGCGGAGTTTCCTTGTTGCCGCGGTGCCATGTTTCGATACGGATACAGGAGAGTTTGTAGGTGTGCATGGAATTGCACGGGACGTGACGGATTTGCGGGCGGCGGAAACGCGGTCCCAACGCCTGTCTGAGGCGGTCGAGACGTTGAGCGAGCATTTCGCACTCTATGACGGCAATGACCGTTTGGTGCTGTGCAACGAACGGTTTCGCGATCTCAATCGCGTGGTCGCGGAGACACTGCGGCCTGGAGTGCCGTTCGAGGACTTCGTTCGTGCGGCCGTCGCCCGCCGGCTACTTCCCGACGCGCTGGGCCAGGAGGAAACTTGGATCCAGGACCGCCTGGTGCGACACGCCAATCCCGGCGGCCCATTCGAGATCGAACGGTCGGGTGATCGCTGGTTGTTCGTTACTGAAAAACGCCTTCCTGACGGTGGTACGGTGACCATGGGCATGGACATCACGGCCATGAAGACGGCCGAGACAGAACTGAAGCGAAGTGAACAGCGCCACCGGGAATTCGCCGCTGACGTGGCCCACGAACTGCGCACGCCACTTGCCGTTTTGCGGGCCAATCTGGATAATCTGGATGATGACGTGGCCGCCGAGTCGCTGCGTCAGGACGTCGATGTCATGAGCCGCATGGTCGAGCAGTTGCTGACCCACACGCGGCTGGACACCTTTGTCATCACGCCCGGCGAGACTGCCGACCTGGTTGCCGTTGGCACCCGCGTAGCACAGCAGATGGCGCCGATCGCGTTGCGCGAAGGCCGCTCGATCGAGGTCGAAGGTGGGGAAGGGGGCGCGGTACACGTACAGGGCGAGGCCGCGATCCTCGAGCAGGCCATCCGCAACCTGCTTGAGAATGCCATCAAATATTCAGCCCGCGGCACCGTGATTACGGTGCGTGTCAGCAATGAGGATCCGCCCGGGATCAGCATCATCGATTGTGGGCGCGGCGTGCCGGAGGACCAGCGCGAGGCGATTTTCGAGCGCTTTCGGCGCGTCGACCGGCGTGCCGGCGGCGCCGGCCTTGGCCTGGGGATCGTCAAACGAATCGTCGATGCCCATGACGGCACCATCGCGGTGAGCGACAATCCCGAAGGCGGTGCCGTCTTCACCTTGTCCTTCCCGCAATTTGCGGGTTGAGCGTAGCAACCCCTTGAACCGCGGGCCGGTGGTTCGGATATCTGCCCCCCTAACCTAATCCCCGGGTTGTCAGGAACCTGTCAGGTTGCCGCCCGATGATCGTTGCATTGGTTAAACGCTTTCGATTGAAGGGAATTTCGTGGCCGGTCGAACGGCTCGATTATAAGAATGATCCCTAGACCGGAAACGGTGGGTGCCCGCCCGTCGCTCCGGTCATCTTCCCCCTGGGCCGCCTTCGGGCGGCCCATTTTTTTTGTCCGATCACAACCGTTTGATGGCCCGATGCAGGGTCGCTGGATGCGGCCCTCGCAAGGGGTAAAGAGAAAGGGCGGTGCCTGTGCGGCACCGCCCCGGATAGGCTATTTGAGTGGTTGTTTATTTGACGGCGATGGTCACCCGGCGGTTCAACGTCTCACGCACGTTGTCGCCAGTCACCTTGGCCGGTTCGTCTTCGCCGAACGCCTGGACGATGATTTTGTAGTCCTTGACGCCATTGGCGCGGAGCCCGTTGGCAACGGCATTGGCGCGCTTCTCAGCGAGCGATGCGTTGTACTTGGGCGAGCCGGTGGTGTCCGTGTGGCCGGAGACCAGCAGATTCTTCGACTTCATGCCAGCAGCCTTCTGGACAGTGGCGGTCCCCGCCTTGTCCAGCTTGGCCGAGTTGTGGCCGAAGTAGATGACCAGCATGACGGCCTTCTTCTTCTTTTTCTTTTTCTTCATCATCGGCTTGGCCATCATCTTGGGCCGTGCCTCAAGCCGCTTCAGGGCCGCGTCGAAGGCGTCCCGGCATTTCTTGATCTCGTCGGGCTCCCAGCCCTCGGAGGCTTCATGCAGCCAACAATCAAACATCACCTGTGCCTTGGCGGCGGTGTTGGGCTTGTTTTTCGCGCCACCCGAACCGATCGCGGCGCGCAATGCCTGACGCGCGGCCTCGAGTTCCCATTTGATGTCGCCCTTCATCTTTTTCGTATTGTCGGGCTGAGGCGTCTTGCCGTTGGCGGCCATCACTGCCTTCTTGTTGTAGAGGATGACGGCTTCTTCATCGACCTCCCTCTGCTCGTCTTCGGCGAAGGCGACGTACTCGCGGTGAAGGGCCTGCTGGAAGGCACTGCCCTTCGACGCCATGCGTTTGGTCGGGGTCAGGTCGGGGCCGACGGTGCAAGCGGCCAGCAGCGGCATCGCAAGCAGTGCGGCGATAAGTGTTTTCATCCGAATCATGATTGTTCTCTCGCTTTGTTTCGGTTCATTCGATGTCCTGGCAAACCCACGGTGATCACTGAACAGTGACATTGACCCGTCGGTTCAGGGTTTCACGCACGTTGTCTTCCGTCACCATGGCCGGGTCATCCTCGCCGAACGCTTCGACGAAAATCTTGTAGGCCTTGATGCCTGACGCCTTCAAGGCGCCGGCGACGACATTTGCCCGCTTCTCGGCGAGGCTCTCGTTGTAGGCACGTGAACCCGACGTGTCGGTGTGCCCGGAAACCACGACGGTCTTGCGGCTCGGCAGCCGGCGTACGTCGACGACGGTCTTCATGCCGGCCGGCGAAAGGGCTGCGGAGTTGTGGTCGAAGTAGACGACGAACTTCTGGTCGCCCTTCTTCTTTTTCTTCTTCTTCATCGGCTTGGCCATCATCTTGGGCCGTTCCTCAAGCCGCTTCAGGGCCGCGTCAAAGGCATCCCGGCAGGCCGCGATATGCTTGGGCTGGAAGTTTTCTTCCTGCTCCTGCATCCAGCAGTCGAACATGGCTTGCGCCTTGGCGGCGGTGTTGGGCTTGTTCTTCATGCCACCGGTACCGAGGGCCGCGCGCAGTGCCTGGCGTGCTGCCTCCAGCTCCCACTTGGCATCGCCCTTGATCTTGCGTGCCTTGAGCGCCTGAGGACCTGTGTCCTTGCCTTTGGCGGCTGCCATGGACCTGTTGTTGAAATAGACGGCGTCTTCCGTATCGCCTTCATCCGCTTCGGCCCGCGCCAGCGCCAGGTATTCGCGGTGCAGCCCCTGCTGAAAGGCATCGCCCTTCGAAGCCATGCGGCTGGTCATTGTCAAATCAGGCCCTACCGCGCAGGCCGCCAGCAGCGGCATGGTTAGCAGTACGGCGATAAGTGTTTTCATACGGATCATGATACGTGCCCCAACGTCTTGATGTTAAATTTCAAAATTCAACGCCATAACAGTAGTGGTGATGGCCGGGCGATAACCGCCGGTCCAGCGTCGCGACGCACAATATGCGACATGCAATGATGTGCAATAGAAATCCCGACGTCTACCCCCATACTGCCCCAATCATGGCGCCAAAAACCGTGGCTAGGTTCAGTTTCGGCGGCGTGCAACGCTGTGCAGCGGCCTCCGACACTCCTCATCAGACGATATTATCAGCGAAGTTCCAACAGTTTAATAGAAAAATCGCCAGATTCACGAATTCCCAATGGCGGATAATTTGGCCGGCGCGTGTTCGTGCTACCAATCTGGTATCGAGACGGCACATTCTGGTCTTGGCTACCGAAGACATCGACCCGGAGCCGCCGCGTATGTAGGGTGGCTCCGATAATCGTCGTTTTCGGCTTCCACCCTGCAAAGAGACCTATTGCTAACATGCGTCCACCGTCCACAGTTCCCTCGAACCGCGCGGCTCTTTGCATATTCGATTGCGACGGCACGCTGGTGGATTCTCAGTGGACCATCATTGCTTGCATGGCGACGGCCTTCGAAGGGCAGGGCCTGGCAGCACCGTCGGCGGACGCGGTGCGCCGGGTCGTCGGGCTGCCGCTGGATCAGGCGATCGAAATTTTGGCGCCGGAGGCCGCGGCGACGGCGCATGCCGGCGCCGTCGATGGGTACATCGCGGCATTTCGCCAGACGCAGCGCGACGGCGGCCTGGACGATCCGCTCTACCCTGGTACCGTCCAGGTGTTGGATGGGCTTACGGACGCTGGATGGCTACTCGGCGTGGCGACCGGAAAGTCCCACCGTGGTCTCGTCGAAACGCTGGACCAGCATAGCCTGGAGCACCGTTTCGTGACCCTGCAGACAGCCGACCGGGCGCGCGGCAAGCCGCACCCGGAGATGCTGCTGAAGGCCATGGATGAAACCGGGGCCGCCGCCGCCGATACGGTGATGATCGGCGACACGACCTACGATATGATGATGGCCCGCAACGCGGGAACGGCGGCAATTGGCGTCGCCTGGGGGTACCACGAGGCCGAGGAATTGTTGGAAACCGGCGCCATGGCCGTGGCTCAGACCTTCGAGGATCTGCCACGGGCGATCGCCGAAATCATGGAGGCACACCGATGAAGACTTGGGTCAAGGTTCTGGGCGGCGTCGTGGTCGTGGCGATCGCCGTCGTGGTCGGTGGTGTCGCCGTCCTGATGTCGCTCGATTTCAACGACTACAAGGACGTCATCGCCGAAAAGGCCAAGGAAGCGACGGGCCGCGAACTGAAAATCGCGGGCAACCTAGACCTGAAGATATCGCTCAATCCATCCATCGAGGTGGCTGGCGTCAGTTTCGCCAACGCCAAATGGGGCTCGCGACCCGAAATGGTGACCATCAAGCGGTTCGCCGCCGAGGTGGCGCTGATGCCTCTGTTGTCGGGCCAGGTCACCGTCAACCGGGTGGTCCTGGAAGGGGTCGATCTGATCGCCGAGAAGAACAAGCAAGGCCAGGCCAACTGGCAGTTCGACGGCATGGACAAGAAGAAGGAAAAGCATGAAGGCGACGGCGACCTGCCGGCGGTGCACAAGGTCAGCGTGCGCGATATCAAGATCACGTACCTCGACGCCACCACGGGCGAAAAGATCACCCTCGGGCTCGATCGGTTCGATGCCGCGGCCGCCGGCGCCGATGACCCGCTGAAGATCGACGTGGCGGGCGCCATCAACGACCAGGCTTTTTCGGCCGCCGGCACCGTCGGCTCCATGGAGGATATCGCTGGCGGCGACGAATTCCCGCTCGACCTGACGGCGAAGGCGCTCGGCGTCGATACGACCGTGAAAGGCAAGATGGAACTGGACGACGGTCTGAAGGCCGCTCTCGATCTCTCGGCCAAGATCGCCTCCGTGCCGGCGACACTGACGGCCGCCGCCGCCGTGGTGCCGGCGCTCAAGGACGTGGCGCCGCCGCCGGTCAAAGCCGTTTCCTTGACCACCAAGGCCAAGGTCGACCCGACGAGCGTCCTGCTTGACGCCCTGACGCTCGACCTGGACGGCCTCAAGATGACCGGTCGCATCGCCGCCAAGCACGGTGGTGCGCGCCCGGCGGTCGATGTGACTTTGAAGACGGATACGCTCGACCTCGACGCGCTGCTGCCGAAAGGCGAGGCCAATGCCGCGCCGGCCCAACCCGCCAAGGACGACGGCCGGGTCTTCCCGGCCGACCCGCTGCCGCTGGATGGCCTCAAGGCGGCCGACGCCAATGTCGCCTTCGACGCCAAGACAGTGAAGGTGCAGGGCACAACGCTGGGCGACGTCAAGTTGCGCCTGAATTTGTCCAATGGCCGGCTCGACATCAGTGAACTGGCGGCCAAGGCCTTCGATGGTACGATCGTTGGAAAAGTCTCGCTGGATGCGTCCAAGAAGGCGCCGCCCGTGTCCGCCAAGATCAAGGTCACGCAGCTGGATTACAACAAGCTGCTGGCCAGCCAGGGCATGAAGGATACTGTCAGCGGCAAGGCCGACGCCGATATCGACGTCAGCGGCGCCGGCGGCTCGGTGCGCGCCATCATGGCCGGCCTCAGCGGCAAGGTCCGGGTGCAGACCAAGGACGGCCGGCTCGAGAACAACGCGGCCAATATCGTCTCCAACGACCTGATGAGCATGTTCGACAGCGACGACGGCAAGAAGATTGTCTGTGGTGTGGTGCATTACGATATCACCAAGGGTCAGGCGGCGGCGCGGGCGTTCGTGCTGGAAACCGGCGGCATTTCCGTCGTCGGCACCGGCAGCGCCAACCTGGCCAGCGAGACCCTGAAAATGCGAGTCGATCCCAGGGCCAAGAAGACCAGTCTGGCCACCGCCGTCATGGTGCCGGTCGACATCACCGGCACCTTCAAAAAACCCGAATGGGCCATTGATGCCGCTGCGATGGCCGGCAACGTAGTCGCGGGTGCCGCGCGAACTGCCGGCGCCATTGCCACCGGCGGGCTGTCGCTGCTGGTCGAGAAGGTCGCCAAGTCGACCGTGGTCAAGACGGATGCCACCGACTATTGCACGCCGGCGCTGGCGGGCAAGAAAGTGGTGCCGGGCAAGATGGCCGAGGCCAAGTCCGCCGATCAGCCGGCCAAGAAGCCGGCGACCTCGGCCGTGCCCAAGGTCGAGGACGTGAAGAAGGACCCCGCGGGCGCCGTCGAGGGCATCACCAAGGGCATCAAGGGCCTGTTCGGCAACTAGCCGGCAGGCCGCCTCGTCCACATGTCGCAGCCGGCCAAGCGTTTCTACGAACGGGCCCACGCTACGGAAGAGACCGCCGGCTGGTCCGTGCGCCTTGACGAACGTCTGCTGAAAACGCCGGCGCAGCGCGAGCTATTGCTGCCCGTTGCGGCGCTGGCTGAAGCCGTCGCCGAGGAGTGGACGGCGCAGACGGAAGACATCCGACCTCACACCATGCCGCTAACGCAGCTCGCCTTCACCGCCGTCGACCGGGTCGGGCCTGAACGCGCCGCCATCGTCGAGCAGACGGCGCGCTTCGGCGAGACCGACATGGTCTGCTACCGGGCCGACGAGCCACCGGATCTGGTGGTCATGCAGGCTGAGGTCTGGGATCCCGTGCTGGACTGGGCACGCGGCGAATTCGGCGTCGACTTCCGTCTGACGACCGGCATCGTGCCGGTCTCACAGCCGGAGGAAACGGTGCCGCGTCTGGCCGAGCGTCTGGACACACTCGATGATTACCGGCTTGCCGCCGTCACGTTGGCGGCCCAGGCCTCTGGATCATTGCTGGTGGCGCTGGCCATGACCAGCGGCGCGCTGGCGACCGACGACGCTGTGGTGGCGGCGCAGCTGGACGAGACCTTCCAGGCCAGGCTGTGGGGCCTGGATTACGAAGCAGAGATGCGGCTTGCCGGCCTCGCCGGCGATATCCGGACGGCGGCTAGGTTTCTCCGGCTCCTCTAGGGCGGCCGGCCTGGTCAACGCGCTGGCATGCATGACGAAAATTTTATACGATTACAATTACGATTGTGAATGGCGCTTGAATCCCTTTATGAGGAGGTCATCACATGGGCAATTTCCCCCGCTTGCGTAAGCTCGCAGGCAAAAACGCGCGAACCACCGAGAGTTCCTTCCGTGGCCTGGCAAATGGCCTGAAGCGTGCCGATGGGCGAGGGCTCCTGCACCTGCGCATTCAACGAGGTAAGAGTTGGACCAACCGCGGGTTCAAATTTGACGGTACCAGATGCCGTGTGACGCGGAAACTCGATGAGCGGCCCGACGTCGTCGTCATGATGCAGGATGACACCTACCGTCGCATCGTCAGTGGCGAATTGTCGCCGGTCGACGCATTCTATGACGGTGCAATGCGGTTTCGCGGTCGCAAGGCTGTGGCGCAGGCCGTTCTCGATTCACTCATGGCCGCTGGAGAGCCGGCGTTCGAATTCTGCGACAAGAGGAGATGACCGATGCCGGTGATCACGGGAACGGTTCGCGCGCTCAAGGTCGGGTTCGACTACGCCGATGCCACGGTTCTCGATGAGGATGACGGTATCGAGGAGCACGTCACGGTGTTCTCCCGCTCCAATGATGCGACGGCCTACGAACGCGTGATCGACAGCATGCTGGTGTCACTACTGAAGGACGCGTTGGTGCACAACAGGCGGGTCGAGGTTCGCGTCGGCTCGACCTCGGGGAATGTTCAATACGTAAACCTCCTGTCGTCCTGACGGTCGATTGTCGCGATGGCCAAGCGGGACCCCATAAAGGAAGTCGCTGAAACGGATCCGCGGTTGCGGGCCGCGCGCCGGGCAAAGCGCAAGAACGAAGAGAGGCTTCGCCGGTTGCCCAACGTGATCGGGGTCGGCGCCGGCCTGAAGGCGGTGGATGGCGAGCCGACAAATCGAGTTTGCGTGCGCGTCTATGTCTCGGAAAAAGTCGACAAGGCCAATCTCAGGCGTGACGAACGGGTGCCACTTCGTCTCGACGGCGTCTTGACGGATGTCGTCGTCAGCCGCGCCGTCAGGCATCAGGATCGGGTGTCACGTCATGATCCCATTGTCCGCGGCGGCGTCAGCGGTGGCAACCACGACCGCCTGCTTACGGGAACCATGGGCATCCTCGTCTTCGACAATGTCTCCAAACGTAGCGCCGTGCTCAGCAACTGGCACGTGATGTGCGGCTTGGCTGATGGATGCGTGCGCGGCGAGGATATCGTTCAACCGGGTCGGGACGGAGATGGCGGGACACGGGCGGACCTGTTTGCGCGGCTTGAGCGATGGGTCAACGATTCAGAGGTCGACGCTGCCATCGCGTTGTTGACCGGGCCGCGCGTGATGTACCGGGAAGCCCTGGAAATCGGCGCCGTCGTCGGTGCCGAGAGCCCAGTCGTTGGCATGTCGGTGAAGAAATCCGGCCGTACCACGGGCCTAACCACTGGCGTGATCACGGACCTGGAGGCTGTGGCATCTTTCGCAGACGGCTTGATGTTCAATCTGCTCTACATTGAGGGGCCGGAGCGCGTCAGCGCCGGTGGCGATTCCGGCAGCGTTTGGGTCAACGATCGGAACAATGTCGTCGGATTGCACTTCGCCGGACCGGCGAGGTCACCGTTCGATCATGCGCTGGCCAACAATTTCGACACCGTCCGCGAACGGCTCGACATCAGCATGGTCGCCGGCGTTACCCAGCAATCCTTCGTCGGCGTCTTGCATACGCTTAACGGTTGACGCGACGTCACTCGACGATGGGCTGTGACAATATCCACAGGCTGGTCATCGTATAGCCGACCATCAGCACCAGCATCGGCAACTGGCTGAGGATGGCGGCGCGCGCACCCTCGTAGAGCCTGAGCGCGATGACGTGGGCCAGATAGACCGCAACCACATGGCCGATGACGATGGCGCCGACCGAGAGATACCAGACGTCCTTCGGCCCGATGATGCCGATGTTCATGGCATGGCCGGCGGTGCCGAACAGGTCCCAGCCCCAGCCGAACGGGTCCGACGCCAGCGGGATCACCAACTGGCCCGCCAGCAGCAGGTAGGACAGGTAATGCGCCAGGTGGTAGGCGATGGCGATCGGCACCAGCGTCAGCACGAAGGCCCGTGCCGTCTCGCCGATGCCGAGCGGCCGGCCGGCGAAGGCGTCGACCAGTGTGGCAAACATCCAATAGACGGCGTGGAACAGCAACACGCCCGAGACCAACGCCAGTGTCTTCAGCAACTTCAACAGGTCGATCCCGGCATCCTGCAGGTCGATCAGGGCCGGTCGCAGCGTCATGTCGGTGCCGACCCACGAGACAATGGCGGCCCAGGCCGAGGTTTCGACGAAACCGTCGTAGCTGACCGTGGCCAGCATCAGCAGGACGAACGAGGTCATGGATTGCGATACCGACTCGCCTTCCAGCAATCCGGCGCCGGGCGGCCGGAGCACAAGATGCCTGGGCTCGGCGAGGCGACCGGACACGACCGCGAACCGCGCCATCAGGCCGAAGGCGACCGAGAACGCATCCGCCTGGCGCAGCCATGCCGTGGCGCCATACCGGGCCATGCCGGCGAGCATCAGGGCGCAGTAGACGCTGACCATGCCGGCCAGGATTGCCGGCTGCTCGCCGGCTTCAGAGACCGTCTCCAGCCAGGCGAACAGCGCGAACAGGACGACCGCCGGCCAGGCGCCCAGGTGGGTGGGGTAGGCGCGCGGCGGGGTCTTGCGCCGGGGGGCGATGAACCAGCGATGCAGAATCGCCCAGGGGCACACCAGATCCCACAGGTTGCAGAGCAGCGCCGCCACATAGGCCATGCCGACCCACCAGACCACCCAGACGAACGTCGGCGCGAAATTCTTGGTGGTGCTGTCGGTGCCGAGAAAACCGGCGGCCAGGACCAGGGCGAACAGGGCAAGCGAGAGAGCCTGCAGAACCGCAACCGGCACCGGCCCCATGACGACGCGACCGAGGGTGGTCCCGGCGAGGTCGATGCCGGTGGCGCCCGTTGTCTTCGCCCGCCGCCTGACGAACAGGGCGGCGATGATGAAAGACAGCGCCACGGCCGCGCCGGCACCTCCCAGGTAAAGATCCAGCGGCAAGGGCAAATCATAGCGCTGGCCGAAGGCGTGCGCGGCCGCCGGCAGGGCCCATAGGCCGGCGCCGGCGCCGGTGATGATGGCGCCGGCACCGGTCAAAAACCGGGGGCCGCCGCGTTCTCGTTCGCTTTCACGGTATTTCACGGACTTTTACCGGTTGCTCCACTATCCCAGAACCAGCATTCCGCGTACAAGATCAGGCGCGGCGGGTAAAGCCGCAAAGCTTCCATCCGAGAACAGCATTCGTAGGGGGAATACCGATGCGACAGATGATGATCGCGGCATTTGCCGCCATGGCGGTCCTGGTGGTCGGCCTGCCGGCAAACGCCGAAATACTCGCCATGATGAACTATGAAAGCAAGACGGCGGATAGCCTGAAAGCGCTGAAGATCGGTGGCGCCAGCGAGCGTCAGGAAGGCATCGCCATCGTCGATGTGGACCCGAAATCGGCTGCTTTCGGCAACATCGTCATGAACATTCCGCTGCCCACCGATCTGGTGGCGCACCACATCTTCTATGACCGCACCATGACCAAGGCCTACGTCACGGCGCTGGCCAAGGGCGAACTCCGGGTCATGGACATGACCCAGAATCCGTACCGCATGAAGGTCATCGACGTGCCCGAGTGCAAACTCGGCGAGGACGTCATCTTTTCCGAGGACAACAGCACCTGGTACCTGACCTGCATGGCTTCCGACACCGTCGTCGTCGGTGACGTGAAGACCGACACCAAGACCAAGGTGGTAAAGACCGCGGTGCCCTATCCCCACGGCCTCGCCGTGCACACCGGCATTGATCGCGTACTGGTCACCAACACCATCCGCCACGATCTGAAAGAGCCGGGCGAGATGCTGATGGTCTACGAGGCCTCGACCATGAAACACCTGGCCAGCCACAAGCTCTCCAAGAAGCCGTCGCCGTCGGGCGAGGCGCCGGTGGAGATCCTTTTCGTGCCGGGAGCCAATCCGCCGTTGGCCTATGTCACTAACATGTTCGGTAGCGCCTTGTGGAGCGCTACGTGGGATGCGTCGGCGAAGAAGTTCAAGGTCGCCGAGGCCTACAATTTTGCTGGCATCAAGGCGGGTGTGCCGTTGGAGATGTACTTCAATGACGATGCGTCGCGCATGTACGTGACCACGGCCAAGCCGGGCGCCTTCCACATCTTCGATATCAAGGGCATTCCCGGAAAGCCGAAACTGCTGAACACCATTCCGGCCGCCGAGGGGGCGCACCACGTGGCCTTCACCAAGGACTGGAGCCACGCCTTCGTGCAGAACGCGCTATTGAACCTGCCGGGCATGAGCGACGGCTCCATCACCATCATCGACCTGAAGGCCGAGAAGGTCATCGGCAAGATGGATCACCTGCAGAAGAAGGGGTTGAACCCCAACTCCATCGTTCTGTTGCCGAAATGGAATCACCTGGCCGGGCATTAGACCCGCCCCCCCAGACTTTACGGATACCTGATGGATCGCGGTCCCGTCGCTCAGTGGAGCACGGGGCCGCGATTGCCTCCGCGGAAATCCTCGCCCCGATGGCCAGGGAAACCGGAACGTTTTTCAGGACCTTGATAGGGGTTTTGGCGCTCGCGCCGTTCGCTGTTCTTGGCATTGATGTGGTCGCGCCGATCGATGCCATCGAATTGTGCCCGACGTCGGCGGCGGTCGGGGCCGAAATAGTTTGGATTGCGCACGTAGAGCCGCGGATTTTCGATGATCGCCTTGATGCGGAAGTAGATCAGCTTGGCGTTGAACGGCTTGGCCAGGAATTCGTTCATGCCGGCATCGCGGGCCATGCAGACATGGTGCAATTCCGTGTAGGCGGTGACCATGACGACCGGCGCATAGGCATTGGGGCTGTCATCGGAGCGGCGCACAAGTTCCAGGAACTTGAGCCCATCGAGCCCCGGCGCCCAATCGGTTAGCACCAGATCGGCCGGCTCCTCGCGGAAGATTTCATAGGCAGCCTCGGGTGAACTGGCGAGAGAGACGTTCTTCACGCCAAGTTCACGGAGTACATCACGAATGATACGGCGCATGCTGGCGTGCTTTTCCACGACCAGCACCTTGATGCGTGTCAGATTATAATTCGGCATCTTGTCCCCCTGCCGGACGGGCATTCCCTCGAGCGGCCTGCGATTACGATTGTATGCAGGCTCTGTGATTTATTGTGATTATACCCCGAAACTTACAACAAGCTGACAGCCTATGCGATTCCAAAGGCCGGGTTTCCGCCTCGCCGACGTTATCGAGCGGGCCGGGGCCCGTGACTTTCCGACGATGGCGTCATAGGTTCGACCGACGATTGCAGCGAAGGAAATTCGGCCATGCACGACATCATTCAGCAGTTGGACGAGAAACGCGCGGCCGCGCGCCTGGGCGGCGGCGAACGCCGTATCGACAGCCAACACAAGAAGGGCAAGCTGACGGCGCGCGAGCGTATCGAGGTGCTGCTCGACCCGGGCTCGTTCGAGGAATGGGATATGTTCGTCGAGCACCGCTGCGTCGATTTCAGCATGGCCGATCAGTCGATTCCGTCGGATGGCGTGGTCACCGGCTACGGCACCGTCAACGGGCGCCTGGTGTTCGTCTTCAGTCAGGATTTCACGGTCTTCGGCGGCTCGTTGTCGGAAGCTCATGCGGAGAAAATCTGCAAGGTCATGGACCATGCCATGCGGGTCGGGGCACCGGTGATCGGTCTCAATGATTCCGGTGGGGCGCGCATCCAGGAAGGCATCGCGTCCCTCGCCGGTTATGCCGAGGTGTTCCAACGCAACGTGCTGGCCTCGGGCGTAGTGCCGCAAATCTCGATGATCATGGGGCCGTGCGCGGGCGGCGCCGTCTACTCGCCGGCGATGACGGATTTCATCTTCATGGTCGAAGATTCCAGCTACATGTTCGTCACCGGCCCCGACGTGGTGAAGACCGTGACCCACGAAGAGGTCACCCACGAGGAACTGGGTGGCGCGGTGACCCACGCGACCCGTTCGGGCGTCGCCGACAAGAGCTTCGCCAATGATGTCGAGGCGTTGCTGTATCTCCGCCGTTTCATTGACTTCGTGCCGGCCAACAACCGTGAGAAACCGCCGGTACGGCCGACCCTGGATGCCCACGACCGGCAGGAGCCGTCGCTCGACACCCTGGTGCCCAACAACCCCAATAAGCCTTACGACATCACCGAGCTGATCACCAAGGTGGTGGACGAAGGGGATTTCTTCGAACTGCAGCCCGGTTACGCCGGCAATATTGTCATCGGATTCGCCCGCATGGAGGGCACCACCGTTGGCATCGTCGCCAACCAGCCGATGGTGCTGGCCGGTTGCCTGGATATCGATTCCTCGCGCAAGGGGGCCCGCTTCGTGCGGTTCTGCGATTGCTTCAACATTCCGATCGTCACCATCGTCGACGTGCCTGGCTTCCTGCCCGGCACGGCCCAGGAGTACGGCGGCATCATCAAGCACGGCGCCAAGCTGCTGTTCGCCTACGCCGAAGCCACGGTGCCGAAGGTCACGGTGATCACCCGCAAGGCCTACGGCGGGGCCTATGACGTGATGTCGTCGAAGCATCTGCGCGGCGACGTCAACTTCGCCTGGCCGTCGGCCGAAATCGCGGTCATGGGGCCGAAGGGCGCGGTCGAGATCATCTTCCGCCAGGACATGGGCGACGCCGACAAGATCGCCGACCGGACGGAGGAATACCGTCAGCGCTTCGCCAACCCCTTCATCGCCGGCAACCGGGGCTTCATCGACGATGTCATCATGCCGCACGAGACCCGGCCCCGCATCTGCCGTTCGTTGCGCATGCTGCGCGAAAAGCAGCTCGAGAACCCATGGAAAAAGCACGCCAACATCCCGCTCTAGGCCGCGCCCTCCCCGTGGCTCTCCCCGTGGGTGTGGAATTGCGCTAGAATGACCGGCGTAACGGGATTCCCGTTGTTTGGAGGACGGATGGCGATGGTGACGCGCGCCACACGGCTGATCTTCGCAATGCTGACGGCGGCGCTCTTGCTTGCCTCGCCGGTCATGGCCGACCAGCACACGGCCAAGGCGAAAGCCGAGTCCGAGGCGAAAGCCATGGCCGAGGAAGAAGCCAAGGCCAAGGAAGAGGAAAGAGAAAAGAAGAAGGCTCGGGCAGCGGCGGCGAAGGCCGCGCGTACAGCCATCAAGGAAGGTCTGGTGGCGGCCAAGAAAGGTGATTTCGAAACGGCGCTGAAGTTGTTCGCGCCGCCGGCCAAAGATGGCAACTCGTTGGCCCAGTTGTTCATCGCCCAGATGTATCGCCACGGCGACGGCGTGCCGGTCGACGAAGAAAAGGCCCGGAAGTGGTTCCGCAAGGCCGCCGACAAGGGACTGGCCGCCGCACAGGGCGAACTCGGGCTGATCTATACCAACGGCATCGGCGTTCCCGTCGACGATTCGAAAGCCGCGCACTGGCATCGCAAGGCCGCCGACCAGGGGATGGCGGCGGCGCAGAACAACCTCGGCTATCTTTATCTGACCGGTCGCGGCGTCGAGCCCAGTGACCGTTGGGCCTACGACTGGTTCCGGTTGGCGGCTGACCAGGAATACGTTCCCGCCGTCTACAACGTCGGGTTCATGCATTCCAGCGGTCGTGGCGTCGCCGCGGACCCCAAGCAAGCGCTTCAGTGGTACCAAAAGGCCGCAGCCAAAGGTTATCCGGAAGCGCTCTACAACATCGGTGTGCTCTACTACCAGGGCCGCGGCGTGCCGCAGGATTTCGCCCAGGCCATGGACTGGTTCAAGCAGGCAGCCGCCACGGGGTATGCCTCGGCCCAGCACAACATGGGTGTCATGTTCGCCGCTGGCGAAGGTGTCGAGAAGGACCCGGCCGAAGCCGTCAAATGGTACAAGTTGGCGGCCGAACAAGGCGACACATCGGCTCAGAGCAACCTGGGCTGGATGTACGCCAAGGGACTGGGAACCGAACGCGATTTCGAAGCCGCCATGAGGTGGGCCTTGCCGGCCGCCAAGCGGGGCAGCGACAAGGCGCAAAACACGGTCGGCGTGCTGTTGGCCAACGGCCTCGGCGTGGCCAAGGACGAGCGCGCGGCCTACGCTTGGTGGCAACTGTCGGCGCGCCAGGGCAACAAGAAAGCCAAGGCCGGGATGGCACAGATCGCCAAGTCCCTGGGGCTGGCGCGCGTCCTCACCGCCAAGCGCCTGGCCGAGAAATGGTATGCCGAATATGGACTCGCCGACGAGGAGGCCCGCAACCTGCCGTCGGTACACTTCTCGGCCGATGACACGCCGCCCTACACCAGGCCGGCCATACCGCCACCAACCGTTTCGCCGGAGTTTCTGGCAGCCAGGGAGGCCTATGAACGCGGCGAGATGGCGACGGCGTTGGCGACGCTGCGCAAACTGGCGGATAAGGGCGAGACGGGTGCCCAGGTCTTCCTCGGCGACCTGCACATGGAAGGCCGCGACGTCTACAAGAACTATTCGGTCGCACGCGATTGGTTCGCCCGCGCCGCCAAGTCCGGTAACGCCAATGCCCAGTTCCGCGTCGCCACGATGTACTTCGAGGCACTCGGCGTGCCGCTCAGCCGCGTGCAGGGACGCCACTGGCTGAAGCAAGCGGCTCAGCAGGGCCATACCGAAGCCCGTCTGGCCCTGCAACGCCGCGGCATTCCATTGCCGCCGATCAAGCGTGCGGAATCCGGGAAAGACCAAAAGAAGAAGAAATCGGCCAAGGACGACAAGACTCCGGCGCCCGCCGAGACGGCGAAAAAACCTTCCTAAGCAGGGGCTTTCAGCACCCCATCGGCATGACTAGAATGCCCTCCGCAACTCTTGAGGAGGCAGGGCGCATGGCCGGCGGTTTCACCGAAGCGGATCTGATCTGGAAGAACGGCGAATTCGTCGCCTGGGCCGATGCCAACGTGCACGTGCTGTCGACGGCGGTGATGTTCGGCCTATCGGTGTTCGAAGGCATCCGCTGCTATGAGACGCCGCGCGGCCCGGCCGTGTTCCGCCTGCCCGAGCACATGAAGCGGCTGGTGAACTCGTGCCGCATCTACCGCATGGACCCGGGCTACGATGCGGATGCACTGGCCGAGGCGTCGCTTGAGGTCATCCGCCGAAACGGCCTCGGCTCGTGTTACATCCGGCCCTGCGTGATGCGGGGCTATGGCGCCACCGGCATGGATGGCGTCGGCAGCCCCATCGAAACCTACATCGCCGCCTGGCCGTGGGGCGCCTATCTGGGGGCGGAGGCGTTGGAGCAGGGCGTCGACGTCGGCGTTTCCAGCTGGCAGCGCGCCGCACCCAACACCTTCCCCGGCATGGCCAAGGCGGCCGGCCACTACAACAACGCCGCGCTGATCAAGATGGAGGCCCAGGCCAACGGCTTCGTCGAGGCCATCGCGCTGACCACCGATGGCCATGTCTCCGAGGGCTCCGGCCAGAATCTCTTCGCGGTCATCGACGGCACCGTGCTGACGCCGCCCATCGAAGGCTCGAATCTGCAGGGCGTGACCCGCAACAGTATTTTCCACATCGCCCAGGACCTGGAAATTCCCATGCGCGAGACGGTGATGCCGCGCGAAATGCTCTACGCGGCGGACGAACTGTTCTTCTCCGGCACCGCCACCGAGGTCACCCCGATCCGCTCCGTCGACCACATCCAGGTCGGCGCCGGCCGCTGCGGTCCCATCACCAAGCAAATACAGGAACGCTTCCTCGCCATCACGTCGGGCGCCACCAACGACGACCACGGCTGGCTGACGTTGGTGGGGTAGGGGCGGCCGCCGTCAGAACTGGACCCGCGTGGTCGAGGCGCCGTCGATGATCAGGTTGGTGCCGCTGATGTAGCTGGCGGCGGGGCTGGCCAGGAAGACGACGGCATTGGCCACTTCCTCCGGTCGACCCAGGCGGCCCATGGGGGAGCGTTTCACGGTGGCTTCGTAGCGTTCCGGCGCCTTCTGCTTGCGGATATCCCAGACGCCGCCTTCGAAGAAAATGGCGCCGGGTGACACGGTGTTGGCGCGGATGCCGCTGGGCCCCAGGTTGTTGCCGAGGCCGGACAGATAGTTGATCAGCGCCGCCTTCAGGCCGCCGTAGGCGCGCACGTCGCCCGTCGTGTTGATGGCGCCGGTGCTGGCGATGCCGACGATGGCCGCAGCGTCGGATGCTTCCAGGTAGGGCATCGCCGCCTCGACTGCGCGCACGGTGCCCAGCACGTCGACCTCCATACCGTTGCGCCACGCGTCCTCGTCGGCGCCGGCGCCGAGGGCGCTGGCGTTGGCGATGATGATGTCGAGCCCGCCCAGCGCCTCGGCCGTGGCCTCGATCCAGGCGCGCAGGCCGGCGCTGTCGGTGACGTCGACGACACCGCCGATAACCGTCGGTCCGATGTCCGAAAGCGCCTTCACGCCGTCGTCGACCTGATCCTGCTGGCGGGCGCAGAAGCCCACATGGCATCCTTCCGCCAACAGCAGTTCGACAGTCTTGCGACCGATGCCGCGCGTGCCGCCGGTGACGATGGCGCGTCTGCCGGTCAATCCCAGGTCCATATGATGCCTCCCGTTATTCGAGATAATCCGCTAGATCGATGTCCTCCGCCTCCTTGATGCGCTTGCGTTCGAATTCGTCCCGGCGGTCGAAGGGCTTGGTGGCGTCGGTGCAGATGCGGCCCCAGTGGTCCTTGTGGGGGTCGCGGTAGAAGGTCGGCGTGTCGGGGATGATGATGACGTCCTTGTCCGGGCGCGAGCGCGTCAGCTGCGCCCACATGACATCGTTCAAGTCGTAGATATCCACGTCCTCGTCGACCACGGTGACCATCTTTGCCCAGGTCGGCTCGGATCCGATGACGGCCAGCAGCACCTTGCGGGCGTGGCCTTCGTACTGCTGTTTGATCTTCACCACGGTGTGGAAGACGAAGGGCAGGCAAGCCACGTCGACGATTCCCGGCAGCACGTTGCTGACCCGCTCGTAGACCTTGGCGGCGACGGAAAGCTCCAGCGTCAGCACTTCTTCGGATGAGCCGGAAAGAATGCTGTGGAACACCGCGTCCGGCCGCCGGGTCACGCCCAGCACCTCGAAAACGGCGTTATCGCCGACCGGGATGGTGTAGCCCATGAATTCGCCGAAGGGGCCTTCTGGTCGCCGCTCGTTGGGTAGGAAACGGCCCTCGATGACGACCTCGGTACTCGCTGGGACCTCCAGGTCGATGTGCTTGCAGGGGCGCATGGCGAGCGGCTTGCCGGCCAGTCGGGCCGCCACTTCCAGCTCGTCGTCCTCGTAGGGCACCGGTGCCGCGGCGGCCAGGAAAACCTCGGGCGGCGGGCCGATCAGCATCGCCGCCTCCAGGTACTCGCCCTTGGCCTCCGCCAGCTCGTGATAGATGGTCAGGTGATGGGTCGGTGCCAGGCGGGCGCGAAGTTCATTGTCGCTGATGTATTGCGAGCGATGGAACGATGTGTTCGGCACGCCGGTTTCCGGATCGCGGGCGAGAAACAGCGCCGACGTGAAGTAGGGCCCGGCGTCGTCTGCGCAATAGGTGATCAGCGGCAGGTCGCTGAGCAGGCAGTCGACCAGGTCATCGGGGGTGGCCACGCTTTGTTTGAGCGGGCCGGCCGCATCGCCGCCCTGGCTCATCAACTGCGACCACCGCTGGCAGAACTCGCCGGGCGCGATGCCGAGGATTTCGGCCAGCCGTTCGCGGCTGCCGTAGATGTTGGTCAGCACAGCAAGGTCCGTGCCGGCTACGTTCTTGAACAGCAGCGTCTTGTTGCTGGTCTTCTGCACGGCCTGCGTCACTGCCGCCAATTCGTGCGCCGGATCGACCTCGCGTTCGACCACCAGCACCTCGCCGCGCTCCATCAGGGTCGCTAGATAGTCACGCATGTGCCTTGCCGCCGCAGTGGGTCCCTGGTGCTCATGGCAAGACCTTAGCCGTGGTCGGGGCATCCGCCAATGGCGCGGGGGATTGTCGTGCGCCGAGCCGCCCGTGGCTGCTATAGGCATGGGACATGAGATCGAAAGACATGGAGCCAAACACGATCGATACGGAAGTTGCCATCGTCGGCGGCGGATTGTGCGGACTGGCAACGGCGGTGCTGCTGGCCGAGGCCGGTCGCGACGTCCGCTTGATCGAGGCTCGTGATCACCTGGGTGGCCGCATCCGATCCGTTCGCGATGCTGGTGCCGGCGATTATCTAGCCGATCTCGGCCCGACCTGGATCTGGCCGTCCGAACAGCCAGTGGTCGTTCGATGGATCGGGAAAATGGACCTGGAAACTTTTGCCCAATACGAGTCGGGCAAGGCAATTCTCGATTTTCATCCGGAAAGGCAGCCGGAGGCGCACCATGTTCCGGGCCAGGCCGGCAGCGTGCGCCTGCAGGGCGGCCCGCAGGCCTTCATCGATGCGCTGGCCCGGCGGTTGGCGGACGACGCTTGCCTGACCGGCTACGCGGCAAATTCGATCACCACGAACGAAACCGGTGTCGAGATTGCCGCGGTTGGCATCGACGACCGGCGGATCATGGCCGAACAGGTGGTCATTGCAGTGCCGCCCCGGATCGCCCGGCACGCCATCGATTGGCACCCCGCCTTGCCGGCGCCACTGGCCGCTGCTCTGGACGATGTCCCCACGTGGATGGCACCCCATGCCAAGGTGGTGGCGATATATGAACGGCCATTCTGGCGCGAGGGCGGGTTGTCCGGACGCATCGCCAGCCAGGCCGGCCCCATCGTCGAGGGGCACGACCACTGCGGTCCCGACGGGACGCCGGCGGCGATCTTTGGGTTCATCGGCTGGCCGCATGATCTGAGACATCGTATCGGCGCTGATCTGGTGGAGGCCGTCCGGGATCAGCTGAAACGCTGCTTCGGTCCGGACAGCCCCGATCCCCTGGAAATTCATCTGGAGGACTGGGCGGCCGATCCCCTGGTGGCGACGCCCGCCGACCTGTCCGGTCCGATGAGCCATCCCGACGTCGCCCCTGACGTCTTGCGTCAGCCACACGCCGATGGCCGGGTCTGGTTCGCGGGCGCGGAAACGGCAACGCGCAGCCCGGGCCTGATCGAAGGCGCGTTCGATGCTGCCGAACGCATCGCCGCGTCCCTGGCATGAGTGCTGTGGCAAAGGCCGGCCGTCGGATAGAATGCCGGGCATGAGCAGCACGGCGGAAGCAATCCTGGGATCCCTCGACCGGCGCGTCGACGCCATCCTCGACGCCTGCACGGCCTGTGGGAAGTGCGCCGAGGTTTGCCCGACGCCGGGGCTGATGGACATCGTCGGCGAGGACCCGGGCGATCTCGCAACGGGAGTGCTGGACATTCTGCGTGGCGAGGCTGGACCCGAAGCGTCGCGCACCTGGGCCGCCGCGTGCTGCGGCACCGGGAACTGCCTGAGCGTCTGCGAACACGGCATCAATCCGCGGTTCATGCTGAACATGGCGCGCCGGGCCATGACCCGCGATAAGCCCGAAGACGATCGCCGGGACACTGGCAAGGCGGCCTTCAAGACCATGAGCCGCGCCGTCCGCGTCATCTCGCGCCTGCAATTGCCACCTGCGCTGATGGAACGGCTCAGCCCGTCGTCGCATCCGGAGCGGGCGAGCCCGCCGGAGGTCATCTTCTACACCGGCTGCAACATGCTGAAGACGCCGCACATCGGCCTCATCTGCCTCGACATTCTCGACCGGCTGGGTGTTGCCTATGAGGTCTACGGCGGGCCGTCGAACTGCTGCGGCATCCTGCAGTACCGGCCCGGTGACACCGCGAACGCCGGCCGCCAGGCGGCCCGCACCATCGAACGCTTCGCCGGCACGGGGGCCTCGGATGTGCTGTCCTGGTGCCCGACCTGCCAGATTCAATTCGGCGAGACCCTGGCCGCCGAACCCTTCGATATCCGCATGTTCCCGGTCTACTTGGCGGAACGGCTGAACGACTTGCGCCCGATGATGACCGGCCGAGTGGAGAGGCGCGTGGCCTTGCACGAGTATCCGGGCTCTCCTGGGGTGACGGAAAGCGTCGTGGCGCTGCTTTCGGCCATTCCGGGCATCGAGGTCGTGGACCTGGGCATTGACGGCATCGGCTACCACATGACCTCGCTGATCACCGTGCCGGAGACCCTGAAACACCATGTCGCGGAGACGCTGCGCAAAGCCGAGGCGGCGGGCGTGACGACCCTCGCCGGCATCTATCACGGCGATCATCGGGAACTGGTCTCGCATCAGAGCCAATGGCCGTTCGACATCGTCAATTACATGGAACTGATCGGCGAGAGCATGGGCATCCGGCACGAAGACGTCTTCAAGCGCATGAAGCTGATGCGGGACGCCGACGCCATCCTGGCCGAGGCGGCGCCGCTGATCGAGGCCCACGGCCTGGACCCGGAAGAGGTCCGTGACGTGGTCATCAGCGATATCGTCGGTGGCAACATGCTGCCACTCGAGCGCGCGCACCATCCCGCCGCCGAAGGGGACTGACATGGACGGTTCGAACTTGGGCGCGCCCCAGCGCGACGCCATCGATTACGTGGAACGCAACAAACAGGCCGTGGCCGACCTGAACGACGCCATCTTCCACTTCGCCGAACCAGGCATGCAGGAGATCGAAACGTCGAAGCTGATGTGCGAATTGCTGGCCGAGGCCGGGTTCGAGGTCGAGACCGGTATTTCCGGATTCCCGACTGGGTTTCTCGCCACCTGCGGATCGGGCGAGCCGGTCATCGCCATGCACACCGAGTACGACGCCAACCCCAACAACTCACAAGCCCCCGGCGTGGCCGAGCGCAGCGAGATCGTCGAAGGCGGCCCCGGTCATTGCGAGGGCCACAACGCCAACGCCGCCGCCATGGTCGCCGCCGCCCGCGCGGTCAAGAAGGCTATGGAGGAGCATGGCCTCGGGGGCACGCTGAAGGTCTTCGGCGCGCCCGCCGAGGAACTGCTGCTGGCCCGGCCCTACTACGTGCGTGACGGCTACTTCGACGATGTGGACGTGGCTTTCCATGACCACATCTGGGGCGAGTTCTCGACCGAATACGGCCAGATCCAGATCGCCGCCGTATCGGCCGAGTTCACCTTCCATGGCGAGACCGCGCACGCCGGCCTCAGCCCATGGAAGGGCAGGGACGCGCTGGATGCCGTGGTGCTGATGGACATGGGCCTGGCCCAGTTCCGCGAACACCTGGAGCCGACGACGCGCCTGCACCGGGTCATCACCGACGGCGGCGTGCAGCCCAACGTCATTCCTGACCGGGCCAGCGTGTGGTGGTATTTCCGCGACCCGGACGCTGACAAGGCGCGGGGCCTGTTCGATCAGGCCACGAAGATCGCCGAAGGTGCGGCGCTGATGACCAACACCGAGGTCGAGGTCGAGGTGAAAAGTGCCGTCTGGCCGGTGCGCGCCAACCAGACCTTGGCCGAGGCGGTGCAACGTAATATCGAGGCCGTCGGCATGCCCGAATGGACGGACGAGGAGCAGGCGCTGGCGCGCGCGACGCAGGAAGCGGGCGGCGTCGAGGCATCGGGGTTGCGACCGGCCGCGACGCCGCTCACGGGTCCGTCCAAGATGATCTTCGCCTCCAACGACTGCGGCGATGTCAGCTGGAAGGTGCCGATGGCCAGGCTCTGGTTTCCCGGCAACATCCCGAACATCGCCTATCACCACTGGTCCGCCGGCGTGGCCCTGGCCACCTCCATCGCCCACAAGGGCGCCGTCGCTGGTGCCAAGGCGCTGGCCGCGTCGGTCCTCGATTGCTTCACCGATCCGACGCTGGTCGTGCGCGCGAACGAAAAACACATCGAGGAACTGGACGGTCGCGAATACCGCTCACTGCTGCCCGAAGGCCAGGTACCGCCCACCGACACGAACGCGGCGCTGATGGACCGCTACCGGGACCGGTTGGCGGAACACTATCCGGCGAAGCGGCCCGAGTTCAAATAGACCGGCCCGCCAGGCTTGTTCAGACCTGCTCCACGTCGATGTCGTGGGCGCGTTTGCCGTAATGGTCACGCAGGTCCGCGCCGGCACATGGTGACGCTCCCTTGGCCTTCTTCCGCCGGCTCCGCTTCGGCTTCGCCACCGGCGCGGGCGCGTCATCTTCGGCCCGCTGCAAGTGCGTGAGCTGGCGGAACAGGTCGTTCTGCTGGTCGAGCAGGCGCATGGTGTTCCGGGTCATCAGGCACGCCATTGCGCTCGTCGCCTTGAGCCAGGCCTTCTGGAATTCGAGCGTCGTCTTATAGAGGTCATGCATCACACATCCTCCGTTCCTGAACTGGGCTCGTGATGGGAATCTACCCAGTTTCGGCTGGGAACGCGTTGATCTCTGTCAAATGTCGAGTGCCAATAGCACCGCGTCGCCGGTGAAGTGGATCAGTGGATGTGGCACGATCGGCCGCCGCATGATCTCGCGGTAGCCAAGCCGCGCGTAGAGCGCGGCGGCGCCGGTGTTCTGTTCGAACACGATGAGGCTGACCGCCGGCAGGCCGAGGTCGCGAGCCTGGCGCCGGGCGGCCGTCAACAGCCGGGTGCCGATGCCCTGGCCGCGGGCTGCCGGCTTCACCGCGACACCGGAGACATAGAGGCTCGGTACCAGTTCCAACACCGCATAAGGCGCCAGCACGGGATCGATATCTTCGCCGAGTTCATCGGCGGCGCGGTTCGCGGCGGTGGCGTCGGGGTCCGACCACATGCCCCAGGCGTGGAGCATGCCGACGGTGGCATCGCCGCGTTTCGCAAGGGTGCAGTTCTGGAAGGAGAATTCGGTGTTCTCGCGAGCGTAGCGGCGGGCACCCACCTCAACGAGTTCGAGGCCGGCGTATTCACGCGTTTCCGCCAGGCCCTGCCAGACATAATCGGCTACGCCGTCCGACGACATTTGGAACAGGTGGGCGATATCGAGTGCATCGGAGGCCGTGGCCGGTCTGAGCGAGACGGAGGCGGTGGTGGTCACGACGCCCGGTCGACACCCTGATAGAATGCTGGGTCCCGGGTGCGGGCGATCTCGTCATGCAACGCCAGGGCGGCGGCATCGAACGGCGCCACGGGGCGCGCCACCGGATGCCAATTGCCATGCCGGTCCTCGCCGCGCACCAACAACGCGTAGTCCCGATCGGCCACGGTTTGCTTCATGGCCGGCGTGACGTAGCGGATGGCGAGGCCGATGCGGCGGCTGCGCGACTGGTTGGGGCCCGAGGCGTGGAACATGCGGCCGTGGTGCAGCGACATCTGGCCCGGCTTCAGCGCCACCACCACCGCGTCCTTCTCGTCGACATCCACCGCCAGTTCCTGGCCGCGGGACAGCAGGTTGGCGTCGTCGGAGGTATCAGTGTGTCCGACGTCGCCCAGAAGGTGCGAGCCGGCGACGAAGCGCATGGCGCCGTTGGCCTTGGTCACCGGCGTCAGCGCCAGCCAGGCGGTGGCCTCGTCGACGCCATCCAGGCCCCAGTAGTGCAGGTCCTGGTGCCAACTCACGTGGTCGGCGGTGTTCGACTCCTTGATGAACAACGAACAGCCCCAAACCATCAGGTCCGGCCCCAGTACCGCTTCGGCGGCGTCGAGGATCGTCGGGTGCTGCACCAGATCATGGAGCGCCGGCAGCACGAGGTGCACGTCCGCGCGCAGGTAACTCGCCGAGAAACGGTTCACCGGCACGTGGGCGGGCGGGTTCTGCTCCGCCCGCTCGACCTCGGCCCGCACCGCGGTGACTTCGTCCGCGTCCAGCACGTCGAGCGGGAACACGTAGCCATCGCGGGCGTAGGCTTCGGTGATGAAGGCGGCATCGACCATGGGGAAATTCTAACCTGCTCACCGCCTGGCAAACGACAAATCGCGACGGCGGACGTTCTAGTGGCGACGCGCCGTCATTCCGGCGGCGGTTCGGCCCCGGTCTGGCTGGCGATCAGGCCGTAGTGTTCGATGCGGCGATGGCGGGCGAAGTCGAAGGTTGTTTCCTTCAGAAACTTGCAGGCATCCAGGTCGCAGTCATGGATGATGACCTCGTCTTCCTCGGTCTCGGCGCGAGCGACGATGATGCCGTCGGGGCTGATGATGCAAGTGCCGCCGAACAGGTGCTGGCCGTCCTCCACGCCGCACTTGGCGACGCCGACCACCCAGGTGGCGTTCTGGTAGGCGCCGGCGGTCATCGACAGGTCCGAGTAGTGCATGCGCAGGTCGAGCGCCTCGTCGGGGTTGGCGGCGTGCACCGAGGGTGTGTTGTAGCCGAGCATCACCAGTTCCACGCCCTGCAGGCCCATCACCCGGTAGACCTCGGGCCAGCGCCGGTCGTTGCAGATGCACATGCCCATGATGCCGTCCATGGTGCGCCAGACGGGAAAACCGATATCGCCGGGCAGGAAATAGCGTTTCTCCAGGTGCTGGAAGCTATGGTCAGGCTGGTTCTCGGCATAGCCCGGCAGGTGCACCTTGCGGTACTTGCCAACGATGGCGCCGGTCTTGTCGACCAGGATGGAGGTGTTGAAGTGCTGGCCGTCGGGCGTCAGTTCGGCATAGCCAAGGTTGAAGCCGATTTCATTTTCGGCCGCGTAGTCGAACAGCGGCTGCGTCGCCGCGTTGGGCATCTCGGTCTCGAACCAATGGTCCATGTCGGCCGGGTCTTCGGCGTAGTCGCGCGGGAAGAAGGTGGTCAGCGCCAGTTCGGTGAAGACGACGATGTCGGCACCACCGGCCTTGGCGTCCTGCATCATCTTGAGCAGGCGGGCGACGGTGGCCTGGCGGCCCTCGTCGGGTTGAATCGGGCCGGACTGCGCGGCGGCGACGCGAACGATACGGGTCATGGGGGGCTGTTTCCGGGGCTGTTGGGATAACGATTGATGCGCCGAGCATAAGCGCTCGCGGAGGCCACGACCAGACCTCCGATCATGCTATGGTAACCCGTATGACGGCCGACCAACACGACCCGGAAATGGACCGCCTGCGCCACCGACTGCGCGGCTTCGGCATACACATGGCCGTCTACGTCGTCGCCATGATCGTGTTGGTGCCGGTCAACTTGATGATGTTGCCGGAAACCATCTGGTTCCCGTTCCCGATGGTTGGCTGGGGATGTTTTCTGGCCATCCACGTGGCCTATGTCATGGGCTTGTTCGACCGGTCGGCCGACGGCACCGGGAAGGGGTGATCGGGAATGGTTGAGACTCGAGCCATTGAATGGAGCACCCGGCGGACCCTCCTGGTCGTCGCCCTGATCGGCGTCCTCTCCATGTCCGTTTGGCATTATTTGAAGCCTCGCCATACGCCGGGTCGCTTGGTGCGCCAGCCGCTGGCCGAACTGCAGGCCTTCAACATCACCCGTGAAGGCGTCGTCTACCAGCCCGCGCGCGAGCATTGGGCGGGCCTGTTGACGCATCTTGGCGGCCTCAGTGATGCCTACGATACCTGGGAACCGGCGCGCGGTGGCAACTCCAGGCAGGTCGCGTGTATCGAAATGGACTGGCAGAAAAGAGGCCGCGTGTGGCTTCGCTTGATGGCCAGTGATCGGGTCGAGGGTTGGACCTTCGCCTGGCTCGAAACACCACGTGACGACGACGGCATCGACAACCACGGCGGCCCCTATGATGGTCGGGCGATGACGGCCTGGCTCGATGCACTGCTCGTGGACGATGCGGCCGTTGCTCCCCAGCGACCCGGTTTCGGCTGCCGTTAGGTTTCTGGCCGGTCAGTGTCGTCGCTTTCCCTGCCCCCGGCTTCGGCGGGGTCGAAATTGCGCGGCGGCCGCGCCACCACCTTCTTTGCCGCGAACAGCGGCAGGAAAACGATGATGACGGCGGCGATGGCCGGCGTGATGCCGGGCGGCACGCCGCCTTGGAAGAATGAGAACACGAACATCATCGAAAACACCAACACAAGGCCGCCGCCGAACCAGACGCCATAAAAAATCAGGGCGGCGGGAATGAAGCGGCGGGCCGGGTGTCGGTACTTGTCCGCCAGGGCGGCGAGTCCCAACAGCATGACGCCGAGGATCACCGCCGGACCGAGGATGTCATCGACAAAGTTCATGGCACCATTTCCGGTAACCACGCACATTCTAACCCGAATAGGCCCTGGAAAGTTAGTGGCCAGGTACTAGGCGGGCCCGGCGGCCTCCCGCCCGGCGCGGCGGCCGCCGATGAAGCATTCCGCCAGGTTGCCGCCGGACATGTAGAGATGGCCGAACAGGCTGCCCAACTCGCCGGCGGCGTAGAGACCGGGGATCGGCGTGCCGTCCGGCGTCAGGACGCGCTGTCGATCGTCGTGCACCGGCCCGCCCTGGGTATTGGCGCAAAGCGGCCACAACTGACCGAAGGTAAAGGGAGGCGTTTCCAGCGGCATCATGGTGTCGGCGAGGCGGCCGTGGTCGCGGTCGCGGCCCGTGTGGCAGAACTCGTTCCAGCGCTCGATGGTCTCTGCCAGGATGTCGGTGTCGGCGCCCATGGCGGCGGCCATGTCCTCAATGCTGTCGGCCTGGCTCAGGAAGCCGGCTTCGATTTCCAGCAGGTTGTCATCCGACCAGCCGAGGGATTGCGCCGGGTCGTTGTAGGTCGGGAAGCCGAGCGGACCGCGCTCGCGCCCGGTCTCGTCGACAATCAGCCAGGACGGGATGCGCGGATAGCCCGGCAGCGACGCATCGTACGTGGCCATGGCCCGGTGGCCGGTGTCCTGCAGGTAGGGCGGGTATTCGTTCATGTAGCGCCGGCCCATCTGGTCGACCACGATCCAGGGCATGCGGGCATCGTCGTAGCCGGCGAAGAAGCCCTGGATTTCGGCCTCCGCCCCGTCGGCGCCAGGAATCCAATCAGGCAGCCGGGTCAGCCGGATGCCGTAGGGATAGCTGGCCGGGTCCGGATGCCGGAAGCCGTAGGTGCCGTGGTAGTGCCACATGTGCCAGAGTGCCGCTCCGCACCCCGTCGCCATGGTGATGCCGTCGCCGGTGTTGCCGAGAAAGGCGCCCGGCAGCACGGGCTTTTCCTGCCAGTACTGGGCTTGCATGGCGGCATCAGCCTCGAAGCCGCCGGTGGCCAGGACGATGCCGCCTCGGGCGCGGATGCGCCGACCGCCAGCCTCGATGCCCTCGACCGCACCCGACGGACCGCGGCAAAGCCTTTCGGCGGCCGTCCCCAGACGGACCTCAATACCGCGCCGCGCCACGTTGTCCATCATCACCTTGAACAGCCGGGTGCCGCCGCGCAGCCCGCGTCCCCAGGTGAAATCCCGCTCCGGATCGAACCCCGGGATGTCCTTGACGGTGACGAAGCCGAAGCTGTCGCCGCCGGCGAAGGGATAGTTGGCGGCGACCCAGTTCACCCGAACATCGGCATCGTTGACCGTCGCCAGATCACGGATGAAGCCTTCGATACCGGTCATGTCCTCCGCTAGTTGGCGGAGCAGCGGTTCCGGCGTGGTGCCGGCGTTGGTTTCCACCAGATACCGGAGACTGGCTTCGGCGTTGCGGGATACACGCACGCCGCCGGCCGAACAGATGGAGATGCCGCCGGGATCGGGCATCTTCTCCAGCAGCAGGACGCGAGCCCCGGCATCATGCGCCGCCACCGCCGCCGCCGATCCGGCAAACCCGTAGCCGACGCAGACCACGTCGAACTCATCGTCCCAGGCTTCATCCTCGGCGGTCATGGGCGCATCCTCCGCCGCGCATTAAGCGGGCGTTGACCACGGGCCGTAAAGACCCAAAATGTCGGTCATGGATGTTGCTGAACTGATTATCCGCCCCATCAGCGGTGCTCTCGGCGCCGAGGTGCGCGGCGTCGACCTGGGCGCTCTCGACGACGCTACGTTCGGTCTGGTCCAAGCGGCCTGGCTTGAACACCTAGTGCTGTTTTTCCCAGAACAAGACATCACGCCCGACCAGCAACTGGCCTTCGCCCGCCGCTTCGGCGAGATGCATCGCCATCCCTTCATGAAGGGCATGGCGGACCATCCGGATATCCTGGAGATCATCAAGACCGAGGACGACACCCACACCTTCGGCTCGGTCTGGCACACGGACCAGATGTTCAACCCGGAACCGGCCAAGGCGACCATGCTCTACGCCAAGGAAACGCCGGCCGCCGGCGGCGATACGCTGTTCGCCAACGGCTACCTGGCCTACGACGCACTGTCGGACGCCATGAAGGAGATGCTGGCCGGCGTCAGGACCTTCAGCGTCGGCGACAAGTTCAAGCGTAGCGGCGGCATCGGCCGGCGCGAGCATTACCAGGGCAATCCTGATATGGCGGCCATGGTGCAGGACCCGGGCAACCAGATCACCGAGGCCTCGCATCCGTTGATCCGCACCCACCCGGAGACCGGACGCAAGTCGCTCTACATCGGCAGCCACGTGCAGACGCTGGACGGCTTCCACGAGGCCGAGGCGGAGCCCATCCTGAGTTATCTCCGACAGCACGCGGTGCGGCCGGAATTCACCTGCCGCTTTCGCTGGTCGCCGGGCGCGCTGGCGCTCTGGGACAATCGCTGCGTTCAGCACCACGCTATCGCCGACTACGCCGGCCAGCGCCGCCGCATGCACCGCATCACCATCGCCGGCGACGCGCCGTATTAGCCCGTCTTAACCGCGGGTCTTGGTGGTGACGCGGCCCTTGTTGAAGGTCATCTCAAAACCGTTCAGCGTTTCCGGTGCGCCGACCCAGGCGTAGGCCAGCAGCACCGGCTCGCGGTCCGGCGTGGTGATGGCGTGTTCGCGGCCGGCCTGGGTGAGGATCATGGAGCCGGGCAGGTAGACGCCGGCGTGGTTTTCCGAAACGGCGCCGCTGAGGCAGAGGTAGGACTCGGCGATGTCGTCGTGGCTGTGGGCCGGATAGGTGCATTTGGGCGCGAACAGCACCAGGCCCAGAATGAGGTCATTGCAGACGATCGGGCCGCGCGGGCCGAGCAGTTCCGCGTAGGCGTATTTTTTCTCCAGGCTTTTCGGCATCTTGTCGTAGCCGTACTGCCAGGTCAGGCGGTCCGTGATCTTGGCTAGCGCGCGCACGAAGGCGTGGGTGCGTTCGCCCTCGCCATTGTCCAGGGCGCGGCTGAGATGGGCGCACACGGGCTTGGCCTCGGGTACCGCCAACAGGATTTCCGGATCGGCCGCCATGGCCCGCGAAATCCTCCCCTGCACCTCGCGCAGGTGGCGGCGAATTTCGGCGCTGCCGCCGGCCGAGCCGAACCGGTAAGCGTGGTAGAACTCCTGCAGCACGTAGTACCAGTCGGGATGCTCGGAAAGGCGGGCGGCGTCGGTTGCGCTCGGGGAGGACATGGCGTTGGTCCGGTTCAGGCGGTCTCGGGTGGGCGTCCGTAATCTTCCTCTTGCGTGTTGTCAATCCAGCGGTCGCCACCCATCACCGCGCGGCATATGATCGGCGGGTTCAGAGGAAGGAAAACCAATGACCACGGAACAGAGACTGCTGCCGACCTCGCTGGTCGGTTCCTACGCGCAGCCCAACTGGCTGATCGACCGCGAGAAGCTGGGCGGGCGATTGCCGCCCCGGACGCGGGCGGCGGAACTCTGGCGCGTCGCGCCGGAACTGCTCGAGGAAGCCCAGAACGACGCCACGGTGCTTGCCATCCGTGAACAGGAAATGGCGGGTCTCGACATCATCACGGACGGCGAAATTCGCAGGGAAAGCTATTCCAACCGTTTCGCCACGGCGTTGGAAGGCGTCGACCTGGACAATCCCGGAACGGCCCTCGATCGGACCGGACATCCTAATCCGGTGCCTCGCATCTCCGGCCGCATCCGCCGCAAGCATCCGGTGGAGGTGGAGGACGTCCGGTTCCTGCGCGCCCACACGGACCGGCGCATCAAGATCACCGTGCCCGGCCCCTTCACCATGTCGCAGCAGGCGCAGAACGAGCACTACGACAGCGATGCGGAGTTGGCCATGGATTTCGCCGTCGCCGTCAACGAGGAAGCCAAGGACCTGTTCGCCGCTGGCGCCGACATCGTGCAGTTCGACGAGCCCTACATGCAGGCCCGACCGGAGAATGCACGGGACTATGGCCTGCAAGCGCTGAACAGGGCGCTCGAGGGGTTGAACGGCGAGACGGCGGTGCACATCTGTTTCGGGTACGCGGCTCTGCAGCACGATCGGCCGGAAGGCTATTCGTTTCTGCCCGAGCTTTCGGGCTGCACGGCCCACGGTATTTCCATCGAGACCGCGCAGTCGGGCCTCGATTGTTCGGTGCTGGGGACCCTGCCCGAAAAGAAGATTATCCTCGGCGTGCTGGACCTGGCGGACATGAACGTTGAAACGCCGGAAACGGTGGCCGGCCGCATCCGCCGCGCCCTGCCGCATTGCCCGGCCGAACGCATCATCGTCGCCCCCGACTGCGGCCTCAAATACCTGCCGCGCGACGTCGCCTTCGGCAAGATGAAGGCCATGGCCGACGGTGCGGCCTTGGTGCGCGCCGAGCTAGGCTGAATCTATCGCAAAAGAAACTCAGGCGTCGGAGGGAAGCGGCATGAAAATCGGATTCATCGGGCTTGGCACCATGGGCGGTCGCATCGCCTTGAACGCCATCAAGGGAGGCGCATCGTTGGTCGTGCACGACCTCGATCCCGCGGCCGCGGCGCCGCACCTGGCGGCCGGGGCGACGTGGGCCGAGACGGCGCGCGACGTGGCCGCCGAGGCCGGCGTCGTGTTCACCTCGCTGCCCGGACCGCCCGAGGTCGAGGCCGTGGCGTTGGGCGAGGACGGACTGCTCTCGGGACTGGGGGAGGGGGCCGCCTGGTTCGACCTGACGACCAATTCGCCGACGCTGATGCGCCAGCTACACGGTGTCTTCGCAGAGCGCGGCGTTCAAGTGCTGGACGCGCCCGTATCTGGCGGGCCGGCGGGGGCGGAAAGCGGCCGTATGGCTATCTGGATCGGCGGTGACGAGGCCACCTTCGATGCCCACAAGTCGTTGCTCGACACCATGGGTGACGCGGCGCGCTATGTCGGCCCCATCGGCGCCGGCTCCATCGCCAAGCTGGTGCATAACTTGTCGAGCTACATGGTGCAGACCGCACTGGCCGAGAGTTTCACCATGGGCGTGAAGGCGGGGCTGGAGCCGGATGCGCTGTGGGAGGCCGTGCGCCAGGGGGCGGCCGGCCGCCAGCGTACCTTCGACGGCTTGGCCCGCGGCTTCATGCCCAACACCTACGATCCGCCCAACTTCGCCCTCAAGCTGGCGCGCAAGGATGTGGCGTTGGCTTGCCAATTGGGCCGCGAATTTGAAGTTCCGATGAAACTCGCCCACACCACGTTGGCCGAGATGACCGAAGCCATGAACCGGGGCTGGGGCCATCGGGATTCGCGCGTCGCCATGCTGCTGCAGTGCGAGCGTGCCGGCGTCGAGATTGATGTCGACGACGCCCGGGTGCATGAAATCCTGGAGTCCGACCCCTGATCCCGGATCAGCGGAGCGCCCAGGTCTTACCAACCGCCGCCAGGCCAAGCAGTGTCGTCTCCGCGGCGAATGCCGGGCGCGGAACGATGATCATGGAGCCGTTGGCCGCGCTCGCTTGGGGTGCCGGCAGATTGGCAATCCACAGAGCGGCGGGCGGCTTTCGAGCGCCGGTATCGGCTGGCCTTGTCCTCCCTCCGGTGCGTGGCATCCGGAGTTGCGGGTTACAGGGGCCTTAGGCTGATTTCTTGGTGCTCTTTTGGGCTTTTTCGGCAGCCGCCTTATCGGCGGCTTCCTTATCGGCGGCTTCCTTGGCCAGTCGAAGCGCGCGCAAGCGGGCGGTTTTTTCGGACGCGGCCAGTTTCGCCAGTTCTTTTTCCTTAAGGACTTCCTTGTCCTTTTTCTGCGTGGCCGTGAACAACGCCTCGGCCTTTGATCTTCCGGCAGCGCGTGATGATGCCGATCTCCGCATGTTGGGATTCCTCCGTCTGGTCGCCGGGCGTTGGCGGCGGACAATCGCCCCCGGCTGGTGCCGGGGGCGTGTCACATTGTCAGTCGACGACGGAGAGATTCTCGGCCGAGGACTTGCCGTTCTGACCAGGCTGCAGGTCAAAGGTGACCTTCTGCCCTTCGGCCAGCGACGACAGGCCGGCGCGCTCGACGGCGGAGATGTGGACGAAGGCGTCCTTCGAGCCGTCTTCGGGCTCGATGAAGCCATAACCCTTCGCCGCGTTGAACCATTTAACAGTACCAGTAGCCATAGTTATTTCCTTCGATGGGAAGTTAGTGCCGCGGGTCACACCATGTGACGGCGCGGTAAGCTCAACGTCCACATTGTCGGGAGATAGCTAGATAATCGGCGAACCGGTTATAAAGGTCGCACCGAGCGAATGTATCACGTCTGACGTACACATAGGCTTTTACCGGCGGATGTCAATGCATGTGAACGAAAAGCGACCGACACGTGCATCGGAGGCCGGCCACTTCAGGCCGTCAATTCAGGCCGACAATTCGGGGATGATCCAGAGCGGCGAGGCGCCGCGCGCCACCCGCTGCACGTTGTCGAAGGCGTTGCGGACCCGTGCCGCGTTGCTGTCCAGCGTCGGCCCCGCCACGTGGGGGGTCAGGATGACATTGGAAAGCGCGAACAGCGGATTGTCGGCCTCGGGGGGTTCTGGGTCGAACACGTCAAGGCCGGCCCCGGCGATGCCGCCCGTGCTCAGGGCCTCGACCAGTGCCGCCTCGTCGATTAACGGCCCGCGGCCGGTATTGACGATGATGGCTGTCGGTTTCATCTCGTCCAGTTCCGGCTTGCCGATGATGTGATGGGTGGCGTCGTTGAGCGGCATGTGCAGGCTGATGACGTCGGCCTCGCGCACCAATTCGCGCAGCAGGCGGAAGCGCACGCCGAGCGCATCCTCGTCGGCTTCGCTCAGCCGCATGACGTCGAAATACACCACCCGCATGCCGAAGGCCTTGGCCAGGCGCGCCGTCTTTTTGCCGATGGCGCCGAAACCGACGATGCCGAGGGTCTTGTCGCGAAGTTCGTACAATTCCGGCGCGTCGTTGCCACGCCAGTTGCCGGCGACCACGCTGGCATGCTGGCGAACCAGGCCGCGCGAGACGGCGAGCATCAGCATTACCGCGTGCTCGGACACCGCCACTGAATTGGCACCGCCGTTGTTGGCGATGGGGATGCCGGCCTTGCGGGCGGCGGCGATATCGGCGCGATCGTAGCCGGCGCTCAGCAGCTGGATCAGCTTCAGATGGGGAGACGTCCGGTAGAGCTCGTCGTCGACCAGCCTGTCGACGAAACCGACCAGGTATTCGGCCTCGGCCATGGCGTCGGAGAAGGCCGGGCTGGGGGCCTCGGCGACGACCAGTTCGAACCCGGTCGGCAGCATCTCGCGCGCGGTATCGGCGGCGGCCGGAAACGGCGTGACGAATACGATCTTCGAGCCCATGTGCTGTCCTCCCCATCGTGGCGGCCACAATGGACGACGGACGGACCGGAAAGGCAAGCCCCGGTGGCCTGTCACATTGGTAGGGATTGAGGTTGGCACCCGAAGCCGGCTACCTTCGTCGGATGCCGAAGGATTCCACCCCCGAGCCGACTGATATCGAAGCCGCCGCCGGCTGGTTGGCCAGCTTCGACGCGGCGTTGGCCGCCGGCGATACCGCTACCGCGGCCAGCCTGTTCCACGCCGACGGCCACTGGCGGGATGTGCTGGCGCTGACCTGGCATATCGAGACCATGGACGGGCGCCAGGCCATTGCCGACAGGTTGGCGGCGGTTGCGGAAACGGCCGGGCCGACGGATTTCCGCCTCGCCGAGGGCCGCACGCCGCCACGGCGGGTAACGCGGGCCGGCACGGAATGCCTGGAAGCGCTGATCCAGTTCACCGCGAAGGTCGGGGTGGGCGCCGGCGCCTTGCGGCTGACGCCGGGCGACGACGGCACGTTGAAGGCCTGGACGCTCTCGACCACGTTGGAGGACTTGCACGACCACAAGGTGCGACTGAGCGAGGCGCGGGCGGGCGGCGATGCCTTCAAGCGCGAATGGGGCGGCGACAACTGGCTGGACATCCGCGAGCAGGCCCGCGCCTACGCCGACCGCGACCCGGTGGTGCTGGTCGTCGGCGGCGGCCAGGCGGGGCTGGCCATGGCGGCGCGCCTCACACACCTCGGCGTCGATACCCTGATCGTCGACGCCAATCCACGCATCGGCGACAACTGGCGCCGGCGCTACCACTCGTTGGTTCTGCACAACGAGGTCTACGTCAACCACATGCCCTTCATGAAGTTCCCGCCGACCTGGCCGACCTACATCCCGAAGGATCTGTTGGCCAACTGGTTCGAGGCCTATGTGGAGGCGCTGGAGCTGAATTATTGGACGTCCACCAGGCTGCAATCCGGCAGCTATGATGACGCCGCCGGTTGCTGGACCGTCACCCTGGAACGGGACGGCGGCGAGGTCCGCACCATGCGGCCGCGCCACATCATCATGGCGACCGGCGTCAGCGCCATTCCCATCGTGCCCGATGACCTGCCCGGCCTGACGGATTTCGCCGGCACCGTGATGCACTCCGGATCCTATACCGACGGCCAGGCCTGGAAGGGCGCCAGGGCGTTGGTGCTGGGCACCGGCAACAGCGGCCACGACGTGGCCCAGGACCTGGAGGCCAGCGGTGCCGACGTCACCATGATCCAGCGCGCCTCCACCCACATCGTCAGCCTGGCCGAGGCGCAGAAACCCTACGGCCTCTACTTCGAAGGCCCGCCCATGGAGGATTGCGACATCCTGGCGGCCTCGTTCCCGTTCCCGGTGCTGAAGCGCGGCTACCAGGTCCTGACCCAGGCATCCAAGGAAGTGGACAGGGATCTGCACGAGGGACTGGCCCAGCGCGGCTTCAAGCTCAACGACGGCGTCGACGATTGCGGCTTCCAGATGAGCTACATGCAGCGCGGCGGCGGCTACTATTTCGACGTTGGCTGTTCGGGCCTGATCGCCGACGGCCGCATCGGGCTGATGCAATACGACGATATCGAAAGTTTCACCGCCGAAGGCCTGCGCATGAACGACGGCACGACCAAGGCCGCCGACCTGCTGGTGCTGGCCACCGGTTTCAAGAACATGCAGGACACCACCCGGGTGTTGCTGGGGGACGCGGTGGCCGACCGGGTCGGACCGGTCTGGGGCTTCGGCGACGACGGTGAGTTGCGCAACATGTTCAAGCGCACGGCCCAGGCTGGCCTCTGGTACATCTCCGGCAGTCTCGCCCAGTGCCGCATCTACTCGCGCTACATGGCGCTCCAGATCAAAGCCTGCGAGGAGGGCCTGCTGGCGCTCACGCGGACCTAGGTGTTCGGCCGGAACCCGACCAGCGTGACGTCGTCCCGGCGCACCTGGTCACCCTGATAGTCGGCGAATGCTTGGAGCACGTGGGCCGCACGTGTTTCCATCTTCTTGGCGCGGCTTTCCACAATCGCCGCCTGCGCCCGCCGCTTGCCAAAGGCACGCCCTTTGGGTCCGCCGACCTGGTCGATGATTCCATCGGTGACGATATAGAACGCCATGGCGTCACCCAGGGGGACGCTGTGGTTGGTGAAGGCGCGGGTGGCGTCGGTGCGACGATAGCCGATGCCGGCCTTGTCGCCCTTCACCACCTCGATCATTTCATCCGCCACGCACCAGAGTTCAAACCGGGCGCCGGCATAGATCAGGTCCGCGGCCCCTGGTCGAAGCAGGCAGAGACCGCATTCGAATCCGTCATCGGATTCCCCGTCGTCGCCCTCCTGGCCCAGCGTGGTTTTCACCAATTGATTGACGCGGGTGAGCAGCCGAGCCGGGTCGCCCTCCGGAATCTCGATCAGCGCCTGGTCCAGCGCCCCCGTGGCGATCATGGTCATGAAGGCGCCGGGCACGCCATGCCCGGTGCAATCGATGACCGCCAGCAAGGTTCCGCCAGTACATTGGCGGAGCAAATAGATATCGCCACCCACCACGTCCTTTGGCTCCCACACGGCGCAATGCTCCCCGAAAGCGGCCGACATTTCGGCCGCGGACGGAAGGACCGAGCGCTGGATACGGCTGGCGTACTGGATGCTCTCGTGGATCAGCGACATGGCGTCGGCGATGATCCGTTCCGATTGTTTGCGTTCGGTGATGTCGGAAATGATCATAACCAACCCGCCGGACGGAACGGGGCTTCGTTTCATCTCGACAGCGGAGCCGTCGGGTCTCGTTCTCTCGATGGTGTACCGCTCGACGTTACGCGCCCGGTCCATCGTTTCGGCGGCAAGCTGTTCGGGATCGCCGTCACCGTAGATTCCACGCTCGGCGTTGTACCTGAAGAAACCCAGCAATGGCGTGCCGATCCCGTATTCGCCGTCCGGAAATTTCATGATCTCCCGGAACTTGGTGTTGTAGGCCGAGAATTTGAAATCCTGGTCGACCATGTAGATGGCCTGGTCCATGCTTTCGAGGATGGTCTCGCTGAGTTCCTTCTGTCTCGCGGTCTCCTCCTCGGCACGCTTGCGTTCGGTGATATCGGTGCCGACGGAAATCACGTATCCGTCTTCGATCGGTTTGCGTTGCAAATGGATGTAGCGACCGTCGGGGGTCTTGTCTTCGAACGTCGTACTTGTCTTGCTTTTGTACGACTCAATCCGTGTCGTGACGATTTCCTCGATATCACCTTCACCGCCGAGCAGATCGCCTTGGGCTTCCTGTCGAACAATCTCGGCCATATCCGCCCCCGGGGCGACGATGCCACCGGGATCTCCGTAGTATTCGATGTACTGGTCGTTCGCGAAAACCAGGCGAAGATCACTGTCGACCAGCCACATGGTGCCCGGCATGTTGTCCAGGACCATGCGCAACTGAGCTTCCTTGGCGGCGATCTCTTGCTCCGCCTTCTTGCGGCTGGTGATGTCGGTGTAGGTGGTGACGAATCCCTGCTTGTCCGGCAGCGGGTTGCCGCGGATTTCCATGACCATGCCGTCGGGGCGGGTGCGCTCGAAGCGATGCGCCTCGAATTTCCGAGCCAGCGCCAACCGGCTGGCGACCTGTTCGTCGATATTGCCCTCGCCGTACTCGCCGCGCTCGGCGTTGTAGCGGAACATGTTCTCAAGCGGGATTCCTATGGGGAACTGTTCGGGTGGGAATTCCAGCATCTCGACGAACCGCGAATTCCGGGCCATCACGCGGAGGTCCGCATCCAGCATGGAGATGCCCTGGTCCATGGATTCCAACGTCGTCTCCAGAATGGTCATCTGGTGCGCCAGCTTCGCTTCCGCTTGCTTGCGTAGAATGGCACTGCCCAACTGGCTGCCGACGTTTGCGAGGATGGTCAGCGCGTGGTCGTCGGGCGTGTACTCCTCGGCGGAAAAGCATTCGATGACGGCGATGGTGCCGCGTTCGCTGGTTACGGGAACGGCGACGCCGCTCAAAATGCCGCAGTTCATGGCCACATCCGCACGGACGAATTTGGGCTCTTGAGCGACATCGCTGATCCAGCCCGGCCGGCGGCTTTCGCGGACAATTCCGGGCAGTCCTTCACCGCGTCCGAAGGAGATGCCCTCGCTGGTCCGCCGGAATTCCTCGAGGTCGAACGCGGCGTCCATGTGCCAGACCTTGGCCGAGACCAAAACGTCGACATTGGCCCTATCCGGGACAAAGACGTGGCCGATCGGCCAGTCCATGTGTTCGCAGAGCTTGTGCAGGCACGCCTCATAGGCGTCTTCCAGGGTCTCGGCGTCCTGGATGGCGTCACCGATCTCGTGCAGAAGTTCCAGCGAGCGCAATTGCGCGATCTGCAGGGCCTCCACCTGTTTCCGCTCGGTGACGTCGGTGGCGACGACCACGGCGCCACCACCGGGAATTCCGACCTTGCGCAGATCGACCATGCGGCGTCCGCCGTCGATGGTCATTTCCGACTGGATGTGTTCGTCGCTGGCCAATCGATCCAATCGTTGTTGGACCATGGTGTCGATCGCACCCGTTCCGTAATCGCCGCGCTCCGCGTGGGCGCGGATGGCGTTCTCCACGGAGGCGCCGGTCGCGATGGCGCCTTCGGGAAGGTCGACCATGTTCACGTACTGGTCGTTGAAGAACTGATAATCGAGGTTCCGGTCCAGCACATAGATGCCGTCCGCCATGGTGTCGAACGACAGCCGCAGCAACGCCTCCTTGGCGGCGATCTCCTCTTCCGTCTTCTTGCGTTCGGTAATGTCGTCGATCCAGCCGAGAATGGCCTTGCGGCCGTCGTAGTCGATGATCTTGGAACTGAGGGTCACCCAGAACGGGGAGCCGTCGTGACGCTTCCAGGCGAATTCAAGGCCCGAGACCTCGCCGCTTTCGGCAAGGGCTTCCAGGAAGTGCTCCCGGTCGGCCGGGTCCTGGTAGAGCTTGGCGACATCCAGGTCCAGGGATGCGTTGTCGGGCGTCTGCAGGATCCGGCGCAGGGCGTCATTGGTGAACAGAATCTCGCCATCAAAGCGGACCAGCATGAAGCCGATGGGACTGACCTCCAGCAACGAGCGAATGCGTTCTTCCCGATCACGAAGGTCGCGTTCACCCTGGGCCAGTTCTTCGCGGGCTTCGTTGACGTTCTCGATGTAGGTGGATATTTCGCGCGCCGTGGCATCGAAGCCCCGGGCAATCTCGCCGATTTCGTCCTTGCGGGTGTAATTCCGCACGTCGACCACGGACCGGGTTAGGCGGAATTCCTCGATCCCGTCCCTAAGGGTCGCCAGCGGCGCGATGACCGTCGACCGCAATTGGAAAAATGCCCAGCCGGAAACGCCGAAAGTGGCCAAGGTGACGATCATGGCGACGATGGCCGCAATCTCGCTCTGTCGGTGAATATCATCGATTTCGGCCGAGGTCCGTGCTTGCAGGAGATCGAAGAATTCCTGTACCGGCCGCATGATCTTGGCCTTGGCCTGATGGTAGTCGTCGCCGAATAGCAGCGTCATCGCCATCCTCTGGTCGGGTGCGCCGATCTCCGAGAAGCTGCCGTCGCCGTTGTCGAAACGCCCGACCACGGCATTCATGGCGACGGCCTCCAGGTTCACCAAATCGTCGGAATTCTCCTCCGCCTGCTTGAGCTTGGCGAATTCCTGATCTGTGAAGCCCAACTGGCGCATGCGGTCACGCAGGCTGATCGATGTGCCTTTGTGGTCGAGGCGTTTGTTTTCGGGGATGACGAAATCCCAGAAGATGCCCTGATATCCGGCGGGGTAGGGGATGTCGCCTGAACGGATATCGAGGATATCCTGGAAATAGCGTTCGTACCGGCCGTCGCGAGTGGCGGCGAAGCTGCGGGCCATGCGGGTCTGATCGTCCGAGCTCTGGCGTAGTTCATCGGCCAAGAGGACCGATTGCAGCCGCCGCACTTCGACCTCCGATACTCGGTCGACCGTGCCCATGGCCCAGATGTTGATGGCGCTGGCCAAGGCCATGGCGGCCAGCAACACACCGAAGATCAGTTGAAATCGATTCTGGATCGTCATTCCGTCGCCCCCTAAACGAACTGCCGGGAAATATATCAGGCGCGGCGCGGTGTTGGATATGGCGGTTTCAGGGGGCCTGCGCGTCCGGGTGAACGATGGCCGTGTAGTCTTTCGTCGCCATCACCTGGACGCGGCGCATGTAGCGGGGCTCGTCCGGGGCGTAGTCCGCGATGGCGCGGTGGACGGTGCCGATGTTGTCCCACATCAAGACGTCGCCTTCCGTCCATTGGTGGGCGTGGCGGAATTCTTCACGCTGCTGGTGCTCGAAGATGCGGTCGAGCATGTCGTCGCTCTCGGCCTGTTCCAGGCCGTCGATGCGGATGGCGTAACCGGGATTGCAATAGAGCACCCGCCGCCCGGTGATGGGATGGACGCGGAAAATGGATTGCGAGACGGGCGGCTTGGCGGCCCGTTGTTCCGGCGTCATCGGGGCGCGGCCGGAGCCGGGACGGGCGCGCATCTCCTCCCAGAATTTCCCGAAGTCATGGGTCGCGGTCAGGCCGTCCAGGCGCTGCTTCATGTCGCCAGGCAGGCCTTCGTAGGCGGCGTGCATGTCCAGGAACTGGGTGTCACCGAGCGGTTTGCCGTCCCGCCGCGGTACCTTCCGGGCATGCAGAATGTTGGCGAGGGCGATGTCGCGGCTGTAGGACTGGTCCGTGTGCCAGCCCTGGCCGGCGTCTGCGAGGCCCATCGGCTCACCGTTCTCCACCATGTTGGACAGGATCATGACTTCCGGATGGCCGGGTTCGTGATGGCTGTTGGCGATGTTGACGGCGAGGTCGCCAAAGCGAGCCCCGAAGGCGGCGAACGCCTTGATGTCCACCGTTTGGCCCGCAAAGCAGAGCACACCATGTTCGCCGAGGGCACGGAGGAGGGCAACGACGTCCGCATCATCGAGTGGCTGGGCGAGGTCCATGTCCTCGATGCGGGCGGCGAAGGCCCCGGGGGCGGGTAGAACTCTCATGATGCCTTCAGGCGCTCCACCGACCCGCCCGCAGGCTGGTTTCCTGGAATTCAATCTCTATATAGTGCATTGAATGCGCAACTTCCGTCGAGAGATACGATCATGACGTCACGCCCCCTGCCGGTCATCGCCGTGCCGGCCGATGGCGCCGTGCCGGGCGTCGACGAACACCTGATCGAGCGCCTGGTGCGCCATTTTTACGACCGCATCCGCGCCGACGCCGAACTCGGCCCCATCTTCGCCGACGTCATCACGGGGGATTGGGAACCGCACCTTCAGGTCATGATGGCCTTCTGGTCGTCGGTGATGCTGAAAAGCGGCCGCTTCCAGGGCCAGCCCATGCAGAAGCATCAGGCGCTGAAGGCCGCACGTCCCGAACATTTCACCCGGTGGTTGGCGCTGTTTGCCGAGAGTGCCGCGGCCGTTTGCGAACCGGCGGTGGCCGAGGTATTCGCCTCGCGGGCGCGGGATATCGCCGACAGCTTGCAGCGCGGCATGTTCGCTGGGCGCGAGCCGGGGGAGGGAGCCGATGCGTCAACTTCCGGATAGCGTCCAGGCCTACAAGCGCACACCGATCTTCAACCAGGACACCATCCCGGCTGGTCTGCGCAAGGACCACCGCACCGCCGAGGGCGTCTGGGGCGTCATCACCGTGGTGTCGGGGGAACTGCGCTACGAGATCGCGGACGAGGCGGAGAGCCACGTCCTCGGGCCGGGAAATCCCGGCACCGTCGCGCCGACCGTGAGTCACAAGGTGACGCCGGTCGGCGACGTCGCGTTCTACGTCGAATTCCACCGCTAGGTCTGGGGAGCGCACCATGTTCGTCGAGCGGCCCGAGGGCCCATTGTTCTATGAGGTGGTCGAGCCAGATGGCGGGCGCGCGGCCGAAACCATCGTCTTCCTCCACGGCGTCGCGGTGACGCATGAGGTGTGGCGGGATTGGCAGCCGACGCTGGCCCGCCATCGCCTGTTGCTGATCGACGTGCGCGGATTCGGGCAGTCGGCGGAGATGGCGGGCGTCGACGGCTGGACCCTCGACGATCTCTCCGACGATATCCTGGCGGTGGCGGACCATGCCGGGGCCGAGGCCTTCCACGTCGTGGGCGAGTCGTCCGGCGGCACGGCGGTGCTGAACCTGGCGTGCCGTGGGCTTTCCCGGGTCCGCACGGCGACGGCCGTTTCCACCGCCCACCGGGGCGGCCAGATCGAGAAGGTGAAGAAATGGCGGACCGACGTGGAAGCCAACGGCGTGGCCTGGTGGTCGGCGGAGATGATGGATCGCCGCTTCGCCCCGGGTGCCCTGACGGATGAACGGTTCGCCCGCTTCAAGGCCATGCAGGACTCCACGCGGGCGGAGCCTCTGCTGCATCTGGGCGAGATGCTGCTGGGAACCGACCTGACGTCGGCGCTAGCCGGCATCGCCTGCCCGCTGCTGCTGATCGCGCCCGACCGCAGCCCCTTCGTCGCGCCTGAAATTCCGGTTGAGATCCTGAAGGCCGTGCCAACGGCGGCGCTCTCGATCATTCCTCGAAGCCGGCATGGCATCGTCTACTCGCATGCGGAATTCTGCGCTGCCCAGGTGGCGGAGTTCATCGCCGGCTAGGGCAGGGGGCTCAGGTGTCGGGATCGACGACCGTGAAGCTGGCGTGTTCCAGGTCCTCGCCGAACTCCTCGCCTTGTTCGACCATGTCGTCGTCGTCGTCGTGGCACCAGCGGATGGCGACCTGGTTGCCGTTGCCGGCGGCCTGGTCCAGCAGTTCGAACAACTGGAAGACGACGCGGGCGGAACTGCTGTTGAAATAGCTGAGCGCGAACTCGAACTGCACGGCAGCACCGCTCAGCCCTTCCATGTGCTCGCGGAAGGGCTGCATCAACGGCTCGTAGAAGCCCGAGACATCCTCCATGAAGGACATGCCTGCGAGCGTGAACGTGTTGGCGTTGTAGTCGAACTCGACGCGCGGGGCATTGTCGGTTCCCGCGATGCTGATGGTGTCCACGTCCCTCTCCCCCGGTGCTCTTAGGCACATTACCCGATGTTGAAGCCCACGACGGCGATGTCGTCAAGCCGCGGCGCCGCACCCTGATAGTCCTGGATGGTGGTCAAAATCTCGCTACCCTGCGACGACATGGGGATGTGCTGGACCGATTTCAACAGGTCCATGAAGCGTTTGCGGCCGAAGCGCCGGCGCTCGTCGGCGTTGATCTGGTCGATGGCGCCGTCGGTGGTCATGTAGAAGCGCGCCCCGGGCGCGGCCTCGACCACGGTGGCCTCGAAGGTCTGGTCGGTCGGCACCTCCGGGTAGCCGATGCCCTTCTTGCCGCTACGCACGTGCTCGACGGCGCCGTCCGTGACCACGAACAGGTCGAACCGCGCACCCACGAAGGTGAGACGCCGCTGGTCCGGCTCGACATAGCAGACGCCAAGTTCCAGGCCGTCGTTGGCGCTGCCGTTTTGGCCGTCCTGGCCGAGGGAGCGGCGCACCAACTGGTGCATGCGCTGCACCAGGGCCGAGACATCGCCCGGCTCCACTTCCGCCATGGCGCGCTCCAGCGCCCCCGTCGAAATCAGGGTCATGAACGCGCCCGGCACGCCGTGGCCGGTGCAATCGCCGAGCAAGACCAGTTCGCCAACGCCCCAGCTGTGGCACCAATAGACATCGCCGCCGACCACGTCGCGCGGCTCCCAGATGACGAAATGGTCGTCGAAGCGGCGGGCCAGATCATCCGGCGCCGGCAGGATCGATTTCTGGATGCGGCTGGCGTAGTTGATGCTCGACGAGATGTTCTGGAACGCCGCCGTGAGGTCGCGCTCGGCCTGGCGTCGCTCGGTGACGTCGGAAACCACGACGATGGCACCGCCGTCCTGCAGGGGTTGCTTGCGGAAATCCAGGATGCGGCCGTCGGTGGTCGTGGATTCGGCTTCCTCATAGATATCCGACGTCAGCATCCTGAGCCGTTCCTGCATCCGCTCTTCCGGGTCGCCGTCGCCGTAGAACCCGCGTTCGGCGGCATAGCGCAGGGCGGGCTCAAGCGGATTGCCGGTGGCAATCGCCTCGGACGGCAGTCCGCACATGTCCATGTAGCGCTGATTGAACATCTCGAAATTACCATCATGGTCGAGCGTGAAAATGCCATCGGACATATTGGTCAGCGCGACACGCAGTTGGTTTTCCTTGTCCGCGAGCTCGCGGGTCCGGGCCTGGACGGTTTCCTCCAGGTTCTCGTTCGTCCTCTTTAAGGCTTCCTGTGCCTCGGCCAATCGCTGCTCGGCGCGGGTGCGTTCCTCGACTTCGGACCGGAGCGTGCTGACCTTGTCGTCGATGGCCGAGCGCATGGTAACGAAGGCGTTCGCAAGAGTGCCGATTTCGTCACGCCGGTCCGTATCCACGTTCTGACCCAGGTCGCCGGCGGCCATGGCCTGGGCGGCCGTGGTCAGGGCCCGGATCGGTCCGGTGATGCCGGCGGCGATCCAGCCGGCCAGCATGATGCCAATGATGATGGCGACGATCGAGGCAACGGTGACGATGGTCTCGGCCCGGATGATGGTCTCCTGTGCCGTCGGACCAAGCTCGTCCTGTTCGCGCTTGATGGCCAGCTTCAGCCGTTCGATGCGGTCGGCCACCTCGGGACCGATGCGGTCCAGCTGGTGCTTGATCAGAATATTGCGGCTGGCGATGACCCTGCGCACCTTGACGAAGGCCCCCATGTATTCGGCCTGCAGGCCCTTGACGCTTTCGGCCAGTTCGCGGCGCGCCGGGTCCTGCAACTCGCCCAGCAGGTGTTCCACGTGCAATTCCATGTCGCGGAATTCGCGCATGGCGCGGTCGACCGAGGCATCGTCATTCTGGATCAGAAAGCGGTTGGCATAGAGCCGCCCCAGCATCAGGCTGCGCAGCGTCACGCCGGCCTGGTAGGCGGCCGGGGTATCGCCGTCCTTCAGCGCGCTTTGCATGATCTCTGTCAACGCCCGCTCTGTCGCCGGGCCAAGCACGTTGAGCCGCTGGTTGACCAACTCGTTCCGCTGGCCCTGCCATTGGGTCACCTTGCCGAATTCCGAGACATAGGTATCCAGGTCGCGCTGCAGGTCCTCCACCAGCAGCCGGCGGGCGTCGCTCTCCGCCGTCAGAGCGTTGGCCTGCTCGATCATTTCCAGCGTCCGCTGGGCGCGCTCGTTGACGCCCTCGATGTTCGACGCCGAGGCGTCGATGACGAAGTTCTTGGCGAAGATCCGGGTCATCAGCATGTTGGCCTGGATGCGGCCGTCGGCGTTGGTCTGGCGTGCCAAGGTGCGGTACTTGACGAAGATATCGGAGGCCTCGATGAGGCTCAGCGTGCCCACCGCGCCGACCAGCACCGCCAGCAGCAGCACGGCGCCGAAGCCGGCATAGATCTTCGTCGTCATGTTCACGCTCATGACCATCACACTCCCAATGGGGGGCTAAGCCGGGCGATGCCGGTCGATCTTCCCGCCCGATGCCCATCCCCCGACGGCATCGGCGCGCGGTACGGGTATCATCCCCGGATTTTCCCCTACATGCAATAGTATGTTGATCATGGCCCCATTTCCTTAACCATGAAACGGGTATCAGACGAACGTGGTGTATCGACGGGCGTGGTTCCGGTCAGCAGGTTGGGCACCTGGCCGAGATTGCGATTGCGCCGCATGGCCAGGATGGAGCGCCCGTTCCTGAACCCGGTGTCGCCATCCGGTTCCTACAGGCCGAGTCGCGAGCGAGCGGCGATGGAATCCAGCAGACGTGCCCACGAAGAACGCCGCCCCGGTTTCTCGAAGCGGCGCGAGGTGGCGCAGGTGTTCCGACTGCCGGCGACGCTAACAGGGCATCTGGAAACTAAAAGCAACTAAAATCTGATTTACCCCTTGCGACGGCATCGCCGCCTGACTATCTGAGTCCCGTCCCCGACAAGACAAGCGACCGCTCCGGCGCGCGCCCACAGGCGTGCGCGGCTACGCACGGAGATGAAGATGATCGGGGTATATGGGTTTTTTGTGCTCCCTCAATCGTCGGGCAGGCGCGGAAGCGCCTTTGTTTGTGTTCCCTCAGGCGCCGGGGTTTGTGTTCCCTCAGGCGCCGGGCGCGGCTATTCGCCGCTTGGCTTACGGACCTCGCGGCCCGGTCGCGCGTTGCGCTCGCCGTTGCGCTGGAGAGCGCAACGGATGCGAACCCACCCAATGCCTGTGATGTTTCCGGGTGTGTCCCAGTCCGACGGCTCTCCTCGGGAGCGGGCGGCAAGCGCGACCGCGCGCCGCGCCGAATGGCGCGTAGCCAAGCGGCACAGCCGCGCCCGGCGCTTGAGGGAACACAAACAAAGGCGCTTACGCGCCTGCCCGGCGACTGAGGGAACAACGGTAATGATGACGGATGCTGACAAATGATGACAAATGATGACGTTTCCCACCGGAATCGACGTGTTTTGATTGAAATCAATGCCTTGATCCGTTTCGACCCTGCATTTTCGGCGCAGAATGTGGTCGGAAACGTGGAAAACGTGGTCCGGCATGCTCCCGCAAGGGACGTGACCGGGCGGCCGGCGCGGGGTAATACTTGGGGCAAGTATAGACGCCTCCAGGCGCCGTGCCTGGGGCGGCGACAGACGGGTGCAAGGGCGAGGGAAGCCGGATGTTCTCCAAGATCTTGATCGCCAACCGGGGCGAGATCGCCTGCCGGGTCATCAAGTCGGCGCGGGCCATGGGCATCGGTTCCGTGGCCGTGCATTCGGAGGCCGACCGGGACGCGCTGCACGTGCTGATGGCGGACGAGGCGGTGCCCATCGGCCCAGCACCTTCGGCCGAGAGCTATCTGGTGATCGACAACATCCTGGCCGCCATCGAGCAGACAGGGGCCGAGGCCGTGCATCCGGGTTATGGCTTCCTGTCGGAGAATGCGGCCTTCGCCGAGGCACTTTCGGCCGCCGGCGTGGCCTTCATCGGCCCGCCGGTCGGCGCCATCACTGCCATGGGCGACAAGATCACGTCGAAGAAGATGGCCGAGGCGGCCGGCGTCAGCTGCATCCCCGGCTACACGGCGGCCATCGCAGATGCCGAGGAGGCGGTGAAGATCTCGCAAGATGTCGGCTATCCGGTGATGCTGAAGGCGTCTGCCGGGGGCGGCGGCAAGGGCATGCGCGTCGCCCGCAACGACGACGAATGCCGCGACGGCTTCGAGCGCGCCACCAACGAGGCCCGCACGTCCTTCGGCGACGACCGGGTGTTCATCGAGAAATTCATCGAGCAGCCGCGCCATATCGAGATTCAGGTGATCGGCGATACCCACGGCAACGTGGTCTATCTGGGCGAGCGCGAATGCTCGCTGCAGCGCCGCCACCAGAAGGTCATCGAGGAGGCGCCGTCGCCGTTCCTCGACGAGGCCACGCGGAAGGCCATGGGCGAGCAGGCGGTGGCGCTGGCGCAGGCGGTCGACTACTGCTCTGCCGGCACGGTGGAGTTCATCGTCGATCAGGACCGCAACTTCTTTTTCCTGGAGATGAATACGCGGCTCCAGGTCGAACACCCGGTGACCGAGCTGGTGACCGGCACCGATCTGGTCGAGTTGATGATCCGCATTGCCGCCGGAGAGAAGCTGCCGTTCGGCCAGGACGACGTGACCTTGAACGGCTGGGCGGTGGAGGCGCGCATCTATGCGGAGGATCCGTTCCGCAACTTCCTGCCGTCGACCGGGCGGCTGGTCCGCTATCAGCCGCCGGAGGAGTTCGAGGGCGAGGTGCGGGTCGACACGGGCGTCTATGAAGGCGGCGAGATTTCGGTCTACTACGATCCCATGATCGCCAAGCTGATTGCCTATGGCGACGACCGGGACATGGCCATCGACAACATGCGCCAGGCGCTGGACGAGTTCCTGATCCGCGGTGTGCGGCACAACATCGCCTTCCTGGCGGCCCTGGTGGCGCATCCCAAGTTCCGCTCCGGCGATATCTCCACCAATTTGATCGGCGACGAATATCCGGAAGGCTTCGATCCGACCGACGTGGCGCCCGAGAATCCGCGCTTGCTGGTCGCTGTCGCTGCCTGCGTGCACCGGGCCTACCAGAGCCGTGCGGCACAGATTTCGGGCCAGGTGGCGGGCCACGAACGGCGTGTCGCCGACGACTGGGCGGTGATGTTCGACGGGCCCGACGGGGTCCAGTCCCACGCGGCGTCGATCTATCCCGTCGACGGCGGCTACGAGTTGGTGATCGATGGCGAGCAGACTCTCGTGCAGACTCGTTGGAGTCTAGGGGAGCCGCTATTCCGCGCCGTCATCGACGGCTACGAGGTCTGCATGCAGGTGGAGCGGGTCGCCGTCGCCTACCGCATCGCCCACGCTGGTTCTGAGATCGAGGTGCTGGTGCTCAACCCGCGCGTCGCCGAGTTGCAGGAGTTGATGCCGGTGAAAGAGCCGCCGGATCTTTCCGGGTTCCTGTTGTCGCCGATGCCGGGGCTGCTGGTCTCCGTCGCCGTCGCGGTTGGCGACGAGGTCAAGGCCGGGGACGAGCTGGCGGTCGTCGAGGCCATGAAGATGGAGAACGTGCTCCGGGCGGAGCGCGACAGCGTCGTCGCCGCGGTCAAGGCCGCGGCCGGGGACAGTCTCGCCGTCGACCAGGTAATCGTGGAGTTCGAGTGAGCGAAAAGGCCGTTCGCGTGCTCATTTCGGGTCGCGTGCAAGGGGTCTGGTTCCGCGGCTGGGCACGCCAGCAGGCAACGCATCTGGGGCTCTCGGGCTGGGTCCGCAATCTAATCGACGGTCGTGTCGAGGCGGTGGTTGCGGGCCCGGCGGAGGACGTGGACCGGCTGGTCGAGCTGTTCTGGAAAGGCCCACCGGCGGCCCGGATCTCCGACGTGCAGGCGAGCCCGATCGAGGCCCCAGTGGAACCGGGCTTCCATCAGCGGCCGACAGGCTGAGCCGCCGCCACGACCCGGTCGCGGCCGTCTTGCTTGGCCCGGTAGAGCGCCTGGTCGGCGCGCTCGAGCGTCGCCGCCACGGGTTCGCTGGTCCGCATCATGGCCAGGCCGAAGGACGCAGTGACCGACGCGGTCTCGCCACCGGCCAGCGCCACCCGCTCGGCGGCGACGGCGCGGCGCAGGCGCTCCAGCACCTCCAGGGCCGGTGCTTCGTCGGTGCCGGGGAGCAGCAGCAGGAACTCCTCGCCGCCGTAGCGGTAGACGGAATCGTAGGCCCGGGACGCGCCGATCAGCACGTCCGCTGTCCGCCGCAGCACCTGGTCGCCGGCGGTGTGGCCGTGCGTGTCGTTGAGCCGCTTGAAGCGGTCGAGATCGGCGAAAGCGACGGCGCAGGATTCGCCCATGCGCTCGAAGCGGCCGTGCTCGCGGGCTAGGGCCCGGTCCATGGCCTGGCGGTTCTGTAGTCCGGTCAGTGCGTCGATCTCCGCCGCCGCCCGCGCGAAGGCCTTCTCCAGCCGTCGGGACCGGGCAAGAAAGGCCGCCGAGAGATCGAGCAGGCGGTCGTAGGCGGCGGTCTCGGGCCTTGCCCCGTCGGCCAGGAGCGTCGCGGCCAGCGCGCGCAGGTCGCGGTCGAGCTGCGCCAGGTCGCGCACCGTCGGCTGGTCGACCAGGCCGGCGTGCTGGTGGGCGATGTACCAGGCACCAAAGGCGCCGATACCAGTGAGGTCGCCGTCGCCGGCGCGTCGCCCGGCTTCGCCACCGGGCCAAATCAGCGCCTGGTTGAGGGTCCCCAGCCAGCCCAGGTGTTCGACCACGGCGGCATCGACGGCGGCCATCAGGTCCGTCGCTCCAACGTCGTCCTTGGGCTGCAATTCAATCGACCGCAGCAAGGCTGCGGGTCTCCAACTGGAAGGTCTTTTCGAAGCAGCTCCTGAGTGCCGTATCGACCTCTGGCATGCTCGGTGTCAGGCCCAGGTCCCAGAGTGAGGTGACGCCGTGTTCGGAGATGCCGCAGGGCACGATGCCCTCGAAATGCGAAAGCTCCGGCTCCACATTCAATGCCACGCCGTGGTAGCTGACCCAGCGCCGGACCCGGATGCCGATGGCGGCGACCTTGTCCTCGCGCGCAGCCGGATTGGCCGGCGCTCCCTGGCGCACCCAGATGCCGACGCGGCCGTCGCGGCGTTCGCCCATGACGTTGAACTGGCCGAGGGTGGCGATCAGCCAGGCCTCCAAATCCTGCACGAAGCGCCGGACGTCGCCGTCGCGCTTCTTCAGATCCAGCATCACATAGGCCACGCGCTGGCCCGGCCCGTGATAGGTCATGCGGCCGCCGCGGCCGGTCTCGTAGACCGGGAAGCCACGGGTATCCAACACCTCGTCCTCGGCGGCACTGGTGCCAGCGGTGTAGAGCGGTGGATGCTCCAACAGCCAGACCATTTCCGGCGCGGCGCCGTCACGCACCGCGGCCACCCGCTGTTCCATGAAGCGGACGGCGGCCGGATAGTCCACCGGGTCATCACTGATGCGCCATTCGACAATCGACGGGTTGGCCAAGGGTGTTCTGCTCCTCGTTGCGGAAGAGGTTGGTCCGGCGGCGGGGGATCGCTTGATCGCCCAGGCCTTTCTTGCTATTCCCCGCGGGTCCCGCGCCGTCGCGGGGCTTGCCACGCAACATAGTGCGGTCGTGGCGGAATTGGTAGACGCGCTAGGTTGAGGGCCTAGTGGGAGATAATCCCGTGGGAGTTCGAGTCTCCCCGACCGCACCATCCACCGGAACCGACACCTCGCGGAACCGGACATCGAACGAGACCGCGGCCATCCAAGGAAGGCGGACCAGCCATGACGGATGAGACCGACCGCGACGACGTGGCACCCGACGCTGCCGACACTGCTGGTGATGGCGGCGATGGCGATGAAGGCGGTGAGACCACCCTCGATTACGGTGCCGAACTCGAAGAGCAGATCGTCGATGCCCTGGAGGCCGGCGACACCGCGCAAGTCCGCGACGTCGTCGGCCAACTGCACTACGCCGACTGCGCCGACCTTCTGGAACGCCTCTCCAGCGACGAACGCCGCCAACTCATCGATCTGATCCGCGACGACTTCGACGCCGAGGTGCTGTCGGAACTCGATGACATGGTGCGCGAGGAGGTGGTCGAGTTCCTCGGCGTGCACGAGCTCGCCGTGGCCCTGGTCGAACTGGACAGCGATGACGCCGTCGAAGTCCTGACGGAGATGCACGAAGACCAGCAGCGCGAGGTGCTGGATGCCATCCCCGAGGCCGACCGCGCGCTGATCGAGGAAGGCCTGTCCTACCCGGAAGATTCCGCCGGCCGCCTGATGCAGCGCGAGATGGTCATGGTGCCGACGTTCTGGAGCGTCGGCCAGACCATCGATTTCATGCGCCAGACCGCTGATGACGAGGAAGAAGAGGACGGCCTGCCGGACGCCTTCTACGACATCTTCGTCATCGATCCGAAAGGCCACCCGCAGGGCACCATTCCGCTCAGCCGCCTGCTGCGAACCCGGCGCCCGATCGGCGTCAAGCGCATCATGGAGACCGACCTCAATTTGATTCCGGTGGAGATGGACCAGGAGGACGTGGCCTTCCTGTTCCGCCAGCGCGACCTGGTATCGGCCCCGGTGGTCGATGCGGACGGCCGCCTGGTCGGCAACATCACCATCGATGATGTGGTGGATGTCATCCACGAAGAGCACGAGGAAGACGTGCTGCGCATGGGCGGCGTCATTGAGGATGACCTCTACCACGCCGTCCTCGGCACCACGAAGGCGCGCTTCAGCTGGCTGGTTGTCAATCTGGTGACCGCCATCCTGGCCTCCGTCGTCATCGGCCTGTTCGATGCCACTATTGAGGAAGTGGTGGCGCTGGCCATCCTGATGCCCATCGTCGCCTCCATGGGTGGCAACGCCGGCACCCAGACACTCACGGTGACGGTGCGGGCCCTGGCGACCAAGGAGCTGACATCGACCAACGCCATGCGCGTTGTCGGCAAGGAACTGGTGGTCGGCATCATCAACGGCTTGCTGTTTGCCGTCCTGACGGGGGGCGTCGCCTGGGCCTGGTTCGGCAACCCGATGCTGGGCGGTGTCATCGCCATGGCCATGGTGGTCAATATGATCGTGGCCGGTTTGGCCGGAACCACTATTCCGCTGGCGCTGGACCGGTTTGGCGCCGACCCGGCCGTGGCATCGAGTGTATTTTTGACCACGCTGACCGACGTCGTCGGCTTTTTCGCCTTCCTGGGGCTGGCCGCCGTGGTGCTGTTCTAAGGCGCTGGTCGGCCGGTCAGGCTTTACGTTCACGTAAACGTCAATTAATCTCGCGGCATGAGCGAAATCTTCGGCATCCGCGATTTGGCGCGCGAATTCGGCGTCACCACGCGCACCATCCGCTTCTACGAGGACAAGGGCCTGCTGAAGCCCGAGCGCGACGGCCAGCGCCGCGTCTACGCGGCACGCGACCGGGTGCGCCTGCGCCTGATCATGCGCGGCAAGCGGCTCGGCTTTTCGCTGGATGAGATTAGCCAGATGATCGACCTCTACGACGTCGATCCGTCGGAGGTGACGCAGCTCACCCATTTCCTCGACAAGATCGCCGAACGCAAGGCGCAGCTGGAACGCCAAAGCCAGGACATCGCCGAAACGCTTGCCGAGATCACCCGCATCGAAGTTCAGTGCCAGAACTTGCTGGACGCCAAGCAGTCGCGTCGCAAGGCCGGGTAGGGGAGCATGGACACGCACGCCGAGCCCATTCGCCCCATCGCCGTCGCCATCGCCGGTCTCGGCGCCATCGGGCTGCCGGTGGCGCGTTGGCTGGATGGCGGCATCGATGGCCTGAAGCTGGTCGCCGTCTCTGCGAATGACAAAGCCCGCGCCACCGAACGCCTGAAGGACTTGGCGACGCCGCCGCCGGTCGTCGATATTCCGGACCTGGTAGCGGATGCCGACCTGATCATCGAATGCCTGCCGCCCGACCGTTTCGCCGACATCGCCGAGCCCGCGATCGAGGCCGGTCGCATCTTGGTGGCGCTGACGCCGTGTTCGCTGCTGGCCCATTGGCACCTGGTCGACCGGGCCAAGGAAACGGGTGCACGCATCATCATCCCGACCGGCGCGCTGCTCGGCTTCGATGCCGTCCGCGCCGCCGCCAAGGGCACCATCCATGAAGTCTCGATGGCCACCCGCAAGCCGCCCGGGGGCCTGAAGTCGGCCAAGTTCGTGGTCGAGCAGGGGATCGACCTCGACGGCCTGACCGAGCCCCTGAAGCTCTACGAAGGCACGGTGCGCGACGCCGCGGCCAAGTTCCCCGCCAACGTCAATGTCGCCGTGGCCCTGTCGCTGGCCGGCGCCGGTCCGGACGCCACGCGCTACGAGATCTGGGCCGACCCGGCGGTTGACCGCAACACGCACTCGATCAAGGTCGACGCCGACTCGACCCGGTTCGAGATGTCCATCGCCGGCGTGCCGACCGAAGAGAACCCGGCCACCGGCAAACTGACCCCGCTTTCGGTCATGGCGACGCTCGAAGGCCTGGTCTCGACGCTGCGCATCGGCGCCTGACCAAAACCCACCGCCGACCACTTTCCGCACTGAATTGACCACCTTGCCGGCCGTTTTGGGCCGGTCAAAACGGATTAAGTCATTGATCCGATGCGAAACATGCCCATTCCATGTGGAAAGGTCATCAAACGTCATCATTTGTCATCATCCTTTTGGTCGCTCCCTCAGTCGCCGGGCGCGGCTATGCCGCTTGGCTACGCGCCATTCGGCGCGGCGCGCGGTCGCGCTTGCCTCCGGCTCCCTGTAAGGGGCCGTCGGATTGGTGCGCACCCGGATACATCTCAAGTATTGGCGTCGTTCGCATCCGGTGCGCCAACCGGCGCAACGGCGAGCGCAACGCGCGACCGGGCCGCGAGGCCCGTAGCCAAGCGGCACAGCCGCGCCCGGCGACTGAGGGAACAAGAAAGACTCAACGAGCGCAACGCGCGACCGGGCCGCGAGGCCCGTAGCCAAGCGGCACAGCCGCGCCCGGCGACTGAGGGAACACAAAAACTTAATACCCCGATCATCATCTTCTCCATGCGCACTACGCGCGCACCAAAAGGCGCGCGGGCGCGTCGTTGTCTTGTCGGGGACTTAATTCAGATAGTCGGGCTGGTGCACGAGTTCAAGGGGGCGCCAAACGAATACGCTTTACGACCACTCTTGGCCCGCGTGCGGGCGAGATTAGAGCATGGGTGTAACGTTTGCCGAGTGCAACAAGTGGAACTTCGAAACCCACAGCATTGAATTTCAGTGAGGCGGCGTAGGTGTCATCAGGTTGATTTCTTCAGGGCGTGAAATCGGTTGAACATCCGAAGAACCTCAACTGCACTGCCGCCGGACCGGGGTCGTTTAAAAATTTCGGAAATTCGCCTATTGTTATTTTCGATTCGATGATCCTACGGAATTAGGGGGGAGTAGGACATGCCATTGGAACGGGTGCCGATAGATCGCTTTAAGTTGGAATACGATGCGGCCCAACATCGCCGGATCATTGCCGGCAAAGATGTCGTCCTTCACTGTCATCATTATAATGCGCTCCTCCAGCAGTCGATCGAAGGCGCATCGCAGATTGACGGCAAGGCAATCATCCGATCATCAGCGGAGTATGTATTCGCCGACCATGTCCGACGCGCCATTCGCCCAGGCGACAGCGAGGCCGACAGATTTACCATCGCGCAACAACTCTATACCCACCTGGGCTTCGGGATGCTCGATTTCTCGACCATCTCGGATGGCGAAATCACGGCATCCACGTCCCATTTTGTCGAGGGGTGGAATACTGCGTTCGGACGCCGCGACGTGCCTGTCTGCACATTCACAGAGGGATACATTCAAGGTGCGATCCATGCCGTGACGGGTGACGTTGTCTCGGTGCGGGAAACCGGCTGCATGATTGGTGATCATGATCGATGCCGCTTCGAAATTCTTACAAACCGCGACACGCCGTTCGCTGATTTCCCGGAGATTGCATTTGAGTTCAAAGCCAAAGATACCTCCGGCTTCGCCCGTTCCGACAATGTTGACGAGCAAGCGATCATCGACGCCGTCGTCGGCATGCCGATCTATGGCGACGATGAAGGCTTGATTCCGGCGTTCAGTGTATTCCTGGCCTGCATGCCCTCGGATTTCTACAACCTCGCCAGCTTCACCTTCGTTCGGGAGATGGAAGCGCGAAATCTTCACAGCACCGCCAAGAATCTGCTGATTTATTGCGGCGAGGTTTGTGGCGTCAAAACATTCCACGGGATTATGGCGTCGGAGGAATGGGCCGGCCTGGTTGACCCGATGATCAAGCAGTCGTCGGATATCGTCTTCGGTCTGGTCGCCATCAGCAATGCGTTTGGTTGGGGTAACTGGCACGTGCGCGAGCACGAACCGTACAAGTCCTTGGCCATGGAATCGTTGAACGGATACGAGGCAATCGGCCACCGCGCCCGCCTCGGCGATACAAATGAGCCGCGCTGCTTCATGCTGACGGGCGTGTCCGCCGGCATTATGGAATTGATCTACAGTACCGGGACGATGGCCGACCGTTTCGGTTCCTTCATCTCCGACGAACAGTCCTGTATTTGTTGTGAACAGGAAAGCTGCTTGTTTGAAGTGGAGGCCGTATGAGCGAGCCGCTCCGCCGCATCAAGGCTTACAGCTGTATCGGCCCCGATACGGACAAGTACTATTTGCCGGATGACGAGGTCGCTGCCATTTGGGGCCTGTTGGAGCGGAAATACGGGGCCGTGCGGCGGGACGAAATTTTTCGCCTTATGGAGATCCGTTCCAGTGCATTCATTTTTCGAGCTCTATTCAAGGGCAACCCAATTACCGTTATTCGCAAGCGCCGCTGCCGCGATGAAGACGTCGCCGATTTCCACGAGATGATCGGGTTCAAAAGTGACGAACGCTGAGCTATACGATCAAGTTCCGGTCGGCCTGTTAATTCTCGATGACCAGTACCGGATCGTCTTCGCGAACGAACGCTTCAGGGAAACTTTTGATTGCGCCGCGGCGGACTTGAACGGCCGCATGTTCGAAAACCTGTTCAGCCCGCGCGATCGCATCGGCGCCGTCAAATATCACCAGCTCTTGAGCAGCTATCAAGGTGGCGTTCTTGATACCCAGGTCACGCTCCGTGTTGGCGATGCCGACGTTGCTGCGCGCGTTCGGTTGCGCCAGCACGACGACGAATGGATAGCCCTCGCCGAAAGCATGGAGGCCGAACAACGCCAGATTAACGATCTCTCGCTTTCCAAAAAACGGCTCGACACCATCATCACGTATTTCGGCGATGGCGTTCTCATCCTGAACGAGCAGCACGCGATTCAGGAATGCAACAACAAGGCATTCGAGTACCTGGACCTACGCACGGCGCGTGGGGTCAAAGTGACGGCAGAAGCCATTGTCGGCGGTTCCCTGTTCGACTTCGTTTCCGATGAGCGGTTTGACGGACTGCAAACGGCATTGAACCTGGCGGAAACGAATTCGGACGCCCAATTCGATGATTCGTTTCGGATCGCCGGGCGGTACCTCCATATCAGCATGCATCCCATTTATGTTCCGCGCAGCGGTTTCATTGGCTCGTGTATCACGATTAGAGACATGACCGATTTGCGGGAAACCGAAAAAAGCCTGCGCCGAAGCGAAGAGACATTTCGAACCGTCGTCGATCAATTGCCAGCGTCGGTCATGCTCAAGGATTTGGAGGGCCGATATCTCCTGACCAACCGAATGTTTCTCGAATGGTTTTGCGATCAGGATGAGGAAATAATCGGCAAGACCGTCTACGACATTTTACCGAAGGAGGTGAGTGATGAAATGACGGGCATTGATCGACGCGTGACGGAGACAAGACAGATCGATCACCGCGAACTCACCCAGAAGTTTTCCGATGGCGAGGTTCATACGACGACGTCGTCAAGATTTCCCATTGTCGGTGCTGATGGCGAATTGATCGCAGTTGGCGCCATCGAGTCCGATATTACCGAACGCAAGCAAATCGAGATCGAGCGCGCCGACCAATTCGCTTTTCAACAGGCCCTAGTCGACGCCATTTCATTTCCAATTTTCTATAAAGGGGCCGATACGCGGTTCCTCGGCTTCAACAAGGCCTATGAAGAGGCTTTCGGGATCAAACGCGAAGACCTTATCGGACTTCGGGTTCTGGATTTGGAATACCTGCCCGAGGAAGATCGAACGGCCTTCCAGAATGAAGATGAGGAGACGATCCGCACGGAGGGAACCGTCATGCGGGAGATGGAGATACCGTTCGCGGATGAGAGTATGCGCGACACGATTTATACCGTCTCCGGGTTCCGCAAGAGCGATGGGTCACCGGGTGGCTTGATCGGCTCAATTTTCGATATTACGGAACGCAAGCGGGCCGAGCAGAACCTCGCCGATGCCTATGATATCATATCGTCGAGCATCGATTACGCGTCGCGGATCCAACGCTCGATCCTGCCTGACGATGACGAGATCGCAGCTTTAACCGACGATTATTTTATCATTTGGGAGCCCCGCGACGTTGTCGGCGGCGATATTTACTGGGCCGGTCTTTGGGGTGACGGGTTTCTGATCGTCCTCGGAGACTGCACCGGGCACGGCGTACCTGGCGCCTTTATGACCCTCATATGCATGGGCGCCATGGAACGCGCATTGAGCGAAGTCGAAACGGGAGACGTCGGCGCTTTGCTGTCCCGCGTGCATCAGTTGGTCCAACTCACCCTGGGGCAGCATCTGGACGACGGCGAGTCCGATGACGGCATCGAAATGGGTGCGTGTTACTTCGTTTCGGACGCGACGGAGATGGCCTTCGCCGGTGCACGTTTCGAACTGGTCATTTCGGAAAACGAAGAGATTGCAATCGTCAAAGGCACCAAAGCCGGCGCCGGGTACCGGGGGATTCCCTACGAACAAACATATGAGCAATTCTCGATCAGTCTTAAACCCGGCCAGAACTTCTACATGACGACTGACGGCTTGATTGACCAAGTCGGCGGTGAACGACGCCGAGCATTCGGAAAACGCCGCTTCGGCGCTTTGCTCGCAACCCAATCCGCGGAACCGTTCGCGGCACAAAAAGAAGCGATCCTTCAGGCCCTGAAATCACATCAGGGAGATGAAAATCGCCGCGATGATGTCTCCGTCATCGGATTTCGCATTCAATAGGCTGCTAATTCGAACGCGGCCGAGATGATGAACCTGTCGATTGCGGTGTTCTGTACCACGGCGCTGATGGCCATCATCATTGATAGATAGCGGCTTCATTTGTTTGCAATGGCCTCCAAATGGATACCCTGGACCATTGGACCCGCTATTCCGTGGCGGCGGCTTTGGACATCAGTTCCCGCGCCAGGGTGCCGCGGCCTTCCAGGTTCCGGTCGAAGGCTTCGGCGAAGGTGTCGTTGACGGTGCCGGTGAGTTAATTCTTGCAAGTTCGCCGCGATGTCGATCACAATTTGTATCTAGGGGGGTCGTTCGACGGTTCGTGGTAGGCGTTCCGGATAGAGCGGAGCGCCGCGCCCATGGGGGGCGGGCTAATGACGGGTGTGATTGCTCGTATTTGTGTTGTGATCTTCGCTGTCCTGGTTTTCTGGATCGGAGACACGACGGGTGCGGCCGCCAGCGGCGAGACCCGCCCCGTCAATTTCGAGAAAAAGTGGTTGGGCGAGACCCACACCCGCAAGGGCGTCGGCACCAAGACCGATTACCGTGAGCTCAAGTTCGACGCCCAGTTCCCCATACGCGGCGGCAAGATCAGCGGCACCGTGACGCGCCGCGATGGGTACATGACCTTCGTCACCTTCAAGGAAGAAACGCAACAGGGCACCGTCTCCGGGACCTACGACGGTGTCGACGGCGGGCGCCTGATCGTTATCATCACCTGGGCGGACGGCAAGACCTGGGAATACCGGGGCAAGATATTCGCCAGCGGCAACAGTTTCGTGAAAACCATGGGCGGCGAGAAGATCGCCATCACCCACGCCCCGTTCGACGAGGCGCAGGCGACGATTGGCGTGTGTCCGTCGAGCAACATCAAGGTCGCCCGCTCGTCCAGCGGCCGGCGCCTGAAATTCCGCATGCAGCCCGGCCCCGTCGGCGTGCTGGCCCTGCCATTGACCGACCGAAAGTCGAAATCCCCGCGCCTGGTTGATGGCCGCTACGCCATGGTGCATGTGCAATTGCCGGGCGAGCCGGCGAAATCGGCCCTCGGCCGCAAGGAAAAGATCCGGTTCGAAATCATCAGCGGCAACGGCCTGTTCGACGACGGATCAACCAAGCGTGCCTGGAAGGTCGACCGGAAGGGCAAGGTTTCGATGGCGGTGATCCCGTTCGAGAAGGGGGAGATCGTGGTTCGGCTGACCAAGATCCTCGGCAAGACGGAAACCGGTCTCGGTACCGTCAAGCTGGTGACGGGTGTGCAACTGAGCGTCGACAAGTTGGTCGTGCGCCCGGTCGTCCCCGAGATATCGAGCGACCCGACCCACGTGATCCTGGCGACGGTGAAAAGCATCAATATCCCGGACCTGCTGGTCGGTGCCTATTTCGATCCGAACACCACGTGCGCCGGCCGCGGGACCCACGTGAAGAAAATCGTCCTTCAGCTTTGGTCCCATCCCCTGAAGAAGACGGCGGGGGCACCCGTGCCGTTGAACGCGGTCGACTACTACAACGGCGTCGTCGAACTGCGCGCGACCCGGAATACGACCTACCTCTATCCGGTGACCGGACGGCAATATGAACAGAGCTCGACCCTGATCTTCCCGGCTATCCAGCTCAAGAACGGCAGTGGTCAGTTTCCGTCGCGCGTGATGATCCGGCCGCCGGGAAGCGCCGCGAAGAACGGCGACCCCTATCCCGAGCTGACCCGGCAGTTGCTGCGAAAGCTCTATTTCGTCATGAGCAAGGAGAACGACGAGGGCTACTTGACCACCCTGGCGTGTTCGGTCGAGGCACAGGGGCTCGTTCAATCGTTGATCCACGGCGCCGCGGATTGGTTCTTTACCACCATCACCGCCGGCGTGAACCCCTACGGCAAGTTCGTCAAGCTCGCCGCCTATCTCTGTTCCATGGGGCGCAACGGCGTGCAATCCGCGACCTACGACATGCTGGTGGAATTCGGCTCCGACAAGGTCGGCGAGATGTTCGAGGGCTATACGAAGGGCTATATCCGCGACTACTACGATACCGACAACAAAACCGCCGGGGACTATTTCGACACATTCAAGGAGCGCTTCGAGCAGGCGAAGAAGCTCTACGAGCACGGCAAGCGGGATGCCGCCTTCGGTGAATGCATGAAGAAGAAGAACGCCGACCCGGTGGTCTGCATGGGCGGCGAGATCGGAAAGTTCAAGATCTGCCTGAACACGAAGAAGAAGCCCGACAAGAAGCACTGGATGACCTGCGCTAAATCGTCCAGTGAAAAGCTGGCGAAACTGAACGAGGCCGAACTCGGCGTCTTCTATGACTATGCCTACGTGCCCGGTAAAAAGGCATTGAAGACCGCCCGCCGCGCCATCAAGGCCAGCATCAAACGGAAGCCCGCACCGGCCAAGCCGCCGACGACGCGATCCTTGCCCAAGGCACCGATACAGAGACCGGGACGCGCGCCGCCGATGCCGAAGGCGGCGATCCCCATCCCCAGGAATTGATGACAACGCCCCCGCGTTTGAAAGGGACCGACATGACGGACCGACGAAGGAACCGGAACCGAGCACAAGCCGGATGGCGGGCTCTGGTGATGACCGGCACGTTGGTCGGCACCATGGCCGGCATCGTGATCGGTGGTGCAGCGCTTGATGCCGGGTCCGCCCGCGCCGAGGTGCCGCAGCACGAATGCGACAAGCAGGCGTCGCATCCGGTCGACCCGAACCGCAAGGCGCCGGGCCGGAAGATCGCCGACGTGGGGTTCGGCGCCATCGTCACCTGTGCGCTGGCGGTCGGGCTTTATCCGGACGAGCCCCGCTTCGCTTATCTTCTCGGCCGCGCCAACCTGGCCATGGGCAATGCCGAAGAAGCCAACAAACACATCCGCAGCGCGGCCGAGCGCGGCTACGCCATCGCCCAGTACCAGTTCGCCAGGAACTACAAGGAAGGCCGAGGCATCGCGAAAAATCAGGTCGAGGCCCGGCGCTGGTACATCGCGTCCGCCAAGCAGGGGTTCAGCCACGGCCTCTATTTCGCCGGCATCTATCTGGAGCGAGGAATCGGCGGCCCGAAGGACCTGCGGGGCGCCCGGTCCTATTTCGACCTCGCCCGCAAGGCCGGCCACCCCAACGGCGAGGAGGGCGTTGACCGGGTCAGCGCGCAACTGGGCCCGGTGACGGCCCCGCCCGCGCAGGCGCCCGCACAGGTGATCGCGCCGTCGCAGGAATTGGTACTGACCATGCAGACGCTGCTCAACCAGCTTGGATACGATGCCGGCACGCCGGATGGGAAGATGGGGCGCAAGACGCGCAACGCCATCACGTCGTTCGAGACCTCCCAGGGGCTGGCGACGACTGCCGCCCCCTCCGCCTCGTTGCGCGACCGCCTGTTCGCTGCGCTGTCGGCGGGCCTCAAGGCGCCGGCGGCCGCGCAACCGGCGTCGCGGGTGGCGGCCCTGGACCAGTTCACGGTGACGCGGGACGCCGCCATCTCGGGCCACAATAGCCGGCACCTGACCAAGGTGTCGGCCGCCGCCTGCGCCGAGGCTTGCCTGGCGGAAACCGGTTTCGTCTGCAAGTCGTTCGACTACTACAAGAACGAACGGAAATGCGATCTGAGCGAGAGCGCCCTCGAGGACGTGGGCAAGCTGTCGCGTGGGGCAACGTCCTACGATCACTATTCGCGGGAATTCGGTGCCACGGCGGCCGCGCCCGCCGTGCTGCCGGCGGCGCCCAGGGCCCCCGTGGCGCCCCCCCGGCCGGCCCAACCGTTGCCGGCGCCCGCCCAGCCGGTCGCCGTGGTCGCGCTGGCGGCGGCGCGCGCCGATGTGCCGGAAGGCGAGGCCATCGAGGTCCAGTACAGCGGCCTGCCGGCCAGGGGCCAGGATTGGCTGGCGCTGGCGGCGCCCGATCATGCCGACGACCAGTACTACGACCTGATCATGCTGGAAGCAAAGCCGGCCGCGGGCTCCCACGCCTTCAAGATTGTGCCGCCGGGCGACTACGAGGTTCGCGCCTTCACCGATTGGCCCAAGGGCGGCTATCAGGTCCGCGCACGGGTCGCGGTGACGGTGACGGCCGCGCCCAAGGGACCGGCGTTGACCGTCGAAGGGCAGCCGGTCTCCGCCGAGCAGACCTTCAACGTCGCCTTCGCCGGGCTGCCGGCCGAGGGCCAGAACTGGCTGTCGGTCGCCCTGCCGGATCACGCGCCCGATCAGTACTACCTGTTCAAAATGCTGACAGTCGGCAAGACCAGGGGTTCCGCGACCTTCGACGGCCTGCCGGCGAACACTTATGAAGCCCGCGCCTTCGGTGGTTGGCCCGAGGCCGGTTACGAGATTATCGCTCGGACCCCGGTGGTGGTGGGGAACGGCGCTCCGGCCCCGCAAGCCGCCCCGGCACCGGCCCCGAAAGCCGCGGCGCCGCGACCATCCGCTCCGCCGGTTCCGCAACCGACACAGCCAGCGGCCGCGGTCGAAAGTTTTCCGGACATCGACATGCAGTTCGGCTTGGACAAGGAGCGTTACCAGCCGCGCGACGAGGTCACGATCACGATGACCGGGAATTTTCCGGAAGAGCGTACATCGCTTTATGTTGCCCTGCTGGTGCCCGGAACCCAGGCTGATTGCTATCAGATCGCGGCGCGGTCGGCGGACGGCGCCGAGACGACGGGGGCGGGCGATGCGAAGGCCGGAATCGTGGCCAAGGTCCTGGCCCCCCGGAAAGGCGGCGATTATGAGATTCGCGCATGTTGGAGCCACAAGGGGTCGGTCCGTATGGTCGGCCAGGGATCGCTGACGGTGACGAGCGTTGCCGGCCCGGTGACCCTGGCCGTGACCTGCCGGGAGAAGACACCGGTGTTCCATTCCTCGCGCGGCAGTCGGCCCGGTTGCGAGAAGCTGAAAGGCGACCACACCCTGCCTGTTGGGAACGCCACCGTCGTGTGCAAGGGCGGTAAAAGCCTTTGGCTCGCCCGGGACGGCAAGTCCCTGCGACTTTGCATCCTGGCCCATGCCCAGGTCCTGGCGAACCAGGACATTCGGTTGAAGTGCGAAGCCAGCAGCACCGCCAGTTTCTATCCGACAGGCGAGGTTTCACTTTGCAAGCTGGCGGAACCGGCGCGATTGCTGTTCCGTGCGAAGCCCTATGTCTGTCAGGCCGGCGGAAAGATTCGTTTCAAGCGCGGCCGTGTCGACATGATCTACGACGCCAAGTACTTCAAGTTCTGCAAGCCGGCGTGATTGGCGGCGGCGTGCGGTCTACTCGGCTGCCGCCGATGCCGACATGAGCGCCCACGCCAGAGTGCCGCGGCTTTCCAGGTTCCTGTCGAAGGCTTCGGCGAAGGTGTCGTCGACGGCGCCGGTGATGGTCTCGTTCGCGAGCAGCGCGTCGGACCAGGCTTTGACCAGCGGGAATTCGTCGAGCAGGCCGGTCTGCAGAACCTTCTCCGAAATGGCGAAGCGTTGCAGGAAGGGCGCGTAGGCGCAGTCGACCAGGCAGAGCGTATCGCCGTTGAAGTAGGGGCCGTCGTTGCCGCGTTCACGGGCGATGGCGTCTTCCAGGCGGGCGATGCGCGAGCGCGCGGCCTCAATGGCTTCGGGCAGGGCGTCCTTGGATGCACAGTAGGTCAGGTTGTTGAGGCCGGGGCCCCAGCCGAAGGTCGGGATGAAGTCGGTCCAGGCGCGGTTCTGGGCACGCTTGATGGGATCGGCCGGGTGCAGATGGGGTTCCACCGTTTCGTCCAGGTATTCGGCGATGGCGTTGGATTCGAACAGCGCCGCGTCGCCCACCTTCAGCACCGGCACCTTGCCGTGCGGCGAGATTTCCAGGAACCAGTCGGGCTTTTCCTTCAGGTTGATATAGGTGACGTCGAAGTCGACGCCCTTCGCCCGCATGCAGATGACGGAGCGCTGCACCCAGGGGCAGGTGACGGAACTGATGAGATGATATTTGCCGGCCATGGTTCTTCCCTCCCGTTTGAATGCCGATCAGCGTACTCGTGCGGGCAGATGCCGACAAGAAGGACCGCGCCGCGTTTTTCATGGCCGAATAAAGCGGCTAGGTTGGCGACTTGAGCCATTCAACCCCGGCCGCTTCATGCCCCTTGCTCTCGCGTTCTTGATTTTGTTTCTCCTATCGGCCGCTCCGGCTGGGGCGGACACATTCCGGGTCTCGACCGCGGACGTGCCCGAGGTTCGGGCGGTCTCCAAGCTCTTGAAAGAGGTCTACCGGGAACTCGGCCACGAGATCGAACTGGTGGTGCGGCCGGCGAAGCGTAGCCTGATGGAGGTCAACGCCGGTGCCTCCGACGCGGAACTCGCCAGGATCAATGGGACGGAAAACGAATACCCGAACCTGGTTCGGGTGAAGGAACCGATCTACGTCGTCAGCGTCTCCGCGATCGTGGTGAAGACCTCTCGCCACTGGATGAGTTCTTGGGAGAAGATCGCCAAACTTCGGATCGGTTATCCCCGCGGCTATCGGATCATGGACATTCGCACCAAAGATATGAATGCAGTGAAGGTGCGAGATCCCATCGCGGTGGTCAGGATGGTGAAGGGGGAACGGTTCGACGTCGGTCTCCTGATTACGTCCGACGCGCTGAGGCTGGTGGCGGCGGATGACGGCCTGACGGTACTCGACCCGCCCATCGAGACCATGACGCTGTACCACTACCTGCACGTCAAGCATCGCCGCCTGGTGCCGGCGATCGAGGAGGTGCTGATCCGTCTGAACGACAGCGGCCGGGCCAAGGAAATTCTGCGCGCCCGGGATTGAACACTCGTATCTGGCCGGGCGTCACTCGGTCAGCGTGAACCCGGCGCCCAATTGCCGGGCAATAGAGCCCGTGTCGAAAAACACGGTTTCACCATACAAGTCATTTCCCCGGAAGTGCCAGACGACCAGGGCCCGGACCGTCACCTTGCGGCCCGTCGGTGGAATGCCCTGGAAGGTGCCCTCGTGGGTTCCGGTCCACTGGTTCTCGGTGACCACGGTATCTTCGTCCGCAGATAGCACGCGTTTGATGCGGACGGTGAAATCCGGGAAGGCCTCCCAATGCTTGATGTAGCGCTCGGCGACACGGTCGGGGCCATCGAAGCGTTCCGCGAAGCAGGCCACGTCGTTGAAGCAGTCGTCGGTGAAGCCGGCCATCAGGTGGTCCAGATCGTGTTCGCTCTCGGCCCGCAGATGATCGTCGAGAACCGCTTGTCGTTCGGGGGAAACGGTGGCCATGGAATTCTCCTCTTGTCGCGTCGGTCCGGCTCGGCGCTATGATACCATCCGTTCCGATGCACCGACCTGATAGGCAAGGATAGCCGCTTTGATCCGCAATGAGGAAAAACTACAGACGCTGATCGGCGATATCCGCGCCTTCATCCGCGACGTCGCCATGCCCAACGAGGACAGGGTCGAGGCCGAGGATGCGATTCCGGATGAGGTGGTGGGGCGGTTGCGCGAGCTCGGCAGTTTTGGCTGGAGCATTCCGGAGGAATACGGCGGGCGCGGCCTGACCTCCGAGGAACTGGCCATCGCTTTCATGGAATTCACCCAGTGTTCGGTGGCGTTTCGGGTCTATGGCGGGCAGAACGCGGGCATCGGCTCCGAATGCCTGATCCGCGATGGCACGGACGAGCAGAAGCAGCGTTACCTGCCGCGCCTCGCCACCGGGGCGATGATCGGCTGCTTGGCCTTGACCGAGGAGCAGGCGGGCTCGGACGCCACCGCATTGAAGACCCGGGCCGAGAAGGTCGAGGGCGGCTACCGCCTCAATGGCGACAAGCGCTACATCACGCTGGCCCCCATCGCCGATCTGTTCACCGTATTCGCCCGGACGTCGGGCGAGCGCGGCGGCGACGGCATCACGGCGTTCCTGGTCGAGCGCGGAACGGAGGGCCTGACCCCCGGGCCGTCGACGCCGAAGATGGGCCAGGAGGGCGCACCCATCGGAGAGATCACGTTGGACGATGTGTTCGTGCCCGAGGGCGCGGTGCTCGGTGGCGTCGAGGGGAAGGGCTTCCGGACGGTGATGAAGTGTTTGAACAAGCAGCGGGTCAATCTGTCGGCGCTAGCCATCGGCCCGGCCATCCGCATGCTGGACGATGCCGTTGCCTATGCCAGGGAACGCCGCCAGTTCGACAAGTCCATCGGCGAATTCCAATTGGTCCAGGCCATGCTGGCGGAATGCAAGGTGGAGATCGAGGCCGCCCGCGCCCTGGTGCTGGAAACCGCCCGAAAGCGCGACCGTGGCGAGGACGTGACGCTCGACGTCAGCCTCTGCAAATACTATTCGACCGAGATGTGCGGCCGCGTCGCCGACCGTGTGGTGCAGGTTTTCGGCGGCCAGGGCTATGTGAAGGGCACCGGCATCGAGCGCTTCTACCGCGACGTCCGGGCCTTCCGCATCTACGAGGGCACCAGCCAGATCCACCTGCTGAATATCGCCAAACACCTGCTGCGTTAAGGCAGATCCAGGCGTTCACAGGGGCGCCCGGTTTGATAGTATCGTTTGCACGTTCCTGACCGTCATCGAGGTAGCCATGCACAAACTTGCCGAAATCTTGAAGCGCATCGCGGAAAATCCGATTCTGAATTTCGTCGCCGGCATGATTCTTCTAGTGACCGGGCTCGCCGAGGTCGGAGAAACCTTGGTGGATGACGTCGCGACCCTGAACGTGGGCGCGCATCACGGTGTCATCGTGTTCGGCCTGGTCCACGCCTTCAAGTCGCTGCCACCCATCCTGGTCGGCATGACGCTGTTGGGCCGCGGCTCGGCGGCGAAGTAGTGTCGAAAGCTCGCCCGAGCCGGTCGAGACGAGTGATGAGATGGGGGACGACCGGATGACCGACCGACCCCTGGCACCGCTGCGCATCGCGGTGGCCCAGTTCGATGCCGTCGGCGGCGACATGGCGCACAACATGGATTGGCACTTGCGGCTGCTCGGCCGGGCGGCGGGTGCCGGGTCGGCGCTGGTGGTCTATCCGGAGCTTTCGGTCTCCGGCTATTGCTCGGGCCTGCTGGATGACGACGCCATGGCCCAGGCCGTGGATCCGGCGGGCGACGACCTGGCGCCGCTTCGCCGGGCCTGTGCCGAGGCCGGCATCGCCGCCATCGTCGGCGCGCCGGTGCTGGAAGCCGGGCGGCTGCACCTGTCGGCCATCTACATCGACGCGGCCGGCGAGGTCGCGGACGTCTACCACAAGATGTACCTGGACCCGTCCGAGCGCGGCTGGTTCGAGGCCGGCGACACGCCGACGGTGGTGACGCTGGCCGGCTGGAACCTCGGCATCGGCATTTGCTACGATTCGAGCTTTCCCGAACACGCTCGGCAATACGCGCTTTCGGGGGCCGAGGTCTATGTCCTGCCCGGCGCCTTCCCGCTCGGCCGTTCGGACTTCCGCCGCACCATCTACTTCCCGGCCCGGGCGCTGGAGAACACGGTCTACCTGGCGTTCTCCAATTACGTGGGCGAGCACGCCGGTACTGCCTACGGCGGCATGAGCGCCATCTACGGACCGGACGGCAGCTGTCTCGCGGATGCCGGCGCCGAGGCCGGCATCGCCGTCCACGACCTGGACCACCGGCAACTTTTGGAGACCCGTGAAAACCTGCAGATGCTTAAGGACTGCGTCTAGCAGGCGCCAACGCGGCAACCGGTTCAGGCGTGGATCCGGAACAGGCCCTCAATCGCATGGCGAACGTCGTGGATGACGTTGAGAACCGCCCGGCCCATAAGGTCGGCGCGGATTTGGCGGGCCTTCTTGATGTTGGCTTCGAAGTCGATATTGGTGCGGGTCATGGCGCTGTTCCTTTTGTATCGGGTGTGTCTCTGGAAAGCAGCATGACCGGCGGCCGTGACACTGGCGTATGCGGGGCTCGGCGTGGTGCGTGAAAAATCGGTGAAAAAATCCGATTTGGCGCGCTTTCACGCCGTAGCCTCCATAGACTTCGGGCATGACCACGCTGACGCTCCGACTGATGGGCGAGCCGCGCATCGCCACCGATGCCACCGCCAACCTGCGCCTGCCGACGAAAAAGTCGCTGGCGCTGCTGATCTACCTGGCCGCGCCGGCCGGGGTCGCGCGCTCGCGCGATCAGCTGGCCGGCATGCTGTGGGGGCGCAGCGCCGACGAGCAGGCCCGAGCCAGCCTGCGCCAGAACCTGGCCCGGCTGCGCAAGTCCCTGGGGGCGGCCAAGGAGGCGCTCAACGCCGACGCGCAGGGCATCGAGCTGGACCCGCAAGCGGCGGTCACCGACCTGGCGCGGTTCGAGGGGCTGGCCGGTGCAAGCGACGAAGGCTCGCTGGAAGCGGCCGCCAACCTGATCCACGGCGAATTCGCCCAGGGCCTGCGCCTGAACGAGGCTGCGTTCGATGACTGGCTGGCGGCCGAGCGCCGCCGGGTCGCCGAACTGGCCATCACCGCGCTTGGCCGCCTGTTGGCGATGCAGGAACAGGCGGGCGCCTTCGACAAGGCAGCGGTGACGGCATGCAAGCTGTTGCGCTTCGATGCGCTGCAGGAGGGCGTGCACCAGTCGCTGATGCGCGCCCTGGCGGCGCAGGATCGCTTCGAATCTGCCCTGCAGCAGTACAAGCAGTGCCGCGACCTGCTGCGCCGCGAATTGGGGATCGATCCGGGCGACGATACCCGGGCGCTGCGCGAGGACATCGCCCGCCGCCGGGCCGCCCAACGCCACGTGCCGGGCGCGCCGGCGGTGGAAACCGAGGGCCTGTTCCGTGGCCTGGACGAGAACATGGCGACGGAAACGGCGCCGTCAACGGAATTGCCGCCACAGCTTCAGGGCCTCGACCTCAGGGTGCCCGAGCGGCCGTCCATCGTCATCCTGCCGTTCGCCAATCTGTCCGGTGACGCCGAGAACGACCACCTGGCGGAAGGTATCCGCATCGATATCCAGGCGGCTCTGGTGAAGGTCACCGGCATCTTCATCATCGCCGCCGGCAGTGCCAACGCGCTGCGCGGCCGGGACGCCGCCAGCGCCGGCGCGGCGCTGGGCGTGGGCTATGTCCTGCAGGGCAGTATCCGGCGTTCCGGCGCCCGGTTGCGCATCGCCGCCGAACTCATAGATGTGGCGGCCGGCAACGCCATCTGGACCGAGCGCTATGACCGCAGGTTCGACGACGGTTTCGACGTGCAGGACGAGATCATCGGCGAAATCATCACGGCGCTGGATGTGAAACTGCTGCGCGGCGAGCAGGCGGCGGTGTGGCATCAGACGCTGAAGGATCGGGATGCTCTCGAGACCTTCTACAAGGGTATCCAGGAATTCTTCAAGCTGCAGAAAGATCCCATCGCCCGCGCCCGGCGCTACTTCGAATCCGTCGACAAGAAGCAGCCCCAGGTCTGCATCGGCGCCACCTGGACCGCCATGTGCCACTGGTTCGACGCCTTCAAGGCCTGGGGGCCCGACCCGGCGGGCTCGCTGGTGAAGGCTGGCGAGTGGGCGGCGAAAGCAGTCGCCATGGAGGACGCCGACGGCCAGGCGCACATGGTGCTGAGCCACGTCCACCTGATGCGGCGGGAATTCGACGACGCATTGGTGGTCGGCCGAGAGGCGGTCCGACTGCGCCCTAATTGCACCAACGCCAACGGCTTCTTGGCCAACGTGCTGCACTACTGCGGCGAACAGAAGGACGCCATCGAACACGTTACCTGGGCCATCCGCTATTCGCCCATCTATCCGCCGTTCTTCGCCGACGTGCTGGCGTTGGCGTTGCTGTTCGATGGTGATGCCAGGGCAGCGTGCCTGGTGGCGACGGAATCCCTGCGTCTCAACCCAACGAGTGTCACGGGCCGATTGGTGCTTATCGCCGGCCACGCGGCCCACGCAGATTTTGACCATGCCCGACAGGCCGGAGAGAGACTGGTCGCTGTCGATCCTGAATTCTCGCTGCAGCGTTTCGCCGAGCGGCAGCCGTACCGTAATTCCAATGACCTGAACGGTTTCTTGGACGGCTTGAAGGCGGCGGGATTGCCGAACTGACGAGCGCTCAGTGCCAGATATCCGGCATGGAATCCTTTCGCTGGATCATGAAGGATCGCAGGGCCTCGTCGATGGCCGGGTCGAGCGGTGGCGGCTCGTAGGTGGCCAGCATGTCATTCCATTTCCTGTTGGCGCGGATGACGGCATCCTGTCCGCCGCCATCGTGCCAGTTCTCGAACGACTGGGTGTCGGCGAGTTCGCTCTCGTAGAAGGCGGTTTCGTAGTTGGCCAGCGTGTGGGCGCAGCCGAAGAAGTGGTTGCCCGGGCCGACCTCGCGGAAGGCATCCATGGCGATCGCGTTGTCGTCGAAGGTGAGCCCCTTCAGCAGCACATGCAGGCCACCCAGGTAGTCCGCGTCGAGCACGAGTTTTTCGTAACTCACCGTCAGCGCGCCCTCGAGCCAGCCGGCGGCATGCAGCACGAAGTTGGCGCCGCACATGACCGCCGTGTTGAGCGAGTTCACGGTTTCCTGCATGGCCTGGGCATCGGGAATTTTGGAACTGGTGTAGCCCCCCGAACAGCGGATCGGCAGGCCGACGCGGCGGGCCAGTTGCGCCGCCATGTAGGATCCCAGCACCGGCTCCGGCGTGCCGAAGGTGGGAGAGCCCGAGCGCAGATCGACCGAGGTGACGAAGTTGCCGAACACGGCCGGCGAGCCCGGCCGCTCCAACTGGCCGAGGGCGCAGCCCACAAGCACCTCCGCATAGGCCTGGGCGACGGCGGCGGTCATGGTCACGGGCGCCGTGGCACCACCGAGCACGAACGGCACCACCACCGGGCATTGGTTGGCCCGCGCATAGGCGCGTAGCGAGCCGGACATGGCCTGGTCGTAGACCAGTGGTGAGTTCATGTTGATGTTGCCCATGATGACGCAGTTCCGCTCGACGAAATCCTCGCCGAAAACCAGCCGCGCCATGTCGATCGAATCCTCGGCCCGCTCGGGGGCGGTGACCGACCCCATGAACGGCTTGTCCGTCCAACGGAGGTGCGCGTAGACCATGTCCATGTGGCGCTTGTTGACCGGCAGGTCGACCGGCTCGCACACCGTGCCGCCGGAATGATGCAGCCAGGGGGACATGTAGGCGAGCTTGACGATGTTCTCGAAATCCGCGATGGAGCCGTAGCGCCGGCCGCCCTCCAGGTCGCGGACGAAGGGCATGCCGTAGGCCGGCGCGAAGATCACGTTGTCGCCACCGACCAGGAGCGATCGTTCCGGATTGCGGGCGTGCTGGCGGAAGGTCCGGGGCGCGGTGGCGGTGACGATGTGGCGCACCATGCCTTTGTCGAAACGCACCCGGTCGCCCCGGACATCGGCGCCGGCCTGGCGCCACAGCACCAGGGCATCCGGGTCGCCGCGGAATTCGATACCGATTTCCTGCAGGATGCCCTCGGCCGCCGCCTCGACGATATCCAGGCCTTCCTCGCTGGCCAGGATGTAGGGCGGAATTTGGCGGCGCACGCCGGCGATGATGCCGGGCGCGGAGACACGGCGCGCTTGGCGTCGCGACCGCCGGCCCTGGCGGTTAGGCGTCGCCCGTTGTTGGCCTTCGTCGTTCATCGCCAAATCTCGAACGGATATCGCAATCCTGCCTGAACGCTATCGTCCGGAGCGGCGGCCGGCTGTCGCAGGAAGGACCGAAATTATTTAGGCCGCGCCGATACCGAGGGCGCTCAAGGGTCCTTGGACCAGCTTTCGGTATCGTGATCCGGATGTTGATGGTTTTGTACGCGGGCCTGGCGTTCGGGGGATAGAATTTGTTCGGTGAGTCGTTCGTCGAGGGCCGGCAGCACGTCATGCCAGGGGACGCGGCTTTCGATGCCGATCTGTATTTTTGGCCTGGCCTTCTCGGGATGGTCGAGGCTGCCGATGGCGACGTTGATGTACGGCGAGCCCAGGTGGTCGAAGGTCAGCGGCGTGCCACAATCTGCACAAAATCCTCGGTCGACGTCGGGCGAGCTTCTGAAGTTGGCGGGGGCACCCCGTGTCCACGTGAGATCGTCGCGAGCGACCTTGGTCAACGGGGCGTAGAAACCGCCAAATGCCTTCTGACACATGCGGCAATGGCAGATGTGCGCATCAAAGGGTTCGGCATGAAGGGCGTAGCGCACGGCACCGCATTGGCAACCGCCGCTGTGCAGGGGCGGGCGTTCATCGTTCATGCTTGGACTCCTTCGACCGTGGCGGTCTTGGCTTGCCAGCGTAGGCGTCTCGACGGGCACGTGCACGGGGTATCACCAAAGCCATATTCTTCGTAACTTCGGGTTCATAGCTGACTTTCATGCATTCCCCTTCCGGTCGTCTCTGTCAGTGCCGCCGCCATGAGCGATGACCTCGATCGCGCGCGAGACGCTGGATTTCACGCCGACATCACCAAGCCTACCGACGTCGTCCACATGCGGGACGTCATTCGCGGTGTGCTGGAAGCCTGACGGTGACACCTTCGGAAGCCGCAACCCTCGGTCACTGCGGCGGTGGAGCGGGAAACGGTATCTGCGGCGACGGCGGAAGCGGGACAGGTTGCGGCGGCGCAAAGGCGCCCGGCGGCAACTGGCCCGATGGTGGCGCCGGCAGGATCGGCTGTTGCCGCAATGGCTGCAACATCTGCTGCTGGGCCTCCATCATTCTCTGCATCCAGCGTCTCAGATCCTGTGCATTCTCCCGCGCCGGGTGCATGCTCGGCGCCAAGGCGCCGCCGGCCGTGGTCGGCGATGGCACTTGTTTGCGGGGCGTCTGCTGGTCGGGTGGCCGGTATTGGTTGAGCAAGCGCGCCCAGAACCCGCCCTTGCCCGGCCGTCCTTTTTGTTCGAAGGCGCCCACGAGTGCCCAGCGTTCGCTGCGCGGTGTTTCGTCGACCAGCCTTTTCTCGCCCTTCGACAGCGGACGCAGTTTTACTCGAAGGGCGCCGAGCCGTCCTTCCACCTTCGGTGCCAATGCCATGATCGGCGCTATCGCCTTGGTTTCCACCGACAGCGCCGAACTCCAGTGATCACCGCTGAATGCCAAACGCTGGTTCCTGTATCCCTCGCCGCCGAAACGGATATCGTAGATTCCAGCGATGACGTTGCCGATGCCCGGCAGGGGTATGCGGTCGAGCTCGAACCGGCCGCTGGCATGGGCCGTCATCAACCAATGCACGCCTCGTTTGGTATGGCGCTGCCCATGGTTCTGGATGCGGGCGATAACCGCTGCCAACTCGTCGGCGAGGTCGCGCCAGGGGCTGAGCGAGCTGTCCCCGGCTGCCGATGCGGCGCGATCACGCGCGAAGGTCTCCAGGGCGGCGAAATATCGACGCCCGAAGGAGCTGAACTGGTTGCCGAGTGCGTCGTGCACCTCCTGGCTGGCGCGAATGTTGTCTCGCACCATGTTTGCCAGCGTGCTGGCTTCCTGGGTCAAGCCGGCGGCGTCGAGGTGGCTGTCGAGGCGCTCGCGTTCGCGCGCCAGGTAGGGGCCGATGGCATTGGTGAGGCGGCGGTATTCATCGGCCAGTGCCTGTGGGGCGGTAAAGTATTCGCCACCGGCTCGGACGGCGATGACCGATGTGGCGGGCTCGATATCCTTGGGGCCGTAGGCGAGCACGGTTCCGGCAATGGCGGCGTCCGGTGTGCCCATGGGCACGTGCAGCTGTGTGTAGGGAATATTGCCGCCCGCGGGCGGCAGCGCCGCCGACTGCGTGCCGCTCCCCGCGGAACCGCCGCTGGTAGAGCCGGTGCCCGATGTCCCGCCACTAGCGCCACCGCCTGTGCCTGTGCCTGTGCTGCCACCCGTTGGTGCCGTGCCGGTGGATGACGTGGTTCCGGTGCCGCCGGTCGTCGTTCCCGTGCCCGTGCCTGCGCTTGGAGCCGGAGTGCCGGCTTGTGCGGTTTGAGGCGGATCGCCTTCGAAGCGGAGTTGATGAACCCGCGTGATGACATGGCCGAGGACGGTCTTCGCCAGCGTCGCAACCTCGCTGATATTCGTCTTGCCGGCCTCACCGGTGATGGAGAGGCCGACCAGCATGTTGCGGTAGGCGCCGAGGAAATTAACGAACGGATACCAGCTATCCGTATTCAGCGTGCCACGTTGCGCCTCGAACGGGTGACCGGCCGCAGTCCAGGGTGTCTCGTTGCCGTGGTAGGGCGACGGCGGTGGGGATCGTCGAACCAGGTCCGCCAGCACCGATCCGTCCAGATCGTAGAGTTGCACATCCAGGTTCATCTGCCAGTGCGCGCCGGTGCCCGTCGCCCAGCTGACGTAGAACCGCGCCCCCTGGGCCGTGACCGAGCCTGCGAGGGCTGGATTGTCGGAAAAGTAGGCCGTGTGAAACTGGAAATATCGCGCTTCGTCCTGGAACTTCCAGGTACCGGACAGAATTTCGGGTTCCTTGGCCGGGTCGCCGGCCGGGCGCGAGCATGTGTTTTGCGCCTTACACCACGACCACTTGGCGCTGAGGAACTCATCGCTGGTCGGCCGGAAAGGTTTATTGTAGGCGGTAAAGAGACTCACCTGGTTGAGGCCGGCGCGCCAGGACATGGCATCGGCCACCGAGACCAGGGATGAGGTATGGAACTGCTTCGCCGCGATTGGCTTGCCGCCGAGCTTCAGCAGGTGGCTGGCGTCGGCGCCGTTGTCGGGGACGGAGGCCGTTTCGGGCTTGGCGTCGAGCGGCTTGCCGCCGGTGACCGCATTGCCGCTGACGAACAGGTGGACCGAAGCGCGCCCGGCGGCGGCGAAGCCACCATGCCAGATTTTCCTCGACGCGGTCGGCTGCAGCGGCACGTCCTCGTTGCCGGCCTTCAGTGTGACCTGGTCCATGGCGGTCGAAAATTCGAGCTCCAGCGCTACCCGGTCGCCGGCGGCGACATCGTCCGTTGGTTTCGTCGAGACGCGCAGGCCCGCCGATTGATCGCGTTCCTTCTGCAGGCGCTCGATCTCTTTCTGCAATGACGCCAGGCCGGCCCGGTCGACCAGGCGTAGCGCATTGGCTGCGGCCAGCGCGTGGTAGAGCTGCTGGTAATTGGCCGCCGCTTCGGCATAACGGAACCAGGCGTCGTATTCGGGCACTTGGTTGATGTCCTTCAGGTAGTCGACTGCCAGGCCGGAGGCGAGGCCGGAAACGAAACCGGCGCCAGCTTTTCGGAGCGACGCCTTGAATTCGTCGCCCTTGAATAACGCCCGGGCGCCTAGTTGCTTCGGCGACAACTCGCGGAACTTTCCGAAGGTCGCCGGCGCCACGTCCCAGAACGGAACGAAGGTGCCGCTGGGGGCCATCGCGTAGTTGCGCACCACCGACATCATCCGGTACTGGCCAAACTTGCCGCTGATCAGCACCCGGTCGCCGCCGAGCGCGCTGGAAATGGTTTTCTGCACGAAGGCGTCGGTCATTTGACCGAGGCCGGTTCGGACGCCGCTTTCGAGGCCCCGGGTGGCGGCGATATCGGCTTTCCAGGGCGGCACCCATCGCGCCCGCCAGTTTACGGTCGGGTCCTGCTGTTGCGTGGTGTCGGGAATCAGCTTGCCAACCCCCAATTGGATCAACCGCGAGGCGGCTTCGGCGGGGAAGGCGTAGGGCCCCATCTCCGGCAGGTTGCGGGCGATGTTGTAAGCGGATTCGGAGAGGTCGATGAGGAACTCCCGCCCGGCCTTGTACCAGATCGCGTCCTGGTAGCTTTCGAGAAGCCGGATGGCCTCGGCCCCCTGGACGAGCATCTCCTGGTGAAGCGCCTGTCGCTCGGCCTCGTTGTCGGCCATAGTTTGGCGATAGAACTTCTCCTCGCCGCGCAGGGCATCGATGAAGACGTCCAGGGACTCTTGCTTCGATAGCCACTGCTTGTCGTAGAAAACCTTGTTTTCCGATTGCGCCTTGAGGCGAACCAGGTAAGGGTTGGCGTCACCGCCGGTGGCCGTGTGGGCGGCGTCGCGGGCGTTGGCCAGCGCCTCGCGGGCATTCTCAAGCGCCAGCGCGGCTTGCAGATAGTCGTCCGTGCGGTTGCGGTAGATGACCTCCGCGCCTTCATAGGCCGAACGCACCGTGTAATAGTCGCCCCGCGCGGTTTTCAGGGTCGCCTCGGTCTGTTGCAAGTTGCTATCGAAAGAATCGTCGAGCTGCTGGCGCGCCGCCGCCTGCGGTGCTTGCTGGCGTTTCAACGCATCCAGGTTTCGTTGCAGGTCATCGCGCCGCGTACCGGTCGCCGAGTTCAGCAGGTCGGCGACATCGTCGATGCTGTTCTGCAGGCTGATTTCGCTTTTCTTCAGATTGACGCTGTCGGTGATGTAGTTCTTCCACAAGGCGTCGATGGCGCCTTCGGCGTTCTCGCTGGCGTCGGCTCGCCGGCCGACCTCGGTCGCCAGCGGGCCAATTTCGACCGCTGCCAGGTCGCGTGCCTGGGCGGCGTTGTCGGCATCTCCTTGATATCGGACGACGGTGGCTTCAGCGTTGGAAATCTGGGCGGAAAAGTCCTGTGCCTTCACACCAGGCGCCACGAACACCAGCAGAAGAAGTATCCCCCAGACTGGACGACGAAGCCCGACCACGTTACCCTCCGTCTTCGAATGATATCATAACCAGCGGCCAATTGCGGTTTTGCCTGTCTAGAGGGCGATTGTGGTCGAATTTGGACCCTCGGCGGTCGAATTCGGGCCATATTCGATGCGCCGCGTCACCTAGTTTCCGGCCACGTCCAGGGCGCCTGGGCGAATGCGCGGAGGGACCCTCGCCATGATCATCTATCCGGATATCGAGATTCAGGACGGCAAGTGCGTAAACCTGGTGCGCGGCGACATGGGCAATCCGCGTGTCTACGACGTCGACCCAATTCAGGCGGCGCGTGATTTCGCTGCCCAGGGCGCCGAGGCGTTGCACGTCATCGATTTGGACGGCGTGGCCCAGGGCGGGCGGCACAATGCCGAGCTGATTTGCGAGATCTTCGAGGCCGTGGACGTGCCGGTTCAAGTCGGCGGCGGCATCCGCACGTTTGAGAGCGCGCTGTGGTGGTTCGACCACGGTGCGGACCGTATTGTCGTCGGCAGCGCCGGCGTCACCGACCGCCGCATGCTTGAGAAGTGCTGCGGCCGATTCGCCGGAAAAGTCATCGTCAGCGTCGATGTGCGTGGCGGCAATGTGATGATCGACGGCTGGCGCGCGACCACCGCATTCGAGCCCGTCGAGCTGATCGGCCAGCTGGCCGACCTGGGCGTGGCCGAAATCATCTTCACCGACATCGACCGCGACGACGACCTGCCGGACGCCACTTTTGCGCTGACCACTCAAGTGGCGACGGATGCCGGCATCCCACTGATTTCCTCGGGTTGTGTGAAAACCCTCGACGATGTAGCGACGCTTCGCTATTTGCCAAACATCGCCGGCACGGTGATCGGCCGGGCCTTGTTCGGCGGTGTCTTCACGCTGCCCGAAGCTCTCGACGTGGCCGACCAGCCGATGACCAAGGCTGCGCTCCAATAAGGCATTGTAGAGATCGCTGGCGCTCCGTCATTTTCCCCGGCCGAGTCCATCCATATAATATTCGTCAGGAAACCGCGCCGTATCGGCATCGTCGCATCTGCGCCGTTTCTGGCGACGAAGCAACGAACAGGCGAACACCGTGTCAGACATCTTCCGGGTTTCCACCAAGGCCGTCATCCACAAGGGCGGTAAGTTTCTCATCGTTCAGAAGCCGTCGGGGGCCTGGGACCTGCCCGGCGGGCGGCTCGAACTTGACGAGGACCCGGAGAACGGTCTGGCGCGGGAGGTCGAGGAGGAACTCGGCGTCAGCGTCGAAATCGGTGAACTGGTCGATTGCTGTGTCCGGCCCAAGATCGAGAAACCCGACGTCTTCTGTGTCGCCTATCTGTGCGATATGACCTTTGACCTGGAAGACATTCGCCTGAGCGACGAGCACGTCGAAGCGCGCCTGTTGAAGCTCGACGGCCTGAAGGGGCTTGAAGTCGATCCGGGATACCGGCGCATAATCAATCGGGCCGCGCGCCGGCTCGCGGGCGAGGCCGCCCCACTCACCCTCAGGGCGGCGGCGAGCGACCGCATTCCTGTCCACAGTTTGTAGCCGGCCGCCGTTGGGTTTTACGAACCCGCTGAAACGGCCCCTCGCTTGACGACCCCGGTCAGGCAGCCGATGGCGCCGGCGGCTTTGACCAATTCGTCCATGGGCGTTTCCACGCAGGTGACGCCGAGCCCCTCGTAGAACGCCTTCGTTGCCACGTTGCCGCCGACCATGAGGATGCGGCGCGGGCCGAGGGTGACGAAATTGAAGGCGCGGCTGTGCTCGATCTCGTCGCTTTCCGGCACGAAGGCAACATCGAAGCCCCGGTCGCGCAGCAGGTCGACGGCCGCGTGTGGCGTCCGGCGTGGCCAGGCGATGGCCAGGTCCTTATCCACGATTCGCAGCATGCCCATGAAGTGCATGGTGCCGAAGGGCATGTCGAAGGCATGTGTTTCCGCGCTGATCTCGGCCAACACATCTGCGATCTGTTCGATGGCCTCCTGGTTGGTGCGGAGGCCGCGGCCGATCATCGCCGTTGCGGCGTCGATCCACATCAGGTCGGCGCCCTCGAAGGTGGCGCTGCCGGTCAGCGTCTTCAGGATCGGCACGCCCACGTCGGCCAGCCGGCGCGCCACCCAGCGCTCCTCACCGGCGCGCACGATCGAGGCCGGCCGCGCCACGATGGCGCCTTCTGGCGTCATGGCGAACAGGTCGGCGCAGAACATCTGGTTGGGCGACGGCATCCCGTCCGGCTCCACCGCGATCACGTCGACCCCTTCGGCGGCATAGATCTCGGCCATGGCCTGGTGTTCAGCACGGCAGCGCCCGGTGTCCAGTTCGCCCAGCATCTGCACGGCGTCGGCGTCTTCGGCCGAGGCGGCGATCTCGTCGCCGGGTTGGTGCAGCAGTACGCATTCCAGTGGCGCCCATTCGTTCTCCATGCCGCAATCGGACCAAAGCGCGCCGAGTTCATCGCGGTGTGTCGCCGTGCGCGGCGACCAGCCGTCGCCCCCGTAGGCGGCGGCGCCGAAGCTGTCGGGCGGGGTGTTCTTGCCGTGCTCGGTCATGTCGTAGCGTCCTTGGTGTCGATGAGGCGGAGGAGGGCGTCCTCGACCACTTCCAGGGGGATGGCGTCCATCGCCGACGAGCCGAAATCTTGAGCCTTCAGGATTTCCAGCCGCGGCGTCAGCGGCGCGAACTTGGTCGGCGGCGTCGGCCCGAACAGCGACACCATGGGCGTGTGCGCGGCGGCCAGCATGTGGCCGATGCCGCAATCGGCGGCGACGGCCGCTGTCAGACGCTGGCCGAGGGCCATGACGAAACTCGGAAGATCCGAATAGGCGGGCTCGGCCGACGTCGGCAGCAGGGCGCCCGGTGCCGCGGCGCGCAGGTCATCCGCGATGCCGGCTTCCTCCGGACCCATGACGAAGACCGGCCGCAGCCCGCGCGCCGCCAGGCTGTTGGCGAGGCCGGTGATGCGGTCCATCGGCCAGCGCTTCTCGGCGCCGCCGGCGCCGGGCACGATGCCGACCCAGGTCTCGCCCTCGGGCAGCCACTTCCGGGCCGCCGCCACTTGTTCGTCCGGTGGCGTGACAGCGGGGGGCAGCGGGGCGCTGGCGTCGACCGGCTGGCCGGCGGCGAGACGCGCCAGGTTGAGGATCTGCAGCGACAGCATGGCTGGCTTGCGGTAGCCGGCGGGCGGCTTCACGTCGGAGAACAGGAAACCGACGGACCCGGCGATGAACCGGCGGTGCGGCAGGCGTTTCAGGTTCAGCGTCACCCGCGCCTGGCGTTGCGTATCGATGATCAGATCGTAGGGACCGGGGCCGAACAGGCGTTCCGGCTCGGGCCACGGCTTGAACCGTTCCGACCATTGCTGCGGCACCTTGGCGTCGTCGATGATCTCGTCGATCAGGCCGGCCGCCACGTCCGCGAGCACGCCGCCGAAGGCGCTGCGGTCATAGCCGCAGAGCCAGGTCAATCGGGCATCCGGCCAGGCCGCGCGCAACGCCTCGACGAAGGGCAGCTTCATCAAGGCGTCGCCGACCCGGTCGCCGCCGACGTAGACGAGTATGGAGCGGACATCATTCATAAAATTACTCTTCGGTCCTTTTCCCGTGGGGGTTTATCACGACCAGTACTGGCGGGCCATCGGCGGATCGGCAAAGGCCTTTGACGAATGGTCGCGAACCAGTGTTTATGCTTGCGGATTGATCTCCGGTCACCAATCACGACAGTCAGGTTCCGCATGCTCAATACCGTCCGTGCATTTTCCATCGCCAGCATGATTGTGTCGCCATTCTGGTTCGACGTATTCCGTCTCGGCGCGCCCACGGACGAAAACTTCATCGAGAATTCGTTCCACTACACCCAGCATGACGCGAACCACGTGGATTATATGGCCGCGATAATCCTGACCGGCATCTTGGCTGTCGCCGTGTTCGTCCTACTGCGACGGATGCACCGGCACAAGTGGCTCCACTACTGCATGCTGATCGTCATAATTGCTGCGTTTATCTGTGTGTTCTCGGGATTGCGCCTGCATTTCTATGAAATACTCAACATCACCAACATAATCGGAAAATCGATCGAATACTGGTGGTTTAGTCTTCCGTTGACAGTTTTTGTCGGCCTTGTCGCCTATCGGTTTCGCCAAGCTTATCTTCGGGTGGTTTTTACTGTCGTCACAATTGCCGCTCCGCTTGGCCTGGTCCTGCTGGGGAATGGTATCTATGGCGTGATGCTGATGCAGGAAAAAGGCTCGGGCTTGATGACCTATGACGGCCGTCTGGCCGAGCGGGTGTCGGAGCCGCCGGGGAAACGCCGCACGTTGATGGTCATCTTCGATGCTTGGGATTACTGGACGACATTTGATGCCTGGGATGCGAACGCCAATCTTCCGGAGATCAGCCGGCTGCGACGTGAATCCTTCTTTCCAACGAACGCGGTGTCGGTTGGTGGGATAACGCTGAATTCTATTCCGGGCATGACAATCGGCATTCGGCCGCAATCAGGCCAAAGGGTTGCCGGCCTCGACTGGGTGATGAACGCCGGCCCCGACAATCCATCATTATCTTGGCGCGAGTCCGATACCATTTTTCATCACGCGCATCGTCGCCGTTTGAATGTTTCTTATGGTGGCACGGGGTATATCCCGTACTGCAAGCTGTTCCGCGACGCTATATCGCATTGCGTGGGAGGCGGATATTTCCCGGGGGATGTACGTAAATCCGCATGGTCGCAAATAGGATCGGTCATCGGTCGAATAGGCATCAATCTGCCCGGTGTGAGGCGTTATCTGACGTCATCGTCCATAGACCACAATAGCTCTGGATTCCGCGAGACTTACGACGCCTTCATGGTCGAGGCCACGCGCATGGTCGCCGATCCGAGCAACGGGTTCACATTCATGCATCTCTATCTTCCCCATGCGATGTATTTCTATGATCGGCATAAGCGGGCAATGGTTGATTATTATGACGCGCCCGATGGTTATTTCAGTGCCTTGGTGCTGGTCGATAAGTCCATCGGCGCCTTACGCCAAGCCATGGAGAAAGCGGGCGTTTGGGAGACGACAAATGTCATTTTCACGACGGATCACGGATCATCGGTAGCCGGACTCGAAGGGCCGGATAATGACCGGCGTATTCCGATGATCATCAAACTTGCCGGTACTCAAGAAGGGCTCGAATACGCCGCGCCTGTCGATCAGGTCAATTTGCATCGTGTGCTTCGGGGCATTTTTGATGGCCGCATTTCGACGAACCGCCATATCGTCGAAGCGCTGAACCCGTGAAAATTGGTGCCTAAGCAAACAAATTTTGCCGGACGAGCCAGTCGCGGTGCGTGTTGTTGTCCTGCCGGTAACACGAGTCTAGGCTGGCGTTTCTACCGGTTTAGACGGGGGACTCCATGGATATCGTTCGCATCATCATCGCCATCTTCCTGCCGCCGCTGGCGGCCTTTCTGACCGTCGGCATCGCGCTGCATTTCTGGATCAACATCGTGCTTACGTTACTGGGATTCGTTCCCGGCATGATCCACGCGCTTTGGCTGGTGGTGCGCAATCGCGCCCCGGCGTAGGACGACCGGGTCATGAAAATCGCGGTAATGGCCGCCGGCGGCGTCGGCGGTTACTTCGGCGCCCGATTGCAGGCGGCTGGCCACGATGTCGCCTTCCTGGCCCGCGGCGCGCACCTTGCGGCAATCCGCGCGCACGGCCTGCGCATCAACAGTGATATCGGCGATTTGCATCTAACCGATGTGATGGCGACGGATGATTCCCGGGACATCGGGCCCGTCGACATCGTCATGTTCGCGGTCAAGCTTTGGGATACGGATGCATCCGCTGAAGCTTGCAGGCCGCTGCTGGGACCGGACACGGCTGTCATTCCGTTCCAGAACGGGGTCGAAAGCATCGATACGCTGGCCCGCGTCCTGGGACCCGCACACGGCTGTGGCGGCATCGCGCGCATTTCCGCCGTGATCGCCGAGCCCGGCGTGATCCGTCAGATGGGAAACTTCGCTTCGTTGCAGTTCGGCGAAGCGGACGACCGGCGATCATCGCGCATGGACGCGTTCTCCGCGGCCTGCGAAAGAGCCGGGTTCCCCGGCGAGATCGTTGACAATGTACGCCATGCCCTGTGGGAGAAGTTCATTTTTCTGGTGGCGCTCAGCGGCATCACCGCGGCCACCCGGTGCGCCATCGGGCCAATCCGCGATGATGTGGACGGGGCCCGCATGCTGCGCGCCGTCATTGAGGAGAACGCCGCCGTCGGCCGGGCAATGGGCGTCGACATGAATCCATCCGTTGTCGAACGCGCCTGGACCTTCGGCCAAAAGGTCCCCCATGACATGAAGGCCTCCATGCTTGCTGATCTGGAGAATGGGCGGCGGCTGGAAGCGCCATGGCTCTCCGGGGCGGTGTCGCGCATGGGGCGCGAACTTGGTGTGCCGACGCCGGTCAACGATACGCTTTACGCCGTGGTGAAGCCGTTCGAGATGGGGAACGAAGGCCGCGTTGCGACAACATGAAACTGTTTATACGGGTCGTTGCCGTCAATCTGACGCTGCTCGCGCTCGTCCTGGTGCTGGTCGAGTTGCTGGCGGGGAGCTGGTTCGGAGAGCAGGCGCTCGGCGATATCGACATTCCGGCCTATCGCGAACAGTCGATGGACGTGTCGGAGCTGTACGCGGGGGGAGGCGTGGTGCGCTGGCGTCGGGACCGGCATGGACTTCGCGGTCGCTATCCGGCGCCCGAGAAGATCGATATTCTTGCCGTCGGCGGTAGCACCACGGCCGAAAGCCTGATCAACGACGGTGCCACGTGGACGGATACGCTGGCACGGAGTCTGTCTACGCCGGACCGACCGGTCCACGTCGCCAATGCCGGCCTCGACGGGCATTCGACGTTTGGGCACCTAAAGGCATTTCGGGAATGGTTTCCGCGAATTCCCGGACTGAAGCCACGATATGTACTGTTCTATGTCGGCATCAACGATACTCAGATAAGTGACGAGAACCCGTCATATTTCGATTCCTTCCGGCCCAGATCGCGGGTCGAAAGTCTGCGCAACCGCCTCTACAACGACAGTGCCCTCTATCATCTCTACCGCAATGCCAGGGGGCTCTACCGGGCTTATGTGTCCGACGTGGTGCACCAGCCTGGTGAGCTGAAATTCAAGGACATGGGCAACGACAGCCTCGTTCCGGTGGCGCCGGATGTTATCCAACGGGTCGTGGTCGAACGGAACGAAGGGGCACTGCGGCGCTATCGCGAACGTCTGCGAAGGCTTGCCGCAGACGCCGGGGAACTCGGGGCCAAGGTGATCATTGTCAATCAGTTGTGGCGAGGTGTTTTTGGTCGATCCGGCGATATGTTCGTTCGCCGTCGGCAAGCGCGTGACGCGGACATGCTTTATGTCGGATACCTTCGGTCCCGCATCTATGCCGCCGCGACCATGGCGGCCTGCCGCAAGGTGCAGGATGCCACTTGTATCGATCTAGCCGAACAATTACCGCTAGAACCTGGCGACCTCTACGACCACGTCCACGTGGCGCCGTCGGGAGCAGCCAAGATCGGGGAATTTCTAGCCAGGGAGATCCGTCGTCACAAGATTGACGTTTACGTAAACGTCAATTAACTTGATGGACCTGAGCAGAGGCGGTTCCAGAAGTCGGGGAGAGGCGCATGGACGACGGTACGCTGACACGGTTTGAACCCGGGTCGGTCGATTTCGAGGCGCGGGTGCGCGACAGTTTTGCCAAGCAGGGCGCGATGACCACCATCGGTGCTGAATTGGCAAGGGTCGAGCCGGGCCACGTGGATATTCGCGTCCCCTACGTCGATGGCTTGAGCCAGCAGCACGGTTTCTTCCACGGCGGTGTCGTGTCGATGATTGCCGATAGTGCGGGCGGGTATGCCGCATTCTCCCTGTTCGGTTCCGACGACGGTATTCTGACTGTTGAGTTCAAAGTCAACCTGGCGGCCCCGGCGGACGGCGAATTCATCATCGCCCGCGGCCGCGTGATCAGGCCGGGGCGCACGCTGACCGTCGCCACGGCCGACGTCTTCGCCGTCAAGGACGGAGAAGAGAAGCTTTGTGCCGTCATGCAGCAGACCTTGATGCGCATCACCGGCCGGGCCGACGTTGTCGGCTGACGCCCGTCGACATTGGCCTTGTCGGCCGGGTCCACTAAAGTCACCTGTTTCCGGGAGTTAGGTCATGATCCCCAACGACATTCCATCGCTCGATTTCGGCCTCGGCGAGACCGCCGACATGCTGCGCGACAGCGTGCGCAGTTTCACCGCCGACGCCATCGCGCCACGCGCCGCCGAAATCGACGCAACCAACGAATTCCCGCGCGACCTGTGGCCGGTCATGGGCGACCTCGGGCTGCTGGGCATCACCGTCGACGAGGAACTGGGCGGCGCCGGCATGGGTTATCTGGAGCACTGCATCGCCATGGAGGAGGTGAGCCGCGGATCGGCCTCGGTGGGCCTCAGCTACGGCGCCCATTCCAACCTCTGCGTCAACCAGATCCACCGCAACGGCAACGACGACCAGAAGGACCGCTACCTGGAGAAACTGATCACCGGCGAGCACGTCGGCGCGCTCGCCATGAGCGAGCCCGGCGCCGGTTCGGACGTGGTCGGCATGAAGCTGAAGGCCGAGAAGAAGGGCGACCGCTACGTCCTCAACGGCAACAAGATGTGGATCACCAACGGCCCCGACGCCGAGGTGCTTGTGGTCTACGCCAAAACCGATCCGGAGGCCGGCCCGCGCGGCATCACCGCCTTCCTGATCGAGAAGGGGTTTAAGGGTTTCTCGACCGCCCAGAAGTTGGACAAGCTGGGCATGCGTGGTTCCAACACCTCGGAGCTGGTGTTCGAGAACTGCGAGGTACCGGAGGAGAACGTGCTGGGCGGCCTCGGTCGCGGCGTCAACGTGCTGATGAGCGGCCTGGATTACGAGCGCGCGGTGCTGGCCGCCGGCCCCCTCGGCATCATGCAGGCCTGCATGGACGCGGTGGTGCCCTACGTTCACGAGCGCAAGCAGTTCGGCGAGCCCATCGGCTCGTTCCAGCTGATGCAGGGCAAGCTGGCCGACATGTACACCACCATGAACGCCTGCAAGGCCTATGTGTACGCAGTTGCCCAGGCTTGCGACCGCGGCGAGACCACGCGCAAGGACGCCGCCGGTGCCATCCTCTATGCCGGTGAAAAGGCGACCTGGATGGCGCTCGAGGCCATTCAAGCCCTCGGCGGCATGGGCTATATCAACGAGAGCCCGACCGGCCGCCTGCTGCGCGACGCCAAGCTCTACGAGATCGGCGCCGGCACGTCGGAAATCCGTCGCTGGCTGATCGGCCGCGAACTGTTCGAGGAAACCGCATGAGCAAGATCGCCATCGACCCCGCCGACCTGGAACGGGTCGTCGGTACCAACTATCCGTCCCCCTATGATGAAATCGTCGAGGGGCGGGAGAAACGCGTGCTCGGTGACGCCTTCGGGCTCGACCAGTTCGGCGTCAACCTGGTGACCCTCTCGCCGGGCTCGGCCTCGGCGCAGCGCCATTGGCACACGGACGAGGACGAGTTCATCTACGTCCTCGCGGGTACGGCGACGCTAGTCACCGACGAAGGCAAGCAGGCGCTCGGCCCCGGCATGTCCGCCGGCTTCGCGGCCGGTGCCGAGAACGGCCATCATCTGGTGAACGAGACCGACGCCGACGTCGTGTTTCTGGAAGTGGGGACGCGCGCGGCGAAGGATTTCTGCAAGTACCCCGAGGCCGACCTGCTGGGCAATCGCGCCGGCGGCCAGCCAACCCACTTCACCCACCGCGACGGTTCGCCGTTCGAGGAGCAATCATGAAGCGCCCGGCGATCGATCCGGCGGACGTCGAGGGTCGCTTCGGCGCCGGGTTTCCGGCCGAGTTCCAGGCGCCGTTCGAGGCTCGCGAGAAGAAGGCACTCGGCGTCGCCCTCGGCCTGACCCAGTTCGGCGTCAACCTGGTGACGTTGCCGCCCGGTTCCGCGTCCGCGCCACGCCATTGGCACGCCAACGAGGATGAGTTCGTCTACATCCTTGAGGGGACCCCGACGATGATCACCGAGACCGGCCGCCAGGATCTGTCGCCCGGCATGGTCGCCGGCTTCAAGGCCGGGGTCGAGGACGCCCACCACATGGTCAACGAGTCCGACGCCGACGTGGTCTACATCGAAATCGGCAGCCGCGCGGCGGACGAGGTCTGCACGCTGCCCGACGTTGACCTGTCGGTTCGCCGCGAAGCCGGCCAGATGAAGTTCCTGCACAAGGACGGCACGCCCTATCCATCCGGGGAGGGTTCATGATCCCACAGGATGGCGGCCCCGTCTTCGTCGATCAGTTCGGCACCGGGCGCGGGTCGGACGGCAGGAAGCGCGGCAATCAGGGCTGGGAGCCGGAGCCGGATGATGACCAGCCGACCTGGCGGCGCGTTCTCAGGGGCCAGGAACTGTTGTGGAAGATGTTCTGGTTCTACTTCCTGTGCGGCCACGGATTGATCTACGGCGTTGGCTTCGGCGTCGTCGTCGTCGGCATGATCGTGGGGTTCGCGGTCGATCCGGGATCGCTGAACTCGGGCGTGGCCGGGCTGGCCACCGGCGCGGTTGCGCTCGGTACCGTGGGTCTGCTGTTCGGTGCCTGGTGCGGCATCGGTCTGTGGCGTTGTGCCTACAACGTGGACGACCGGCGCTGGGGTCATGCGGCGCGGGTGCTGGCCGTGGTCTATGGCTTTGGCATCATCGTGCCGCCGCTCAGATACGGCATATTCGGTTAGGTTCTGAAAGGACGATTGAAGATGCATGAGGATCCCGTTGTCATCGTCGGTATGGCGCGCACCCCCATGGGCGGCTTCCAGGGCTGCCTGAAGGACGTGCCGGCGCCGGAACTGGGCGCCATCGCCGTCAAGGCGGCGCTGGAGCGCGCCGGGGTGACGCCCGGGGATATCGAGGAGGTGCTGATGGGCGTGGTGCTGCCGGCCGGTATGGGCCAGGCGCCGGCGCGTCAGGCGTCGCGCGGCGCCGGCATCCCCGATGCCGTAGGGGCGACCACCATCAACAAGATGTGCGGCTCCGGCATGAAGGCGACCATGCTGGCCCACGACGGGCTGCTGGCCGGCACCGGGTCGGTGATGGTCGCGGGCGGCATGGAGAGTATGTCACGGACCCCCTACGTGATGCCGAAGGCGCGCGACGGCCTTCGCCTCGGCCACGGCGAGATCAAGGACCACATGTTCCTGGACGGCCTCGAGGACGCCTACGAGCCCGGCAAGCTGATGGGCGCGTTCGCCGAGGACACGGCCGAGCACTACCAGTTCACCCGGGAAGCCCAGGACGCCTTCGCCATCGAGAGCCTGAGCCGCGCCAAGCGCGCCAACGAGGACGGCAGCTTCGCAGCCGAAACCGTGCCGGTGACGGTGAAGGGCCGCAAGGGCGATACGGTCGTCGAGCGCGACGAGCAGCCCTTCAACGCCAACATCGAGAAGATTCCGACCCTGCGCCCGGCCTTCCGCAAGGGCGGCACGGTAACGCCGGCCAATTCGTCCTCGATCTCGGACGGCGCGGCGGCGCTGGTGCTGATGCGGCGGTCGGTGGCCGAGAAGCGCGGCCTCGACCCCATCGCGGTCGTCCACGCCCACGCCACCCACGCGGGCGAGCCGTGCTGGTTCACCACCGCCCCCATCGGCGCGGTGGAGAAGGTGCTCGACAAGGCCGGCTGGTCGGCCGGCGAGGTCGAGCTTTACGAGGTCAACGAGGCCTTCGCGGTCGTGACCATGGCGGCCATGCGGGACCTGGATATTCCGCACGACAAGGTCAACATCCACGGCGGTGCCTGTGCGCTCGGCCATCCGGTCGGCGCTTCCGGTGCCCGCATCGTGGTGACGCTGCTGGCGGCGATGCAGAAGCATGGCCTTACCAAGGGCGTCGCCAGTCTCTGCATCGGCGGCGGCGAAGCCACGGCGCTTGCCGTTGAAAGGATCAACTGAGATGGCGCGAAAATTCTATTCCTCCGGTTCCACCTTCGAGGAGCTGGCCAGCTACTCCCGCGCCGTGCGCGATGGGGACTGGGTGTTCGTTTCCGGCACCACCGGGTTCGACTACGCAGCCGGCACGATTTCCGATGATGTCGCGGAGCAGACCGAGCAGTGCTTTCGCAACATCAACCTTGCACTGGCCCATTCGGGCGTAACCATGGTCGACATCGTGCGCATCCGGGTCTTCCTGGCATCCAAGGATGATTTCGAAGCCATCGCCCCCATCGTTGGCAAGTGGTGCGACGAGGCTCGGCCGGCAAACACCACGGTGGTCGCCCCCTTGGTCGACGACCGCATGAAGATCGAGATCGAGGTGACTGCACGGCGCCACGACGACGACCTGAACACGGGAGAGTAGGGAACATGCCGACAGTCTTCGTCAGTGGGGCCAACCGCGGCCTCGGATTGGAATTCACCCGCCAGTACGCGGCCGACGGCTGGACCGTCATCGCTACCTGCCGCAATCCCATCGCGCCCGGCGAACTGGCTTCCCTGGCCGGCGACATCCGCGTGCACGGTCTCGACGTCGGCGATCCGCAACAGGTACGGCGGTTGGCCGACGACCTCTCCGGCACCGCCATCGATGTGCTGATCAACAACGCCGGCATTTACGGACCGCGGGATTATTCACCCGGCGACGTCGACCTGGACGCCTGGGCCGAGGTATTCCACACCAACACCATGGCGCCACTCATCGTCGCCGACGCGTTCACGCCCCACGTGGCGGCGGGCGACCACAAGAAGATTGCCAACGTGTCGTCCAAGATGGGTTCCATCGGCGACAACACATCGGCCGGCGCCTACATCTACTGCTCGTCCAAGGCGGCGCTGAATTCGGTGATGAAGAACTACGCCGACGCCGTGCACGACCTCGGCATCGCCGTCACCGTCATGCATCCGGGCTGGGTGCAGACCGACATGGGCAGTTCCGCCGCCGATATCGACGCCACCGAAAGCGTCACCGGCATGCGCCAGGTCATCGACAACCTGTCCCGCGCCACGACCGGCCGCTTCTACAACTACGACGGCGCGGAACTATCCTGGTGACAGCATGCAACTGACCGACGAACAGGTGCTGATCCAGGAAACGGCGCGGGCGTTTGCGCGCGACAGGCTGGCGCCAGGGGCGGCGAAGCGGGACCGGACGTCGGAATTCCCGCGTGCCCTGTTGGGCGAAATGGGTGAGCTCGGCCTGATGGGCATGCTGACGCCGGCCGATGATGACGGCAGCGAGGCCGGCGTGGTGGCGCTGGCGCTGGCCATGGAGGAGGTGGCGGCGGCCGACGGCGCGATCTCGACGATCATGAGCGTGCACAACGGCGTCGCCCAGTTGCCCGTCGTCGACTACGGCACGGCGGAGCAGAAGGAACGCTTCCTGAAGCCCATGGCGCGGGGCGAAATGATGGGCGGTTTCGCGCTGACTGAACCCCACGCCGGTTCCGACGCCGGCGCCATCAGGTGCCGGGCCCGGCGCGACGGCAACCATTTCGTGCTGTCGGGCACCAAGCAGTTCATCACGTCGGGCAAGAACGCGGACGTCATGCTGACCTTTGCCGTCACCGATCCGGATGCCGGCAAGAAAGGTATTTCGGCCTTCCTGGTGCCGACGACGACGGAAGGCTACCGCGTCGCCTCGGTTGAGAAGAAGACCGGCCAGCGCTGTTCCGACACCGCGCAGGTCGCGTTCGACGATTGCCGCCTGACTCCGGACCTGCTGCTGGGCGAGGAGGGTGAAGGCTACAAGATTGCGCTCTCCAACCTGGAAGGCGGGCGCATCGGAATCGCCGCCCAGGCGGTCGGCATGGCCCGCGCGGCGTATGAGTGCGCGCGCGACTATGCCAAGGATCGCACCTCCATGGGCAAGCCGATCATCGAGCATCAGGCTGTCGGGTTCAGACTGGCCGACATGGCGACGCGCATCGCCGCGGCGCGCGGCCTGACGCTGGAGGCGGCGCGGCTCCGCGAGGCCGGCCAACCTTGTTTGAAAGAAGCCTCCATGGCCAAGCTTTTCGCCAGCGAAATGGCGGAGCGCGTCTGCTCCGACGCCATCCAAACGCTCGGCGGCTACGGCTATGTCGAGGACTTCCCGGTCGAACGCATTTGGCGTGACGTCCGTGTCTGCCAGATCTACGAAGGCACCAGCGACATCCAGCGCCTGGTCATCGCCCGCGCCATCGCCGGGGAGGACTGAGGGGTGACAACGGCGCACCAGCCCGAGGGGCCGGAAGACGTCATTGGTGTCTGGACGCTGGTCGGCATGGAACGGATCGATGCTGAGACGGGCGCGCTCGACGCCACGGCTTTCAGTGCTCAACCCAAGGGCATGCTGATCTATACGCCCGGCGGCCACATGTCGGCCTATACGGAGCACGGGTCGGGCCGGCCGGCGCTGAAGCCGGACCATCTGACGGCACCCGATGCCGACAAGGCGCGCGCCATCGAGACGGTGATCAGCTATTGCGGACGCTACCGGGTCGAGAACGGGGCCGTCATTCACATCGTCGACCTGGCCTGGGACGCCGGCTACATCGGCCAGGAACACGTCCGCCACGCCACCCTGGAAGGTGACCGCCTGACCCTTTACCGTGCCCCGGCCGACGGCCACCCCGGCTGGAACATCCACTGGCAACGAGCAGAGTAGCCCCATGCCCGATCCCGTTGATTTCTACTTCGATTTTTCCTCTCCCTACGCCTACTTCGCCGCCGACAAGATCGACGGGCTGGCGGCGTCGTTCGAGAGGGACTGCGTCTGGCATCCGATCATGCTCGGCGTTGCCATGAAAGAGACCGGCAATGTGCCGCTGGCCGCGCAGCCGGTGAAGGGACCCTACTGCATCCACGACTGGGAGCGCCTGGCGCGTTATCAAGACCTGCCCTGGACCATGCCGGATCCGTTCCCCATCGCCACCCTGGCGGCGGCGCGAGCATTCTACTGGCTGTGGGACCAGGAAGCGGACCTGGCCAAGCACTTCGGCATGGAATGCTTCAGGGCCTACTTCGGCCGCGGCGAGGATATTCAGGCGGTCGAGACGGTGGCCGCCATCGCCGCCCCCCTCGGCGCCGATGCGGACGCGTTGGCCGCGGCCTGCGCCGACGATGCCGTCAAGCAGCGGGTCAAGGACGAGACCGGCAGCGCCCTGGAGAAAGGCGTCTTCGGTTCGCCCTTCTTCATCATCGACGGCGAACCGTTCTGGGGCTCCGACCGCATGTGGATGATGAAACGCTGGATGAAATCCGGCGGCTGGTAGGCCGCCGCACCTAAGGAGAGACAAAGATGAAGCTTAAAAGAGGCGTCAAGCAGATGGTCGACGAGGCCATGGCCGAAATCGAAACCATCTCCACCGCCGACGCCATCGCCCGGCATGGCTCGGACGATACCGTGTTCGTCGATATCCGTGACGTCCGCGAGCTCGACAAGGAAGGCACCATCCCGGGCGCCGTGCACGCGCCGCGCGGCATGCTGGAATTCTGGGTCGACCCGGACAGCCCCTACCACCGCGACGTCTTCGCGCAGGAGGACAAGACCTACCTGCTCTATTGCCGCTCCAACTGGCGCTCCGCACTGGCCACCAAGGTGCTGCAGGACATGGGCATGGCCAACGTCGCCCATATCGAGGGCGGCTACGGCGCTTGGATGGAGGCCGACGGGCCGACCGGGGAGCGTCCGACGAAGAAATGAGCCGCCTTCAGACCACCGTCGACGCGCGATCGGACGCCTTCGCCGCCAACGCCAAGGCCTTGCGGGCCGCCGTTGATGATCTGAAATCAACCGTCAAGACGATCAAGCTGGGCGGCGGAGAAGCCTCGCGCGCCCGCCATGTGGGGCGCGGCAAGCTGTTGGTGCGTGACCGGGTGCGGGCGCTGATCGACCCGGGGGCGCCGTTCCTTGAGTTCTCGCAGCTGGCGGCGCATGAGCTTTACGACGATGACGTGCCGGCCGGCGGCATCGTCACCGGCATTGGCCCGGTGGAGGGCCGCGAATGCGTCATCGTCGCCAATGACGCCACGGTGAAGGGCGGCACCTACTACCCGATCACCGTGAAGAAGCACTTGCGGGCTCAGGAAATCGCGCGGGAGAACAACCTGCCGTGCATCTATCTGGTGGATTCCGGCGGCGCCTTCCTGCCGCTGCAGGACGAGGTCTTTCCGGACCGCGAACACTTCGGCCGCATCTTCTACAACCAGGCCCGCATGTCCGGCGCCGGCATCCCGCAGATTGCCTGCGTCCTGGGATCGTGCACGGCCGGCGGCGCCTACGTGCCGGCCATGTCCGACGAAAGCATCATCGTCGAGAAGCAGGGCACCATCTTTCTTGGCGGCCCGCCGCTTGTGAAGGCGGCGACGGGCGAGGTGGTCTCGGCCGAGGACCTGGGCGGCGCCGAGGTGCATTCCCGGGTCTCCGGGGTTACCGACCACATCGCCCGCGACGACCACCACGCACTGGCCCTGGCGCGCCGCGCGGTCGCCAACCTGAACCGGGTGAAGCGGGTGGACATGGACCTGCGCGAACCGCGCGAGCCGGTCTATCCGGCCGATGAGCTTTACGGCATCGTGCCGTCGGATCTGCGCCAGCCCTACGACGTGCGCGAGGTCATCGCCCGCATTGTCGACGGTTCGGAATTCGACGAGTTCAAGCGGCTTTACGGCGAGACCTTGGTCACCGGTTTCGCCCACATCATGGGCTACCCGGTTGGCATCATCGCCAACAATGGCATCCTGTTTTCGCAATCAGCGCTGAAGGGCGCGCACTTCATTGAGCTCTGCTGCCAGCGGAACATTCCCCTGATCTTCCTGCAGAACATCGCCGGGTTCATGGTCGGCCAGAAATACGAAGCCGGCGGCATCGCCAAGGACGGGGCGAAGATGGTGACCGCCGTCGCCTCGGCCAACGTGCCCAAGTTCACGGTCGTTGTCGGCGGCAGCTTCGGGGCCGGGAATTATTCCATGTGCGGTCGCGCCTACAGCCCCCGCCAGCTCTGGATGTGGCCCAACGCGCGCATCTCGGTGATGGGCGGGGAACAAGCGGCGGGGGTGCTGGCGACGGTCAAGCGCGACGCCATGGAGGCCACGGGCCGGTCCTGGTCCGCGCGCCAGGAACAAAGCTTCAAGGAACCCACCATCGAGCAATACGATAGCCAGGGGCATCCCTACTATGCCAGCGCCCGGCTCTGGGACGACGGCGTCATCGACCCAGTGGATACCCGCATGGTGCTGGGGCTCGGCATCTCGGCGGCGTTGAATGCACCGATGGAAAAAACCGCCTTCGGCGTTTTCCGCATGTGACGAAAAGGCTAGTCTAGGACACCGCTCCAAAAGGGGGGAACGAGGGCGGCGCAAAAGAATATTGGGAGGATCGCCATGCCCCGGCCGAAAACCAAGGCACCCTTGATGACCAATCTCGCGGGCGGCGTCGCCACGGTGACGCTGAACCGGCCGCAGGTGCACAACGCCTTCGATGACGACCTGATCAAGCGCCTGACCAATGAATTCGCCGGCCTCGACCGCGACCCGACGGTACGTGCCATCGTGCTCAACGCGGAGGGCAAGAGCTTTTGCGCCGGTGCCGACCTCAACTGGATGCGGCGCATGGCGGACTACGACCGCATGGAGAACCTGGAAGACGCCATGGGCGTGGCGACGCTGATGAAGACCGTCGCGCGTTGCACCAAGCCGACCGTGGCGTCAGTGCAGGGCGCGGCCTACGGTGGCGGCGTCGGCCTGGTGGCGGCGTGTGATATCGCCATCGCCGTGAAATCCGCTAAGTTCTGTCTCTCCGAGGCCCGGCTGGGCCTGATCCCGGCCACCATCGGCCCTTACGTGGTGGCCGCCATGGGCGAACGCCAGGCCCGGCGCTACATGATGACCACAGAGGTCTTCAGTGCCGACGAGGCGCGCCGCGTCGGTTTGGTGCACGAGGTGGTGGCGGCGCGAGACCTGAAGAAATCAGTCAAGGACATGGTGGCGCAACTGCTGCTGAGCGGCCCGCATGCGCTCACCGAGGTCAAGAACCTGGTGCTCTATGCCTCGGGCGCCACCACGGATGACGAAAAGACGCTCTCCGACACCGCCGGCCACCTGGCCCGCGTGCGCTCCGGCCCGGAAGGCAAGGAGGGGGTGACGGCCTTCCTGCAGAAACGCAAACCCGAGTGGGTCAAGAAGCGCTGACGTGTTCCAGAAGCTGCTGATCGCCAATCGCGGAGAGATCGCCTGCCGCATCATCGAAACCGCGCGCCGGATGGGCGTAGCGACGGTGGCGGTCTATTCCGATGCCGATGCCGGCGCGCGTCACGTGCGCCTGGCCGACGAGGCGGTGCGCATCGGCGCGGCCCCGGCGGCCGAAAGCTACCTGAACATCGATGCCGTGGTGCTAGCGGGTCAGGTCTCGGGCGCCGACGCGGTGCATCCAGGATACGGTTTCCTGGCCGAGAACGCAGTCTTCGCCGACGCCGTGACTGGGGCCGGCATGGCTTTTATCGGCCCGCCGGCGGACGCCATCCGCGCCATGGGCTCGAAGGCCACGGCCAAGCAGTTGATGGAAAAGGCCGGCGTACCCTTGGTGCCGGGTTACCACGGGGCAAAGCAGGACGACGCGACCATGCGCGCCAAGGCCACCGGTATCGGCTATCCGCTACTGGTCAAGGCGACGGCCGGTGGTGGCGGCAAGGGTATGCGCGTGGTCGACCGGCCGGCCAGCTTGAAAGCGGCGTTGAGCGCCGCTAAACGCGAGGCCAAATCCGCCTTCGGCGATGCCCGCCTGCTGTTGGAACGCTACTTCGAGAACGCGCGGCACGTGGAGGTGCAGGTGTTCGCCGACACGCAAGGCCACTGCATCCACCTGTTCGAGCGTGACTGCTCGGCCCAGCGCCGCCATCAAAAGGTGGTAGAGGAGGCGCCGGCGCCGGGCATGACCAAGAAACTGCGCCACGCCATGGGCAAGGCCGCCGTGGCGGCGGCGCAAGCAGTGAATTATGTCGGCGCCGGCACGGTCGAATTCCTGCTCGCCGCCGACAGCGGTTTCCATTTCCTCGAGATGAACACCCGTCTGCAGGTCGAGCACCCGGTGACCGAGCTGATTACCGGCCTAGACCTGGTGGAATGGCAGCTCCGGGTAGCGGCCGGGGAACCACTGCCGCTCGGCCAGGGCGACGTGGAAATTGCGGGCCACGCGGTCGAGGTGCGGCTCTACGCCGAGGACCCGGACGCGGGCTTCCTGCCACAGACGGGAATCCTGGACCATTTGCACTTCCCGGAGGAGGCGCCCGATGCGCGCATCGACACCGGGGTCGAGACCGGAGACGCCGTCAGCGTCCATTACGATCCCATGCTGGCCAAGGTCATTGCGCACGGAGCCGACCGCGAGGCCGCCTGCAACCGCCTGGCCGCGATGCTTGCCGAGGTGCGGCTGGTCGGGTTGAAGACCAATCTGGATTTCCTGTTGGCTCTGCTCGCCGATGAGGCCTTTCGCAAGGGCGGCATCGATACTGCCTATCTGGAGGTTTTCGCCGCCGGCCGCGCGTTTTCCCGTGAACGTCCGGCGACGGCGTCGGATGCCTTCGTCGTCGCTTGCGATGTGGTGAAGCAACGCCGGGTTGCTTCGATCGCGCGCGCGGCGGCCGGCCACGACCCGCACTCGCCTTGGTTCGACGCCGATGGCTGGCGGCTCAATGATCGGGGGTGGCAGGACGTGGTGCTGGCATCGGACGACGACGGGGCGGCGGTCGAATGGCCGGTTCGCGTCCGGGCGGCCGGTGACGCGCTCACCCTTTCCGTCGACGGCGCCGTGGCTCGTGACGAGGATGTGGCGCGCCTGGGCGCGCATCTGGTCTGGGTCGGCGATGCGGCGATGGTATTCCGCGACGGCGGCCGGGCCCGGCTGGCGCTGGTCGACAGGACGGCGGCGGCGGATAATGACGATATGGCCTCCGGAGGCCTGACGGCGCCCATGCCCGGGCGCATCGTCGCCGTCGAGGTCACCAAAGGTCAGCGCGTCGACCGCGGCGATGCCCTGGTCGTGCTGGAGGCCATGAAGATGGAACACACTGTCGCCGCTCCGGCGGACGGCACCGTCGCCGAGGTCGCGGTCAGCGCCGGCGACCAGGTGGAGGAGGGGATGACCCTGGTCACCCTCGAAGCGCCGGAGGCGGACCAATGAACCTGCCCAAGCGCGTCCGCATGGTCGAGGTCGGCCCTCGCGACGGCCTGCAGAACGAGCCTGGCGAGGTGACGACGGCGACCAAGGTGGAGCTGATCAACCGGCTGATCGACGCCGGCGTGGGGGTCATCGAGGCCGGCGCCTTCGTCTCGCCCAAGTGGGTGCCGCAGATGGCGGACAGTGCCGAGGTCATGGCGCAACTACCACGCGACCGGGGCGTCGTCTATTCGGTGCTGACGCCGAACATGAAGGGTTACGAGCGCGCCCGTGCCGCCGGGGCCGACGAAGTCGCGGTGTTCGGTGCCGCGTCCGAGACGTTTTCCCGAAAGAACACCAACTGTTCCATCGCCGAGGGGCTGGAACGCTTCCGGCCGGTCTGCGACGCGGCCCGTGCCGACGGCGTTCCGGTGCGTGGTTACGTCTCGTGCGTGCTCGGATGTCCCTACGAGGGCGAGGTGGCGACCGGCGCCGTGGCCGATGTCGCCGGCGCGTTGGCCGACATGGGCTGCCACGAAGTCTCGCTCGGCGACACCATCGGTCGCGGCACGCCGGCCTCGGCACAGGCCATGGTGGCCGCGGTGGCCGAACGGGTGCCGGTGGAGCGCCTGGCCGCCCACTTCCACGACACCTATGGCCAGGCCCTGGCCAATCTGCTGGCGGTACTGGAGATGGGGGTGGCGGGCATCGATTCCTCCGTCGCCGGTCTCGGCGGCTGCCCCTACGCCAAGGGTGCGTCCGGCAACGTGGCCTCGGAAGACGTGCTCTACATGCTCGACGGGCTCGGCATCGAGACCGGTGTCGACCTGGCTGCCTTGGCGGAGACGGGACGCTTCATCTCCGGCGAGCTGGAGCGCGAAAACGGCTCAAAGGTCGGCCGGGCCATGGCCGGCTAGCCGCATGCCCCTCAACCTGATCAAGCTCTGCGTCGGCGTCGACGACATCGGCCAACTAGCCCGGTCCCAGAAGCGCCGCCTGGCCGAGGCCAGGAAGGCCGGCGTGCCGGCGGAGCTGAAGCACGTGACCCGGCACCGGCCGAAGCGGGCGGATGAGCTGCTGGATGGCGGCTCGCTCTACTGGGTCATCCGGGGCGTCGTCCGCGTGCGTCAGCGCCTGGTCGAATTGCGCAAGCTGGAGGATCCGGACCGGGGCACGGTCTGCGCGCTGATGCTCCACCCGGAACTGGTGACGACCTATCCGCGACGTTTCCGCGCCTTCCAGGGCTGGCGCTATTTCCCTGGCGAGGATGCGCCCGCCGATGCGCCGCCAGGCTGGGATTCGGATGGATTGCCGCCGGAATTGGAGACGGAACTTCGGGAACTCGGGCTGCTGTGAGCGGCGGCGGCGGATGGCGGACTGGGGTTATTGGCCCCGCGTCGGCAATTTGGTATCCTGTTTTCAACTTATCGGGTTAAGATATACCGATGGCGAAGGGGCAACGCCAACCGGGAGAGGCCTATTCATGGCGGACGATAAACTAGAGATCATTAACCCGCCGAACACGCTGAAGAGCAAGGTGTCGACCGGCGGTCCCGGTGCCGTCGATATGCAGGCGCTGGAGCGTGCGGAGCAGGTCATCGCCTCGATGGCCGACAGCTACCTGGAGTGGGTGCACGAGGATCTGAAGAAGATCACCGATGCCTACGACGTGCTTGCCAAGGGCGAGGGCGACCAGAAAACCAACCTGGAAGCCGTGTTCCAGGTCTCGCACGACATCAAGGGGCAGGGCGGCAGTTTCGGCTACGACCTGATGACCGCTCTCGGCAACGAGCTCTGCCGGCTGATCGAGAAGCTGGATCACGCACCCGGCCCATCCGAGATTTCGGCAGTGAAAATCCACATCGACGCCATGAAGCTGGTCATCCAGAACCGCATGAGCGGCGACGGCGGCAAGGAAGGCAAGGCGGTGCTGATGGGCATCCAGAAGGTCTGCGACAAGCTGCTGGCCTGAGCGCTCCCGCGCCTCATTGCGCGAATCGAAAACGGCGGCCAATGGCCGCCGTTGGTGTGTCTTGCTGCGGTGTAAGACTCAGAGCCGGCCGGCGAAGCCCTCGAGCCAAGCCAGACGCTCTTCCAGGCTGGTGATTTCGCGGTCGAGCCAGCCCACCAGATGGCCGGTGTCGTTGGCATGGTGGCGGCGCAGTTCGTCCAGGCGCGCCAGTTCATTCTCGGTCGCTCCGGCCAGGATGGCCGCCTGATCCCGCTGCTGCGTAGTGTCGAGCAGGTGTAGGAAGCGGAACTTCAGCGCCACGATCAGCCGATTGAGCTCAGCCCCGGAGGCCCGCAGATCAGCGGTCATCAGGGTAACGAACTCGGTCCGGCCGGCCTCGGTGATCGAGAGGTCGGCCGCATCAGCGTCGCCTTCGGTGGTGACCAGGCCTTCGTACTTCAGAAGCTCGATGGCCGGCGCCATGACGTCCAGTGAAGGCCCCATGACGTGGCTGATGAAATGCCGCACCGATTCCGCCAGCGCCGCATAGCTGACCGGGCCCTGGGCCAGCGTACCCAGCGCACAGAGGCGGGTCGCTTCCTTCGGCGTCAGGGTGTTGTCGGCATACACGTCGGCGATCTCCGTAAATACGAGGTCCTAGCAGTCAACCATAGATAGGCTTTTCGGCCCGTTCTGTCCAGCGGACGGCCGCTCAGGCGGCGCGCAGGCCCTCGCTCTCGACCCACTGGGCGGTTTCCTCAAGGGCGCGGCCGGCGATCTCGAACATCTCGTCGATTTCGGCCTCGCTGATGATCAACGGCGGGCAGAAGGCGACATTGTCACCGATGGCGCGAATGATCAGGCCGTGCTCCTCGCAGCGGGCCTGCATGTATCCGCCGACCTTCCGCGCGGCGTCGAAGGCCTCGCCGGTGGCCTTGTCCTTGACCAGTTCCAAGGCACCGACCAGCCCGACGGTGCGAGCCTCGCCGACCAAGTGGTGTTCGCCGAGGCGCTTGATGTGCCCCTGGAACGTGGGCATGACCGCGCGCACGCAGGCGACGATATCCCGTTCCTCGTAGATGTTGAGGGTCTCCAGCGCCACCGCGGCGGCCACCGGATGGCCGGCGTAGGTGCCGCCGTGGCCGAAGATGCCGAGCTTCTCGGAATTCTTGAGCAGGGCCTGGTAGATTTTTTCGTTCACCATCAATCCCGAGATCGGGATGTAGGCCGACGACAGCTGCTTGGCGCAGGTCAGCATGTCGGGCTCCATGCCCATGGTGGTGCTGCCCCACATGTTGCCGGTGCGCCCGAAACCGTTGATGACCTCGTCGGCCAGCAGCAGCACGTCGTACTTCTTCAACACGGCCTGAATCTTCTCGTAGTAAGTGGGCGGCGGGATCAGTACGCCGCCGGCACCCATGACCGGCTCGCAGAACATGGCGGCGACGGTCTCCGGTCCTTCGTCCAGAATCATCTTCTCCAGATTCTCGGCGCAGCGCGTGGCGAAATCCTCTTCGCTCTCGCCTTCCTCGGCGAAGCGATAGTGGTGCGGGCAGTCCGTGTGCAGGACGCGGTCAATGGGCAGGTCGAAGTCACCATGCAAGTGCGGCAGGCCGGTCAGGCTGGCGCCGGCCACGGTGATGCCGTGATATCCCTTGATGCGCGAGATCAGCTTCTTCTTCTCGGGCTTGCCGATGGCGTTGTGGTAGTACCAGATGATCTTCACCGCCAGATCGATGACCTCGGAGCCGGAGTTGGCGAAAATCACCTTGGACATCGGCACTGGCGCCATCTCGATCAGCTTGGTCGCCAGTTCCACGGTTGCCTCGGGTGTCTTGCTGGCGAAGGTGTGGAAATAGCCCAGCTTGCGCATGGCGTTGGCGGCGGCCTGCACCAGTCGCTCCTCGCCGTGGCCCAGGGACGTGCACCACAGCCCCGCGAGTCCGTCGATGTAGGACCGGCCGCTGTCGTCCGAGATCCGAACGCCCGAGCCCTCGGAAATGATCACGGGGCCCTTTTCCTCGTGCGCTTTCAGGTCCGTGTAACCGTGCAGGTGATAGGCGATATCGCGTGAAGCGGCGGAATTGCCGGGATTTGACATGGCGGGTCTCCGGAGTGGTGTTGGTGGGCTCAAATGCCTGGGGTCGACTCAACTACCGGTGGCGCCGGTTGTCCAGTCAAAGATTGTCCCAGTGACGTTTCCAGTGACGATTCCAGTGACGATTCAGGGTTCGACCAGGGTGGTCCACGCGGGGTCCGCGTGCTTGGCCCAGTAGAGGTCGTGCACGCGGCCGGTGACAGGGCCGGGTTCGCCGTCACCGAGGGGTACACCATCGATGCGCGTCACCGGCATGATTCCGCCGGCGGTCGAAGTGATGAAGACTTCGTCCGACGATCTGAGCCGCTCGACGCCGAGCACTCCGGCTTCCACCGGGATACCTAGTTCGGCGCAGAGGTCCAACGCCGTCCGGCGGGTAATGCCTTCGAGCACGCCCGATCCAGGCGTCAGCGCCCGGCCGTCTTTGATGGCGAACAGGTTGAAGCCCGGCCCCTCGGAAATGTTGCCGTCGGCGTCCAGCAGCACCACGTTCTCGCGATCCGCGTCGAAGGCCTCGAACAAGCCGGCAACGAGGTCGAGCCAGTGGTAGTTCTTCACCGTCGGATCGACGGAAGCCGGAGAGATTCGAGGGATCGAGGCGATGTGAATGTCGAGGCCCCTGGCGCGCTGCTCCTCGTTCGCCACCCAGCCGAAGGGAATGGCGAAGGCGAAGAAGTTGTTTACTGCGTCGCGGGGGTCGCGCGAGAACGTCGGCGAGACGCCGCGGGTCAGCACCATTTCCACATAGGCATCCTGGTGGCCGGATCGGATGACGCATTGGCGCAGCACCTCGATCAGGCCGTCGCGGTCGACCGGCAGCGTCATCCGCAGCTTGGCGATGGAGGCCAGGAAGCGCTCGACGTGGGCGTCCAGCCGGAAGAACCGGCCCCGCCACACATGCACCACGTCGTAGGTGGCATCCGAGCGCAGCAGGCCCCAGTCGAGCACCGATATCTTGGCCTCCGACATGGGCACGTAGGCGCCGTCGATGTAGGCGATGCCATCCGGGTAGCGGATGGCGGGTTGCCGGCTGTCCTCTCGGCGGGTTTCGTCGGGGCTCATTTCGGATAGACCTCGATATAGACCAGGTTCTTGTGGTGGTGGCTGCCGGTACCATGCAGTTCCACGCCAAAGCGGCCGGCGATGGCGGCGTCGAACTCCATCGTCGTCGGCTTGCCCGGGCCGACCTTGGCCTTCAGGTCATAACCGTGGAGATGCACCTCGCCGGTCTTGTCGGCGCGCCACATCAGTCGCACGCGGTCGCCCTCGGTGACGCGGAAACTCTTCTGCTTGCCGACCAGCTTGCCGGCCTCGATGGCGAGGTTGATTTCCTTGGCGCCATCGGCGAGCGCGGCCAGCGGCGCCAGGCCGAGCAGCAGCACGGCCAAGGCGACGTGAAATAAGGCTCCGAAATCGCGTTTCATGAGTTCCATTCTTGACCCAAGTCATGGCGGCACAGACCGCGCAGGCATTCAATGAGCTTAACACCATTCACCGCAACGGAGGACGTGTCATGAAGCTCAAGGATATCATGGTTCATGTCGATGGCCGCGAGCCCTCGGACCGGCGCGTCGACGCCGCGTTGGCCCTGGCATCGGCCAACGACGCCCGCTTGGTCGGCATCTATGCCGTCCCCAACCTGAACATTCCAGGGTACGCGGAAGTGCAGATCGCGGCCGAGGTCTTGCAGGCCCATGCCGATCAGGTGGCCGAAACGGCCAGGGAAGTCGGCGCGGCGTTCGAGGCCCGGGCCGGCAAGGCCGGCGTCAGCTTCGAATGGCGATCCTGCGAGGGCGATGCCGCCGACGTCCTGGCCGCCCATGGCCGCTATGCCGATGTCGTGGTGATCGGCCAGCCGGAACCGGACTCAGGCTTGCTGATCGGCTCCGACGACCTGCCGGACCGGGTCTTCATGGATGTTGGCCGACCGGTGCTGATGATCCCTCATGTCGGCGACTATCCGGTCATCGGCAAGCGGGTCATGGTGGCTTGGGACGGCAGCCGCACGGCGACCCGCGCCGTCAACGACGCCCTGCCGTTCCTCTCTGGCGCCGACGCCGTTTCCATCATGTGCGTCAATCCGCCGAAGGGCTACCACGGGCTCGGTGACCTTCCGGGGGCCGACATCGCCGCCCATCTGGCACGCCACGGTATCAAGGCCGAGGCCGACCACATCCAGAGCAAGGACGTGCCGGTGGCCGAGATGCTGTCGTCGCGCAGCGCCGACTTCGGTGCCGATCTGCTGGTCATGGGCGCCTACGGCCACGCCCGGGTACGCGAGATGATCCTGGGCGGCGTCACCCGCGCCTTGCTGGAGAGCATGCCATTGCCAGCGCTGATGTCCCATTAGGATGCTTGATGGCGCTCGGCGGCCTCGCCTATGCTTTCGCAAAGGAGAATGCTGATGCCGCTGAGCGCCGAACAGATCGAACAGTTTCATAGCGACGGCTACGTCTGCCCCATCGACATGCTGGCGCAGGAGGAGGTTGCCGCGTTGCGCGGCAAGCTGGAGACCGTGGAAGCGTCGCAGGGCGGCGCGCTCAAGCCCGAGCAGCGCAACAAGGGCCACCTGTTGTTCAAGTGGCTCGACGACATGATCCGCGATACCCGCGTGCTTGATCCGGTTGAGCAATTGATCGGACCGGACATTCTCTGCTGGAACACGCTGTTCTGGATCAAGGAAGCGGGCTCGGGGAGTTTCGTCTCCTGGCACCAGGATACGCGCTACTGGGGACTCTCCAGCGACAAGGTGGTGACGGCGTGGCTGGCGCTCTCGCCGGCCAGGGTCGAGAACGGCTGCATGCGCGTCATGCCCGGCACCCACCGGGGCGACGTGCTGGCCCACGAGGACCGCTACCACGCCGACAATATGCTGACCCGAGGCCAGGAAATCAGCACCGATCTGGACGAGGACGCAGCCGTGCACATGCCGCTGTCGCCCGGCCAGTTCTCCATCCACAACTACCGCCTGGCCCATGCCTCCGGTCCCAACAGCGGCGATGACCGGCGTATCGGCGTCTCCATGCATTTCATGCCGCCGGACACGCAGCAGATTGTCGGCGACTGGGATTCGGCGGCCCTGGTGCGGGGATCCGACCCCTACGGTCACTTCGAACCGACGCCCGTGCCGGCGCACGACTTCGACGAGACCGCGGTCGCCTTCCACGCCCGCGCCTCGGAATTGGTGCGCAAGGTGCTTTACTCGGACGCTGCTGAGAACACGGCGAAGCTTTAGCGCCCCGACAAGAAATTCTCTCCTTGGGACGACAAATACTGCTGGTCATCGGCGCCATCATCGCGGTTTCTGTTCCGCTGGTCGTCGGTGCCGGGGCGCCGGGCATGCCCAGGGGCAAGGTGGTTGCCTCCCAGGTCTCGGGTCCCCTGGCCGTGGGGAAGATGGCCTATGACGTTCATTGCGCCAGTTGCCACGGCACCAACGGCGTCGGCACCGACAAGGGCCCGCCGATGCTGCATCGTTACTATCATCGAGGCCACCACGGCGACGGCGCCTTTTTCATCGCCGCCAAGCGCGGCGTGCGCCAGCATCACTGGAAGTTCGGCGACATGAAACCGGTGCCTGCCGCTACGGACGCGCAACTCGCCAACATCGTGAAATACGTGCGCGAGCTTCAACGCGTGAACGGGTTGTTCTAGCGCCGCCGGGTCAAGGCACGCGGATCCAGGGCGTCCTGCAGGCCGTCGCCCAGGAAGTTGAAGGCGATCACTGTGACGAATATGAGCACGCCCGGGTAGAAGGCGAGGGCCGGGGCTTGCCATATCAGTTCCTGGGCGCCGGTCAGCAGGTTGCCCCAGCTCGGCAGCGGCGGCTGGATGCCGAGGCCGAGAAAGCTCAAGACACTCTCCAACAGGATGATGTTGCCGACCGAGAGCGTCGTCGCGACGATGATCGGCGAGGCCAGGTTGGGCAGCAGGTGGCGTAGCATGATGCGCGTCGGCCCGGCGCCTTGGGCGCGGGCGGCCCGCACGAAGTCGCGTTCGCGCAGGCTCAGGGTGGCGCCCCGGACCAGCCGCGCCACCGTGGTCCAGCCGACCAGGGCGACGATGGCGATGATGCGGTAGAGGCTGATCTGTTCCGAATCCACGATGGCCGCCGGCAGACCGACTTTTTCCAGGTCCAGCGCCGCCAGCACGATCAGCAGCGGCAGCAGCGGCAGCGCGATGACGCCGTCGGTGAAGCGCATGACAACGGCATCAAAAGCGCCGCCGAAGTATCCCGCCAGAAGACCGACGGTCGTTCCCAGCACGGCCGCCGCCAGCGCTGCCGTCAGGCCGACGAACAACGACACCTGGCCGCCATAGAGGATGCGTGTCAGCACGTCGCGGCCCAATTCGTCCGTACCCAGGGGATGGGCGGCCGACGGTGGCTCGAAGCGGGCGAACAGGTCGGTGTTATTGGCGTCCAGGCCGAGCACGGCCTCGGCCAGCGGGGCGGCCAATGCCAGGCAGGCCAGGACGGCCAGGATACCGGCGCTGAGGATGGCCAGGCGGTGCCGGCGGAAACGCTTGAACGCCAGTGTCCACGGAGTCTCGATGCGCATGGTGGTGGGGGTTTGGCCGCTCATCCGTCGCTGTCTCCCAACGAGATGCGGGGATCGAGGGCGCCGTAGGCGACGTCGGCGAGGAAATTGCCGGTCAGCGTCACCAGCGTGGCGAACAGCAGCGCCACCAGGGCCAGGTTGAAGTCGTTGCCCATGATGGCGTCGAAGATCAACTTGCCCATGCCGGGGTAGGCGAACACGGTCTCCGTGATCAGGGCGCCCGAGAACAGGTAGCCGAAGTCGAGGGCGATGATGGTGACGACGGGGATCATGGCGTTGCGCAGCGCGTGACCCAGGATGACGCCGCGCATATCCAGCCCCTTGGCCCGCGCGGTGCGGATGTAATCCTGGCGCAGGGTCTCGATCATGGAGGCGCGGACATAGCGTGTGTGCCCGCCGACGCTGGCGATGGTCAGGCTGGCCACCGGCAGCACCAGGTATTGCGCGTGCTGCCAGAACCCTTGCGCCCCCGACGCCGCCCCCGTGCCGCCCGCCGGCAGCACGCCCAGGATGACGGCGAACAGCAGGATCAGCAGCAGGGCCAGCCAGAACGGCGGCATGGAGATGCCGGCGAAGGCGATCATGTTGACGGCATAGTCGCGCGCCGAATAGGGCTTGGCGGCGGCCCAGATACCGGCCGCCAGTGCCAATGTGACCGCGAGCGCGAAGCTCAGCCCCATCAGCACCATGGTGTTGCCGAGGGCCGGCAGCAGGACCTCCATCACCGGCCGGGAATGGCCGCGCGAAAACCCGAGGTCGCCCGAAAGCGCCGCCGACAGCCAGTTGCCGTAGCGCTCGGTCAGGGGCGTGTCGAGGCCGTAGAGCTCGCGCAGCCGGACCGCGTCCGCCGGCGTCATGTTCGGATCGGCGGAAATCATCAGGTCCACTGGGTCGCCCGGCATCAGGCCGATCAGCGCGTAGATAACGAACGACATGACCGCCAGAACGACGACCGCTTGCACAAGGCGGTTGAGCAGGAAACGGGCCATGGCGCCGATGGTACGCCTAGTCCAGGCGTTTCTGGAAGCGCGACGACCTGACGGTCAGGTCGTATCCGCGCGCGGCATAGAAATCGTGCGTGTCATCGCGATATTCGGCGCAGTAGATGGTGACGGCGCCGATCCCCCGCGCCCGCGCCCAGTCCTCCGCCGCCGCCAGCAGGCGGGAGCCGACGCCCTGGCCCTGGACATCGGGCAGGGTGGCGATGGCCTGTACCTGCGCCTGTGGCGCGTCTTCCAGCATGCGTTTGATGAAAACGTGGACGAACCCAACCACGCGACCTCCCAGCTCGGCAATCATGAGAGAATGCTCGGAACTGTCCGCCATCGATTCGTAATGGCTTCGCAGGTCATCAGGGCTGGGCGCGTAGTCGAGCGTTTCGCACAGCGCCTCCGCGGCGCCCAGGTCGGCCTTGGTCATGGGCCGCACCGTGATCGGAACACTCATTCCACCGACCAGTTCTCCACCCAGAGGGTGGTCGAATACTGATGACCGGTCGGCTGCACACCCTTCAGCCAGTGCGGCAGCACATAAGCGTTGGCGCGGAAATAGAGCGGCAGCACCGGCAATTCCTCGGCGTAGATGGTTTGCAGGCGCTTCCACATGGACTTGCGCTTCTTCCTGTCCAATTCGACCTCGATGGATTCGATGAGCTTGTCCATCTCGCGGTTGCTGAAGCCCATGTAATTCTGGCCGGCCCAGTTGTTGGCGGCGGTCGGGATGGCCTCGGAATGCAGGGTCGTCCGCGGCACGCTTTCCGGCGACGACAGCCAGGCATACATGGCCATGGCCGGAAAGCGCCGCTCCGTCACGGTCTTGCCGAAGAAGACCCGGGCGGGTTCGTTCTTGATGCGGATGTGGACGCCGATGCGCCGCCACTGGCTCTGCAGCACTTGCTCCACCAGTTCACGGGACCGGTTGCCGGCGGTTGACATCAGGGTCAACTGCAACGGCTTGCCGGCGGCGTTGTGGCGGATGCCATTCTTGAGCGTCGTCCAGCCGGCGTCCTCCAGCAGTTTTATGGCCGTCTTGGTGTCCAGCTTGTACTTGGGCACGTGCTTGGAGTTCACCCAGTCGAGCGGGTTTACGTTGGTGTGGGCGACCGGCTGGCGGCCGCCGAACAACTTGGACGAGATGGCCCGGCGGTTGATGCCCATGATCAGTGCCTGGCGGACGCGCTTGTCGGCCAGGATGGGGTTATCCAGGTTGAGGTCGATGTGTTCGTAGATCAGCCCCGGCTTGAAGATGACGTTGTACTTGCCGCCGTGGCGCTTCGAAAACGCCACCGCCTGGTCGATGGTCAGACCCAGTTCGCCGGCGATCATGTCGAGGCCACCGGACAGCAGGTTGGCCTCCAGCGCCGCCGTGTTCTCGATGACGCGCACGGTGATGCGCTTGAAGGCGGGTTTCTTGCCCCACCAGCGGGGATTGGGCTCCAGGACCACGTGCGAGCCGGTCACCGCCTCGGTGATGCGGTAGGGACCGAAGTAGAGGCCGGGGTTGGTGGTGTCGGTATCATAGGCCGTGCGGTGCTTGTACTCGGCGGGCTCGGCGAAGTTGGCCCGGTCGATGTGCGCCGGCAGCAGATCGAAGCCGGAGACATCGTTGTAGCGGAAGGTCAGCTTGTCGAAATGCAGGGTTACCGTCTTCGTGTCCACTTCGTCGATTTTGTAGAGCGAGCGGTAGAATTCGGTATTGCTGACGCCTGATTTCGGATGCCGGCCGACGTCCCAGGTGAAGCGCACGTCGGTGGCGGTGATCGGCGTGCCGTCACCCCACACGGCCTTCGGATCCAGCTTGTAGGTGACGGCGACGCCGTCCTTGCCGCCGGGCGTCTTCTCGCGCTTGGCCAGGCCGTTCTTCATGGTCGGCAGTTCGGTGCACAGCATGCAGACCAGGTTCCATTTGCGGTCGTAGACCGTGATCGGCCGCCTGGCCAATCCCAGTACGTAGGACTTGGCCAGCATGGAATCGATATTTGGATGGAACGACGACGGGTACTGCGTAATGCCGATGACCAGCCGATCCTTGGCCGCGTGGGCCGGCAGGGCGGCGAGCAGCAGGACGGCAAGGACAAACACGAAGGGGAGGGGGAGGGGGCTGAGTTTTTTCATTGCCGGCGGAAAATATCACGCGCCCGCGCGGACGTCATCCAAGGTAATGGCGCAACAAGCGAATACCGTCGGGATCAGTCCAGTTCGCCGCGCCCATCAGGTAGCCCTGGATCATGCTCTCGCGGTCGATCAGGAAGTTCCACGGCAGCCCCTCGCGAAGCCCGAAGGCCGTGGCGGTGTTGCCGTGCGGGTCCAGGTAGAGCGGCAGGTGGCGGATGCCGAGGCGCTCGTAGTAAGGCCGGGCCAGCCTGGAGTCCGTATCCAGGTTGATCGGCATCACGTTCATGCCTTCCGGCACCAGTCTCGCCTGCAACCGGTCCAGGTCGGGCAGTTCGTGCAGGCAGGCCGGGCACCAGGTGGCCCAGAAGTTGACCAGCAGCACCCGGCCGCGATACCGGCGAAAATTCAGGATTCCGTTCTTCTCGTTGGTGAAGATGGCGGCTGGCGCGGGCGTCGGCGGCTCCACGATCGTCCACGGCCGGCGCTTGCCGTTGAAGCTCGGCGGTTGAGCTCCGGCCGGGCAGGGCAGGATTGCCGCCGCCCCGGCGGCGAGCATCATGGTGCGGCGTGTCCAGGTCATTTGGCCGACCTCACCATCGGATTGGCGGTATCGATGCTCCATTCGGCGATCGAGCCGTCGTAGAGCCGGACGTTCTTCTTACCCATCAGTTCCGACTGCACGAACCAGCCGACCGAGGCCCAATGGCCGGTGTTGCAGAAGGTGATGGTGTCGTCCTCGGTGGTAGTGCCGGCGGCATTGAAAAGTTCCGCCATGGCGGCGTTGCGGCGGAAGAAGCCGCTGTCCTTCGGGGTCATGGCGATGGCCGGCGCGTTCGTCGCACTGGGAATGGTGCCGAAGCGTTTTGCGGCCTGGCTCTTCTGCTTGCCGATGAACTGCGGCGGCGGGCGGTTGTCGATCAGCCGTCCGCCCGAGGCTAGGGCCTTGCGAACATCATCCTGGGTGGCCAGCAACTCCCGGCGGAACCGCGCCTTGAACGTCCGCGGCCCGGACGTGGGCAGATTGCGGGACAACGGCAGGCTCGCCGCCAGGTAGCCCCTCATGCCGCCATTCAGCACAGAGACCTTGTCGTGGCCAAGCACCTTGAAGGTCCAGTAAATGCGCGTGGCGATGCCCATGTCGGTGGCGTTGTTGCCGGGGGCGACGACCACCACGTGGTCATCGTTGGAGATGCCGAGCGCGCCGATCATGTTCTCCAGATAGGGTACAGGCGCAAGCATGCCGACGACATTGCCGCGCCGCGCCCGCCAATGGTCTGCGATGTAATGGGTGAAGACGGCGCCGGGGATATGGCTACGCGAATAGGCACGCCAGTTGCTGCGGGCATCAAGCACGACGACGCTGGCCAGGTTGGACCGTTCGGCGACCCAGGCCGCGCCGACCAAAGGTCCTGGACCGGCCGTGCCGTCAGCATGCGCGGTGGCCGCACGGAGCGGCGTCGCCACCGCGATCAGCGCGATGACGGCGAACAGTCGGGCAACGAGTTTCATGTTCTAGCTCCCGGGTTCCTCGGCACCTCTGCCCCCATGAGCCACCGACCAGCCGACAGGATCGGCCAGGAAATCACGAACCCCCTGGATCGCTTCCTCAGAGAAATATTGGCCCTCCGCCGCCACCTTCAAGACATTGCTCCAGGTGCAGAGGTAGTTGAGCCTGACGCCGGCCTCTCCCAGCGTATCCAGCGCTCCCGGGAAGGACCCGTAGAAGAACACCACGAAGATATCCGTGACCTCGGCGCCGGCTCCCCTGAGCGCGTTGACGAAATTGATCTTGGAGCCGCCGTCCGTGGCCAGGTCCTCCACCAGCAGGACCTTGTCGCCCTCGCTCATGGAGCCCTCGATCTGGGCGTCGCGGCCGAAGCCCTTGGGTTTCTTGCGCACGTAGAGCATGGGAATGCTGGTGGCCTCGGCCAGCCAGGCGGCGTAGGGAATGCCCGCGGTCTCGCCACCGGCCAGCTTGTCGCAACCGTCCAGCGCGCCGCGGCTTTGCAGCATCTCGACGCCGCGGGCGATGATGCGCCGGCGGGCCTCGGTAAAGGAAATCACCCAGCGGCAGTCGATGTAGACCGGGCTGGCCCAGCCGGCGGTCAGCATGTAGGGCTCTTCCGGGCGGAAGTTGACGGCACCGATGTCGAGCAGGTGCTTCGCCGTTTCCTCGGCGGCTTCCGCGTCCGGTTCCAAAGTTTCTACCGCTGGCATCAAGACTTCTCCTCCGCTGGCCCTTGTATCGAGGGGCTTTCGGGCGCCCCATCCGGAGGCTAGACTTAGACGCAACGCTCCGGTCAGACAATATCCCAGGAGGCGGGATCAACGGAGGAGAACGAGTAATGAAGATCGCAGTTTATGGCGCCGGTGCCATCGGCGGGTACCTTGGCGCGCAATTGGCGCTGGCCGGCCAGGACGTCACCCTGATCGCACGTGGGCCGCATCTGGCGGCAATGAAGAAGAACGGCCTGAAGCTGCTCATCAAGGGTGAGGAAAAAATCGCCGAGAATTGCTTCTGCACCGATGATCCGGCCGAGGCCGGCCCGCAGGACTACGTCATCATGGCGTTGAAGGCGCACCAGGCCTATTCGGCGACCGACAGCGTGCTGCCGCTGCTCGGCCCCGACACCCCGGTGGTGACGGCGCAGAACGGCGTGCCCTGGTGGTATTTTCATAAGCTTCCGGGGGCCCACGAAGGGCATCGCCTGGACAGCGTCGATCCCGGCAACGTGCAGTGGGAGCGCCTGGGCCCGGAGCGCGCCATCGGCTGCGTCGTCTATCCGGCGACTAACATCAAGGAGCCCGGCGTCATCGAGCACACCTACGGCAACAAGTTCACGCTGGGCGAGCCTGATGGCACGACGTCGGACCGCTGCAAGCGCCTCAGCGAGGCCATGGAGCAGGCCGGCTTGCGCGCGCCCATCCGGGACAACATCCGCGACGACATCTGGAAGAAGCTCTGGGGCAACCTCTGCTTCAACCCGATTAGCGCCTTGACGGGCGCCACCTTGGACGTTGTGGCCACCGACATCCCGACCCGCATCCTGGCCCGTCAGATGATGCTGGAGGCGCAGGAGGTCGGCATCGCCCTCGGCGTCGACTTCCGCATCGACATCCATACCCGCATCAACGGGGCGGCCGAGGTCGGCGCGCACAAGACTTCCATGTTGCAGGACCTAGAAAAAGGTCGCCAGATGGAGATCGACGCCCTGGTCACCTCGGTGTCCGAGATGGGCCGCCTGGTCGGCGTGCAGACACCCACTATCGACGCGGTGCTTGGCCTGATACAGCAGAAGGCGCGCACGCTGGGGCTCTATCCCACATTCCCGGATGCCGGACCGCCGCTCTCGCCCGAGGACCGCGAGGATCAGCGGGTCCACTGAGCCCCGGCAACCGGGCATCATGGCTGTTACCATCAAACCGGCGGACGAGGTCGAGCGACTGAAGGCGAAGCTCGCGAAAGACCCCGACGATACCGGCGTCCGCCGGCGCCTGGCCGGTGCGTATTTGCGCCAGGGCCGCAGGCAGGTGGCAGCGGCGGAGCTTCGGCGCATCGTCGAGCGCGAGCCGGACAACGCCCCCGTCATGGCCGAACTGGGGGCGCTGATGGCCAGCATGCAGCGGCCCCGCGACGGCGCCCTGCTGATGCGCCGGGCCATAGAGTTGGGCGACGCCCGGGCCTCGACGCTTTCCAACCTGGGCGCCGCCATGACCCGCTCGGGCGAGGTCGAGGCGGCGGTCGATCTGCTGCAGCAGGCGTCGTCCATGGATCCGAACTACGCCGACGCGCCCTACAACCTGGGCATCGCCGAGAAATCGCTGGCCCGCACCGAGCGCGCCATCGAGGCGCTCGAACGCGCCATTGCCATCAACCCGCGCCACGCCGGGGCGCTCTTCGCGTTGCAGGAACTGGCTCGGCCCGACCCGGGTGACGCCATGGTGGGGGACTTGCAGGCCGCCGTCTTCGATGCCAAGACCGCCGACGACGACCGCGCGCACCTGCATTTCGCGCTCGGTCAGGTCTACGAGCGGGCCGGGGAGTACGCCACCGCCTGGCCCCACTTCGAAACCGGCAACGCCATCCGCAAGCAGCGCTACGCCGAACGGGACAAGCGCTACGACCCGGCCGCCCATGAGGCCTTGGTGGACGACATGATCCGCGTTTTCGAGAAAGGCTTCCTGGCCGAGCGCGATGACTGGGGCATCGACGATGCGCGGCCCATCTTCGTTGTCGGCATGCCGCGCTCGGGCACCACCCTGGTCGAACAGATCCTGGCCAGCCATCCCGCAGGGGACGGCATCGGCGAGACGTCGGAAATCGACCGCATCGCCCAGGGATTGCCGCGGGCGACGCTGAAGATCGCCGTCGGGGGCGATGTGCCGGTGAAACTGGACCATGAGCCGAGCGGTTATCCGTCCAACCTTGGACGTATCAAGTGGCAGGACGTGGAGGCGCGCGCGCAAAGCTTCCTGAAGCGGCTCGGCGAACTGGCGCCGGGGGCCGGCCGCGTGGTCGAGAAGACGCCGTTCAACTACCTCTACGTCGGCTTCATCCAGCTGCTCTATCCGGCGGCCCGGATCATTCACTGCCGGCGCGACCCGGTGGACACGTGCCTGTCGTGCTTCCTGCAGGATTTTGTGCAAGCGCATATGTTCGCCAATGACCTGGAACACCTGGGCCACTACTACCGCCAGCATGACCGGCTGATGGACCACTGGCGCCAAGTGGTCGGCCTTCCGCTGCTGGATGCGGTCTACGAGGACGTGGTGGCTTCGACCGAGGCAAGCGTGCGGGAGCTGGTCGATTTTGCCGGCCTCGGCTGGGACGACGCCTGCCTGCGCTTCCACGAGACCGAACGCGCGGTACACACGGCCAGCCAGGAACAGGTGCGCCGGCCCATCTACTCCGGTGCCGTCGGTCGCTGGAAGCGTTTCGAGGAACACCTGGGACCGTTGCTGAAGGCGCTCGGGCATTGACTTCGGCTGGCCGGCGGTCGACCGTCCGGCCACGGCGCCGAGGAGTGTGCCGAGGATTGAGCCGAAGAGGACGACGCCCGTGAGCCGCCGCGACCGCCGCCGCGATGAAAAACTGGAAGGCCAGGCCCGCAGCGCCGAGCAGCGCCAGTTGGACGCACGTCTGGTTGGCTTGCTGGACAAGGCGCGGGCGGCCCTCGACGCCGGCGACACCATGACGGCCGAGGTTGAGGTGCGGGCCGCCCTTCGCGACGTGCCAGACCATCCGCAGGCCTCGCACCTGCTGGCCGTTGTCTGTTACCACACGGGACGTCTGGACGACGCTGGCGACCACATCGTCACGGCGGCGCTCGGCGACGACGACGATGCGGCGATCCACGCCGACTGCGGCGTCATCATGACCTTGATGGGCCGCCCGCAGGAGGCCGAGGCGGCCTCGCGCCACGCCATCGAACTCGACGATAGCCTAGCCGTCGCGCATTCCAGCCTGGGCGCGGCGCTGGCCGCGCAGCAGCGCGGCGATGAAGCACTGGAAGCTTTGCAAGCCGCGCTCGATCGCGATCCCGATCTGGTCGAGGCATGGGTGCATCGGGGCAATCTGGAAGTGCAGGAGGGACGCGCGGTGGAAGCCGTCGAGGCCTATGCCGAGGCGGCGTCGCGGGAGCCGGACAACGCCATCGTGCGCGCCAACATGGGCGTCGCGCTGCGACTCGCCGGCGACCTGGAGGCGGCCGAGGAGCAGTGTCGGATCGCCCTGGAACTCGACCCTGATTGCGCCGAGGCCCACAACGGCCTTGGCCAGGTGCTGCGCGAGATGGAGGAGCCGGCGGCGGCGATGGAAGCATTTCGACGGGCCATCGCCGTGCGCGAGGGGTTCATCATGGCGCAGGCCAACCTGGCGGGCATGTTGTTCAAAATCGGCGATCTGGCGGCGGCCGAGGCGGAGTACCGCGCCATCATCGAGACCCACGAGGTATTTGCTGGCGCCCATGTTGGCCTGGGCGTGGTGCTGCTCGCGGCCGGACGTCTGGACGATGCCGTGGTGGCGTTCCGCGACGCGGTCGCGCACCAGCCAGGCAACGGCGAGGCCTGGGCCAACCTGGCGGCGGCCCTGGGGGCCGAATTGAGCGATGCCGACCTCGACCTGATCGAGCGCACGCTGGAGGATCAGCGCATCCCGGCGGCGGACCGCATCGGCCTCAACTTCGCCCAGGGCGAGGCGCTCGAGCGAAAGGGCCGACACGCGGAGGCTTTCGAAGCATTCCGCGTGGGCAACGATCTGAAGCGTGACGAAATGGCGACCGATGGCCTTACATTCGATCGCGAGGCCTTCGACGAACGGGTCAGCGAAATTATCTCGTCGTTCGATGCCTCTTTCATCGAGCGGCTGAAACAGGGCGGAAGGGGCGATGCGCGTCCGGTGTTTATTGTCGGCATGCCGCGCTCGGGCACGACGCTGGTCGAACAGATCATCGCCAGCCACCCGGAAGCCGTTGGTCTTGGCGAAACCAACGGCATCGGCTTCCAGGTCGGGTTTTTCCCGGAAGGGGCCGATGACTATACGGCTGATGACGTGACGGGGTTCGCCGACGGTTACCTGACCGACCTTGAGGACCGTATTGGCGACGCCAAGCGATTCGCCGACAAGACGCCGTTCGATTTTCTCATGCTCGGCATGATCCATTCCATGTTCCCGAACGCAACGTTGATCCATTGCACGCGCGATGCCCGGGACATGGGGCTCTCGGCCTTTTTCCAGGATTTCTCGGTGCCGCATCCGTGGGCGACGACCCTGGAAGACATCGCCCACACCATCCGCGCCCACAATCGCATCATGGAGCATTGGCGAGGACTTTTGGGCGGCCGCTTGCTGCAGATCGCCTACGAGCACGTGGTCGCCGATCAGGAGCGCCAGAGCCGGCGTCTGATCGAGCACCTGGGGCTCGATTGGAATGCCGCCTGCTTAGATTTCCACCGGAACGGGCAAACGGTGCTGACGGCCTCCAACTGGCAGGTCCGAAAGCCCATCTATACTGGTGCTGTCGAACGGTGGCGGGCGCACGAGGATCGTTTGGGCCCACTGGCCAAACTTTGAGGAAGCGGAGCGGCGTTCGCGCCTGCCGTTCGTATCGCCCTCGCGCTTTAAACCCGGACGTCCATCGGCTAATCATTCATTGGACCTGCTTTCACCTTTGGCAAAGGACGCTTCGCCGCTCAATGGGGAATAAATGAACATCGGCACGTTGCTGCCGCGCCACGCGCGCTATCGCGGCGACCACACGGCCGTGGTTTTCGGGGAAACGCGCCTCAGCTATAGCCAACTCAACGCTCGGGTCAATCGCCTGGCCCACGGGTTGAAGAGCGCCGGCGTGGTCAAGGGCGACAAGGTGGCGACGGTGCTACCCAACTGCATCGAACTGCTGGAGCTCTACTGGGCGACCGCCAAGGTGGGGGCCGTGCTGGTGCCTGCGAGCACTCTGTTGCAGCCGACGGGTCTGGCGACGCTGCTCAGAAATTCGGACACGGTAATGGTGTTCTCCACCGTCCGCCTGTTGGCAACCCTGAACGCGGTCAGGCGCGAGAAGACGGCGGTGGCGCGGTCCAACTGGGTTCTCGTGGATAGCGCCGACGCCGAACCGACGGCGGTCAAGCGCTACCGGGACTACAGCGGCTTCGTGGCCGGCATGTCAGACGAGGAACCGCCCGAGGTTCCCATCGACGGGGACGATCCCTACAACATCATTTATTCCAGCGGCACCACGGGAGAGCCGAAGGGCATCGTCCACAGCCACCGGGTGCGCGGGAACTACTGCACGCAGTTCGCGGCGGCGTGGCGGATGACGCCGGAAAGCGTCGTTTTGCACGCGGGATCCATCGTCTTCAACGGCGCTTTCCTGACGTTGATGCCGTGGATGTTCATGGGCTGCACCTACGTGCTGATGCCGACTTTCGACGCCGGCACGGTGGTCGACGCCATCAAGAACGAGGGCGTGACCCACAGCATCATGGTGCCATCGCAGATCGTCGAATTGATGGCCGCGCCACGCTTCACGCCGCGACGCCTGAAGACCGTGGAGATGCTGCTTTCACTCGGGGCGCCGCTACATCTGGAACACAAAAAGCGCCTGATGGCGGCACTGCCGGGGCGTTTCTACGAGCTCTATGGAATAACAGAGGGCCTGATGACGGTGCTCGATAAGTTTGACGCCGAGCGCAAGGCGGGGTCCGTCGGCGCCTCCATGCCGTTTGGCGAAATCCAGATAATGGACGACAGGGGAAAACAGATGCCGGTCGGTGAGGTCGGCGAAATCTGCGGCCGCGGGCCGATGATGATGAGTGGCTACTACGGGCGTCCGGAACTGACCGATCGCACCATCGTCAACGGTTGGCTGCGCTCGGGCGATCTCGGCTACTTGGACGCGGACGGCTACCTCTACCTGGTCGACCGAATGAAGGACATGGTTGTTTCCGGCGGCGTCAACGTTTACCCGCGCGATATCGAAGAGATCGCCGTAACCCATCCGGACGTTCGCGAATCCTGTGTTTTTGGCGTCCCCGACGCGAAATGGGGCGAGACGCCGGTGGGTGCCGTGGTCCCGCGCGAAGGCACCGATATCGATTCCAAGGCGCTGTTGCAGTGGATCAACGGCCGGGTCGAGGCGAAGTTTCAACGCCTGAAGGAAATCGTGGTGCTGGACGATTTCCCCCGCAACGTGGCAGGTAAGACCCTGAAACGCGAGATCAGGGCGCGCTACATGGGTGAACACGGCCTCGATGACTGATGGCGATGCGACTGTCTGGGTACTGCTCGACGACAGGGCAGGTAACCGTTCGCAGGCTCTGGGCGTGGCCGAAGCGCTGGCGCTGCCGTTCAGCGAGCGTGAACTCGTCTACGGGCCCCTGGCCCGGCTGCCCAACAGCCTGCTGGGCGCAACGTTTGGCGGCCTGACGGGTGAAAGCCGAGGAGAATTGCAACCGCCATGGCCTGATCTGGTGATCGCGGCGGGGCGGCGCACGGCGCCGGTGGCACGGGCCATCAAGCTGGCAAGTGGCGGCACGACGCGTCTGGTGCAAATCATGGACCCGGGCCCTGGTGATTTCAATCTGATCATGCAGCCGAGCCACGACCGGCCCATCCCCGGCAACAACGTGTTGCGTCTGATCGGCGCACCGCACCGGCTGACCGACGCTGTCCTGGCCGAGGCGCGTGAGACCTGGGCTGGGCGGTTCGATGACCTGACCACGCCGCGCCTGGCCCTGATCGTCGGAGGCAGCACGCGCCGCCGACGTTTCACCGCCGACATGGCACGAGAATTGGCGGCCAAGGCCTCGGAACTGGCGGCGGGGGCGGGGGGATCGCTGTTGGTGACCACAAGCCGGCGCAGCGGCGATGTGGCCGATATTCTGATCGACGGTTTGACGGTCCCCTACTCGGCCTATCGGTGGGGTGACAACGGCGAAAATCCGTACATCGGTTATCTCGCCTTGGCCGATGCCATCATCGTCACAGGTGATTCCGTATCCATGTGTTCAGAGGCCTGCGCCGCGGGCTGCCCGACGTACATCTATGCGCCGGCCGGTTTGATCACGCCGAAACATGCGCGCCTGCACGAAACGCTCTATGCCGCTGGTTACGCCCGGCCACTGGGCGACCGCATCCACGAATGGTCGCACGCGCCGCTGCTGCCGGCAATTGATGTGGCCGAGGACATCCGCCGGCGTGGACTGCTGACCGAAGGGACCGGCTAAACCGCGGACGAGTGTCTGTTGCCGCCGCGGTCCAGGTAGGCGTCGAATTCGGCGGCGACGACGCGGACCAGCGGCCGTCCGCGCTCGGTCACGGTGACGCGATCGCTGTCGAGGATCACCAGGTCGTCGTCCCGCATGGAAAGCAGCCGCTCCCGGATGCCATCGAAGTTCTTCGGCCGGCCATGGCGGGCCGAGACCTCGGCCAGGTCGACCGTCAGGTCGCACATCAAGGCATTGATGATGTCGCGGTGCATGCGGTCGTCACGGTCGAGGGCGATGCCGCGGGCGACGGCAAACCGGCCGGCGTCGATATGGCGGGCGTATTCCTTCAACGACGGCGTGTTCTGCACGTAACCGGATGGCAGGGCGCCTATGGCCGACGCGCCGAACGCCAGCAGGGTTTCCGCGGCGTCGCTGGTGTATCCCTGGAAATTGCGGCCCAGCCGCCCTTCATCCTGCGCCTGGGACAGGCTGTCGTCGGCGCGCGCGAAGTGATCGAGTCCGACGCGCCGGTAACCGTGCTCGATGAGGCGCCCGGCCGCCGATTCCGCCTGGCGCCACCGGGCCCCTATATCCGGCAGCGCCGCCTCGTCGATGAGCCGCTGATGGCGCTTCATCCACGGCACGTGGGCGTACCCGAACAGCGCGATGCGCGTGGGCGCCAACATGACCGCCTGGTCAACCATGTCGAGCACGCGCGCCTCCGTCTGGAATGGCAGGCCGTACATCAGATCCAGGTTGATGTTTTCGATGCCGTGCCCGCGCAACCAATCGACGACCTGCCTGGTGACCTCGAAAGGTTGCTCGCGGTTGATGGCGCGCTGGACGTCGGCATGGAAATCCTGAACACCGATGCTGACCCTGTTGACCCCGGCCTCCGCCAGGGTCGCGACGTAGGTCTTTGTCGTCGTCCGGGGGTCGAGTTCCAGCGCCACCTCGGCGTCCGGGGCGATCTCGAAATGCCGGCGCAGGCGGTCCATCGTGCGCTGCCAATCGTCACCTGTCAGCATGGAGGGACTGCCGCCGCCCCAGTGAAGATGTCCCACCGTCATGCGGGCGGGCAGGGCAGCGGCGACAAGGTCGACCTCGTCAAGCAGCGTATTCACATAATCGCGAATGGGTTCGTAGCGTTTGACGATCTTGGTGTGGCAACCGCAGTACCAGCACATTTCGGCACAGAACGGGATGTGGAAATAGAGCGACAGCGGCTCCGCCGGCGCCAGGTCCCGGAGCCATTCGGCATAGTTGTCCGCCGTCACGTCCTCGTGGAAGTGGGGGGCCGTGGGATAACTGGTATAGCGTGGCACGCGCACGTCATAGCGCTGCCAGAGCGGAATCGGCTCGGTCGTCGTCATGCCCGAACCTCGCACGGCCGCGGCGGTCGGGCATTGACCCAGGTCAATCGCAATTGGGCGACACCGGGGCTGGACGCGCCCGGCGCGCGTGATAGGTTTCGGGCCATGCCGCAATTCGCCGCCAACCTAATGTTCCTTTTCCAGGAGTTGGATTTCCTGGACCGCTTCGACGCAGCCCGGGCCGCCGGGTTCAGGGCGGTGGAGTATCAGTTCCCCTACGACCAGCCCCTGGCAGAGACACAGGAACGCCTGATGGCCAACGGGCTGGAGATGGTGCTGATCAATTCGCCGCCGGGTGACTGGACGCTGGGCGAACGCGGCCTGGCGGCGTTACCGGATAAGCGCCAGGCCTTCCAGGACAGCATCGGCGAGGCCATCGGCTACGCCCGCGAACTGGGCTGCCGGCGGCTGCACGTGATGAGCGGAATCCCCCCCGTGGATGCCGACCGCGACGAGGTCATGCTGACCTGTATCGAGAACCTGAAATTTGCCGCCGACGCCTGTGCCGAGGCCGATATCCTGACCCTGGTCGAGGCACTCAACCCGACCGACGTGCCTGGCTACCTGATCGGCCATGCCGCGCAGGCGCGCGCCGTACTGGCGGCGGCAGCGCACCCCAACCTGTACCTGCAGTACGACATCTACCACGCCCTGATGGTCGGCGAGGACCCGCGGGAAGGCGTGGCGGCATATCTGGACGTCATCGCCCACATGCAGGTCGCCGGCGTGCCTGGCCGGCACGAACCATCGGGCGGCGATGTCGACTACATGGGGGTGTTCGAATTCATCGACACCATCGGCTACACGGGCTGGATCGGTTGCGAATATGCGCCCCGGGATTCGACGCTCACCGGTCTCGGCTGGGCCTCGGTCTACGGCATCGGCAACTGACCGCGAAGGCCAGTCTCAGGACCAGGCCTTGACCTCCAGCCGTTGCTCGCCCAGGCCCTCGATGCCGAGGCGCATGGTGTCGCCCGGCTTCAGGAACACCGGCGGTTTGTGGCCGAAGCCGACACCCGGCGGCGTGCCGGTGGCCAGCACATCGCCCGGCAGCAGGGTCATGTAGTTGGAAACGAAGCTGATCAGCGCCGTCACCCCCCAGATCATGGTCTTGGTGTTGCCGTCCTGACGGCGTTCGCCGTTGATTTCGAGCCAGATTTTCAGGTTCTGTGGATCCGGCACCTCGTCCGGCGTGACCAGCCACGGCCCGAGCGGCGCGAAACCGTCGAAGCTCTTGCCCTTGGTCCACTGGCCGGTGCCCTCGATCTGGTAGGCTCGCTCGGAGACATCGTTGAAGACGCTGTAGCCGGCGATGCAATCGGCGGCCTGCGACTGCGAGACATATTGGGCGCGGCGGCCGATGACGACGGCCAACTCGACCTCCCAGTCGCTTTTCTCCGATCCCTTGGGTAGAACCAGCGGATCATTCGGGGCGGCCAGGGCGGTGATTGCTTTTTGGAAGATCACCGGTTCATCCGGAATCGGCAGACCGGCCTCGCGGGCGTGGTCTTCGTAGTTGAGGCCGATGCAGACGATCTTGCCGACGCCACTGACCGGCGGGCCGAGACGCGGGCTACCGTCCACCTGCGGCAGCGTCGAGGCGTCCAATTCCGTGAGCGCGTGCAGACGTTCCGGCGCCAATGTCTCGGGGCTGAAATCGCTGATCCGGTCGGACAGGTCGCGCAGGCGCCCGCCGTCATCCAATAGCCCCGGCTTTTCCTCGCCGGCGGCGCCGTAACGCAATAATTTCACTTGAAGACCTCCATTAAGACCGAACCCGAAGCAGACACCAGCACGCCCGCATCGTCAATCGGCGAGCAGCGGAATTTGCGGCCACGCGTCGGCGATGCTGTTCGCCGTCAGTACCCGGTAGTCCGTCGATGCGTAGGCCTCGGAACCGGCCCGTTCGCCGGCGTCGTTGCCGTGGCCGCTGAGCACATGGATGCCGCCGGCCAACCCGGCGTTTCGTCCGGCGCCGACATCGCCGGAACGGTCACCGACGATCCACGAGGCCGCCACGTCGATGGCCAGGCGATCGGCAGCGCGCAGCAGCATGCCCGGGTTGGGCTTTCGTGCCTCGTGGTCGCGGCCGTGATAGGGCGCGCGGCCGTTGTCGTGGTGGGGGCAGGCGAAGACGGCATTGAGGAAGGCGCCGGCGGCAGCCAGTTCGTTCAGGATATGCTCCTGCACGGAGATGAATTCCGGCCAGTCGTAGATTCCACGGCCGATGCCGGCCTGGTTGGTGACCATCACCACGGGGAGCCCGCGTTCGTTGGCGCGGCGGATGGCGTCCGTGGCACCGGGCACCAGGCGGGTGTCCTCGACCTTGTGCAGGTAATGCACCTCCTCGACGATGACGCCGTCGCGGTCGAGGAACAGCGCCGGTTGTGCCGGCCGCGCCGGTGGGCGCGTCAGCACCTGGCACCAGACATGTTCGGCATCGATTTCGGCGCCGAAGGGAAGGGGATTAACAAGGGTCATGGCGGGCTCGGTCAATGTACGTATACCGTCGGCTTGGGCGTGAGTGCTATAGTGCCTCCAGGTTCGGGGCAAGCCCCCGTGCCGAGAATGGGATCGCGATTCGTATGACCAAGCCCGCCGAAAACGACACCAGTGTCCCCGAAGGCCTCGCCCGTTGCGGAGCCCGATGGGCGCTGCTGATCTTCGGCTGGGCCAACGTGGTGGTCGGCGCCATTGGCATCGTCGTGCCGGGCCTGCCGACCACGGTGTTCCTGCTCATAGCACTCTGGGCTTTTTCCAAGAGCTCCGATCGCTTCCAGGCCTGGCTTTGGGAGCACCCGCGTCTCGGCCCGCCGATCCGGGCCTGGCACGAGCACCACGTCATCCCGCTGCGCGCCAAGATGCTGGCGGCGGTGATGATGTCAGCGAGCTTCGTCTACGTCACATTCTTTGTCGCAGAGGACTGGGTGTTGCCGTCGATCATGGCCGCGATGCTGATCCCGTCGGCGGCGTTCGTGCTGAGCAGGGCCAGCCAGGCGCCCGAGACGGCCGAAGTGCCGGTCCAGAGCGATCAGTAGCTACTCCAGCCATTCCGTCAGCGGAAAATCGGCCAGCGGCACGGCACCTGTGGCAGTGACGTGTACCAATTGCTCGAGTTTCACGCCTTCGGTTCCGCCTTCGGCCCCCATATAGCTCTCGACGCAGAGGGTCATGTTCTCCTCAATGACGCCGTCGTAGCCCTTCACCGCGTAGTCCTGGGGATAGGCGATGTAGGGGTATTCGCCACAGAGACCGGCGCCGTGGATCATTGCCATGTAGCGGTTGGGCAGGTAGCGCTCGGGCATGGTCCAGCAACGCTCGACGAATTCCGAGAATCGGATGCCCGGCTTGAGCAGTCCCATGTTGTGGGTGATCTGTTCCACGGCCAGCGCGTAGAGGGTCTGCTGATCGCCCGTCGGCTTGCCGCCGCCGGCGACGAAGGTGCGCGAGATGTCGGCGAAATAGCCGCCCGGGCCGATCATGTCGGAGTCGACGGCGACCAGGTCGCCGGGCTGGATGACGCGGTCCGAGCACTCCCGGAACCAGGGGCAGGAGCGTGGGCCGGACGACAGCAATCGGGTCTCGATGTATTCGCCGCCGTGCAGGCCGTTGACGCGGTTGAGTTCGGACCAGGCCTGGATTTCCGTGATCCCGGGCACCAACGAATCGCGTACGGCCGCGAACGCCATGCCGCAGACCTCCAACGCGTGGGTCATGCCGGCGACCTCGTCGGCCGACTTGATGGCACGGGCCTGTTCGGCCGGTTCCTGACCGTCCACCACCTCGACATCGCGGGCGGTGAGGGCAGCCAGGCCCTCCGGATTGACCTTGTCGACGGCGAGACGCCGGTTGCCGCCGCCGTGGGCGTCGACCAGGTCGGCGATTTCTTGCGCCCACAAACCGGCGCGCTCGCCGACGCGGGTGCCGGAGGTGAAATAGAACCAACTGATGCCGGGCCTGATCTCGTCGATGGTCGAGAGACCGTCGAGCAGGTGGTTGCAGTTCTGGAACTCGAACATCACCACCGGCCCCTCGGTGGCGACGAAGACGTAGCGCGCCGGCCGGTGCATGGTCCACAGCTGCATGTTGCGGCTGCCGGTGGCGTAGCGCACGTTGTGCGGATCGACGAACAGGCCACCGCCAAGATCGCGGGCCGCCAACTGTGCGCGCAGCCGGCCCAGCCTGTAGTCCCGGATGCGCGCCTCGGCGGCGCCACCGACCACCCACTCAGTCATCGAACCAGGTCCTCGGTTCTTGGCCGAAGATGTTCCGCACCATCGGCGCGAAAGCTTCCAGCGGCAGCGTGTCGTAGCCCGGGTCGAAGGCCTCCTGATCCCAGTCGTCACAGAAGCGGCAGCAGGCCTCGAACGCCGGGTGGCCGCGATAACGCTCGCGCATATCCTTATCGAGGCCGATCTTGTCGAAGAAGTGATAGCCCTGGAACACAGGATGCATGCGCGCCACCCAGAGGTTTTCCTCCGAGACATAGGGCCGCAGGATCGCCGCGGCGTATTCGCCGTGGTTGTCCGGCGCCAGTTCGTCGCCGATGTCGTGCAGCAGCGCCATCACCACGGTTTCCTCGTCGGCGCCGGCGCGCTGGGCGCGCGTCGCCGTCTGCAGCATGTGGGTCAGGTGGTCGACGGGGGCGGGGGGGCTGCCGCCGGTCATGCCGGCGAGGGTGCGGAGCAGGTTGTCGGCAAGATGCTCGCGGTCGCGGTCGTGGTCGGCATACATCAGCACCCAGTCCTCGGGCGTCGATGTGGCGAGGTTGGTGAATTTTACGTAAGCGTCGGTGTCGTCTCGGGCGTCGTCTGGCATGTGTATCTCCTTGATCGCTGAGCCTAATCTAGCGAGCTTGGATGCACGGCACTTGCGTATCGGCGACACTCATGACGATTCGGTGGCGCCGCCGTTCAGCACGTGCAGGCCGACCACGCCAATGACGATCAAGCCCAGGCAGGCCAGCCGCGCCGCGCCCGCCGGCTCCTTGAACCAGAGCATGCCGACGACCGCGATCAGCGCCGTGCCGACGCCGGCCCAGACGGCGTAGGCGACGCTCACTGGAACGGTCCGGAGGCAGAGCCCGAGGAAGGCGAAACTGACCACGTAGGCCGCCGTGGTCAGGCCGACATAGCCCAATTTGGTCAGGCCCTCGGAGAGTTTCAGCGACACCGTGCCGGACACCTCGAAGCCGATGGCGAGCGCCAGATAGAACCAAGCCATGATCGTTCCTTTGCCGGGCGTGGGGGAGTGGGGGATTGTTAGCCCCGCGACGGCGGCTGGACAAGACACGTCGTCTCGCTCTAGGCATGGGGATCAGGAGTTCCGAAAATCTGCCGGGATCGAGCCTGTTGGAAGAATTGACCCCTCTCGCAGCGGCCACCGCCGCCTTCGTTCTGTGGCATCTCGTGGTCGCCTCGACGGCGGTGCGCGAGCCGCTGATCAGGCGTCTCGGCCGTCTGCGCTTCGCCGGCCTGTTTTCCGCCGGCGCCCTGGCTGGCCTGGCGGCGATGGTCATGACCTATGGAAACGCACCCTACGTCGAGCTCTGGGCGGCGTCCACGTCGGTGCGGCATCTGTCGCTGTCGGTGATGCCGGTGGCCTGCATTCTGGTCGTCGCCGGCGCCTCGACGCCCAATCCCAGCACCGTCGGCATGGACATGCCGGCGGCCCGGGTGGCTGAGGTGTCGGGGATCCTCACCGTGACCCGACATCCACTGATGTGGGGTATCGGGTTGTTCGGCCTCTGCCACATGCTGGCCAACGGCGACGCGGCATCGCAGATCCTGTTCGGCGGCGTGGCCTTCCTTGCCCTCTATGGCACGCGCCGCCTGGATGCCAAGAAACGCCGCTCCATGGGTGAACGCTGGCGGCACTTCGAAGACGCGACGTCGAACCTGCCCTTCGCCGCCATCATCCAAAAGTGCGCGGTATATGATTTCCCCGGCATCGGCTGGCCGCGCGTCATCGGCGGACTGGCGCTTTATGTCGTGTTGTTGTTGATCCACGGCGAGGCCTTCGGCGTCGTGCCTTGGGCGGTCTGATCGCTCGCATTCCACATTCCTGATTCAAGTCAAGGCGCCGCGCCGACAGGGCGGGCACCCTGGATGTGTATCGAGACAGGGATGCACACCATGTTCGAAATCCGTATCCATGGCCGGGGCGGCCAGGGCGTCGTCACGGCGGCCGAATTGCTGTCCGTCGCCGCCTTCGACGAAGGCCGTCATGCGCAGGCGTTCCCCAGTTTCGGCTCGGAACGCATGGGCGCGCCGGTGGTGTCCTACTGCCGCATCGACGATAAGGAAATAAGCCGCCGCGAGCCCATCGAGCACCCGGACGCCCTGATCATCCAGGATTCCACGTTGCTGAATTCCGTCGACGTGTTCGGTGGCCTGAAACCGGACGGCTACATCCTGATCAATTCCACCCGCGGCTTCGACGACCTGGGCATTGCCGATTTCGTCTCCCAGTTCCCGGCGCACCACGTGTGCGACGTGGGGGCCACGGAGCTGGCCATGAAACACATCGGCCGGCCGTTGCCGAACGCCGTGCTGTTGGCCGGGTTCGCCGCCATCTCGGGCCAGTTGAAACTGGCGTCGGTCGAGCTGGCGATCCGCCAGAAGTTCCCCGATGCCATCGCCGAGGCGAATATCGCCGCCGCGCGCGAGGCCTACGAGATCGCCAAGGCGGCCTAGGAGAAAAGCCATGCTGAAACAAACCGAAGGGTCCGTCGCCGTCGCCGAGGCCATCGCCCTATGCCGACCGGAAGTCGTCTGCGCCTATCCGATCACGCCGCAGACCCACATCGTCGAGGGCGTCGGGGCGCTGGTGAAAAGCGGTCGGTTGGAGAATTGCGAATTCATCAATGTTGAGTCCGAGTTTGCCGCGCTGAGCGTCGCCATCGGCGCATCGGCCGCCGGCGCGCGCGCCTACACGGCGACGGCGAGCCAAGGGCTGCTCTACATGGCCGAGGCCGTCTACAACGCCGCCGGCCTGGGGCTGCCCATCGTCATGACCATCGGCAACCGGGCCATCGGCGCGCCGATCAATATCTGGAACGACCACACGGACAGCATGTCGGTGAAAGACGCCGGCTGGATTCAGCTGTTCGCCGAAAGCAACCAGGAAGCCGTCGATCTGCACATCCAGGCCTTCCGCCTGGCCGAGATGCTGAGCTGCCCGGTGATGGCGTGCATGGATGGCTTCATCCTGACCCACGCCTACGAGCGGGTCGATGTGCCCGACCAGGATCAGGTAGACAGCTTCCTGCCGCCGTTTGAGCCAGTGCAGGTACTGGACCCGGCGGAACCTTATTCCATCGGCGCCATGGTTGGCCCCGAGGCCTTCACGGAGGTGCGTTATCTCGCCCATCACAAGCAGCTGGAGGCACTCGAAGCCATTCCGCGTGTCGCCCGGGAGTTCGAGTCCATCTTCGGCCGCGACACGGGCGGCCTAGTGCGGCCCTACCGGACCGATGACGCGGAGATCATCGTCGTCGCACTCGGGTCGGTCAACGGCAGCATCAAGGAGGTCGTCGACGACATGCGCGACGCCGGCATCGCCATCGGCAGTGTCGGCATCTGTTCGTTCCGGCCGTTCCCGCTGGACGCGCTGAAGGCCGTGCTGGCGCCGGCCCAGCGCGTGATCTGCGTGGAGAAGAGCCTGGCACCCGGGCTCGGCGGCGTGGTCGCCTCCAATGTGCGGATGGCCCAGCGCGGCCAGTCGACGCCGGTACTGACGGTGATCGCCGGCCTCGGCGGCCGGCCGGTCACGCGGAAATCGCTCAGACGGGTGTTCGATCAGGCCTTGGAGGACACGCTCGAGGACATCCACTTTCTCGACCTAGATTGGCCGTCGGTGGACGGCTACCTGGAACGCGCCCGCGAGACTCGACGCGCCGGTCCCGCGGCGGAGTCGATCCTGCGACACAGAGCAGCCGGCGGCGGAGGAGAGTGAGATGACCGATCAAACCCGATCCGACGGCACGGACGCCCTGCAGCGGGTGAAACTCTACCAGACCGGCACTTTCACCGTCGGCAACCGGCTGATGGACGAGGCACAGCGCACGGTGCAGGCCTCCATGGAGCGGTCCAACGCCATTACATCAGGCCATCGCGCCTGCCAGGGCTGTGGCGAGGCGCTGGGTGCCCGCTATGCCCTGGACGCGGCCATGCGTGCCGCGGACAACAACCTGGTCGCCGTCAATGCCACCGGCTGCCTGGAGGTCTTCACCACCCCCTATCCCGAGACCTCGTGGCAGGTGCCGTGGATCCACTCGCTGTTCGGCAATGCGCCGGCGGTGGCGACGGGCGTCGCGGCCGCCATGCGGGTGAAGGGACGCGACGACGTCCGCGTCGTCGCCCAGGGCGGCGACGGCGGCACCACCGACATCGGCTTCGGGTGTCTCTCGGGCATGTTCGAGCGCAACGACGACGTGCTCTACGTCTGCTACGACAACGAGGCCTACATGAACACCGGCGTGCAGCGCTCCTCGGCGACGCCGCCGGCGGCCCGCACGGCGACCACGCCGGCCCTTGGCGATGCACCCGGCAACGTCTTCGGCACCGGCAAGAACCTGCCGCTGATCGCCATGGCCCACAACATTCCCTACGTGGCCACGGCCAGCGTTGCCGACCTGCACGACCTGGAAGCCAAGGTGACCCGGGCCATGGACCTGCGGGGTGCCCGCTATATTCACATCATGGTGCCGTGCCCGCTGGGCTGGGGCTCGGCGTCGGAAGCCACCATTCGCCTCGCGCGCCTGGCTGTCGAAAGCGGCCTGTTCCCGCTGTTCGAGGCCGAGCACGGCCAAATCGTCCGCACCAACCGCATCCGCCGCGGCGTGCCGGTGGAGGATTACCTTCGGCCGCAACGCCGTTTCGCGCATCTGTTCAAGAAGGGTGCGGAGGACACCAAACGCCTGGCCATGATCCAGCGCATGGCCGACGCCAATATCGAGCGCTTCGACCTCAGGGGCGAGCGCGGCGCCTTCGGGGAGGCCTGAGCCATGAGCAAGCTGCCCTTCGCCATCACCCTGGATCCCGGCACCAGTCTAGCCAATCACACCGGTTCCTGGCGCACCCTGATGCCGGTCTATGTGGACCGCCTGCCGCCGTGCAACCAGGCCTGTCCCGCCGGCGAGAACATACAGGCCTGGCTGATGCATGCCGAGGAAGGGGACTACGAATCCGCCTGGCGGATGTTGATGCGCGACAACCCCATGCCCGGCGTCATGGGCCGGGTCTGCTACCACCCCTGCGAGGACGCCTGCAACCGCGGCGACCTGGACGAAGCCGTCGGCATCCACGCGGTCGAGCGCTTCCTCGGCAAGATGGCCTGGGAGCAGGGTTGGACACCGGAGGTCGAGGCCGAGCCTTCGGGCCAACGCGTGCTGGTCGTCGGCGCCGGGCCGAGCGGCTTGTCCGCCGCCTACCACCTGACCCGCCTGGGCCATGCCGTGACCATCCGCGAGGCCGGTCCGATGGCTGGCGGCATGATGCGTTTTGGTATTCCCAAATACCGCCTGCCGCGCGACGTGCTGGACTACGAGATCCAGCGCATTCTCGACATGGGCGTGAGCCTGGAATTGAACACCAAGGTGGCGGACATCGATGCGGTCTTGGATGGTGAGGGCTTCGATGCCGTCTTCGTCGCCGTCGGGGCGCATCTGGCGAAACGCATCGACATTCCGGCCCACGCGGCCGGCAAAATTCTCGATGCGGCCAGCGTGCTGCGCCAGATGGAGACCGACGAGGAACCGCCGCAACTGGGCCGCCGGGTCATCGTCTACGGCGGCGGCAATACGGCCATGGACGCCGCCCGCACGGCCAAGCGGCTGGGTGTCGACGAGGCCATGATCGTCTACCGGCGGTCCCGCGACGAAATGCCGGCCCACGACTTCGAAGCCACCGAGGCCGAGGAGGAGGGGGTGCTGATCCACTGGCTGCGCACCATCAAGCAGATCGACGAGACCACCTTCACGGTCGAGAAGATGGCGATCGACGAGAACGGCCGGCCGCAGCCGACCGGCGAGTTCGAGACCCTGGAGGCCGACACCCTGATCCTGGCGCTCGGCCAGGATGTGGACACCACATTCCTGGAACGGGTCGACGGCGTCGAGATCGCCAAGGATGGGGTCGTCAGCGTCGATGCCAACATGATGACCGGCCGCCCCGGGGTGTTCGCCGGCGGCGACATGGTGCCGTCGGAACGCACCGTCACGGTCGCCGTCGGGCACGGCAAGAAGGCGGCGCGGCACATCGACGCCTACCTGAGAGGCGCCACTTACGCGCCGGCGGAGAAGCGCGGGTCCGCCGGCTACGACCGCCTCAATACCTGGTATTACGACGACGCGCCGGCCATCGTGCAGGCGAGCCTCGACGTGGTCCGTCGCCAGTCGGGTTTCGAGGAGGTGCTGAAGGGCCTCGACGAGGACACGGCGCTTTACGAGGCCCGGCGCTGCCTGAGCTGCGGCAATTGCTTCGAGTGCGACAACTGCTACGGCATCTGCCCGGACAACGCCGTCATCAAACTCGGCCCCGGCAAGCGTTTCCAGTTCAACTACGACTATTGCAAGGGCTGCGGCATGTGCGCCGAGGAATGCCCCTCGGGCGCCATCGATATGGTGGCGGAGGTGAAGTAGGCGCCACGCGTCTGACTTATCCTCCCGTAAACGCCTGCAGGCCCGTCTGCGCGCGACCGAGGATCAGCGCGTGCACGTCGTGGGTGCCCTCGTAGGTGTTCACCGTTTCCAGGTTCAGCATGTGGCGCATGACGTGGAATTCGTCAGCGATGCCGTTGCCGCCGTGCATGTCGCGGGCGGTGCGGGCGATATCCAGCGCCTTGCCGGCGGAGTTGCGCTTGATCATGGAGATGTTCTCGGGCGGACACGTGCCGTCGTCGAGCATGCGGCCGACGCGGAGGCAACCTTGCAGGCCCAGCGTGATATCCGTCTGCATGTCGGCGAGCTTTTTCTGGATCAGCTGGTTGGCGGCCAGCGGCCGGCCGAACTGCTTACGGTCCAGCGTGTACTGGCGTGCCGCGTGCCAGCAGAACTCGGCCGCACCCAGGGCCCCCCAGGCGATGCCGAAGCGCGCCTTGTTGAGGCAGCCGAAGGGTCCCTTGAGGCCGGTGATGTCGGGGAAGATGTTTTCTTCCGGCACGAACACCTTGTCCATCACCACTTCGCCGGTAATGGAGGCGCGCAGGCTCAGTTTGCCTTCGATCTTCGGCGTCGACAGGCCCTCCATGCCTTTCTCCAGCACGAAGCCGCGGATGACGCCGTCGAGCTTGGCCCAGACGACGAAGACATCGGCCACCGGCGAGTTGGATATCCACATCTTGTTGCCGGTCAGCAGGTAGCCGCCCTGCGCTGTCTCGGCGCGGGTCCGCATGCTGCCCGGGTCCGATCCGGCGTCGGGCTCGGTCAGACCGAAGCAGCCGATCCATTCGCCGGTCACCAGCTTCGGCAGGTACTTCTGCTTCTGCGCCTCGGTGCCGTACTCGTTGATCGGGTGCATGACCAGCGACGACTGCACGCTGAGGGCCGAGCGGTAGCCGCTATCCACCCGCTCCACCTCGCGCGCGATCAGGCCATAGGCGACGTTGTTGACGCCGGCGCCGCCGTATTCCTCGGGGATGGTGGGGCCGAGCAAGCCGAGCGCGCCCATCTCGCGCATGATCTCCACGTCGAAGTGCTCGTCGCGATAGGCTTGCAGTACGCGCGGCTGCAACTGCTCCTGCGAATAGTCGCGGGCGGTGTCGCGGATCAGCCGTTCGTCTTCGTCGAGTTGGTGATCGATCAGGAAGGGGTCGTCCCACTGGAAGGGGGATTTTTCAAGCATCGGGGCCTCGTCAGGTTGGGGCGGCCGCGCCGCGCATTATTCAGGGTGTTTTGGGAAGCGTGACGCCGATCATGCAGTCACGTGTGACCAGTTCGCACAACGCGTCCTCGTCCATGTCCTCGGTGCCGTCGGGCCGGCGCGGTAGCACCATGTAGCGCAGGTCGGCGGTGGAATCATGCACGCGCACTTCCATGCTGTCCGGGATGTCGGTGCCAAACTCGGCCAGCACGGTGCGCGGCTCGCGGATGCAGCGGCTGCGATAGGCGCGTGACTTGTACCAATCGGGCGGCAGGCCGATGAGCATCCGCGGATAGCAGGAGCACAGCGTGCAGACGATGACGTTGTGGACGTCGTCCGTGTTCTCGACCGCGCGGATGGGGATGTGACCGGCATCCAGCCCCATCTCGTCCGCCGCGTCGTTCACGTTGGCCAGCACGCGGGCCTTGAAGTCGGCATCCATCCAGGCGCGGGCGACCATACGGGCGCCGGCCTCGGGGCTCTTGGAATCCATCTTCTCCATCTGCGCGCGCAGCTCGTCGGCGCTGATGATGCCTTTCTCGATCAACAGCTCACCGACCGCCTCGGTCATCACCATGTGGTGGGTCAGGGGCGCATCCTCCAGGTCCGGCTGATGCGGGTGCGGCCCGTGGGCATGATCGTGGGTATGTGTCTCGTTGGCCATGGTTCAGCCTTTCTCCGCCGGTTCCAGCCAGTGTTCGTAGATGTCAACGACGGTGGTGTCCGTGACCGATCCCGCATAGTCCGGCCACACCTCGGTCTGGTTGAAGAGCACCCGGTAAAGCGGGATATCCGGCGTGCCGGGGCGGCCGTAGGCCAGTTCCTCGGGATTCCGGTAGGCCCCCATGAAGTCGACAATGCGGCCCGATTTGCCGCGGATGAAGTGCGGCGTGCGGACGTGTCCGGGCGGGTGGGCGGCGCGCACCCGGACCGTGTCACCGACGTCGAAGCGGCCGCTCATTCCGGCTTGCCCTCCTGCTTCCCCTGGGCGGCCAGCCAGCGGTTCTCGACCTCCGCCATCTTGCGGCCCAGTTCGTCGATGTTGATGACGCCTTTTTCGATCATCAGATTGGTGGCCGACGAAATCCAGCGCTCGTAGTAGTTCAGTTGGTCGTAGGCGCCGGGGCCAAGGTTCTCGATGCCGCGGCGCAATTCATCGACGCGCATCAGGTGGCGCTTATCGTCGGACAGCAGCCTGACGATGGCGTCGACCCGCTTTTCCCACGGCGCGAAATCGTGCTCGGCCGCCTCCACGGGGCCCGCCGGCTCGCCGCCCATGTCATGGTGTCGTCGCATGCCGTTTCCTGTCTTCTCTCGTCGAATTTGCAGATGCCCAGGGGCAAAAACTCGCATGCTTGGCCGGCCATCGCAAGTCGCTGCCGAGCCCGTCCGTCAATGCTGGGCGGTATTCTTTCGCAACGCGTGCATGCTGATCAGATCCGGATCCAGGTCGTCGAACATCTTACCCGCATCGGCGCGCTGCAGGGACAGCCGGCCCGTGGTGGCGTCCGGCAGCATGCCGCGCTCGTCGTCGATGCCCCGAATATCCATGATCAGCGATGCCGCGCCGGTGCCCTTGCGCCAGACGGCACTGGGATTTTCGGCCGGCGGCCGACCGATGAAGGCGACCTTCCGCACGATCTCCTCGCTCGGAGGACCGAACCGTTTAACCAGGAAAGTTTGGACTCTATCGAACTGAGCGGCATCGAATAATACGTAGATTGCGTCGGCGGTGCCGTCGCGGTACCGCACCAGCGCCTTGGCGCCGCGATAAAGCGAGGTCGAAACGTTGAAGGCGTCGGAAATTTCGTTTGGCCAGGGCACGCCGTCCAGGCAGTAGCGGCGCTGGGGTTCGTCGGGCTCGTCGCCCGGGCTGACACAATTCTTGGTGCCATCCATGAAGGCCATGCCGGGGGCGATGCCGCCGGGCAGGCGCAACACGTCGACGCGTCTGACCGGGCGCGACGGCGCGCCCGCCGAGGCTTGCTTTGCCGACCGTTTGCGCACCGGCAACGTGACGTCGAAACGCAGCGTCGGGGTCGATGCTTGTTCCGGTGATTCGCTCTTTTGCGTCTCCGCTTCCTGCACCGAGGCCTCAAAAAGTGATTCGAGCCCGCCCAGCAGCCTTTGCGTCAAGGTCGGTTTACTTATGGGCTGAGCGCGCAGATGAACGGGTGTTGTCGACTTTTCCTTGGTTGTGTGCCGGGCCGAAGGCGCGGGAATCCCCGGCGCCAGGGCGCTTCCGACGCCCGCATCCAAAGTGGCGACCGGGTCGAACGGGTCGGCGCCCGCCGCGACAGAGAGGCCGGAAAGCATCAACATCAGGAGCAGCGTTGCCACCGATGTTCGCCTTGCCGGAGATTGCTTGGGACTCGCCATGATACCCGCTAGATTACCACGCGTGCGGCCCCGGAACACGGGGCCTCGGCGTGTGGTGTGAAAATCCCGGTGGAAAGGGCCTGCAGCGTTGCCGATCGAGTCATCAGAGAATAGCCCGCAAGGCTGCAATGCTGCGAATCCGGATCGGCGTCGATGAGCCGTAGCGACCGCGAGCAGGAAATCGACACGCCGGCGGGGTCGGCAGAGGAGACCGTTGCCAACGGCTTTGTCGATGTGGTGCGCCCCATCGGCGCGCCGCAGCAGGTGCAATTGGCCGAGGCGGTGCTTGCAGTCATCGACGAGCCGGTCCTGGTCCTGGACGCTGACCTGCAGATTCTGACGGTCAACCCGGCCTTCACCCGGATCACCGGTTACGACCTAGCGTCCGTCCAAGGCAAACGCATCAGCACTTTCAATTCCGGCCGCCACGACGGCGCGTTCTATGAATCAATTCGCGAGCGACTGGTCGACCGCGGCCACTGGGAAGGCGAGATATGGCACCGCCTGGAGAGCGGCGAGGTGGTGCCGCACTGGGTCTCGCTGGAGGGCGTCCGCGACGGCGCTGGCGATATCGGCCATGTGGTGGCGGCGCTGGGCGACGTCACCCGCCACCGCGCCACCGGCGGGCCCGAGGGCGAAACCGAGGGCCACGATCCGTTGACCGGACTGGCCGGACGGCGGCTGCTGCGCGATCGCGTCCACGTGGCGCTGCGATCAGCCGCCGGTTCGCGTTCGATGATGGCGGTGATGCTGCTGGATATCGATGAGTTCAAGCGCATCAACGAAACCTACGGCCACGGCGTCGGCGACCAGTTGATCGCGGAGACCGCCGGACGTCTTCGGCGATCCGTGCGCGGCAGCAACGTCATCGGCCGCATGCGGGGTGACCGCTTCCTGATTGCCGTCGTCGACGTGGACGGAGTCGAGGAGGTCAACCGGGTGGCCCGCCGCCTGGCCGAGACCATCGCCGAGCCCATATCCGTCAAGGGTCAGACCGACGATGTCGTGGTCACCGCCAGCATCGGCATCGCCATCTATCCGGAGGACGGAGAGACGGCGGAGCAGCTGATCAACAATGCGGAACACGCCGCCGACCACGCCAAGCAGACCGGCCGCGGCACCTATCAATTCTTCACCGAAGGCGCCAATGCGCGGGCGCGCGAGCGACGCAGTTTCGAAAACCGCCTCAAGCGTGCTGTCGATAACGACGAGTTCGTTCTTTACTACCAGCCCAAGGTGAACCTGCGAACGGGCCACATTTCCGGCGTCGAGGCGTTGATCCGATGGCGCCAGCGCGACGGCACGATTGTCGGTCCGGGCGAGTTCGTCGACACCGCCGAGCGCACGGGCCTGATCGTGCCGATCGGACAATGGGTGCTGGTGGAGGCTTGCCGGCAACTGGCCGAATGGCAGGCCGCCGGGTTCGACCACCTGCACATGGCCGTCAACATTTCACCCGTACAGATCACGGCGGCGGATTTCCTGCGCAATGTGATGAGCGCCATCGGCACCGCCGGCATCGAGGCTGGCAGCCTGGAATTGGAGATCACCGAAGGCTCGGTCATGGAACACGCGGACGAAGCCATCGCCGCGCTGGGCGAGTTACGGGAACTGGGATTGCGCGTCACCGCTGACGATTTCGGCACCGGCTATTCGTCGCTCAATTACCTGCGCCGCTTCCCCATTGACTGCATCAAGATAGACCGCTCGTTCGTTGCCGAAATCGGTCGCGATACCGGGGCCGCTGCCTTGCCTGCCGCGGTCATCGCCATGGGCCAGAGCCTCGGCAAGCGGGTCACGGCGGAAGGAGTCGAAACGCCGCACCAAGTCGCCTTCCTACGCCAGCACTGGTGTGATGAATTGCAAGGCTACATCTTCAGCCGACCGGTGCCGGCAGAGGAGGTCACGCGTATGCTGGAAGAGGGCCGTTCCCTTTGAGCGCGACGAAAAAGTTGGACGGCGATCTGCGCCGGCGGCTGGCCCAGGTGCGCCTGTTGTCGCTCGACGTGGATGGCGTGCAGACCGACGGCGGCGTCTACGTGGACGAGGCCGGGCAGGTCACCCGCAGGTTCCATGTCCATGACGGGGTCGGTATCCAGCGGGTCATGCGCGCCGGCATCGAAATCGTGATGATCTCCGCCGGCCGCAGCAGTTCGATCGAACACCGGGCGGACCGCCTGGGCGTGAAGTACGTCTTTACCGCCGTGCAGGACAAGCTGGTGACCTTGGGGAACCTGGCCGAAGATTTGGAGATTCCGCTGGAACAGGTGGTGCATGTGGGCGACGACCTGAACGACCTGCCGCTTCTCCAGGCCGTCGGCTGTCCGATGACCGTCCCCAACGGCATGCCTGAACTGAAAGATGCCGCGTGCTACGTCACCATGCGGTCCGGCGGCGATGGCGCCGTGCGTGAAATCTGCGATCTGCTGCTGACGGCGCGCGACGACGGTTAGTTGGCTGGCCCGGCCCAGCGTTCCACAAGCTCGTGTTCGATGCCAATTTGATCCAGCGTGCGGGCGACGGTTTGTTTGACGATGTCATCGATGCTCTGGGGCCGACTGTAGAAGGCCGGCATCGGCGGCATGATGACCGCCCCCATGTCCGCGGCGCGCACCATCAGTTCCAGGTGTCCCTTGTGCAGTGGCGTTTCGCGCACCATCAACACCAGCGGCCGGCGTTCCTTCAAGGTGACGTCGGCGGCGCGGGCCACCAAGTTGGCGGCGAAGCTGTTGGCGATGCCGGACAGCGTCTTGATGGAGCATGGGGCGACGATCATGCCGCGGGTGCGGAACGAGCCCGAGGAAATGGGGGCGGCCTGATCCTTGACGCTGTGGACCTGGTCGGCGAGAGCACGGACCTCGTCGAGGGGGATGTCTGTTTCGATGCCGATGGTGCGCTGGCCCAGTTCCGACAGCACCAGATGCGTCGGCTGGCCCAGCGTCTTCAGGGCACGCAGAAGCTCGATCCCGTAGATGGCGCCGGTGGCGCCGGTGATGGCGACGACCAGGGGCAGGGTCATGTCGTGTTTTTCCCAGGTTGATGTTTCGGGAATCTAGCGCGGCACGGCCACGGACGCACGAAATTCCTGGTGCACGTCAGGCGCTGGCGGCGAGCAGGGAGGCATTGCCGCCGGCCGCCGTGGTGTCGACGCAGAGCGCCCGTTCATGGGCGTAGGCGATGGGCGAAATCGGATCGGTGATCAGGGGAAGGATCGGGCCGTCGCGGTCGGCGAGGGCGATGCGGTAAGGCCTGATCACTTTGGCGTCCCCCAGCGCGGCGATGCCCGCGATGCCGGCGAGGCGACCTACGTCCGCTGGGTCGAGGGTGCCGGAAACGCCATGGATTGGCAGGCCGGCCTCGGCCAAAGGTGCGACGGTCGCCTCGGCATCAGCGGTCACCACGACGGCGCCGCCACCCAGGGCCAGAACCTGCACGGCCTGCGCCAGGGCGCTTTCGGCCGAGCCATCGCCGAGACAGACGAAGACGCCGCGCGCGTGCAGCGACAAGCGGTTGCTCTCGCCGGTCGGTCCGGGCAGGTCGAGCGGTGCCGCCGGCAACCGGCGCGCCACCACTAGGGCGTCATAGACCGGTCCCGTCTGTTGTTCGAGCAGGGTCGCGAGGCGTCGGCCTCGATCCTCCCGTGCGGCCCAGGGGGCGAGGTCGAGACCGGCGATGGCCCGACTGACGTTGTCGATGGGGACCGGATCGCCGTGCGGTTTCGTAGACGATGGGGGTTCACTCAGGGCGCGGCGGAAACGGCGGAGGTAATGCGGGCCGCCGGCCTTGGGGCCGGTCCCCGAGAGGCCTTCGCCGCCGAAGGGTTGCGAGCCGACGACCGCACCGATCTGGTTGCGGTTGACGTAGAGGTTGCCGACCTCGGCACCATCGACGACACGCTGCACTCGTTCGTCGACCCGGGTGTGCAGACCGAAGGTGAGGCCATAGCCCCTCGCGTTGATGCGCCCCAACAGGTCCTCGATCTCGCCGGCCTCGAAGCTGGCCACGTGCAGCACCGGGCCGAAGACCTCGTGCGCCAAGTTGCCGATGCCGTCGATGCGATAGGCGACCGGAGCGACGAACCGTCCCTCGGATAGATCTGCGGCCAACGGCAGTTTGTGTATCAACCGACCTTCGGCCTCCATCTTGCTGCAATGGGCCTCGATGGTGCTTTGGGCCTCGGCATCGATGACCGGACCGACGTCGGTCTCCAGGTTCCAGGGGTTGCCGACGGTGAGCGCGTCCATGGCGCCGGTCAACATCTCCAGCAGGCGGTTCTCGACGTCCTTCTGCACATAGAGGACGCGCAGGGCCGAACAGCGCTGGCCGGCGCTTTGGAAGGCGGAGGCGATGACATCCCGCACCGCTTGTTCGGGCAGCGCCGTGGAATCGACGATCATGGCGTTGAGGCCACCGGTTTCGGCGATCAAGGGCGCGTCTGGGGCTGCGTTGCGGGCCATGGCGCGATTGATGATTTGCGCCACCTCGGTCGACCCGGTGAAGCAGACGCCGGCGATGCCGGGATCGCTGCACAGCGGGCCGCCGACCGTTGGCCCGTCGCCGGGCAGCAACTGTATGGCCGCCTCGGGGATGCCGGCGGCGTGCATCAAGGCGACCGCCTTGGCGGCGATCAGCGGTGATTGTTCGGCCGGTTTGGCGATGACCGTGTTGCCGGCCGCCAGGGCAGCGGCGATCTGCCCCGTGAAGATGGCGAGCGGGAAATTCCATGGCGAGATGCAGACGATCGTACCGCGGGCCGCGGTGCCGCCCTCGGCATCGATGCGCCGCGCCTCGGCGGCATAGAAGCGCAGGAAGTCGACGGCCTCGCGAACCTCGGCGACGCCATCCAGCAGCGACTTACCGGCCTCGCGGGTGGCCAGGGCGAAGAATTCCGGCGCCTCGGCCTCGTAAAGGTCGGCGAGCCTTTCCAGGCAGGTTGCGCGATCGTCGACCGGACGTTCGGACCAGTCGGCGAAACCAGTCTCGGCGGCCGCGAGTGCCGCGCTCACGTGGGCCTCAGTCGCTTCCTCCACCTGGCCGACGGTATCGTCGGCATCGGCCGGGTTGGTGACGGTTCGCCGCGGTCCCGCTTCCGGGGCGTCCCCGGCAATCATGGGACCGACGTGCCATTGGTGGGTGAGAAACGCCGTGCGGGCCTCGTCGATGGCGGCGACGGTCAGCGGGTCGGTGATGTCCCAGCCCCTCGCGTTGCGCCGGTCGGCGCCGAACAGATCAACTGGGGCGGGGATGCCGGGATTGGGCAGTGCCTCGTCCAGTTCTTCCACGACGGCTAGCGGATCGCGGGCGATTTCTGTCGCCGGTACGCTTTCGTCGACGATCTGATTAACGAAGGAGGAGTTGGCACCGTTCTCCAGCAGGCGCCGAACCAGATAGGCCAGCAGGTCGCGATGGGCGCCGACCGGCGCATAGATGCGACAGCGCGTGCCCTCGGTGCCCAGCACGGCGTCATGCAGTGATTCGCCCATGCCGTGCAAGCGCTGGAACTCGAACGCCTCCTTGCCGACACCGGCTGCCCTGGCCATGTGGCGCACGGCGGCGACGGTATGGGCGTTGTGGGTCGCGAACTGCGGGTAGATGCGGTTACTCATGCCGAGCAGCTTTCGTGCGCACGCCATGTAAGACACGTCGGTGTTGGTCTTGCGCGTGAACACTGGGTAGCCGTCGAGCCCCATCACCTGGGCGCGCTTGATCTCGGTGTCCCAGTAGGCCCCCTTGACTAGGCGCACCATGATGCGCCTGTCGAGCTTTTCGGCCAGCGCATGCAGCCAGTCGACCACGTGTGCGGCGCGCGGCCCATAGGTCTGAACGACGACGCCGAAACCGTCCCAGCCGGCGAGTGCCGGGTCGGACAGCACGGCCTCGATGACGTCCAGCGAGAGGTCGAGCCGGTCGGCCTCCTCGGCATCGATGTTGAAGCCGATGTTGGCGCTGTGGGCGAGCAGCGCCAGGGCGCGTGTGCGGGCCACCAGTTCGGTCATGACACGTCGGCGCTGGCCGAACTCGTAGCGCGGATGCAGCGCCGAGAGTTTCACCGAGACGCTCGGGTTTGCGCGGACGTCGCCCGAGCAGGCCTTGGCGATGGCGCTGATGGCTTCGGAATAGTCTAGATGGTAGGCGCGGGCATCGGCCTCCGTCCGCGCCGCCTCGCCCAGCATGTCGTAGGAATAGGTATAGCCGTTGGCTTCCAGTTCCTGGGCCCGTTGCAGGGCCTCGCCAATGTCGCGGCCAAGAACGAAGTTTCGGCCGAGTTCGCGCATCGCCTGGCCAACGGCGGTACGCACCACCGGTTCGCCTAGCCGCCGGACGACGCCATGCAGCGCTGCTGCCAGGCCTTCTTCGTCCTGCGGTTCGTCATGGGCGACGACGCGGCCGGTCAGCATCAGCGCCCAGGTTGAGGCGTTGACCAGGGACGAGCTAGAATGGCCCAGGTGGGCGCCCCAGTTGGAGGGCGCGATCTTGTCGGCAATCAGCGCATCGATGGTTTCTTCGTCGGGAACCCGCAGCAGTGCTTCGGCGAGGCACATCAGCGCCACGCCCTCTTTTGTGGAGAGGCCGTATTCGGCAAGGAAGCTCTCCATGATGTTGGGTTGAGATGTGGCGCGAACGCGGCGGACCAATTCCGCAGCCGCGTCGGCGATTTCGCTCCTGGCTTCGACCGTCAGGCCAACCGACGCGGCAAGCCCGCGCACGGTTTCGGTTTCGTCGCCCAGGTAGTTGCGACGGATGCGGTCTCGAATGTCGTCCATGGCGCCATCCCGGATTGGATCATTAGAATAAGAAGGGAATTCTACATCCGAATGAAAAATCGTTTCGTCTTAATATGATATATTCAGTAGAATGATCCTCCTTTATTTGCGTTTAAACAGGAAAAATGATCTGTGAATATTCCTAATATGGACGATTTGGATGTCTTCGATCGCAAGATCCTCGCCGAACTGACCACTGATGGGCGGATGACAGTGACGGAACTGGCGCAGCGCATTGGCCTTTCCAAGACTCCGTGTCAGGCACGCATGCGCCGGTTGGAGGGGCAGGGGTTCATCCTCGGCTACACCGCGGTGACCGACCCGGCGAAGTTGGGGGCTGGGCATATCGCCTTCGTACAAGTTCGCCTGGACGATACTACGTCGCCGGCTCTGGAAGCGTTCAACGCCGCGGCGCGCGGCATCCCGGAGATCGAGCAGTGCCACATGATCGCCGGTGGCTTCGACTACCTGTTGAAGGTGCGAACCAACGACATCGCCGCCTATCGCCGCGTCCTGGGGGAACGTCTGTCGACCATGCCACATGTTTCGCAGACCTCGACCTTCGTGGTCATGGAGGCGGTGAAGGACGTTGGAGCGTGAGGGCGGTTACGGTGATCGCGAAGTCCCGCGTTTACGGCTCCGCCCGTGAGAGACTATAAGAGTTTCATGGCCCGCTGTTCCTTGTTCATCGGTATACCGCTCGTTCTCGTCACGGTCGTCGCCTGCGGCCGAGTCGATCCTTATATCTATGCCCCGGAAGCGACCAGCCGGACCAACGCGAACTTCGGCAAGCCGCTGAAGGACCGTGGCGAGGTGACGATCTGCTACAATCGGTACCGAACGGACCCGGCGGAGGTTTCGGCGATGGCTGTGGCCGAATGTGGACGCTTTGGGCGTCGTGCGTTGTTCAGCAAGAGCACCTTCACCCGTTGCCCGCTGATTGCCCCATATGCCGCGATCTACACCTGCAGCAATGAAGACCCTGTGTCTGTCTCCACCGGGGGAAAAGCCGGTGCGAACACAGAATTCAAGCCGCAGTGACACGGGCGGGACAGGACGCCGCCTGGTGACAAACGTGCTCGCGACACTGGTTGGTGGTTACGTCGTCATTGTCGTCGTCGTCTACCTGGTGCAACGCAGCCTGATGTACCACCCGGCCGGCGGACTGCCAGCGCCGAGCGCGACGCTGGCGCCGGAAATGGCGGTCGTCACGCAGACAACATCCGACAGCCTCGACATCGTTTCCTGGTATGCCGCCGCGACGTCGGGCCGACCGACGTTGGTCTACTTCCATGGCAACGCCGGGCATATCGGTGATCGCGATAGCAAGGTGCGGCCATATCTGGATCAAGGATGGGGTGTGCTGCTGGCTGGTTATCGAGGTTACGGCGATAATCCCGGCTCGCCGAGCGAAGATGGGCTTTACGCGGATGCCCGTGCGGCGCTCGCCATCCTGACGGAGCGAGGGATCGCGCCGGCCGACGTGGTGGTCTACGGGGAATCGTTGGGCACTGCCGTGGCCGTGCGCATGGCTTGGGAACTGGCCGAGGCCGGCGCGCCTGCGCGCGCGTTGGTTCTGGAAGCACCTTTCAATACGATGGGGTATGCGGCCGCCAACGCCTATCCGTTCCTTCCGGCGCGTATATTGGTGAAAGACCGCTATGACTCCGAGAGCCGCATCGCGGCAATCGCGACGCCGCTGCTGATCTTCCATGGCGACCGTGACAGGGTGGTGCCGATGGCGCTTGGCCAGCGGCTCTTCGACGCGGCTCGCGAACCCAAGAAATCGGCCTGGATTTCCGGCGCTGGGCACAACGATCTTTACGATTTCGGCGCCGCCGAGAAGGTACTCGATTTTGTCCATGACCTGGGGCGCTGAGCACCCTGGAGTTTTCTCCTCCTGATTGACTTTTGCCTTGAAAACACTTATTTTTTAAGTGGGTTAAAATAGGCGCTCAGAGTATGCGCGGGTTTTGACGCATTGATACGCGTGCCGCTGTGAGTGTCATTGTTGGGTAGAGCGACGTTAGGAAAGCCGGGCCAGCGCCCGGCGTGGATGCCATGGCACAGGTGCCGAAACTCATACCGGTTGCACCCGCACCGTCGACGACGGTGAACAGTCGCGTCGGCCCGGGGCAGCGCGTGGCGTCGTCGCTGGAAGGCCCAATCGAGGAAATCAACGCCGGCGGCTCCGTTTCCATCGATGCCTCGGCTGCCGGCTTCGATCAGGAGCAGCCGCGGTTCGAGGATGCTCTGCGTCAGCAGACCCGTGACCGTGATCAGCGCCGCGAAGCCTTCGCCAACGGTCGCCTGTTCACCGCGACCAGCGCTGTCTTCGCCAGCATCCTGGAACGCCCGGACGACTCTGGCGGCAATGCCGACGGCCGCGTCGGGCGCCCGCGCGAGCCCGAAAGCGTCGATCGCATCATCAGGACCTACGAGACCAATGCGAAGGTCATCACCGGCACCAATCCGGTCTTGGGCACGGAATTGAGCATCAGTTTGTAGGGCTTGGCATTGATCGGCTCTGGTTTATGCCGCCCGATGGGCGGCTTTTTGTTGCCCTGAATTCCAGACGACACCCCGGCAGGCAGGGCCGTGATGGAGGTCACTGACGGGAACGCGCTGATGGATCACGCTGGATTTGTTTGTATTGGGCGATCGGGGCGAAATGGCGATTTCTCCAATTTTAGCAGCAGCCGTCGGCGGTCTGCAGGATGCGGCACGACGCAGCAATATTGCGGCCCACAATATCGTCAACGCTGATACATCTGATTTTCGGACCGTCTCGGCGACGGCATCGCGGCTGACCGCGCAGACATCGGCGGCATCCGCGAGCGGGGTCGAGGCGCAGTTGGCGGCCAGAAATGGCGTCGACACGGCACTTGAGTTCACCAACCTGATTCGCGCCGAGACCGCATTTAAGAGTGCCGCGAGCCTGGTCGAGACCGCGGACGACCTGTCACGAGCCTTGATTGACGTGGTCGGATGACGCTTCGACGCCCGCCGCGTTGATTTTGAGGTCTACTTCTGGTCCACTCCGACCGGTCGCGCCGCAACGACGAAACCGGGCGCGAAACAGCGGGTGAGCGATGCCGTCCGACGTCAACAACGCCTTCGATATCGCCTTCTGGTTCATGGACACCGCCGAGGCGGAGCATGAGCACCTACAGCCGCAGAAGCTGCAGCGCCTAATGTTTATCGCGCAGTCCTACTACGCCGTGGCATTCCAGGGCCGGAAATTGATGCCGGCAGTGTTCGTGGCCGATGAACTGGGTCCGATCGAGCCCAATATCTACCTGGCGATTTCCAAGGGCCGGCCGGATATCGATGCCGAACTATTCCTGCCACACGAGGTGGAGGAGTTCCTTTCGGCCATTTGGCGCCGTTTTGGCCATTTCACGCCCGACCGCCTGACCCGCCTGACCAACGAGACGACGGCCTACAAACACGCGCGCGGTCGCGGCCCCCGGGCCGAAATCACCATCGACGCCATGCGGCTTTCGTTCGCTCGCGCCGAGGTGGCGCCGGCGACGGACCAAGTGGTCAAGCCGAAGATCTATCGGACCCAAAGCGGCAAACCGGTTCAGGTTCAGGCCTGGCAGCCGGGCATGAAGTCCATACCGCCGAAACAGGCCTGATTTCCGCCAGTCACGGACATTTGTCCCCGAACCGGTTGCGCCACGGGCCAGGGCCGCTACTATCGGGCCAACAATGAATTTGCGCATGCCATAAGGGGGGTCGTTGTGGCCGCTGGTGGCATGCGCGTTCGACAACAACCCTAGGGAGGACATTCATGTCGAACCGGACGAAGTTCGTAGGCGCGCTCGCGATGGGCGTGGCCGCGGTAGGGCTCCTGGCGGCAACACCCGCCAGCGCCAAGGTCGAGGGCAACACCATCATCCTCGGCTCGGCGATTTCATTCACCGGCAAATACTCGACCAACGGCATCCACGCCAAGAACGGCTATCTGCTGGGCGTGAAGCGCATCAACGAGATGGGCGGCGTCAAGGTCGGCGGCAAAAGCTACAAGCTGAAGATCAAATTCTACGACGATGAATCGACCCCGGCCCGCACGGCGCAGCTGCTGGAGCGGCTGATCAAGCAAGACGGCATCAAGTACTTCCTCGGCCCCTACAGCTCGGCTACCACCAAGGCCGCGGCGCCGATCATGGAGAAGTACAAGATTCCCATGGTTGAAGCCGAGGGCGCGTCCCGCTCGCTGTTCAACAAGGGCTACAGGTACCTGTTCGCGGTGCTGTCCACGTCCGAGCAGTACCTTGCCAGTTCCATCGCCCTGGCCGCCGAAATCGCCAAAAAGAACGGCAGGAAGCCGGGCAGCGTGAAGGTGGCGATGTCGTTCGAGAACGATCCGTTCTCCCTCGATGTGCGTGCCGGTGTGCTGGACGATATCAAGAAGCATGGCCTCAAGGTTGTCATCGACGACAAGATGCCGCGTGACCTGTCCGACATCTCCGCGACCCTGACCAAGGTGAAGGCCCTTAAGCCCGACCTGCTGGTGCTTTCCGGTCACTCCAAGGGCGCGGCCACGGCGGCACGCCAGATCAAGGAAATGAAGATCAACGTGCCGATGATCGCCATGACCCACTGCGAAGCGGCCAAGGTGGTGACCAAGTTCGGCGCTGCGACCAACGACTTCCTGTGCCCGACCCAATGGGCCGAGACGTTGAGCTACAAGGGCAAGCACTTCGGTTCTGCCGCGGATTACGACAAGCTGTTCAAGAAGACCTACGACGGCTATCGGAACGTGCCCTACCAGGCCGCCCAGGCTTCGGCCGCGGTGCTGGTCTGGAAAGACGCGTTCGAGCGTGCCAACTCGCTTGATACCGAGAAGGTCCGTGACGCCATCGCCAAGACCGAAATGTCCACCTTCTACGGCAACATCAAGTTCTCCAAGGCCGGCAACAATCTTGCCAAGCCGATGGTGTTGCGCCAGATCCAGAACGGCAAGTTCAACGTCGTGGCGCCCTCCAAGTGGGCGTCGCACAAGGTCAACCATCCGAGGAAGGCCAATTAGGCCTCTTTGCCTCGCGACCTGAATTAAGCTAGGTCTGTCCGCCCCCGCCCTGATAGGGTCGGGGGCGGACGCTTGCCGGCCCTTAAAACCGCTGGCCCTCAAACCAATCGGCGGGAACCATGCTCGACAATATCAACCTCCTGACCTTGGCGCCGGTCCTTAACGTGCAGCTCATACTGGACGGACTGTTCGTCGGCGCCATTTTCGTTCTCGCCGCCTATGGCCTGGCCCTGGTTTGGGGGGTCATGAACGTGAAGAACCTGGCCCAGGGCGAATTCGTCATCATGGGCGGCTACTTGGCCTGGTGGATGGGCGCACACGGCATCCATCCGATCTTCGCCTTGCCGGTCGCGGCGGTGATCATGTTCGGCTTCGGCTGGGCGGCCTACCTGTTGATTATCAAGTGGGTGATCGACCGAGATCTGTTCATCTCGCTGCTGGCCACCTTCGGCATGGCGCTGGTCATCCAGCAACTTCTCAATCTGGCGTTTGGTCCCGAGGTGCAGGTCGCAGATTCCGGATTTCCGGTCCATTCCATCCTGGATGGCCAGGTGACCGTGGCCCAGATCAAGCTGGTCTCGTTCCTGCTTTGCTGCGTGCTGGCCCTGTCCGTGGTCCTGTTCATGAAGAAGAGCCGCATGGGACAGGCCATCCGCGCCACCGCGCAGGACGCCCGCGCGGCCAAGGTCATGGGCATCAATACCGAGCGCGTCTACGCCTTTACCTATGCCCTCAACGCCGCCATCTGCGGGGCTGCCGGCGTGATGGTCTCGATGATCTGGGTGATCCAGCCGTTCTACGGCATTCCGCATTCAATTCGCGCCTTCGTCATCGTCGTGGCGGCAGGTCTGGGAAATCTTCCTGGCGTTATCATGGCCGGTCTGGGCCTCGGCCTGGCCGAGCAGTACAGCGGATTTGTGCTCGGCGCTGAATTCCAGCAGGCCACCGTCGTCGGACTGCTCGTCGCCGTCTTGATCTGGCGTCAGATCCAGATGAGCAAGAATCGCCAGGTCGTTCGATGAAGTCATCGCGAACCCCCACATGGGTCTATGGTGCGGTCCTCGCCTTCGGCATCCTGGCGCCTATCGTTTTCCCCGACTATTCGCTGCAGGTGGCGGTGCTCTGGATCATGGTGCTGTTCGCGCTGACCTGGGACACCATGGGCGGCCAGATGGGCTACAACTCGCTCGGCAACATCTTCTTCTTCGGCTCCGGCATGTACATCTGCGCCATCACGCAAGTCGGCCTGTTCACCGACGTCGGCGCCTACACCGACGCCACCGGCGCCGGCGGCTCGTTGGACCTGACGTTCCCGCAATACCTCGGCGGCATTGCGCTGGGCATTCTGCTGGCGGCCGTCGGCAGTTCCATTCTTGCCGCCATGATCGGCTGGACCGTGTTCGGCCTGCGCGGACCTTATTTCGCCATCGGCACGCTCGGTATCGCGCTGGCGGCCGGAGAACTGGTCGGCGCTTGGGAGTGGGTCGGCGGAGGCGGCGGTATTCCGATGCCAGTGTTCCCAGGCTCCGGCGACGGCAAGTCGCAGTTCTTCTACTGGCTCTGCTTCGGTTCGGCCGTTGCCACCTTCGCCTTCCTGCGCTGGCTCTATTCGACGCGTTTCGGTCTCGCCATCAACGCCATCCGCGATGACGAAGACAAGGCCGAGGCCATGGGCATCCACACGCTCAGGCACAAGACCGTGGCTTGGTCCATCTCGGCTTTCTTCCTCGGCATCTCGGGCGCGCTGTTCGGCAACATGACCGGCTTCATCGAGCCGTTGGAAGTTGCTTTCCCGACCGTCACCTTCGGCATCTTCATGGTCGCCATGTCGCTATTGGGCGGCAAGGGCACGCTTTGGGGACCGGTGCTGGGCGCGACCTTGTTCCACGTCATCAAGGAACTGACCTGGACCTATCTGCTCGGTTGGCAGTGGGTGGCGCTCGGCGTCATCATCATCGTCAACGTGGTCTTCTTCCAGCAGGGCATCATGGGCTGGCTGATGGATAAATACCCCGAACGCTTCGGCCTCGTGGTCGACGCGGATGGCGGCGAACCAGCCGAGGAGCCGGCCGAATGAGCGCCAATGGAACCAAGTCCATCGAGGTCTCGGGCGTCTCCAAATCCTACGGCGGCGTGGTTGCCAACCACGACATCTCGTTGGAAGTGGAGGAGGGCAAGATCACCGGCCTGATCGGGCCCAATGGCTCGGGCAAGACGACGCTGTTTAATTCCATCGTCGGCTACCACCCAATCGATTCCGGCTCGATCAAGTTCGAAGGCCAGGAAATCTCCAAACTGAAGGTGCAGCAGATCGCCCGCCTCGGCATGCTGCGCACCTTCCAGCAGACCCGCATCTATTCCAAGATGAACTGCGTCGACAACATGCTGATCTCGATCCCGCACCGCACCGCCGGTTGGCGCGATCTGATCGCGCCTTACGACAGTGCCGTCCAGGACCGGGCCGAGCAGCTGCTGGAATTCGTCGGCCTCTACCAGAAACGCAATTTGATTTCCGGCGACCTCAGCTTCGGCCAGCAGAAGCTGCTGGAATTTGCCATGGCGCTGATGAACGAGCCCAAGGTGCTATTGCTGGACGAGCCCACGGCGGGCATCAACCCGACTCTGATCAACGGTCTGATCGACCGTCTGAAGCGTGCCAACACGGAATTCGGCATCACGCTGTTCGTCATCGAGCACAACATGCGCGTCATCATGAACATGGCAGAGAAAGTCTATTGCCTGGCCCACGGCGAGATGCTGGCCGCCGGCACGCCCGACGATATCCAGAACGACCAGCGCGTCATCGACGCTTACCTGGGGGCCCACTGATGTCCGACGACACATCGGCACCGGAAACCGGCGAGGATGGCCGCAAGGCCGCCGCCGGCTACCACATGGGCGACGTCGACACGATCATCTCGGTCGAGGACGTCAACCGTCAGGCCAAGGAATTTGCCCGCAAGGTCTCGGTCGAGGAAATCGCCGGCCTGGCCAATGGAGCACCTTTTGTCAGCATCGACGACCTCAACGCCGGCTACGGCAAGATGGAGATCCTGCACGGCTTCAACATGCAGGTGGCCAGGGGCCAGTCGCTCTGCCTGATCGGCCCCAACGGTGCGGGCAAGTCGACGATCCTGCATTCCATCTACGGTTTTACCAATATCTTCTCCGGCTCGATCCAGATCGGTGAGGGCAGCGATAAGCGTGATGTAACCGCATTGTCGCCGAACGAGAAACTGGCTTCGGCCGGCATCGCCTACATCCTGCAGGACAAGTCCGTGTTCCCGGATATGACTGTGGAAGAGAACCTCTGGATGGGCGGCTACCTGATGCCGAACCAGGACCAGGCCAAGGAAGCGGCCGAAAAAGTGTTCCAAAAATACGACCGCCTGGCGCAACGCCGCACCCACCAGGCCAAGGTGCTGTCCGGCGGCGAACGCCGCTTGCTGGAAATTTCCAGGGCACTCGTCATGCAGCCCGACGTGCTGCTGGTCGACGAGCCCTCGATCGGCCTCGAGCCGCGCTTCATCGACATGGTCTTCGATATCCTCGACGACCTGCAGCACGGCGAAGGTAAGACCATCATCATGGTCGAACAGAACGCCAAGCGCGGCCTCGAATTCGCCGACGTCGGCTACGTCCTGGTCTCTGGCGAGACTGCCATCGCCGGTCCGGGCGACGAACTGCTCGAAAATCCAGACGTGGGACGGCTGTTCCTGGGCGGGTGACGACACTCCGACTTGGATTCTAATTCACCGAAATCGGGTCCATGATTTCGCCGCTATGCATTTGTGAGTATGATGCTTGCGATGGGATCGATTCGCGCCTTCAGGCGCTGCTATTGGGGAATGGCGGTGCTGCTGCTGGCCGTGTGGGGCGGCGGGCCTGCCGTGGCGTGGACGCCCGATCCCGACCTGCTGATCCGATATGCCGATGAATTGGCAACCGCGCTGATACCGGGCCCGGCGGGCGACCGGGCGGTGGCCAAGTGGCGAATGCCGGTTGTCGTCAAGGTACGGGGGCGGACGTCCGACGGGCGGGATGGGGCCATGGCAGATATCGTGGGTGAGTTCGCCAAGCAGTTGCACCACCCGATCGCCATGGCGAGGATGGGAACAGAGGACGCGCCGCGGGCCAACCTGGAAGTCTTTCTGACCGACGACGTGGTGGCGACGGCGCGCGGCGCGGCGCGGGCGACACTCAGCCGGTTGCAGGAAGCGTCGGGCGGCAAGCCGCCGGTCGAAGATGTGCTGACCTATATCGGGGCCCACCGGCCGACCTGCTTCTTTCATGCCGGCATTCACGAGGGCGAGATCGTCGGCGCCGCCATCATCGCCGACACCAAGGTCAAGCCGCTAGGGTTGCGTATATGCCTGGCTGCCGCGCTGACGCGGAACCTGGGGCTGTTCGGCCGGCCACTGACGGTGCCATCGATCCTCACCCAGCCGACGCAGCAGGTGCTGCCCAACGCCTACGAGGTCGAAGTGCTGAACATGATCTACGACCGGAAAATTCCCTACGGCATGGAACGAGAAGCCTTCGTCGGCTTCGTCAAGGCATCCTACCCGACCTACTGAGCGGCTCCGGAAAATGGGTCCTAACTTGGGCCTTTTCTTGCCGTCGCCCGGTTGCCTACAGTAGGCGTCTCGCAAGCGGATGGGGATGAGATCATGATCGTCGAGCAAATCTGGACCGGCAACGCCTACCGGAACTTCAACTACCTGATCGCGTGCCCGGAAACCGGCGAGGCCATGGCCGTCGATCCGCTTGACCACGCCAAGTGCCTGCGGGCCGCCAAGGACAAGGGCTGGACCATCACCCAGGTGCTGAACACCCACGAACACCACGACCATACCGGCGGCAACGCCAAGGTGGTGGCCGCTACCGGGGCCAAGCTGCTGGCCCACAAGAACGCCAGGAACGCCATCCCCGGCATGGACCGCGGACTGGACGCCGGCGACATCATCAAGATCGGCAAGACGGTGGAGATCGAGGCCCTGGATACCCCAGGCCACACCATGAGCCACGTATGCCTGCTGACCCGCACCGATCAACCCTGCCTGGTTTCAGGCGATACCCTGTTCAACGCCGGCGCCGGCAACTGCCACAATGGCGGCCACCCGAACGAGCTCTACGACACCTTCGCCAACATCATCGGGCAACTGCCCGACGACACGCTGATCTACCCCGGCCACGACTACATCGAGAACAACCTCGGCTTCACCCTCGATCGGGAGCCCGACAACGCTCGCGCCAGCTCGCTGCTGGAGGAGTTGAAGGGCTACGATCCGTCGACGCCCAAGGTCACCACCTTGGCGCTGGAGAAGGAGATCAACACCTTCTTCCGCCTGCGCAGCCCGTCGGTCATCGCGCAACTGCGCGAGAGTTTCCCGAGCCTGGAGGATGACCCGGACCCGCGCGCCGTGTTCCTGAAGCTGCGCGAGCTCAGGAACAGCTGGTGATCCGGTCCAAGGGGGCGCTGCAATGATGGTCGACGACCTGCGCGAACTGGCCGATATCTCGACCGTGCCGGTGATCGGCGCGCCCATGTTCATCGCGTCCGGTACCGAATTGGTGATCGCCCAGTGCAAGGCCGGCATCCTGGGAGCCTTCCCGGCCTTGAACGCGCGCGAGCCTGACACATTGGATGGCTGGCTGACCACCATCGAGGATGCGCTGGCGGTAGCCAGGGCCGAAGACCCGTTCGGGTTCCTTGGTCCGCACGGCATCAACTTGATCGTCCACAACTCCAACGACCGTCTGGCCCAGGACGTGGAGACGGTGATCGAGCACCAGGTGCCGGTGGTTATCACCAGCGTCGGGCCGCCGGCGGATTTCATCGAGCGAATCCACGCCTACGGCGGCAAGGTGCTGCATGACGTCATCAACCTGCGCCACGCCCGGAAGGCGCTCGATGCCGGCGTCGACGGCCTGGTGCTGGTGGCGGCCGGCGCCGGCGGACACGCCGGCACCATGAGCCCGTTTGCGCTGATGGACGAGGTGCGGGCCATCTGGGACGGGCCGGTGGCACTAGCCGGCGCCATCTCCAACGGCCGTCAGGTGCGCGCCGCTCGCATGCTGGGGGCGGATTTCGCCTATCTCGGCACGCGCTTCATCCCGACGCCGGAATCCAGTGCCCGTCCGGGACACGGCGAGGCCATCGTCGAAAGCGCCATGGCCGACGTCACCTACACGCCACATTTCTCCGGTATTCCCGGCAGCTACCTGACCAAGAGCATCGTCGCCTCCGGCCTCGAACCGTCGGATCTGCTGCTGCCGGGCCAGAAACGCCCCGAAGGCGGCTACAAAGCCGGACACAAGCGTCCGAAGGCGTGGTCGCAGGTGTTTTCGGCCGGGCAGGGCATCGGCGGCATCGACGCCGTCGAGCCGGTGGCACAGGTGGTCGAGCGCCTGCGCGCGGAATACGCCGCCGCCGGCTAGCCGCCGTCAGTCGGCTGTGCCGGATTTCATAAGGAAATCGAAATCGCAGCCCAATTCCGCCTGGGTCACCCGCTCGAGGAACAGGTTGAGGTAGCCGCGTTCCGCCCCCGGATGTGGCGGCGGCGGCGTCCATGCGGCGCGCCGGCGCTCGAGTTCGGCGTCATCGACCAGAAGTTCCAGCCTGCGCGACGGCAGGTCGAGGCGGATGCGGTCGCCGTTCTCCACCAGGGCCAGCGGGCCACCGATGGCGGCTTCCGGCGAGACGTGCAGCACGATGGTGCCGAAGGCGGTGCCGCTCATGCGGCCGTCGGAGATGCGGACCATGTCCTTCACCCCCTGGGCGGCTAGTTTCTTCGGGATCGGGATGTAGCCGGCCTCCGGCATGCCGGGCGCCCCCTTGGGGCCGATGTGGCGCAGCACCAGGACGTCGTCCGCTGTCACGTCCAGGTCGTCGGCATCGACCCGGTCGGCCAGGTCGGCCAGGTTGTCGAAGACCACGGCGCGGCCCTCGTGTTGCAATAGTTCGGACGCCGCCGCCGCGGCCTTGATGACGGCACCAGCCGGCGCCAGGTTGCCGGTCAGCACGGCCATGCCCTCGCCGGGTTTTAGCGGGGCGGCGGCGGGCAGCACCACGTCCTGTTCGTGGCCGGGCTCCAGGTCGGCGATTTCCTCGCCCAGCGTGCGGCCGGAGATGGTCAGGCAGTCCAGGTGCAGCAGGTCCTTGATCTCGCGCAGCACGGCGCCGAGACCGCCGGCCCGGTGCAGGTCCTCCATATAGTGCTCGCCGGACGGCTTCAAATTGACCACCACCGGCGTGTCGCGGCCGATCTGATCGAAGCGCTTCAAGTCGACGGGAATGCCGAGGCGGCCGGCGATGGCGGTCATGTGGATGATGCCGTTGGTCGAGCCGCCGATGGCGAGAAGCACGCGGAGCGCGTTCTCGACTGACTTCGGTGTGACGATGCGATCCGGCGTCAGGCCCTCGGCGGCGATTTCGACGGCGCGCCGGCCGGTCGCCTCGGCGTGGCGGAACCGATCTGCGTGGGTTGCCGGCACGGCGGCGCCGCCGGTCAACATCATGCCCAGGCCCTCGGTCATGCAGGCCATGGTGGACGCCGTGCCCATGACGCCGCATGTGCCGGCGGACGGCACCAGGCGGCCGGACACGGCCTCTATCTCGGCTTCGTCGATTTCGCCGGCCCGGTAGAGCGCCCAGAGGCGACGGCAGTCGGTACACGCGCCGATGCGTTCGCCCCGGTGGCTGCCCACCAGCATCGGCCCGGTGACTTCCTGGATGGCCGGGACGCCGGCCGACAGCGCGCCCATGAGCTGCGCCGGCACGGTCTTGTCGCAGCCGCCCAGCAATACGACGGCGTCCATGGGGGCGGCCTTGATCATCTCCTCCGTATCCACGGCCATCTGGTTGCGCAGGAACATGCTGGTCGGGTTGGCGAAGCTCTCGTGCAGGGAGATGGTCGGGAAGGTCACCGGCAGGCCGCCGGCCAGCATGACGCCGCGCTCCACCGCTTCGATCAGTTCCGGCATGGTCTTGTGGCAGGGGTTGAAGCCGGACCCGGTGTCGGCGATGCCGATGATGGGTAGGTCCAGCGCTTCGTCGGAATAGCCGACGGCCTTGATGAAGGCCTTGCGCAGGAACAGCGAGAAACCCTCGTCGCCGTAGCGCGTCAGCCCCTTCTTCATGCCTCTCCGGTCGTCCGCCATGCCTTCGTCCTTCAAGATTCATCGCCGCCGCATTCTGGCGGCTTCCCAAGGGGATGAAAAGCATGGCAAAACCGGGAGGCGAGGGAGGACGACGACCACATGGCAGGCAGCAATCAATCGGAAGAAGGCGCCGGCGCCTGCGCGCTCGGCATCGATATCGGTGGCACGTTCACCGATATCGTCGTGCATGATCGCGACGCCGGCAGGTCGTCGAGCCTGAAGGTTCTGACAACCCATGACGACCCATCCCGCGCCGTCATCGAGGGCGTGACGAAGCTGCTGGACGAGGCGGGGGCGGCGCCGGCGGGGGCCTTCGGCAGGGTCGTCCACGCAACGACCCTGTTCACCAACGCGCTGATCGAACGCCGCGGCGCCGTTACCGGCCTGATCACCACCCAGGGCTTCGCCGATACGCTGGAGATCGGTCGCGAGCGCAAGTACGAGCTCTACGACATCGCCATCCGCAAGCCGGAGACCCTGGTGCCGCGCGACCGCCGGTTGGAGGTCGCCGAGCGCCTGGATGCGGACGGCAACGTGATGACGCCGCTCGACGAAGACGGCTTGGTGGCTGCGGCCGAGGCGTTGGTCGTGGCCGGCGCGCGGTCCGTCGCCATCGTCTTCCTGCACGCCTATGCGGACGCCCGGCACGAGCAGCGCGCACTTGAGGTGCTGGGCCAGCACTTCCCCGAACTCAGCCTAACCGCGTCGCACCAGGTGGCGCCGGAGATCAGGGAGTTCGAGCGGACCTCCACGGCAGCTACCAACGCCTACATCAAGCCGCTGGCGGAAAACTACCTGGAGGCACTGGCCGAGCGGGTCGCGGACACCGGCATCTCGGCGCCCCTGCACCTGATGATTTCGTCGGGTGGCTTGACCCACGTGGGCGAAGCCAAGCGGGTCCCGGTGCGGATGCTGGAATCGGGACCGGCTGCCGGCGCGCTGGCGGCGGCGCATTTTGGCCGCGCGGATGCCGCGGGCAACCTGCTGGCCTTCGATATGGGTGGCACCACGGCCAAGCTGAGCCTGGTCGAGAGCGGCGAGCCGATGATCGCCCACGGCTTCGAGGCGGCGCGCCAGAAGCGTTTCGTCGAGGGCAGCGGCCTGCCCATCCGTATTTCCACCGTGGAACTGATCGAGATCGGTGCCGGCGGCGGTTCCATCGCCCGGGTCGACGACCTGGGATTTCTGAAGGTCGGGCCGGAAAGTTCCGGGTCCGAGCCGGGCCCGGCGGCTTACGGCCTCGGCGGGACGGAAGCCACGGTGACAGACGCCGATTTCGTGCTCGGCTACCTGAACCCCGACTACTTCGCCGGTGGCCTGCTGAGCGCTGACATGGTGGCGGCCGAGGCCGCGCTGGTGCGCCTGGCCGCTGCGGCGGATATGGAACCCGTCGCCGCCGCCTGGGGCATCCACGACATCGTCAACGAGAACATGGCGGGTGCCGCCCGCGTGCACATCGCCGAGCGGGGCCGCGATCCGCGTGATTTCGCGCTGCTGGCCACCGGCGGGGCGGGCCCGGTGCATGCGGATCAGGTGGCGCGCAAGCTCGGCATCCGCCGCCTGATATGCCCGCCCGCGGCCGGCGTCGCTTCGGCGCTGGGGTTACTGGTGGCGCCGGCCCGGGTCGATCTGGTGGCGACGGTGGGCGCCAAGCTGGAGGATTGCGATCTCGCGGCGCTGGAGGCGACATTCAAGGACCTGCACGCCGAGGCCGCCGCGGTGATCGTCGAGACCGGGCTCGACCCCGCCACTGCTCTCTACGAGCGCGCCGCCGACGGCCGCTTCGTGGGGCAGGGGTTCGATCTCACCGTGGCGCTGCCGCCGGGTCCGTACGATGCCAACGAAGAGGCGATCCGGGCCGCGCTCCTATTCGCTTTCAAGACCGGCTACCGCGAGAAGTTCGCGCGCACGCCGCCGGCCGTGGCGGTGGAATTCATCAATGTCCGGCTTTCGGCGAGGGCATCCGTTCCCGGCGGCGAGGTGGGGGCCGCCGGCGATGCCACGGCGGAGGGCGAACAATTGAAGGGGCGCCGGCCGGCCTATTTCCCGGCGACGGGCTTCATCGAGACGCCGGTGTATGACCGTGGCGCCTTGGCGCCAGGCCAAACATTCGACGGCCCGGCCATCATCGAGGAAGCCGGCTCGACGCTGATTATCGGGCCGAAGGCGACCTGGACCGTCTCGGCCGACACCAACGTCGTCGTCACATTGGAGGAGCAGACGGATGGTTGAGCGAACGTCGTTTGACGCGGCCGCCATGGAAGTTATCTGGACTCGGCTGATCTCCATTGTCGACGAGGCCGCCAAGGCCATCGTGCGGACCGCCTTTTCGACGCTGGCCAACGAGGCCAACGACTTCGCCTGCGTGCTGACAGACGCCGACGGCAATGCGCTGGCGCAGAACACCGGCAGCATCCCGTCCTTCATCGCCACGCTGCCGGCGACCGTGCGCTATTTCGTCGACGCCATGGGCGCCGACGCCATGGCGCCCGGCGATGTGCTGATCACCAATGATCCATGGATCGGCACCGGGCACCTGTCCGACGTCTGCCTGGTGCGCCCCGTCTTCCACGCCGGCCACCTGGTCGCCTTCGCCGCCACCACGTCCCACGTGCCGGACATCGGCGGCCGGCTGCGCTCGCTGGAATCCCATCAGGTGTTCGAGGAAGGGCTGCAGATCCCGCCCATGAAGCTGATCCGCGGCGGCGAGACGGACGAGACGCTGACCGGCCTGATCCGGCGCAACGTGCGTACGCCCGACCAGACCCTCGGCGACATATGGGCCCAGGTGGGGGCGACGGCGCTGATGGAGGAACGCCTGGCGGCTTTGCTGGCGCACTACGACCTGGACGACCTGAAGGATTTCGGCGACGAGTTGTTCAGCCGCACCGAGGGTGCCATGCGTGCCGCCATCCGCGAGGTCCCGGATGGCACCTACGACTTCGATTTCGAGACGGACGGCGGCGACCAGCCCTACCTGTTCCAGATCGCGCTGACCGTCGCCGGCGACGAAATCATCGCCGACTACACAGGGTCATCGCCGACACAGCCCCGCGCCATCAACTGCGTCATGGCCTACACCTACGCCATGACCGCCTACGCGGTGAAATGCGCGCTGCTGCCGGACGTGCCCAACAACGAAGGCATGGTGCGGCCGCTCACCGTCACCGCGCCCGACGACTGCATCCTCAACCCGAGCTACCCGGCCGCCGTGGTGGCGCGCTCTAACACCGGGCACTACGTGCCCATCCTGGTGTTCGGCGCGCTCGACCAGGTCATCCCGGATCAGGTCATGGCGGCGGCGGGTTCGCCCTTGTGGGTGTTCACGCTGACCGGCATCGACGATGCGGGAAAGACCTTCGCCAACGTGCTGTTCTGCAATGGCGGCATGGGGGCGACGGCGGGGGCGGACGGCGAGCACTGCCTATCGTGGCCGTCCAACATCTCGTCCACGCCGGTGGAGGTGGCCGAGCGAAATGGCCCCGTGCACTGCCACTACAAGCGCCTCCGCCCGGGCTCCGGTGGCGCCGGTCGGCAACGCGGCGGTCTGGGCCAGGATATTCTGTACGAAATCAGCGCCAAGCGTCCGGTCGCCGGCCTGTTCATGACCGAACGCACCCGCTTCGCCGCGCCAGGCATGCAAGGGGGCAACGCCGGCGGCGTCGGCGCCGTCGAAATCAACGACACCCCCATCGACACTCACAAGCGCCACATGCTGCAAGCCGGCGACCGGGTGCTGCTGCGCACGCCGGGTGGTGGCGGGTTCGGAGACGTCGCGGAACGCACGCCGACGGACGCGGCGACGGATCGGCGGTTGGGATACCTCGAGGACTAGGCGCCGCGTCTGACGGTGGCTTTTCGCTTCGCGGCGGGCTTCTTCGGCGCCGGTTTCCTTACGCCGGCCTTGATGGCCGGTGCCGTGGCCTTGGCAGTCGGCTTTCTAGGTGCTGGCTTCTTGACGCCGGCCTTGATGGCCGGTGCCGTGGCCTTGGCAGTCGGCTTTCTAGGTGCTGGCTTCTTGA